>Ga0335085_10001067_pt1 | contig 64203 bp, 72 predicted proteins | sample Lox_Sample_45_FD_206712 | JGI IMG/M metagenome (GOLD analysis project Ga0335085, IMG submission 206712) | Soil microbial communities from Loxahatchee National Wildlife Refuge, Florida, United States - Lox_Sample_4.5 | ecosystem: Environmental > Terrestrial > Soil > Wetlands | place: USA... | reverse complement strand
CACGTCCTTGCCGCCGCCTTCCGGCGCGATGAATCCGAAGCCCTTCGTGGTGTTGAAGAATTTGACCTGACCGGTCGTCGACATTACGGCTTTCTCCTGAACAGGACTCGCCGGACACCATGTCCGCCGAGGTCGTCAAAGTCGCGTTTGTTTTTCAGGGAAAGCGTCGTCGTCACTCCAGGCCGTTTGCCCATGGTCTCTCAACCTCGGGGCATCCGCATGGGCGCGCATGAAACTTCTCTGGCTCGCGCGGCCTCAACTGGGGGCCGATATAGGCGAAAAAGGGGGGGATTGGCAAGGATCGGGGCCCTTCAAATCTTGCCACAGCATTGCCACAGGTTGAGTGTTCACTTCCCCAGGGGCATTTGACGAGGAGGATTTCCCGCATGAAACGCTTAGCGATGGCGGCCGGTCTGGTTCTGGCCGCGGCAGCCGCTCCGGCATTGGCCGATCCCCTTGCGATGGACCAGCCGATCTCGCTCAACGGCATCGAAACGGTATGCACCGGCATCGGCGACGAGGCGCAACATGACCCGCGCTGGGCCGCCTATCCGATCCGTGTCGAGTTCTCCAATGGCGGCGCGCAATATCTTTCGGGCGCGCATTTCGTGCTGAAGGATTCGGACGGCAAGGCGCTCACGACCGTGGATTGCGATGGGCCGTGGGTGCTGCTTCAGCTTCCCGCCGGCAAGGAATATATCGCCGCGGCGAGCTTCTCCGACGATCCGCAAGACGGCGAACGCACCGGACGCTTCAAGGTGCCCGATCATGGACAGAAGCGCGTGGTGCTCGCCTTCCCGCACATTCCGCCGAACCACTAAAAGCTGAACTCGGTGATCGCGCGCGGCCGGTAATACGAGCTGAACCGGATCCAGCGGGGCTTGACGCGGAAATAGGTGATGCCCGGCCATTCCTGGCGCGCCACGCCGTCGGGGAATGCTTCGAAATAGAGTTTCTTGAGCCGTTCGCGCTCGGCGCCTTCGGGCTCGCTGGCGGTGCCTTCATATTGCACCGTCTCCGATCCTTCCCAGCCGATGACGAACGCGATGTTGGGATTGGCGCGCAAATTCGCCCATTTGCGCGTGGCGTCGGTGGTGTCGAACACGAGTTCGAAATCTTGCGTCACCGCATAGCCGACAAGGGCCGCTTCCGGCGCGCGCGCAGCCGACACGCTCGCCATCACGCCGAACTTCCGTGCATGGATAAATTCGTACAGCGCCTGCTTGTCCATTCCGCCTGCCTCGTTTTGCTGTCTATTTACGGTTGCGCCCCGCGTTAAGCATTGCGCCAAATCAAAGGTTTTCGTCCGGGGCCATACCGAAACCGGCGGAACGGTGTATGCTTGGCGCCGGGGCTGGATATGGGGGCGAAAGCATGCGTTTCGCGACAACGATTGCGTTCTGTGCCGCCGTGCTTGCCGCTCCCGGCGCGGCCGCGCAGGAAAGCCCCGATAACCAGCCGAAGGAAACGCTGAGCCAGTTCCTTGCGCGCTGCGATGCGGGCGATACCGATTGCCACAACGGATTGGTGGCCGGCTTCGAAGCGGCTGTCGATCTGGGCGACGTCTGCCCGCCCGGCAACCTGAGCGAAGATCAGGCCGCCGACACCGAACTCCAATGGCTGCGCAATGCGGCCGGCGCCAACCAGATGCTGGCCGATGGCGACGAGGAATCGGCCGAATTCACCGCGCTCAACACGCTGTGGCCGTGCAACAACTGAACTGCGGCGAAAATTTTTGAAGGACTCTCCGCCCCGGGGATAGCGCGCGCAACTTATCTCCGCACACGGTATCGACTTTGCAGCGGCGCGGGCGCGAAGGCCGAAAGAAATTTCTCGAACCACGCGACGGTCTCTGCGGGCGATTTGGGCATGACCGATACGCGCTCCGTGGGCGCGATGCCAAAGGCCGGCTGCGAAATCCCGAGAGGCTTGCGCGCGAGTACAGAGCCGAGCAGCGATTCATCGAGCCCGCCCGCTTGCTTCTCCGCCGGTTTCTGTATCACCGCGCCATCGGCGGGCGGAAGGTCGTCTGTGGGTCGCAATCGTCCAGCTCCTTCGGTTCGGCCGATATGGGGAGCGAAATCGCCGTTTCAAGGGGACAATTTGAATTTCGGACGATTTGTTTGTCTCATGGTGCGCATCGATTCGCGTCGAATGGAGGCGGCAATGACAAACAAAGTCTGGATTTCTCTGACCGCGCGCGAGCGTGAAATTCTGACGGACGCGCTGGCCGCCTATATCGGCGGCGAAGCCGCCAAACCAAATAGGGCCGCCGCGCTGATCCGCAAGGTTGCTCAGGCGAAGCCATATCCCGACATCACCATCGGCGTTTATGGCGGGCAGGTTCAATGGACAACGGGCAATCCCTTCCCTGTCAGGATTGTGGATTACGATGGCGACAAGAAAGATTTGCCCGATGCCGACGAATCCGGCGAGCCATGCCGAATTTGGTTTGAGCCGTCGGATGAAGAACGCGAAGCTCAATTAAGTTGACGTTCTTAAGCGATAGTAGCCCCGCGACACAAATTCGAGATAGCCGTGATCACGCAGCACTTGAAGCTGCTGCCGGATTTTCTGTTTTACGTGCTTGTTGTTGGGATAGATTTGGCTTAGGCGTTTTTCGAACGCATAAACATCATCCAGTTCGAATTCGGGTTTACCGATAGTTTCGACGCATTTCATAACTTCGATAAGCCAGCCTCTTGCGTTTCCAGCCTCGTCACGTAGAAAGAGCGTTTGCCGCCATTTGTCGAGAACGATCTCTTTGGGAAGCGCGCGGCCATCCTTGACGTAAAATATCTTCCCGGCCTCCGGAATTTGGTTGAGAAGAATATTGCATCCGATCCACCCTGCGCGCCGTGCAGTTGGCGCCAAAGGCTTTCGTTCTTCGATAATGTCACGGATAAAGAAGTGCTTCGGCACCACCATCAAATCCGTGACGCTGAGTTTCTCGCGGTTGTAGTTCATCAACAGCAGGTTGGGGTTATGGTCCGAGGCCAGCCGTTCGCACATAGTGCGAAAAGCGCCGTCCAGAACCTTCGCACCGAAGCGGCCCTTCTGGCTCTTGAGTTCGTATTCCTCGCTGCATGATGCACAATAGAAGTCGGCCACGGGCCGGTTGTTCTCGTATTTGCTGATGCTGGCCCGACCGCAATTCGGACAATAAACTTGGCTGTGAACCCAAGATTCGCTCCAAACCCGGGCGCTCTGCGAGGCGCTCTCGAAAGGTGCCTGTTCTTCTTCAAAGCCTAATTTCATTACCGACTCAGCAAATTTGTATCTGTGAACAGGGCAGAACTCTATTTGACTCGCGACAAAAATATGAGAACATTCAGCGAACTCAATGATTCTAGTACAGGCGAGCTGAGTTACCCAGAGGCGTGAAATGTACGACACAAATTCTGGAACGCTCGATATACAAACCGGAAGTTTGCGCACGCCTAACAAGCAATCCCGTTTTAGTATTGTTAGATTTTTAAGGTGAGAAAATATGAACGAAGATAACGAAGACGAAGCTGAAGTTGGCGCCGTAAAAAAAGCAAAAAAACGCAAAAGAAAGAAAGCTAAGAAAAGTCCAGCAAAATCAGCTCAGAAACGTAACAGAACGCTTCGAATTTATCCGGCCCTTAGCTTCGAGGAAACGCTGGCTTTATCTGAAGCGATACATACGTACGCATCGGGCGAGCGTGTCGCAAGATTGACATTGCTAAAGCAGATGAATGTGTCGCCTACGTCCAGTTCAACTCAAATTCTGATAACTAGTTCCGGCAAGTATGGGCTAACAAAGGGCAGCTATGTCGCAGAACACATTGAGTTAACTGAATTAGGTAGGATTGCGACAGACAAGGCCAGCCCGCTCAAACTCAAAACACAAGCCCGATTTGATCTGGCTATAAAAGGTATTAAGCCATTTGATGTTTTGTACAATCGGTATCGTGGGAAGAAACTTCCATCCCACGATGTGATGATCGATACGTTAGCCGAAGCAAAATTGGAAATTGCAGATGACAAGGAGTGCATTGACACATTTGTCGTCAATACCAAATACCTTGGACTGCTCCAAACCATTGCTGGCTCGGAAACGCTCATTCCAATCGAAACGCTCTTGGAGCAACTGTCCGATACAGCAGCGGAAGAAATTGGTGAGAGCGTTTTTCATGCGGGAATTTTAACAGACGAGGTCCCCGCATCGCGTGTCCAAACCGAATGGCAGAAGATTTGCTTTTATATAACGCCTATTGGCGACGAAGGGACCGAGCAGCGGAAGCATTCTGACCTTTTTCTCAGCGCATTAATAGAACCCGCACTAAAAGGCTTTGGGTTGGAAGTTGTTCGTGCAGATAAAATTGGGCAGCCGGGTATGATAACCTCGCAGATTTTGGAGCACCTCCTCAGGGCAAAATTGGTAATCGCCGATCTTTCTTTTCACAATCCGAATGTCTTTTACGAAATGGCTATTCGCCATTTTACAAAACTCCCGATTATCCAAATATGCCGCAAAAGCGACCGCCTGCCTTTTGACGTCAATCAAGTGCGAACCATTCCGATCGACACAACAGATATCTATAGTCTCGTGCCAAAGCTGGAAACACATCGATCAGAAATCGCAACAGTTGTGAGAGCTTCACTAGAGGGACAAGCGGGAAGCAATCCGATATCGATATTCTTTCCAGGACTTTCTGTTCAAATTCCAAAATAGACTAACGCCCCTACTCCCAAACGCCTTCCGCCTTCGCGCAAGCGCTTCGGCGGACAAGTCGGCGTATCACCGAGACCTGCTTCCAAAAGTTTTGGGAGTATTCGGCCGGCTCGCCCGTTTCATCCTCCTGCGCGGCTTCGCCGCTTCGGAGGACTGGGCCTTCGGCCCGTCGCGCACCGCCGACAGAAACGCATCGTCCACCGCCTTCTCCACTTCGCTCTGGCGCGCGAAGGGATCGTCGGCAATCGCGAGTTCGGTGGCCTGAAGCCGCTTGATCTCGTCGCGCAGGCGGGCGGCGGTTTCGAATTCGAGATCGCCCGCCGCCTCGCGCATCTGTTTTTCCAGCGCCTCGATATGGGCGCGCAGATTGTGGCCGATGAATTCGCCGCCTTCTTCCGCGAATCCCGCATCCACCATCACATGATCGCGCTCATACATGCTTCCCATGATGTCGCCGATATTCTTCTTGATGCTGGCGGGCGTGATGCCGTGCACTTCGTTGTAGGCGCGCTGCTTTTCGCGGCGGCGCGCGGTTTCGGCCATGGCGCGCTCCATCGAACCCGTGACATGATCCGCATACAGAATAACCTTGCCGTCGACGTTGCGCGCCGCGCGCCCGATGGTCTGGATAAGGCTGGTTTCGCTGCGCAAAAAGCCCTCTTTATCGGCATCCAGTATCGCCACCAGCGCGCATTCGGGAATGTCGAGCCCCTCGCGCAAAAGATTGATCCCGATCAGCACGTCGAACGCGCCCAGCCGCAGATCGCGGATGATCTCGATGCGCTCCAGCGTTTCCACGTCCGAGTGCATATAGCGCACGCGGATGCCCTGTTCGTGCATGTATTCGGTGAGATCTTCAGCCATCTTTTTCGTCAGCGTGGTGACGAGCACGCGGTATCCGCGCGCGGCCACGGCGCGGCATTCGGCGATGAGATCGTCGACTTGGCTTTCCACCGGGCGGATTTCCACCGGCGGATCGATGAGCCCGGTGGGGCGGATCACCTGTTCGGCGAACACGCCGCCCACGCGCTCCATTTCCCATGGGCCGGGCGTGGCCGACACGTAAACGGTTTGCGGGCGCATCGCGTCCCATTCCTCGAATTTGAGCGGGCGGTTGTCGATGCAGCTCGGCAGGCGGAATCCATATTCCGCGAGCGTGAATTTGCGCCGGTAATCGCCGCGATACATGCCGCCGATTTGCGGCACGGTCACATGGCTTTCGTCCACAAACACCAACGCCTCGTCGGGCAGATATTCGAACATGGTGGGCGGCGGTTCGCCGGGCTTGCGCCCCGTCAGCCAGCGCGAATAATTCTCGATGCCGGCGCAGGAGCCGGTCGCCTCGATCATTTCGAGATCGAACAGCGTGCGTTGTTCCAGCCGCTGCGCTTCCAGCAGCTTGCCATTGGCGCGGAAGAAGGCGAGGCGCTCGATCATCTCCTGCTTGATGCCCTTCAGCGCCTGGGCAAGCGTCGGGCGCGGCGTCACGTAATGCGAATTGGCATAGACCTTGACGGAATCGAGCGCCGCTGCTTTGCGCCCGGTGAGCGGATCGAATTCCACGATCGAATCCACCACATCGCCGAACAATTCGATGCGCCAGGCGCGGTCTTCGTAATGCGCCGGGAACAGATCGATCACATCGCCGCGCACGCGGAAGGAGCCGCGCACGAAATTGTCGTCGTTTCGGCGGTATTGCAGCGCCGACAATTGCCGCAACAAATCGTTGCGGTCGAGTTTTCCACCGCGCTTGATCGTCACCGCCGTGCCGGAATAGGTCTCCACCGCCCCGATGCCGTAGATGCACGACACGCTGGCGACGATAATCACATCGTCGCGCTCCAGAATCGCGCGCGTCGCCGAATGGCGCATCCGGTCGATCTCCTCGTTGATCGAGGAATCCTTTTCGATATAGGTGTCGGTGCGCGGGATATAGGCTTCGGGCTGGTAGTAATCGTAATAGGACACGAAATATTCCACCGCGTTTTCGGGGAAGAAGGTTTTCATTTCCGCATAGAGCTGGGCGGCGAGCGTCTTGTTCGGTGCGAGAATGAGCGCGGGCCGCTGCAGCGTCTCGATCACCTTCGCCATGGTGAAGGTTTTGCCGGAGCCGGTGACGCCGAGCAGAACCTGATCGCGCTCGGCCGCGCGCGCCGCCGCCACGAGTTCCCTGATCGCGGTCGGCTGATCGCCCGCGGGCTCGTATTCGGAAACGAGCTTGAAGCGGATGCCGCCTTCGGATTTCTCCGGCCGCTGCGGGCGATGCGGCACAAAGCCCGCCATTTCCGCGCCGGTCATGTCGAAGCGCGCGCCGGCTTCGGCAAATCCGCTCACCGGCCGTCCCACTGATCCGTTGTTGTGTGCCATGGGGCGAATATAGTCAGTGTCCGGGATTCTTGCGAGGCAGACGCGGCATGGCAGACCAGACAATCGAAATCGCCCGGCAGGAGGGGCGCAATTTCCGCTCCGTGCGCCTTACCGTGGGTGCGGACGGCGCGGTCAAGATGGACGCGCAGGATATCGGCGGGGCGACGGACGAATTCTGGGGCGAGGACGAATACGAATTCTGGGTGCGCGTTCCGCCCGCCGCCCTGCCCAAGCTCGTCTTCGAACTCTTGCGCGAGAAATTCGCGGGGCAACTGGGCGCGGTCGATGCCTTCCGCAACTGGTGCAAGGCGCATGGCGTCGAGCATGAGTTCGATTCGTGGGTTTAAGGCCACGGCGGCGCATTCATGCCGCCTCGCTCTGCGCAAAATCGGGATAGAAGCTCTCCATCATCCGGTCGCGATAGGCGATGAGATTGCCGTGTGCCTCCGCGCGCCTGCGCAATTCGCCCGTGAAGAAGGGCGTGAGTGCGGACGCGGCAAATGCAAAAGCGGTGGCATCCGCGCCGCACGGCCTTTCGCCCATCAGGTAAGGCTTGTCGCCAAGGAAGTTCGACAGTGCAGCCAGTGAGCGCCCGCCAAGCTCGGCGATTTCCGCATCGCTGTGGCGGCCAAGGCCATGGCCATGAAGATTGGCGCGCACGCGTTCGCGCGCCGCTTCCGCCGTTCCCTCCGGCGCGCTGTCGAAGAAATGGATCGGGCCTTTCTGCCAGTTCTCGTCGTCCAGCCAGCGCATATGGATGATCGCGAAATAAAGGTGATCCTCCAGCATCCGCTCGATAGCCCAGCCAATGGAGCGCTCTACGGTGCAAAGTCCGGCATCGAAATCGAAGCGATGCTCGCGCTCGATATGGGCGCGGATGAAGGTGGAATCGCCGAGCCTGTGCGCACCCGCGCGGATATAGGGAATCTTGCCTTTGGGTGCGGTTTGCGGAGCGGCGCGCTCGAATTTGTAAGGCACGCAAGCCATTTTCAGCTGCACCTCGCTCTTCATCACGAAGGGGCTGGGGTCGGGAAGCCCGAAGGCCGGGCCGAAACCGTAAAGCGTGATCATGTGTTCCTCCTCTGTCGTGGGGGCTTTTCATACTGACATCCTGCTGACAACATGCTGTCAGCATCGTTGGGCGAGGATGCCGCCATGAGACGTGCCGACAGGCTGTTCCGCATCATCCAGATTCTGAGGCGCAAGCGCCGCCCGGTGACGGCGGAGGAAATCGCCGAAGAAACCGAGACCTCCATCCGCACCATCTATCGCGACATTGCGCAATTGATGGCCGACCGCGTGCCCATTCGCGGAGAAGCAGGCATCGGCTATGTGCTGGAGACGGGCTTCGACATGCCGCCGCTCATGCTCACGCCCGACGAGATCGAGGCGGCGATGCTGGGCGCGCAATGGGTGATGGGCCGGGGCGATGCGTTGCTTGGGCGCGCGGCGGGCGATCTTGTCGCCAAGATCGGAGCGGTGGTGCCGGAGCATTTGCGCCCGCTCTTGGTCGAGCCCGCGCTCGCCGCGCCCGGCTCGCGCGACAAACGTGCCGATGCCATCGACATGGCGCGCGTGCGCGGCGCCATTCGCGCGCAAGGCAAGATCAAGATCGCCTATCGCGACGAAGCGGGCGCCGAAACGCGCCGTGCGATCTGGCCGATCGCGGTTGCCTATTTCGATACGGTGCGGGTGATTGTTGCGTGGTGCGAGCTGCGGCAGGGTTTCCGCCATTTCCGCACCGACCGCATCATGGCGGCCGATTTCCTCGAGGACCGCTATCCCACACCGACCTCGCGCCTGCGCGCGGCATGGAAGAAGGAGCAGGTCGAGAGCGCGTGATGGTCCACTGGATTTGAGCATCCGCGCCGCGTTAGGCTCTTGCCAGATATTACGGCATTGGCCTGATGGATATTTTGATTACCGACGTTACCCAAATGCATGCGGGCAATTTCTGTGTGGCGGGCTGGTGCCACGCTCAGAAGCGAATGATCAGGCCTTTGCCGCGCGGCAGGAACTGGACGGCCGAACTTCTGCAGAGATTTGGAGTCCGGCCCGGCACGGTCTTGCGCATCGCTCCGGCGGGCGAAGCAAATGGCACCTATCCGCATCGCACCGAAGACACGCCGGTCTCCGCGGGCCGGAAAATATCCGCCGGTTTTTCCGCCTGGCTCGGTCCCAATGCCCCAACGGCCGCGGACTCGCTCGAGGATGCCTTTGGCGGGAATCTGCGCTCGAACGGCGTTTCGAACGATGTGCTGAAAGGCGCGCACATCGCCGCCGGGACACGGTGCGGCTCGCTCGCCGCCATTCATGCATTCCGCAACCGGCTTTCGTTCTTCGAGGATTTCGAGAAATTGAAGGCCGTGCTCAATGATGGCCGAACGCGATACCGGCTGCCGGTCTCCAGCGATGCGCTGAGGACGGCCTGGAAGGAAGGCGGGCTTGCGGCCGTTCGAAGGGCCTTGCCGAATCGGGATATTCTGCACGTCAGGGTGGGTCTCGCGCGCCCGTTCGGCGATCAGCCGGACAAGTGTTATTTGATGCTCAATGGCGTATTATAGGAGCCGATGGAGAATGCAAGCGTGCAGCCGCTTCGAATATTGACGATCGGTCACTCGACCCATTCGTATGAGGATTTCCTGTCGCTCTTGCGCGCGGCGGGCGTGACGGCCATTGCCGATGTCCGTTCTGCGCCCTATTCGCGCTTCCTTCCGCATTTCAATCAGCCGGAATTGCAGAAGGCCTTGCCGCAGTCGGGCATTTCGTATGTTTTTCTCGGCAAGGAACTCGGCGGCCGTCCGTCGGATCGCGATCTTTATTCGGATGGCGTCGCCGATTACGAAAAAATGGCACGCTCCGAGGAATTCGAAAAAGGCTTGGCGCGGCTTGCCGATGGCGCGAAGAAATATCGTGTGGCCATGATGTGTTCCGAGCAAGACCCGCTCGATTGTCATCGTTGCCTGCTTGTCGGCCGCGCACTTGTGCGGAACGGGATCGAAGTCGGACACATCCTGCCGGATGGCACGGTCATAAGTCAGGCGGATGTGGAAAATGTGTTGCTGGAATCGTCCGGTCACGGCAGCCACGACTTCTTCGCCTCCCGCGACGAGCAATTGGCATTGGCATATCGCGCCAGGGCAAAAAATGCGGCATTCGCGGAATCGGAGCCGGATACGCAGAAGCACATAGCCGCAGAGTGAAGGACGCACTTTGCAACGCATCTCCGTTTGCACGATCGGGTTCACCAAGACGAGCGCTCAATCGTTTTTCGAGCGCCTGTCGAATGCGGGTGTCCGGAAGCTGATCGATGTGCGGCTGCACAACACATCGCAACTCGCCGGTTTCGCAAAAGCCGATGATCTTGCGTATTTTTCACGCAGAGTCGGCGGCATGGAATACGTTCATCAGCCGTTGCTGGCGCCCACCGACGCGATGTTGACGGCCTACAAGAAAGAAAAGGGCGATTGGGATGCCTATGCCGCGGATTTTCGCGCCCTGATGGCCGAGCGCGAGATCGAGCGGCGCCTGCAGCCGGATATGCTGGAAGGCGCCTGCCTGTTATGCTCCGAGGCAAAGCCGCATCATTGTCACCGCCGCCTAGTTTGCGAATATCTCAATGAGAAGTGGAATGGCGTGCTCGCGGTGAATCACCTTTAGCTGGCGCAGCCGCGTTTTCGGGCCGAACCATTGCTTGCCCTATCCAGTCAAGCTCAATTATCGACGATCCGTCAATTCGCCCGATGTTCCGGCCGCTGATAGACCAGCGCCTTGCCGTCCCACACTTCGATGCGGCGCGAGCCTTTCAGTCTCATGGCGTGGGCGAGGATCTTGGCCTGTTTTTCGTTGTTGCACTGAGCGGAAAGTTTCCCTGCCAGTGTGCCGTCGTCCTTCAGGTAGCAGATGTCATAGCTCGGCATAGCGTCCTCCGTTGAACTTTTCTATGCCCCCGTAAGCCTTGTCATGCGCCTTGCAACCCTCTGTGTCGAGTGATTTTTTTGTAGCATTTCGATTGCGATTTTTTCGCAAGCGCACCTTGCGCCGATCCGGCACGGGATTGACAGAAAGGGTTACAATTCCCACATGATCTGACACGTTGTCATCGGGAGGAACCGCCGTGATCGACGCGTCCGAAAAGCCCGCCTCTCCGTCTGCGGAGGAAACGGCCCGCACCACCGCCATCATCGTCTATCTGCTCTATCTGGCCGCGCTGGTGAACGGGATCACCGCCATCGTCGGCGTGGTTCTGGCCTATGTGAAGCGCGATGACGTGCGCGGCACGATCTACGAAGGCCATTTCTCCAATGCGATCGAGATCTTCTGGGTGTTCCTGATCGGCATGTGCGTGGCGGTGCCGCTGTGCTTCATCCTGATCGGCATACCGCTTGTGATACTCATTTACGTCTGGGTGCTGTTCCGCACCATCAAGGGGCTGGTGCGCGCCATCGACGCAAAGCCCTATATCTAGGCATCCCGCCTGCGGCAGAAGATGAAGCCGATCACGCCCACCATAATGGCGAGCGCGAAGCCATAGGGGAACATGTCGTAGACGAGCCCGGCCACGGATGCCGCGCGATGGAAACTCATGCCCATACGGCTGCCCCAGAGCAGGCAATCGCCGACGCCTGCGTCATTCACCGGGCATCCATTATAGGTGGAGAGTGCGACCGCATATTTGGGCAGCATCAGCGCGCCCAGGGGCAGAAGCAGCACGCTCAATCCGGCGAGCAGCGGCCTGCGGGCGAAGAGCGCCGCGATCGATGCGGCAAATCCGATCATCAGCGCCACGAAAGTGTTGTCGGCCACGAACCAGGCCGCGTTCAGCGTTACGCGCATGATGCCGCCGAGATTAAGCCCGTGGCAAATGCCCGTTCCCGGTGCGCAGGAAAAAGCCAGCGCCGCCGCGCGCACGCTCCAGACAAGCAGCGATGGTCCGAGAAGTATCGCCGCGCACACGAACCACACCCGCATGGCGATGCGGGGTTCGTGAACTGGCTGTTCGGTTTCGAACAAAGTTTGCATACGGAACGTTAAGCATATCACGGGCGCTTCTGCTGAAAATCTTGGCAAAAGGATTAATTTTAACGGTTGGCGCCCGCCCGGGCGGTGCCGCGCTGCAATATCGGCGGCGATCCCGCGAATTTGGGGCCCGCGGCGGCATGACAAGCTATGCCCGCCCTGATACCCATGCCGGCATGGCCATCCCCTTCGACCGCAATTTCGACGCGCCTTATGGCGAATCCGTGCAGGTTTCGCCGCTGATTGCGCGCGTGCTTGCGAACAATCCGGGGCCGTTCACCTTCAAGGGCACGGGCGTCTATATCGCGGGCGCGAAGAACGTGATGGTGATCGATCCGGGCCCGCTCCTGCCCGATCACGTCGAAGCGCTGAAGCGCGCGCTCGCCGGCAAGCGCGTCAGCCACATTCTCGTCACCCACACCCACACCGATCATTCGCCCGCCGCGCAACCGCTGAAAGAATGGTCGGGCGCGAAAACCTACGCCTTCGGTCCGCATGGCTCGGGGCGCGAGGATGATGGCGTGAAAGTGGAAGAAGGCGGCGACCGCGCGTTCATGCCGGATGTGCGCGTCAAGGATGGCGAGATCATCGAAGGCGATGGTTTTTCGATGGAATGCGTCTACACGCCGGGCCACACCTCCAATCACATGTGTTTTGCGCTGCGCGAGGAGCGCGCGCTGTTCACCGGCGATCATGTCATGGGCTGGTCCACCACCGTCGTCACGCCGCCCGACGGCGACATGGCGCAATATATGGCGAGCTTGCGCAAATTGCGCGCGCGCAACGACGCGATTCTATGGCCCACGCATGGCGGGCCGGTGCGCGATCCTGCGCCGTTTCTGGACGCCTATATCGAACATCGCCTGGAGCGCGAGGCGCAGATTCTCGCCTGCCTCTACGACGACATCCACACCATTCCCGACATGGTCGCGCGCATCTATGCCGATGTCGACAAGCGCCTCCATCCCGCCGCCGCGCGCTCGGTGCTGGCGCATCTCATTCAGCTGGAGCGGGAGGGAAAGGTGGCGCAGCAGAACGGCGTCTACCGTCTCACCTGAGAAATTATTGTTCACGCAAAAAGCCGTGACGGTGCGGCTTACATCTGCATCGTCCATCCCTCGACGCCCATAGCAGCCTGACGCACCGCTTCGGTGAGCGTGGGATGCGCGTGGGAAGTGCGCGCGATGTCTTCGGAGGCAGCCCCGATCTCGATGGCGAAAGCGGCCTCCTGAATGAGATTGCCCGCTTCCGCGCCGATGATGTGCGCGCCGAGCACGCGGTCGGTCTTGGCGTCGGCAAGGATTTTCGCGAAGCCCTCGGTTGCGGCGATGGTTTTGGCGCGCGCATTGGCGGTAAAAGGGAATTTTCCCACCTTGTAGGCGATACCCGCCGTTTTTAATTCTTCTTCGGTCTTGCCGACGCTCGCCACTTCCGGCGCGGTGTAGACGACCGCCGGAATCGCATCGTAATTCACATGCCCTGCGCGGCCCGCGATGGTCTCGATGCAGGCGACCGCCTCGTCTTCGGCCTTGTGCGCCAGCATCGCGCCTTCGCGGCAATCGCCGATGGCCCAGATGCCGGGCACGCCGGTCTTGAAATGATCGCCGGTGACGACGCGCCCGCGCTTGTCGAGCGCTACGTCCAGATTTTCGAGTCCGAGATTGGCGGTGTAAGGCTTGCGCCCGATGGAAACGAGCATGACATCGGCTTCAATGGTGGATTGCACGCCGCCTTCGGCCGGTTCGGTGATGACGCGCAACGCGCCGCCGTGTTTCTCGACGCCGACGACTTTTGTGGACAATTGAAACTTCATGCCCTGCTTGCCGAGGATGCGCTGGAACTGCTTGGCGATCTCGCTATCGAGGCCGGGCGTGATGCGATCGAGAAATTCCACCACCGTCACGTCGCTGCCGAGCCTGCGCCACACCGAGCCCAGTTCGAGCCCGATATAGCCGCCGCCGACGACGAGCAACCGCTTCGGCACCGATGTCAGCGACAGCGCGCCGGTGGAGGACACGATCTGCTGCTCGTCGATCTTGATGCCGGGCAGGTCCATCACGTCGGAGCCCGTGGCAATGACGATGTGCTTGGCGGAAAGTGCGCGGATTTTTCCGTCCGCACCTTTCACCTCCACCTTGCCGGGGCTCGCGATGCGCGCTTCGCCCACAATGGCTTCGGATTTGTTTTTCTTCAGAAGAAATTCGACGCCCTTGGTGAGTTCGCCCACCACTTTCGTCTTGTGCGCCATCATGCCGGGAAGATCGAGTTCGACGGACGTTTTCACGCCGAGCTTGGGCAGATGGTTTTTCGCTTCGTCGAACAGATGGCTCGTATGCAGCAGCGCCTTGGAAGGAATGCAGCCGACATTGAGGCAAGTGCCGCCAAAAGCGCCGCGCTTGTCGATGCAGGCGCTTGTCATTCCAAGCTGGCCCGCGCGGATTGCGGCGTTGTAGCCGCCGGGACCGCCACCGATGATGACGACGTCGAATTGATCTGCCATGTCAGATATCCAGAAGCAAACGCTGCGGGTCTTCGAGGTTTTCCTTCACGCGCACAAGGAACGTCACCGCTTCGCGCCCATCGACCAGGCGATGATCGTAAGACAGCGCCAGATACATCATGGGGCGGATCTCGACCTTGTTGTCGATGGCGACGGGCCGCGGCTGGATCTTGTGCATGCCGAGGATGCCCGATTGCGGCGAATTGAGGATCGGCGTGGACATCAGCGAGCCGAACACCCCGCCATTGGAGATCGTGAACGTCCCGCCCTGCAATTCCTCGAGCTTCAGATGCCCGTCGCGCGCACGCGCGCCGAAATCGTTGATGGCGGCCTCGATTCCCGCAATGTTGATCCTGTCCGCATCGCGCACCACCGGCACCACCAATCCCTTCTCGGTCGAGACGGCGACGCCGATGTCGTAATAATTCTTGTAGATGATGTCGTTGCCTTCGAGTTCGGCATTGACGTTGGGCAGTTCCTTGAGGGCCGCGATGCACGCCTTCACGAAAAAGCCCATGAAGCCGAGGCGCACGCCATGCTTCTTCTCGAAGCTTTCTTTATATTCGGCGCGCAGGGCCATGACATGGCTCATATCGACTTCGTTGAAGGTCGTGAGCTGGGCCGCGGTGTTCTGAGATTCCTTCAATCGCATCGCGATGGTTCGGCGCAAGCGGCTCATCGGTACGCGCTCTTCGCGTGCTTCATTGGCGCGCGGGCCGGTGGGCACGGAGACGGGCTGCGGCGCACGCGCGCGTGCTTCCAATGCGGCGAGCATGTCGCCTTTCACGACGCGGCCATCCTTGCCGGTGCCCTGAACTTGCGCCGGATTCAATCCGGTTTCCTCCGCGATGCGGCGCACCGACGGCATCAGCGGTTCGACGACGGCGGCAGGTTTTGCAGCCGCGGGCTTCGGCGCGGCCGGTTTGGGCGCAGGCGCGGCAGCCGGTTTCGCGGCGGGCTTAGGCGCGGGCGCCGCACCTGCTTTTCCTTCCGCGATCGCACCGAGGATAGTGCCGACGCGCACCGTGTCGCCTTCCTTCACCGCGATGGATTCGATGGCGCCGTCTGCGGGCGCGGGAACCTCGACTGTCACCTTGTCGGTTTCGAGTTCCAGAAGCGGCTCGTCGCGTTTGACGGCGTCGCCTTCCTTCTTGAACCAGCGCGCGACGGTCGCCTCGGTGACGGATTCGCCCATGGTGGGCACTTTGATTTCGATGCTCATGGGGACTTTCCGGTTAGAGCGTCAATGCATCGTTGAGGAACGCTTTCAGTTCGCTGGCGTGTTCGCTGGCGAGCCCTGCGGCGGTCGAGGCGTATTCCTTGCGGCCCGTGTAGCGTGGGCGTTGCGATCCGCCGAGCTTGGCGATGGCGTCTTCGAGGCGCGGTTCCACGAAGGTCCAGGCGCCCTGGTTTTTCGGCTCTTCCTGGCACCACACGATCTCGGCTTTCGGGAAGCGGCGAAGCTCCTGCAGCAAGGCGGCTTCGGGAAACGGATAAAGCTGTTCGAGCCTGAGCGCCATGATGCGGTTTTCGCCGCGCTTCTCGCGCTCTTCCATCAGATCGAAATAAACCTTGCCGGTGCAGAGGACGACGCGCTTGATCTGATCGTCGGGCACAAGCTTGATCGTGGTGGCGCCGGGCACGCATTCGGCCTGATCCTGGAAGACGCGGTGGAAGCTCGATCCCGGTCCCATATCCGACAGGAACGACACCGCGCGCTTGTGGCGCAACAGCGATTTCGGCGTCATCAGGATCAGCGGCTTGCGGAACTGGCGGTGCATCTGCCGGCGCAGGATGTGGAAATAATTGGCGGGCGTCGTGGGGTACGCCACCTGCATATTGTCCTGCGCGCACAATTGCAGATAACGCTCGAGCCGCGCGCTGGAATGCTCAGGCCCCTGTCCTTCATAGCCGTGCGGCAGAAGCATCACGAGCCCGCACATGCGCAGCCATTTCATTTCGCCGGATGCGATGAACTGGTCGATCATCACCTGCGCGCCATTGGCGAAATCGCCGAACTGCGCTTCCCACAACACCAGTGCTTTCGGCTCTGCGGTCGAATAGCCATATTCGAAACCGACGACCGCTTCTTCGGACAGAAGCGAATCGATCACTTCGAATTCGGCCTGTCCTTCGCGGATGTGATTGAGCGGGATGTAACGCTCTTCGTTTTCCTGATCGACCAGCGTGGAATGGCGCTGGCTGAACGTGCCGCGCGAGGAATCCTGACCCGACAATCGCACGGGATAGCCTTCGTCCAGCAACGTGCCGAAGGCGAGCGCTTCGGCAGTGGCCCAGTCGAAGCCGGCGCCGGTCTTGAACATCTCGGCCTTGTGCTGCAACTGGCGCACGATGGTTTTGTGCGCGTGGAATCCTTCGGGGATCGTGGTCAGCGCGCGCCCGATCATCAGCAATTTTTCCGTAGCGACCGCGCTGTCGCCGCGCCGGTCGCCTTCGGGCGCAATGGCGAAGCCCTGCCAGCGCCCATCCAGCCAGTCGGCGCGGTTGGGCAGATGGGCTTTGGAAGCTTCGAATTCCTCATCGAGCCGCTTGTTGAAACCGCCGATCATCGCGCGCACGTCATCTTCGGTGAGCGTGCCCTCGGACACCAATTTGGCGGCGTACAGTTCCAGCACGCTCGGATGATCCTTGATGGCGCGATACATCAAGGGCTGGGTGAAGGACGGCTCGTCGGTTTCGTTATGGCCGAAGCGGCGATAACAGAACATGTCGATGACGACATCCTTGTGGAACAATTGGCGGAATTCGGATGCGATGCGCGCCACATGCACCACCGCTTCCGGATCGTCGCCATTCACATGGAAGATCGGCGCCTGCACCATCAGCGCAACGTCGGAAGGATAGGGCGAGGAGCGCGAATAGATCGGCGCAGTGGTGAATCCGATCTGGTTGTTGACGATGAAATGGATCGTGCCGCCGGTGCGGAAGCCTTTCGTGCCGCTCATGGCGAAGCACTCGGCGACGATGCCCTGGCCCGCAAATGCCGCATCGCCGTGCATCAGAAGCGGCAGCACGCTCGCGCGCGTCTTCACATCGCCCAATTGATATTGCTTGGCGCGCGCCTTGCCGAGCACCACCGGATCGACGGCTTCGAGATGCGACGGGTTCGGCGTCAGCGACAGATGCACCTTGTTCGCGTCGAATTCGCGGTCGGAAGATGCGCCCAGGTGATATTTCACGTCGCCCGAGCCTTGCACGTCGGCCGGTTTCGCGCTGCCGCCTTGGAATTCGTGGAAAATCTGGCGATAGGGCTTGCTCATCACATTGGCGAGCACGTTCAGCCGCCCGCGATGAGGCATGCCGATGACGATTTCCTTCACGCCCAATTGCCCGCCGCGCTTGATGATCTGTTCGAGGGCTGGAACCATGGCTTCCGCGCCATCGATGCCGAAGCGTTTGGTGCCGACGAAACGCAGCCCGCAGAATTTCTCGAACCCTTCCGCCTCGATCAGCTTGTTCAGGATCGCGCGCTTGCCTTCCGGCGTGAACGAAATCTCCTTGTCCGGCCCTTCGATGCGCCGCTGCAGCCAATCCTTCTGCTCGGGATCGGTGATGTGCATGAACTCATAGCCGATGCGCCCGCAATAGGTGCGTTGCAGGAGATCGACCATCTGGCGCGGCGTGGCGGAGGCAAGGCCCAGCACGCCGTCGATGAAGATGGGCTTGTCGAGATCGGCATCGTGGAAGCCGTAGAAGCCCGGATCGAGCTGCGGCATTGCGGGCTTGGGCGCCAGATGCAGCGGATCGAGATCGGCGGCCAGATGCCCCGTCACGCGATAGGCGCGCACCATGTGGATGGCGCGGATGGATTCCTGGGCGGCCGCATGCAGATCGGTTTCCGATACCGCGCCCTTTTCCCGCGGCGGCCAGAGCCCGGTGAGCGCGCCGACCAATTCGCCGTCTTCGAGCTCGAGCCTGGCGTCGCGCTTCCAGCCGGGGCCGCGGCCAAGCTGGGCGGGCGAAAGTCCCCGCTCGCCGAGTTCGACGAAGAACGCCCGCCAGTCCGGCTCCACGGAATCGGGATTTTCCAGATAGCGCGCGTAAAGCTGCTCGACGAAGGCGGCGTTGCTTCCAAAGAGGAATGAAGTCGCTTCGAGGGCTTGATTGCGGGAGCGCCCGATTGGGTCTGATTCGTCTGTCATTTCAATATATTAAGGCCGGACTTGCGGCCCTTCTCCGGATTGCGGCGTTCGCGCCCGCAAAACGATGGCTGGCTTTAGCGCAGTTCGTGCCCGATTGCACGCCTTTCCCGAGCCAATCCAAGGCCCGCTGCGGTTAATATGTGTTCAATACGTGACGTTTTCACCGGCTTGCGTCTAAAAGCGCGGAGCTTAAAGTCGCTCCGGTTTTGGTTGGGACACAAAATGAAACCGGTTGCCGTTTTTACCTTTGCCATCATGGGCATCGCCCTTTCCGGTTGTGCCACGATCATCGACGGGTCGTCCGAGAAGATCGGCATCACGACCGGTTCGGTGACGGGCGCGCATTGCGTATTGAGCAACGGGCGCGGGCAATGGTCGGTCGTCACGCCGGGCAAGGTGACGGTCGAACGCAGCAAGCACGACATAAAAGTCACCTGCTCCAAGCCCGGCTATCAGGACGTGGCTCAGACGATTCCATCAGACATCGACGACTGGACGCTGGTGAATTTCGCCTTCGCCGATCTGCCGGGGCTGGGCGTCGATGCCGCGACCGGCGCGATCAACGATTACGACGACACGACGACCGTTCATATGTCGCAAGGTGGTTACGGCGCGGAGCCTTCTTATCCGTCCTATCCCGCGCAGCCGAATTATCCGCCGGTGCAGCAGCAGATGGCGCCGCAAACCCCGCCGCCGGCCTATCTCGACAATTCGCCATACCCAGCGCCGACGCAACCCTATAGCGATCAGTCGCAGGATCAATCCTATCCCGATCAGAGCTATCAGGATCAAAGCCAGCAGCCCTATCCGGACCAGCCGCAAAGCTATCCGGACAATTCGCAGGGCGGCGGCCAGGCGGGTTCGCTTCCGCCGCTGTGATAGCGATCATTTTCCGCTGAGAAGTTCCACGAGCGTGGTGCCGAGTGCCGCCGGATTCGGCGATACGCGGATGCCCGCCGCCTTCATCGCCGCGATCTTGGAATCCGCGCCGCCCTTGCCGCCGGAAATGATCGCGCCCGCGTGACCCATGCGGCGGCCCGGCGGCGCAGTGACGCCCGCGATGAAGCCGACCATCGGCTTTTTCGTTTTGCTGTGACGGATGAAATCGGCGGCGTCTTCTTCCGCGCTGCCGCCGATCTCGCCGATCATGATGATGCTCTCGGTTTCGGGGTCGCGCAAAAACATCTCCAGCACGTCGATATGTTCGGTGCCCTTCACCGGATCGCCGCCGATGCCGACGCAGGAGCTTTGGCCCAAGCCCACGGCGGTTGTTTGCGCCACCGCTTCATAAGTCAGCGTGCCCGAGCGCGACACGATGCCGACCGTGCCGCGCTTGTGGATGTGGCCCGGCATGATGCCGATCTTGCATTCGCCGGGCGTGATGACGCCGGGGCAGTTCGGTCCGATCAGCCGCGATTTCGAGCCCGTGAGCGCGCGCTTCACCTTCACCATGTCCAGCACGGGAATGCCTTCGGTGATGCAGACGATGAGCGGAATTTCCGCATCGATCGCTTCGAGGATCGCATCGGCCGCATAGGGCGGGGGCACATAGATCACGCTCGCGTCGCAGCCGGTCGCCGCGCGCGCCTCGCGCACGGTGTCGAACACCGGCAATCCCAGATGCGTAGTGCGGCCTTTGCCGGGCGATGTGCCGCCGACCATTTTGGTGCCGTAGGCAATCGCCTGCTCGGAATGGAACGTGCCCTGATTGCCGGTGAAGCCCTGGCAAATGACGCGTGTATTCTTGTCGACGAGGATGGACATTATTTCGAGCCCTTCACGGCTTTGACGATCTTCTGCGCTGCATCGGCGAGGTCGGAGCCGGAGACAATCGGAAGGCCCGATTTGGCGAGGATTTCCTTGCCTTTCTCGACATTGGTGCCTTCCAGCCGCACAACCAGCGGAACCTTCAATGAAATCTCGCGCGCCGCAGCCACAATGCCTTCGGCAATGATGTCGCATTTCATGATGCCGCCGAAGATATTGACCAGAATGCCCTTCACGTTCGGATCGGAGACGATGATCTTGAACGCCGCTGTGACTTTTTCCTTGCTCGCGCCGCCGCCGACATCGAGGAAATTGGCGGGCTCTTCGCCATAAAGCTTGATGATGTCCATCGTGGCCATCGCGAGACCCGCGCCATTCACCATGCAGCCGATGGTGCCGTCGAGCTTGATGTAGGAGAGATCGAATTTGGAAGCCTGCACCTCCATGGGATCTTCTTCATCCAGATCGCGCAGCTCCACGATATCCTTGTGGCGGAAGAGCGAATTGTCGTCGAAATTGATCTTGGCATCGAGGCAGATGAGGTTTCCGTCCTTCGTCACCACCAGCGGATTGATTTCGAGCAGGCTCATGTCTTTCGCGAGGAACGCGGAATAAAGGCTGTTGATGAGCTTGCCGCATTGCTTAGCGGCGTCGCCCTTCAGCTTCAGCGCGGTCGCAATGTCCAAGCCCACATAAGGCGAATAACCGACGGCCGGTTCGATCTGGAACGTCTGAATCTTTTCCGGCGTCTTGTGCGCCACTTCTTCGATATCCATGCCGCCTTCGGTAGAGGCGATGAAGGAAATGCGCGAGGTGCCGCGATCGACCAGCGCGGAGAGATAAAGCTCGCGCTCGATGGCCGAACCGTCTTCGATGTAAAGCCGTTTCACCAGGCGACCGTGCGGCCCCGTCTGATGCGTCACCAATGTCATGCCCAACATGCGCTCGGCCTCTTTGCGCACATCATCGATGGACTTCACCACCTTCACGCCGCCGCCCTTGCCGCGCCCGCCGGCATGGATCTGCGCCTTCACCACCCAGACCGGCCCGCCCAGTTCCCTGGCTGCCGCAACGGCCTCGTCCACCGTAAAGGCCGCCTTGCCGCGGGGCACCGGAACGCCAAAGCCGCGCAAGACCTCTTTGGCCTGATACTCGTGGATATTCATGGAGATAAGTCCTTGTGGCGGGGTATTTGAAGCCGCGCACAATACCAGCCGCGCTCGCTCGCGCAAGCGAAGCAGCGTCTCAGGCTTCCTGTGGCGCGAGATCGCGAATTTCGGATGCAGGCGCTGGCACGCGGAAGCGGGCGCGCGCCCGGACGATCACCGCCGCGGTCATCAGCGCGAGCGCGAAACCGCCGAGCCCATCGACCAGATGATGGCCGCCATCGATGGGTGTGGAGAAAATGACGAGCGTGTTGAGCACGACCACCGGCCAGAACCAGAACCGCACGCCACGGAACGCGATCATCAGGATCGCCGACAGCGCCACATGATAGGAAGGAAAGGCGACGAGCCCTTTGAGATCGGTCAATCCGAAATGCGTCAGCGCGCCGTCGCGGATGTCGAAGAATTGCTGCTTGTAGGCGAGATCGACCACCGGATGATTCTGCATGTAGAAGGCGGCGGGCGGATGGAAATAAGCAAGCGCACCCTCGCTCGGAATGATGCCTGAAACGACGACGCAGAGGATCGATGAAGCCATCACCAGAAGCACCATCTCGCGCACGCGGTCCAGATGGCCCAGCATCGGCAGGATGACGACCGACAGCGCCACCTGCATCAGCGTCGTCTGGTACAGCGCCGACGACAACATGCCCACGATGGGATGCGCGTTGGCGAACGCGACATAGGCATACCAGTTGAAGCCGAGATCGGCGTCCCAGTGTGCGAGCGTCGTGTCGATCAGCGGTCGGTCGGTCGATGTCATCAGATAGGAGAAGACGCAAGCCCCCGCCGAGAAGATGGTGAGGAACGCCGTCTCCGCGCCCATGATGGCGAGCCGCTCGTCGGGGCGCAGGCGCGAATAGATGAAACCGACTGTGGCCAACAGCGCCGTGAAACCGAGGCACGCCACCAGGCTTCCCATGTCGAAGGAATAGCCCGCGACCGCGATCCAGATCGCGTCGAGTGCGATCAGCGCGGCCGTCAGCCAGACCTTGAAGGCGAATTCCGTCATGGCGCGGATTTTGGCCCGCGCGTTCTTAATGAATGGTGGCGGAAAAACGTCAAAAATGCTGGTGGGGCGGGAAGCCATGCTTGCCGGTAGATAAAATTGTCATCCCGGCCGAGCGCAGCGAGAGCCGGGACCTACAGAGAAAGCGGCTTGGTGGGTCCCGGATCGCGCGCTATCGCGCTTGTCCGGGATGACAAATGATTTCGTCTATTTCATTGAGCGCAAAAAACTCAATACCCCGAATCCGCGCCCACACCGCCGTCGAGCGGCATGCCCGTCAGCTCGACCGAGTGCGAAACCGAGGCCGATTTGGCGGCGGCGGCACAAACCTGCGTACGGAAGGTGAAGAAGAAATCGCTTGTGCCGTAAAGGCGCAGATTCGTGCGCTCGGTGCAGTCCTTCACCGGCACTTCCGGCGCGCATTTCAGCATGCCGTCCTTGTAATGGCGCAGCGCTTCATGTGCGCCGCATTGCAGCACCTGGCCGTGCTCGTAGGTGCCGGCTGTGCCCTGATCGGATTGCACCACATCGCCGATGACGACTTTCAGGATCGCGCCGGGAAGGCAGCGCGCCACTTCGCCTTCGTAAGAGGAATCGATGAAGGTGTCGGGTAGCATGTGCGAGGCCGCGAATTCGCGGTCACCTACAAGGCACACCGCATGAATGGCTTTCATCACCGTTGCTTCCTGCATCTGGCAGGTTTCCTCGGCGCTCACGCTCACTTCGCCGTTGTTGTTGTTGAAGACGCGCACATCTTGGTAAGAGCCGTTATAGACGGTGACATTGGCCGAGGCGCTGGCATTGGCGCTGGCCGACGCCATCGCGCTGGCAAAGGCGCTGGCTTCGGCGGTTCCACCGCCCTTGTTGATCACGATGTTCTTGTAGATTGAGATGTGCTTGGAGGCGTCGATGTTCTTGGTGATGCTGATGCTCTTGTCGATATTGATGTTCTTGTTGATGTTGATGTTCTTCTCGATCGTGACGGGCTTGTAGATCGAAACGTTCTTGTTGATGACCAGCGTGGAGCCCGTCTGGCAATGGGGGCCGCCGGCGATGTTGCCGTAGTCCGAATGGCCGTCCGAGCCGCCGGCCGAGGCCTGCGGCAATGCCGCAAGCAGGGCGGCCGCAAAACTCGCGGCAAAGAACATGACAGGCTTCAGCGGCATGACATAAGCTCCTCGTGCCCGGTCAAGGATTTCACGATCCATGCCATGCTTGGGCGGCGGAAACTGTGCCTTAGTGGAACAATCGGCGCCCGATCTGGTAAACATCGCTTCACCAAATGATCCCGATCTCGGACGATAACCCCGTGCGCCTGACGCCCGTCGTCACCTGGGCGATCATCGTCGTCTGCGTGGCGGTGTTCGTCTGGGAATTGTCGCTGGGCAAGGGCGCGGACGCCGCGATCTACACCTACGGCTTCGAGCCCATCACGCTCTTCAAGGGCGAAACCGCGCTCGCCGCCTTCACCATCCTCACCGCCATGTTCATTCATGGCGGCTTTCTGCATATCGGCGGCAACATGCTTTATCTCTGGATTTTCGGGAACAATGTGGAGGACGCCATGGGCCATGTGCGCTACCTCCTATTCTATCTGATCTCGGGCGCGGCGGCTGCGCTCGCGATGGCGTGGATGGACCCGGCCTCGAACATCCCCATGATGGGCGCGTCGGGGGCGATCTCGGGCGTGCTTGCCGCTTACGTGCTGCTCTACCCGCGTGCGCGCGTCACGGTGATCGTGCCGCTCGGCATCATCTTCTATCCGATGAAGATCAGCGCCACCTGGGTGGTGGGTTTTTGGTTCGTGCTGCAGCTCTTAAGTGCTGCCCTTTCCAATCCCGACCAGCCGGGCATCGCCTGGTGGGCCCATGTCGGCGGCTTCCTGGTGGGCGCTGCGCTGACGCCTCTGTTCAAATCGGCGCAAGTGCCGCTTTTCGGTGATGTCCACCGCGGGCCGTGGGGGTGACGCGGAATACGGAAAACAGAAGACAGGGATCGGATAAGCGATTGTATCCGCTTCCGTATTCTGTATTCCGTCTTTCGTTTTCCGCCACTGGCACGCCTTTCGCTCTTTCTCCGGCAAAACGGGGGCTTGCCGTCTCACAGCGAGACGGCCTCCCGGAACGGATGACCGGAGCAGGCGCGATGAAACACAGAAACAGCCATTTGCTGGTGGGCTATTGGAGCCGTCTGCGCAAGGGGCGCAGCCTTCCCGATCAGACCGATATCGATCCGCGCGCCATCAAACGCATTCTCTCCCACGTTTTCATTCTGGAGGCCTCCGATACCTCGCACCCCGTCTATCGCCTTGCCGGCACGTCGCTCTGCGAGCGCTTCGGCACGGAACTGAAAGGCACCGAATTCCTCACCCATTGGGAAGGCCAGAGCCGCAGCGCGCTGGCAGCGCTTCTGCGTCAGTCGCTGATGACGCGCCAGCCCGTGTGCATCTCCTCCATCGGCTCGACGATGGAATGCGGCATGGTGGAGCTTGAGACCGTGCTTGCGCCGGTGACCTTCGGCGACAGCGCGCCCACACGCTTCGTCGGCATGGTGCAGGTGTTGAGCGATCTTGCCCAGCTCGGAGGACGGCCCATCTCCTTCGAGCGCCTCGTCGGCGCGCAACTCATTCAGGAAAGCGAGCCGCTTCCTTCCGTGGACATTCCTCCGCCACCCATGCCGCCCGGCGACGGCTTGCGCGCGGGTCATCCCAAGGCCCCGCATTTGCGGCTCATCGTCAACCGCCCCACTACGCTTCACTGCGAGATGGACGAGACGATGAAGAATCTCATTCGCGCACTCGATATCGTGGCGCAGCCTGCGGTGAAGCTTGTGCGCTGATTACCGCGGCGGCGCGGAATTGATCGGCTGCATCGGTGGCGTGGAAGGCTGTGTGGGATTGTCGACCGGATCGTTGTGCAACAGCGTGCGGTCGTAATCTTCGCGCTTCTGGCGCTCTTGCAGATAGGGAATCTCGTATTTCTGGATCGTATCGACATAAGCCTCAAAGGCCTGTTCGTCTTCGGGCAGGCGCTTGTCGCAACGGTCGGGATCGAGGTGCTGCTGTTCCTGGCACCACATATCGAAGGTGATTTCGTGGAGCTGGTAATGGGTGTCGGTCGATTGCGCGATCGCACCCGTCGCCGCAAACGTGCACGCGCCCAGTAGCAAAAGATACCCGCCCCGCATCATGTGGCGAAGCATACTCCCCAAACGCGCAACGCGATAGGACAGCTACGAAATTATTCCGCGGCCGCGCGCTTTTTCACGCCATCTTCGGCCACCGTCACAGTTTCGGGCGGCAACATCGCACGGCCCAGCATGACGTCGGAAATCTTCTCCGCGATCATGATGGTGGGCGCGTTCGTGTTGCCGGAAACCAACGCGGGCATTACGGACGCGTCAATCACACGCAATCCTTCCACGCCGTAAACCCTGAGCTGTGTATCGACAACGGACATGTCGTCCTTGCCCATCTTGGCGGTGCCGACGGGGTGATAGATGGTCTCCGCCGTCTTGCGGATGAAGGCGTCGATCTGATCGTCCTTCTGGACATGCGCGCCGGGCATGAGTTCCGGCCCACGGAACGGATCGAAGGCGCTCTGTGCGAACACCTCGCGCGCGATCTTCACGCCTTCGCGCAGCGCGCGCCGATCTTCTTCGGCTTCGAGATAGTTCGGCTGGATGAGCGGCGCGTCCGACGGATTGGCCGATTTGAGGGAGATGTAGCCGCGGCTTTCCGGGCGCAACTGGCAGACATGGGCCATGAAGCCGTGGCGGTCGGCCTTGCGGCGCGTGTGATCGAACATCAAGGCCGCGATGAAATGATATTGCAGGTCGGGTGTTTCCAGATCCGGGCGGCTTTTGAGGAACGCACCCGATTCGAGACCCTGGCTGGTCGCCACACCCGAGCCGAAGAGCATGTATTGCAGCCCTGCGCGCAGCATATTGTGCGGCTTTTGCGCGCTATAGAGCGTGATCGGCTGGGTGCATTCGTACTGGATCGAGCAGTCGAGGTGATCCTGCAGATTCTGGCCCACGCCCTTCAATTCGCTGATGACGGAAATGCCGAAGCGCTTGAGTGTGTCGCCATCGCCGATGCCGGAGAGCAGCAGTGTTTGCGGCGTGTTCACCGCGCCGCCCGACAGGATCATTTCGCGGGTCGTGCGCGCTTGCTTGGTCTGTTTCTTCTGCACGTACTCCACGCCCACGGCGCGCTTTCCTTCGAACAGCACGCGGCTCACCAGCGCATGGGATTCGATGGTGAGATTGGGCCGCTCCAGCGCGGGGCGCAGGTAGGCACTCGCAGCACTCCAGCGTTTGCCGTTGTTGATGGTGAGTTGATAGGGCCCGAAGCCTTCCTGTTGAAAGCCGTTGAAATCCTGCGTTTCGGCGAAGCCCGCTTCGCGGCCCGCCTCGCGGAAGGCGCGGAACAGCGGATTGGGCGAATGGCCGTTCGACACATGCAAGGGACCATTGCCGCCGTGGAATTCGTCGCCGCCGTTCTCGTTGGTCTCGGCGCGCTTGAAATAGGGCAGCACGTCGGCGAACGACCAGCCCTCGCAGCCCATCTGCCGCCAGCGGTCGTAATCGCGGGCATGGCCGCGGATATAGATCATGCCGTTGATCGACGAGGATCCGCCCCAGCCCTTGCCGCGCGGCCAATAGAGGCTGCGCCCGTTCAGATGCAGCTGGCCTTCGGTGTTGTAGTACCAGTTGTATTTGTTCTTCTTGCCGAGGAGTTGCGGAATGCCCGCCGGCATGTGGATCATGACGGAGCTGTCGCGCCCGCCCGCTTCGATCAGCAGCACCTCGATGGTGGGATCGGCGCTGAGCCGGTTGGCGAGCACGCAGCCGGCGCTGCCTGCGCCGACGATGATGTAGTCATAGGCTTTCATTGCGAGACAATCCTTATTCCATGGGCCTTGTTCCTCTGGGCGCGAGTTTAGCCCAAAGCTGACGCGTGTGTCGCGTATCTGGATTAAGGCCCGAAAAGCGAAGGGGCGGGCGCAAGGCCCGCCCCTTCCGTATCGTCAACCGGGATTACTGTATGAGCGTAATCACCGAGCGCCGGTTCTTGGCTTCGCGCACGCCATCGCCGGTCTGCACGGCGAGGTCGGTTTCGCCGACGCCGGAGGTCTCGATCGAGTCGGGCCGTGCGCCCATCTGGACCATGACTTCCTTGACCACTTTGGCGCGGCGCACCGATAGGCGCTGGTTATAGTCGGTCGAGCCGGAGGTGTCGGTGTGGCCGACGACCTTGATATGGCTCTGGCCACCCTTGCGCGCCGCATCGACGGCGTTGGTGATGGTGGTCAGGTCCTCGGCCGTCAGCGTCCACGAGTCGAAGTCGAAATAGACTGTGTAATCGGCGCTCGGCGCAGGGGGAGGTGCGGCTTCCGGCGCAGGCGCGGGAGCCGGTGCGGGCGCGGTTTCGACGGGCTGTTGCGGCGGCGCCATTTCGGGGCTCATGCCGCCCACATCCTGTTCGAGACGTGCAAGCGACACATCGAGTGACTTGCGGCAGCGCTGGGAGGCATTCATCTGCGAATCCACCGTTGCATCCAGGACCCAGCAATCGTAATCGGCCTGGGCGCGGGCGGCGTCGGAAGGCGCCTTGTCGCGGCCCTGATCGAGCGCGGTCAAAAGACGCACACGCATGTTCTGGGCGTCGGTATTGTCGTCGGGGGCGTCTTCGGGCTCGACGTCCTGGCCGTTGGCCGCATCGACGGCCTTCTGCGCATAGGACTCCGCCAGATCGGCCACCGAGTCGTCGATATCGCTGAGCGACATCGATGCGCCGGAATCGAAGGAACTGCCGGATTGCCCCACCGCGCCGAACGAGCGCGCCAGATAGGCGTAGTTTTTGTAGAGCGCCGTCTGAAAGGCCGAGCCTTGCGGCGTGGTGTCGTTCAGATCGTCGAAGGCCGATCCGCCGCAGCCCGCCAGCGCCAATGCGCCGAGCAATGCAGCGGCCACAGCCGCTCCGCGGGTGTGTCGCGAAGAAAATGCCATTGTGTTCAATCCCTCTGATTGCGGGCCTCGCGGGCGCGGACGGCCCGGCGGTCCCGCCGGTTCGGCGAGCGTTATCGGGACACCTATACCCCCAACAGCCCCCAAAGGTTAAGCCCCCGTTGAAATCCAACAAAAAGATAACGAAGGGGGCCCCGCGTAAACTTCCCGTTGACTGTGCCTGCCTTAGAAAAGCCTGACGAGGCCAAGCACAGGAGCCGGGCCGGGCCCATGACCGAAGAACGTAAAGCACTTGTCGAGCAGGCCAAGGCCGACCGCCGCCGCTACCGCCGGGTGAGCGTGGACCTGCCGGGCAAGCTGTTCGTTCCGGCCGATGGCCGCGAGGCCGCCTGCAAGGTACTCGACCTGTCGCCCGGCGGCGCACAGATCGAAAGCGAATTCGAGCCAGAGGTCGAAACCCAGATCGTGCTTTATGTCGACGGCTTCGGCCGGTTCGAGGGGCAGGTGGCGCGTGCGGTGGGCGGGGGCTTCGGCATCCGCTTCAACTGCTCGGCGCTCAAGCGCGAACGCATCGCCGAGCAACTCATGCTTCTGATGAACAGCGGCATCGCCGACGTGACGGCGCTGCGCCGCCACGAACGCGCGCCCACACCGGGCACCGCCACCTTCACGCGCTCGAGCGGCGAAGTCGTGGCCTGCGAAGTGCTCGATCTGTCGCTCTCGGGCGTGTCGCTGAAGACCGATCTGCGTCCGCCGCTCGGCGAGACGGTGCTGATCGGCCAGATGGCGGGGCGCATCGTGCGCCATCACGAGAACGGCATCGCCATCGAATTCATCCGCGCCGCAATCGAGCGCGCGCCGGCCGAACAGCGCTCGCGGATCGCGGCGTCGAACTGATTTACGAAAACGGGTCGAAAATTTCGCGGCTTGTATCGGCGATGCCGAGTGCCGCGCGTTTCTTCCTCGACAATCCTTGCGCGACAAGCGCATGCGCGCGGCGCAGATATTCGCGCAATTCCTTTGCTTTCAGCGCGGAGAGCCGGTCCATCGCCACCCAATGCGCGCGGGCGAGATAGGGGCACGGGCGGATTCCATCGATCTGTGTAAGAATCCGCGCGCTCGTCTCGCCCGCCTTGAACCACACACCCTCTGCGCGCTCGCCATCCATCGGAATCATCGCGAACATTTTTCCGCCGACCTTGAAGACGCGGGAATCGCCCCATGGCGTGTGCACGCTCGCACCCGGCAGCGAAAGACACAAAGCCTCGATATCGGCATAACGCATCAATCGGACTCTGGAAGGCCAAGCGCGCGGCGCGCGCGCTCATGGTGGCGCGGCTTGATGTGGCCCGAGACAAGCCCGATGGCCGCGGCCAGCACCGCGGCATCATCGGTGAAGCCGAAGCCCGCCACGAAATCGGGAATGGCGTCGGTGGGGATCACGAAATAGGCGAGCGCCGCGATCAGGATCGCCTTGACGCGCGATGGCGTCACAGGATCGGTGGCGCAGAAATAGGCCGCCGCCAGATCTTCGGCAAAGGGAATGCGCCCCGCCATCTTGAACAGCTTCTTCCAGAAGCTTTTCTCCACCGTGCGCGTGTTGCGCGCGATGACGGCGGGAAGCTGGGCGGCCGAAGGATCGAATTTCATGGCTCTAATATCGGAGCAGGATTGGGCCTTGAAAAGCCCTTGGCGAGCGCCCGACAATGAAAGCCGCGCAAACCCAAGGAAATTCCATGAGCGATCTCAGCGAGCAAATCCTCTCCCAGCAGCCATTTCCACGCCTGATGGGCATGGAGGTGCTGGCGGCGAGCAAGGAGCGGGTGGCGGGCAGGCTCACCGTGCGCCCCGATCTCTGCACGGCGGGGCACATCCTTCATGGTGGGGCGATCATGGCGTTCGCCGATGCGCTGGGGGCGACGGGCGCATTCCTCAACCTGCCGCCGGGTGCGGGCACGACCACCATCGAGAGCAAGACCAATTTCATCGGCTCGGCGAAAGAAGGCTCGGTTGTCGTAGCGGAAGCAACGCCCATCCATATCGGGCGGCGAAGCTCGGTCTGGCAGACGCGCATCACGCGCCAGGATGGCAAACTTGTTGCCATCGTGACCCAGACGCAGATGGTGTTGTGAGGTTTGGGGCGAGCGTCTAAGACTCCGCCCAACGCTATTTCAGGGAAGGAAATCACATGGAACTGAATTCCAAAATTTCGGCCGTCGTCACCGGCGGCGCATCTGGGCTGGGCGAAGCGACTTCGCGCGCGCTTGCGAAGCACGGCGTCAAGGTCGCGATCTTCGATCTGAACGCCAGCAAGGGCGAGACGGTGGCTGGCGAAATCGGCGGCGTGTTCTGCCGCGTCGATGTGACGAGCGAAGAAAGCGTCGAGGACGGATTCAAGAAAGCGCGCGAGGCCCACGGCCAGGAACGCATTCTGGTGAATTGCGCGGGCACCGGCAACGCCATCAAGACCGCGAGCCGCGACAAGAAGACCGGCGAAATCCGCCGCTTCCCGACATCGGCGTTCGACTTTATCATCCAGATCAATCTGGTCGGCACGTTCCGCTGCATCGCGCACTCCGCGCAAGGCATGCTCTCCCTCGATCCGCTGGAAGGCGGCGAGCGCGGCGCCATCGTCAACACCGCGTCCGTTGCCGCACAGGACGGGCAAGTGGGACAGGCCGCTTATTCTGCATCGAAAGGCGGCGTCGTCGGCATGACGCTGCCCATCGCGCGCGATCTGGCGCAGGAAGGAATCCGCGTCAACACGATCTTGCCCGGCATTTTCAACACGCCGCTGCTCGCGGCCGCGCCCGAACAGGTGAAGCAGGCGCTCGCAGCACAGGTGCCGTTCCCGCCGCGTCTAGGCGATCCCAAGGAATACGCTTCGCTCGCGCTGCAGATGATCCAGAACGGCTATTTCAACGGCGAAAGCGTGCGCCTCGACGGCTCGATCAGAATGGCTCCGCGCTGAGGTGAGCGGCATCGCTGCGTGGCACGACTATTTCGTCACCGTGGCGCAAGTGAGCGCCACGCTGGCGGGACTGCTTTTCGTCGGCGTTACCATCAGTCTCAATCACATGCTGGTGGCGCGCGGTTATCTTTATCGCGCCTGGGCCGCGCTCTTCCTGCAATTCGAGATGCTGGTCGTGGCGCTTTTTGTGCTCGTGCCCGATCAGTCCGGGCGCGTGCTGGGCGCAGAATTCGCGGCCTCCGGCCTCGGCGTGCTCGCCGCCATCCGCATCTTCGGCCATTTCTTCCCGGAAGACGAAAATTCCAAGGTGCTCGGCTCGAAGGGCGCGCGTGTGGTGCGCGAAACCTTGATCCACATCGCAACGCTACTGCCCGTCGCGGCGGGCCTTGCGCTCGTCGCGGGCGCCGGCCAGCCGCTCACCTGGCTGATCCCCGCCGAGATCATCAGCCTCTATCTCTCCTTCGGGCTTGCCTGGGTGTTCGCGGTCGAGATTCCGCGCAGGCAGGAAGAAGAGAAAGCGGCGAAGAATAACGCACGCTAAATCGCCGCCAGTTCGTGAATCTGCGAATTCGCCAGCGTCAGCTTGGCGATGGAGAGATCGCCGGTGCGTTCCAGTTCGGCGAGGAATTCGCGCGTGCGCGCAAGCGCCTCGCCATGCGCGTCCGCCCAGGCGTTCACCGCTTCGGCGCCACCGGCGCGCGTGCGGCCCTTCGCGAATTTCTGCAGCGCCTGCGTGGCGAGCGCGCGCTGGCCCGCGAAGAGATCGTCGGCGATGCGCCGGATGGCAAGCCTGTCCCAATGCTCGGTTGCCGCGATGCGCCGCGCGAGCCCGCGCAAACGGTCGAGCCCTACCACCGTACCGATGGCGAAATAGGCGCCCGCGACGAGATCGATATCGAGGCTGCTGTCATGCGCGAGCTTGGCGATTTCGGGTGCGGCGCCCATCAGCGGCAGCACGGCCACATCTTCGGCCAGATCTTTCGGCGCGCCGGCCTTTTCCAACTCCTCGATGCGCGTTTCGGTCATCTGCGCGTCGAACGGCGAGACGAGCGAAGCGAAGGTGCCGCGCAACGCGTCTGCGCCCGCGCGATGGCGCGCGATAGTTTCGCTCAAATCCGCATTGGCCGGAACGTTCACGAGGAACCACAATCCGAGACGGCGCAAGAGTTCCGCAATGTCGGCATACATGGAAGTTTGCACATCGGCGTGGATTTTCAGATCGAGCGCATCGATGCGCGCCTTCAGCGCCGACAATCCGAACGCGCCATCGGCCAGCACGAAGGCGCGCGCGACGGCGGAGGCCGGCGCGCCCGACACTTCCTTCATGCGATGGACGAAGACGGGACCGGCGACATTGACGATGCGGTTGGAAAGCACTGTGGAGATGATTTCGCGGCGCAAACGATGGTTTTCCATTTCGCCGCGGAAGCGCTCCGCGGCTTTTTGCGGGAAATAACCGGTCAGTTCCGGCGCGAAATATTCGTCGTCCGGCACATCGCTTTTGACGATTTCGGAATCGAGATCGAGCTTGGCGTAAGCGAGCAGCACGGCAAGTTCGGGCCGCGTGAGGCCGGTATTGGCGAGCGCGCGTTTGCGCAAGGCTTCATCGTCGGGCAGGAATTCCACCGCGCGGTCGAGCTTCCCGCGACGTTCCAGATCGCGGATAAAGCGGCCATGTGCATCGAGGTCTTTCAGCCCCCGCGATTGCGCCACGGAGAGCGCCAGCGTCTGATCGTAATTGTCGCGCAAAACATGGGCTGCCACATCGTCCGTCATTTCGGCGAGCAATCGGTCGCGCGCCTCTTCGGAGAGTTCGCCGCGGCGCAGCGGTCCGCTGAACAGGATTTTCAGATTCACTTCATGGTCGGAGGTGTCGACACCCGCCGAATTGTCGATGGCGTCGGTGTTGATGCGCCCGCCGGCAAGCGCATATTCGATGCGGCCGAGTTGCGTGACGCCCAGATTGGCCCCTTCGCCGATCACTTTCGCGCGCACCTCGGAACCGTTGACGCGCACCGCATCATTGGCGCGGTCGCCGGCATCGAGATTGATCTGGCCTTCGGATTTGATGAAGGTGCCGATGCCGCCGAACCAGAGAAGATCGGTTTCCGATTTGAGCAGCGCTTTGATCATTTCGGCGGGCGAGACTTTTTCCTTCGTCAGTCCCGTCAGCGATTTCATTTCCGGCGTGAGTGCGATTTCCTTCAAGCTGCGCGCGAACACGCCGCCGCCTTTGGAGATGAGCGATTTGTCGTAATCGGCCCAGCTTGAGCGCGGCAGATCGAACAGCCGCTTGCGCTCCGCGAAAGCTTTGGCCGCGTCGGGATCGGGATCGATGAAGATGTGGCGGTGATCGAAGGCCGCGATCAGCCGCGTGTGCTTTGAAAGCAACATGCCATTGCCGAACACATCGCCCGACATGTCGCCCACGCCGATGACGGTGAAGGGTTCGCTCTGGATATCGCGGCCCATTTCGCGGAAATGGCGCTTGACCGCTTCCCATGCGCCGCGTGCGGTGATGCCCATCTTCTTGTGGTCGTAGCCGTGGCTGCCGCCGCTGGCGAACGCATCGCCGAGCCAGAAGCCGCGTGCGGTCGCGATGCCGTTGGCGATATCGGAGAAAGTGGCCGTGCCCTTGTCGGCGGCAACGACGAGATAGGGATCGTCGTCATCGAGCCGCACGACATCCTTTGGCGGAATGATGGAACCGTCGTGATGGATGTTGTCCGTCAGGTCGAGCAACGCATTGATGAAAGTTTTGTATGCGGCGATCCCCGCTTCCTGGATTTCCTCGCGCGGTGCATTCACCGGCAATTGTTTCGGGTAAAATCCGCCCTTCGAGCCCACCGGCACGATCACGGCGTTCTTCACCTGCTGGGCTTTCACGAGGCCGAGGATTTCGGTGCGGAAATCCTCGCGCCGGTCGCTCCAGCGAATGCCGCCGCGCGCCACGCGCCCGAAGCGCAAATGCACGCCTTCCACTTGCGGCGAATAGACGAAGATTTCGACCAGCGGCCGCGGCGCGGGCAATTCGTCGAGCTTCTGGCTGTCGAGCTTGATCGAGATATAAGATTTGCGTCCGCCCTCCTGCCAGAAATTCGCGCGCAGCACGCAATCGATGACGTTCAGCAGGCGGCGGATGATGCGGTCGTCGTCGAGCGAGGGAACATCGTTCAACGCCGCTTCGATGCGGGCGCGGAGTTTTTCGGATGTGCCGCTGCGATCCTCGATCTCTTCGGGATTGTGCAGCGTGTAGAACAGCTCCACCAGCAACGCCGCGATATCGGGATTGCGCGCCAGCGCCTGCTCCACATAATCCTGGCTGAACGCGAAACCCGCCTGCCGCAGATATTTCGCGCAACAGCGAAGGATCGCAACATCGCGCCAGGCAAGGCCCGTGCCGATCACCAGCCGGTTGAAGCCATCGCTTTCGGCGGCACCGCGCATAATGGCGTGGAACGCGTCCTGCAAACGATCCTTGATGTCGGAAAGATCGGCCGCGGCCTCGTCGCTGCGCTCCATCAGGAAATCGAGCACGGCACCGTCGCCGCGCCAGCCCGAGCCGGTTTCGAGCGACACCGGATAGGAATCCTCCGCGATCACGCGAAGTCCCAGATTCTCGAACACCGGCAGCGAAGCCGACAGCGGCAGCACGCCGCCCAGAATATAGAGCTTCAACCGCAGCGCATTGTGCGCGTCGCGCGTGGTGCGATAGGCGCGCGCTTCGATTTTCGGTTCTTCGTCGTGCGCGCTCAAGGATTCCAGTTCATCCAGATCGCGCACTGCCTCTTCCGGCGAAAACGCATCGCGGTAGCGCGCGGGAAACGCCGCCGCGTGGCGGTAATAGAGCCGCATGCCTTCATGCTCGCCATGCTCGGCCATCAGCGCTTCGGAAAAGCCGTCTTCCCAGGTGCGGATGGCGTCGCGGATTTCGCCTTCGAGGATTTGCGGATCGGCGATGGGCCGCGGGCCCTCGTTGCGCCCGATGATGTAATGCACGCGCGCGAGCATCGTGTCGTCGAGCGAGGGATGCGCCGCCGACATGCGCCCGTTGAAGGCTTCGGCGAGGATCGCGTGGATCTTCTCGCGCACATGGGTGTCGTAGCGGTCGCGCGGCACGTAAACGAGCGCGGAGACGAACCGGTCGAAGCGGTCGTAGCGCAGGAACACGCGCACCTTCGGCCGCTCGCCGAGGCGCAAAATGCCGAGCGCGATGTGGAAGAGTTCGTCGTCCGAGATCTGGAAAAGATCGTCGCGGGGATAGGTGTCCAGAATATGCGCCAGCGCCTTGCCGTCATGGCTGTCGGCGGCCAGGTTCGCGCGCTCGCGCACATGGCGCACTTTGGAGCGCAGCAGCGGAATATCGCCGGGCCTGCGGCTATAGGCGCTCGACGTGAACAATCCCACAAAGCGGCGCTCGCCGGTGAGCCTGCCCTGATGATCGAACATTTTCACGCCGATGTAATCCATGTGCACGCGGCGATGGATGCGGCTGCGCTCGTTGGATTTGGTGATGATGAGCGGCGCGGGTCGCGTCAGGAACGCGCGCACTTCCGGCGTCAGTGTGGCGCGGTCCTCGCCCCTGCGGATCACGCGCGCTTCGGGATCGGAAAGCACGCCCAGCCCCGATTCCGCAACCGGTTCGAGCTTGCCGCCGCCCGCTTCGCTATAGGCGTAATCGCGCGCGCCGAGGAATGTGAAATGATTGTCCGACAGCCATTCGAGGAACGAGACGCTCTCGTTCAGTTCTTCGCGGCTCACCGGCGGCGGATTGGCGACTAACTCGCCGATGGTGGCCTTCAGATGCGAAAGCATCTTGCGCCAGTCGCGCACGGCCAGCCGCACTTTCTCGAAAGTCGCGCGCGCGCCTTGCACCAGCATGTGCCGGCGGTCTTCGGCGAACATGGAATCCAGCACCAGCACGATCACGCTTTCGCGGAAGGTGGCGCCGCTTTGGCCCCGCACGCCTTCGCCGTCGCGTGTCACGGTCACGACAGGATGGAAGAGGGCCAGGATGCGCGCGCCCTGCTCGTTGGCCTCGCCGACCAGCGAATCGAACAGGAACGGCATGTCGTCGTTGACGGCGATGAGGATGAGTTCATTGCGCGTGTAGTCATCGGCCTGCGCGCGGAACTCAGCGAGCGTCACGAGCGTCTCGCCCGGCTTGCGCACGGATGTCTTCTCGAACACGAGGCAGGCAAGGGCCGCGAGCGATTCCGGCGCGTAGCGGTTGATGTCGTCGGGCGGCGCTGCGCGGTAAAGCGTCTGGAAGAATTCCGCCACGCCCGGCTCGGCCGATTTCAGGATCCTGGCCGCGGCTTCCAGACGGCCGGCCGCCTGCCGTTCGTCGTCGGCAATCGAAGGCGTTTCGCCGATGGGAGAGGGTTTGACAGTCATGGGTGTCCGGCCGCGGGATGCGTCCAAGCCACTCTAGCGGGCGGGTGCAATTATAGCGTTAACATTGGGCAGACCCAATGCGCGGCTTTTGAATAGTCGAGGCGATTCAGGCCGGTTGGAGCCGTGGCCGGGCAATTCTCGCGGACAGAACGATTGCCGCGCCCACGCCTGCGCACGTCACCAGCACCAGAATTCCCGCCAGCGCGCCGCCGGGCAGGGGCCTGATGACGCAGGCCAGCGCCGAAAGCACCGATACCGGCAAAAGGAATCCGAGCGCGATGTTGCGGTCGCGGACGAGCGCCGCAAATCCCGCCGACGTGATGGCCGCATAGGTCACGGCCGAGAAGGGGATCACGGTCGGCAGCATTAGGAATGCGCCCGCGCCCCATACAAATCCGAGATAGACGGTGATGGCGGTTAAATCCTGCGAAAAGGATTTGAGCGTGGCGCGCTCGAAGGGTGCGGCAATGGCGCGGGAATAGGCCCGCGCCACGGCGCTGAGCCCTGCGATCATCAAGATGAGCCAGGCCACGATCTGGTCGGCGGGCATGGCGTCCGCCGAAAACGCCACCGAAATTCCCGCCGCCACCGAAAGGCCGACCATCGCATAAGGCGCGCGTCCCAGAAGATTGGCGAGCAGCGCCGTCTCCTGCGCCTCGACGTGGAGAGCTTCAAGGCGGGCCAACTCCGCATGAGGGTCGGCGGGTTTTGGCGCTGGTACAACGCCCCCGACTATGGTCACCTGTTCGATGGCGGGCATGTTGGTCCCCTTTGCTTCTGCTTACGCTGTCCGTTGAGCGTTAAGAATGTCTTAACTCGCCGTCATCCCCCGGTTTGATTTCCGTATGACAACTTCTCCACAGATTCCCCTGACCGTCTTCGACCTCGAATTCACCGCCTGGGAAGGCTCGATGGCGCGCCGCTGGCTCGGCCCCGGCGAGTTCACCGAGGTCGTCCAGATCGGGGCGGTGAAGCTCGATCCCGTAACGTTCGAGGAAGTGGATTGGTTCGACGTGCTGGTGAAGCCCAGGCTCAATCCGGTGCTGTCGGATTATCTGGTCGCGCTCACGGGCATCACAAATGAGGACGTGGCCGCGCGCGGGTTGGATTTCGCAGACGCCTATCGCCGCTTTGCCGAATTCGCCGGAAGCGGGCGCATCGTGGCGTTCGGGCGCGACGATCTCGTGCTTCAATCCAATCTGAGGCTTTACGGTATCAAGAACGCGCCGGCCTTGCCGCCCTATACCAATGTGATCGCATGGCTGATGGCGCAGGGCTTCGATCTGAGAGGCAAGCACGCCTGCGATGTGGGCCCGCTCGCGGGCGCGGAATTCGAGGGCCGCGCGCACAATGCGCTGGACGATGCGCGCTCCGTTGCGGCCGGCATCCGCACGCTGATGGCCAAGGGCGCGCCGCCGCTCTTCGCGCTCACTTCACGTTCAGGAGCCGGTTGAGCGCGCGCGCGATGGCACGCGAGGAGGCGCGTCCGCGATAGCCCTTGTCCGGATTGAAGGTCGCAACGATCGTTTTTTCCCTGGTCGAAAGCGTGGGCTTTTCGCTCACCGCGATGACGACGCGATTGAAGCGGGCGGCCAATATCTTCCGTGCCGCGGGGTTTGCGGCGAAGCGGTCGATGCCGCGCGCAACATTTTCCAGCGCATCGAAGCAGCGCGCGCGCAAGCTGTCGTCGGCTGCCAGCGCCTTCCAGTCGGCATCGAATATGAGATTGATCCGGCGCATATAGGCCAGATGTTCGCTTTCGTCTCCGGTCGCGTTCTGCATGTCGGCGAGCGAGACCGGTTGCAGCGCGGGCGGCTCGTCGTCGCCTGTGCGCACGGCGGGAAGCCCGCCGGGACTGGCATCGGTATAAAGTGTCATGCCGCCCCAGCCGGTGATCTGGATCGCGGTTTCGCCGGAATCGAATTTGAGCACGCGCCCGCCGAGCGAAGTGTAGTCGCTATAGAGCACGAACACTTCCGGGCTGCCGTCGAAGCGCAAAAGATAATAGCCGTCGCCCGCATCGAGCGAGAATTTCACGTTCTCGCCGGCCTGATATTCGCCCGCCGCGATGTCGGCGAGCTTGTCGTTCTGCAGCCTGTCCGACAGCGGCATTTGCGCGCGCGCAGACGCGCCCGCAAGACACGCGAGCGTCACCGCGATAGCAAAGCGCAAACCGGCCATCGAATCTCACGAAGCATAACGGGGCGGCATCCGCACGCCCCCGCCCCCACAGGCAAAAACCTTATCGGAAAGGAATGGGGCAATAATAAGGAGCGTTAAATGTCGCTGAAACTCCCGCCGCGCCCCTTGCCTGCGGAAAACCGCATCGCGCCTTTGACCGCTTCGCCGCTGCGCAAGGTTTTTTCGCCGTGGCGGAACTCGTTGGCGAGTGCGGCGAAAGTATCGAGATCCCATTGTTCGTACACAGACGATCTGTCGCCCGTCATGCAGATCTGCGGCATGCGTGCGATGTCGGCGGCGAGTTTCTCGGCTTCCTCGCGCGCCGTGCCCTTTTTCACCACGCGGTTCGCCAATCCCATCGCGAACGCTTCCATCGCCGCGACAGGGCGGCCCGTGAGGATCATGTCGAGCGCGCGGCTTTGGCCGATGAGGCGCGGAAGGCGCACGGTTCCGCCGTCGATCAGCGGCACACCCCAGCGCCGGCAGAACACGCCGAACACCGCATCGTCCTCCGCCACGCGCAAATCGCACCAGCAGGCCAGTTCCAGTCCGCCCGCCACCGCATAGCCGGACACGGCTGCGATCACGGGCTTGGAAAGCTTCAGCCGCGACGGCCCCATGGGCCCATCGCCCGCGAGCGGATCGGTGCCCGGCGGAACCGTGCGGTTGCCGCGCCCGCCGGCCACGCCCTTGAGGTCGGCGCCGGCGCAAAACGTGCCGCCCGCGCCCCACAAAACCGCAACCAACTGATTGTCATCGCGTTCGAATTCGAGAAAAGCGGCGGCGAGCGCCTCGGCTGTCGGCCGGTCCACGGCGTTCTTCACCTCCGGCCGGTTGAGGATCACGGTGGTGATCGCGCCGTTACGCTCGATTTTCACATTGCTGCCCATCGCGCATTCTCCCTTGGCATCGCCCATGAATCTGACTAAACCACGCGCCATTCAATCCCCCTTAGCCCAAGGGACGTCCATGACAGCCCATCCCGACAGCTTCAAATCTCGCCGCACACTCGCGGCGGGCGGAAAGACCTATGCCTATTTCAGCCTTCAGGCGGCCGAGAAAAACGGGCTCAAGGGCATCTCGAAGCTTCCCTATTCGATGAAGGTGCTGCTCGAAAACCTGCTGCGCCACGAAGACGGAACGACGGTGACGAAAGCCGACATCAAGGCGGTCGCCGACTGGCTGAAGAAAAAAACGTCCGACCGCGAAATCGCATTCCGGCCGGCGCGCGTGCTGATGCAGGACTTAACCGGCGTTCCGGCCGTCGTCGATCTCGCCGCCATGCGCGATGCCATGAAAAATCTCGGCGGCGATCCGGAGAAGATCAATCCGCTGGCGCAGGTCGATCTCGTCATCGATCATTCGGTGATGGTCGACAATTTCGGGCGCAAGGATTCCTTCAAGAAGAATGTCGTCATCGAATATCAGCGCAACAAGGAGCGCTACGCGTTTTTGCGCTGGGGCCAGCAGGCATTCGCCAATTTCCGCGTCGTGCCGCCGGGCACCGGCATCTGCCATCAGGTCAATCTCGAATATCTGGCGCAGACCGTTTGGACGAAGCCCGTCAAGGAAAACAAAAAGACCGTCGAATATGCGTTCCCCGATACGCTCGTGGGCACCGACAGCCACACCACGATGGTCAACGGTCTTTCGGTGCTCGGCTGGGGCGTGGGCGGCATCGAGGCGGAAGCGGCCATGCTCGGCCAGCCGATTTCCATGCTCATTCCCGAAGTCATCGGCTTCCGCATGACGGGCAAATTGCGCGAGGGCGTGACCGCCACCGATCTCGTTCTCACCGTCACCGAAATGCTGCGCAAGAAGGGCGTGGTGGGCAAGTTCGTCGAATTCTACGGGCCGGGCCTTGATGAAATGGCGCTGGAAGACCGCGCCACGATCGCCAACATGGCGCCGGAATATGGCGCGACCTGCGGCTTCTTCCCCATCGACGCGGAAACCATCCGCTATTTGAAAGCCACGAGCCGCAAGCCCGCGCGCGTCGCGCTGGTCGAGAAATATGCCAAGGCACAAGGGCTTTATCGCAATTCGAAAAGTGCGGAGCCCGTTTTCACCGATACGCTCGCGCTCGATCTTTCCAAAGTAGAGCCGAGCCTTGCCGGCCCGCGCCGCCCGCAGGATCGCGTCTCGCTAGGCAACGCCGCCGACGAATTCGCGCTCGCACTGATGAACGTGTTCAAGAAGGAAGACGACGCCAAGCGCCGCGTGAAAGTGGAAGGCGCCAATTATTCCATCGGTCATGGCGATGTGGTGATCGCCGCGATCACGTCGTGCACCAACACCTCCAATCCGAGCGTGATGATCGGCGCTGGTCTTGTTGCGAAAAAGGCGGTGGAGCGCGGGTTGAAAGTGCGGCCCTGGGTGAAGACGTCGCTTGCGCCCGGTAGTCAGGTCGTCACCGATTATCTGGCGAAGGCCGGGCTCAACAAATATCTCGACAGGCTCGGATTCGAACTCGTCGGTTATGGCTGCACGACCTGCATCGGCAATTCCGGTCCTCTGCCGGACAATATCGCCAAGGCGGTCACCGACGGCGATCTGGTGACGGCGGCGGTGCTTTCCGGCAACCGCAATTTCGAAGGCCGCGTGCATCCGCAAGTGCGCGCCAACTATCTCGCCTCGCCGATGCTGGTGGTGGCCTATGCGCTGGCGGGCTCGATCAATCTCGATCTGACGAGAGAGCCGGTCGGTTACGATGGCGAAAACGAGCCGGTTTATCTGAAAGACATCTGGCCTTCGCCCAAGGAGATCGCGCAGACCATCCGCAAATCGGTAACGGCGGCGAGTTTCCGCACGCGTTATGGCAATGTGTTCGACGGCGGGCCGGAGTGGAAGAAAATCAAGATCACCAAGGGCAAGACCTATTCTTGGGACGCCAAATCCACTTACGTGAAAAATCCGCCCTATTTCGAAGGCATGGGCGTGAAGTCTGCGCCTGTCGCCGATGTGAAGGGTGCACGCATCCTGGCGCTCTTCGGCGATTCCATCACCACCGATCACATTTCGCCCGCGGGCTCGATCAAGAAGGATGGGCCTGCCGGACGCTATCTCATCGAGCGCGGCGTCGAGGTGAAGGATTTCAATTCCTATGGTTCGCGCCGCGGCAATGACGAAGTGATGATGCGCGGAACCTTCGCCAATATCCGGATCAAGAACGAGATGATGGGCGGGCGCGAAGGCGGCAACACGCTCTATTATTCCGGTCCGCAAAGTTCCGGCGAAGAAATGCCGATCTTCGATGCGGCGATGCGTTACGAGAAAGACGGCGTGCCGGTCGTCGTCATCGGCGGCAAGGAATATGGCACGGGCTCCTCGCGCGACTGGGCGGCGAAGGGACCGAAGCTGCTCGGCGTGCGCGCCGTCATCACCGAAAGTTTCGAGCGCATCCACCGCTCGAACCTGATCGGCATGGGCGTGGCACCCTTCGTGTTCGCCAACGGCAAGACGCGCAAGGATTACGCGCTCACCGGCAACGAGATCATCGACATTCCGGGGCTTTCCGGCGCGATTAAACCACGCATGGCCGTGACGGCGAAGATCGCTTACCCCGACGGCAAAACCGCCGACCTGCCGCTGACGCTGATGATCCTGACCGAAGACGAAGTGGCCTATTTCGAGAATGGCGGGATATTGCCCTATGTGCTGAGGCGGCTTCTGGCGGCGTAACGCTGACGCAGCCGTCACCGCGGGTCCTTTGAACCGTTCCAATCGGGCAAGATTTGTCTGTACGAACCGGCTTGACGTCGCGACAATGCGACTCGGGGAGGCCGGGGGGCCAGCCCATCAAGCCGAAGTGACTGGAGGGGGCCCGGCACGGACCGTATTCTCGATCTTATGCTATTCCGTTTGACCGCTTTTAGCCGCCTGTGTCTGGCGCTGGCCGTATTTGCTGCCGCCTTTTCGGGCGCGCACGCGCTGGCCGCGCACGCCAGGCACATACGTAAGTCGGCCGCCCCCGCCGCGGCGCCTGCTCCACCGCCCGGCCTGCCCCGGCCGGTGCTGGTCGAGCTCTACACCAGCCAGGGTTGCTCCTCCTGCGTGCCGGCCGATGCGCTGATGGGCCAGCTCGCCGACCGGCGCGACCTGATCGCGCTCAGCCTGCCCATCACCTATTGGGACATGCTGGGCTGGAAGGACACGCTGGCGACGAACGCCAACACCAACCGCCAGAAAGCCTATGCCGAGGCGATGGGGCGCGGCGGCGTCTACACGCCCCAGATGATCGTGGACGGCGTGAACGATCTGGTCGGAAGCCGCGAGCCGGCCATCGATGCGGCCATCTCCGCGCGCGAGGCCGACATGGCGGCCGTTCCGATCACGGTCAGGACGACGGACAAGGAAGTCCACATCGATGTGGGAGCGGGCGATGGCGCAGATGCCACCATCTGGCTTTTCCGCATCCTGCCGAAAGCGACGGTCACGATCACCGCTGGCGAAAACAACGGGCGCACCGTCACCTACCGCAATGTGGTGCAGGATGTGAAAGCGGTGGGATTGTGGAAAGGCCAGCCCGTGTCGCTCGATCTGCCGCGGCAGGAAATCGGCGGCGCGCCGAAAGACGAAATCGCCGTGGTCGTGCAGAAAGACGGTTATGGCCGCGTGATCGGGGCGACGCTTGTGATGAAGCCGGCGCTTTAGTTTTGCCGCGCGCGAATCCGTGTAAGCTTTGCGCATGGCGCTTTTCTTCGACGGCGAATGGTTCGAGGCGCGGCTTTCGGCCGTGCATCTGACGCGCGCCGATCTGGCGCGCGCGCTGGGCCTGGACGAAACCGAAATCGCCGAAGTGTGGAAGGACCAGCGCGAACTTTCCGCCCGCGATGTCGCGCTGATCGCCGCACTTTTGAATGTTCCTGCTGAGGATGTTGCCAGACATGCGGGCATCTCCACGCCGGTGCCGAAGGGCGATGCGATTTCGGATATCGCAAGGCGTCTGGAGCGTGTCGAGCGCATGCTGGAAGACATCAAATCGCTTCTGACGCGCCGCCATGGGTGAGATCGCCTTTGCGCTGGTGCTCGCGCTTTCTGCCGCCGTCGCCGCGCTGATCGGCGCGCGGGCGGACAAGACGGCGCGGTGCTGGCCTTAGGCGGTCAGATCGAGCGACGGCGCAAACCTCCGCGCGTAGTCGCCATAAACCGCTACCGTTGATCCGGGGCTATATTCATTTTTTGTAAGAATTTGCCCCAGGACTTGCGCGGCAAACGCCGGATTGAGGCGCGGGCCGTTCCAGAAACGGGAATGGGCTGTTTCGAAACGGGACGAAATTCCGGCGCTCGCGATTTCGGGCGCGCCGGCATCCAGGCGCGGATCTTTCTCGTATTCACCATCGAAGCGATTGTCGTCGCGAGGCTTTGGGGCGCGCAACGGCGCGATCCGCAAAGGATAATTGCCTTGCGTCGGTCCAATTCCAAACGTGCCAGCGCTGTACATAACCGCTCATTAACGCAAAGCGTGCGCCACATACGTAGAATAACACATTGCCCCAAAAGTTTCAGGTTTTTTAATTCCCCGCCCCCATGATCGTTTCAAAGGCCTAGAAAAGGCCAAAGGGATGGTGGTTGTGCTGAGCCAGACGCTTCCGAAGAAGCCTGTTGAAGGCGTGCGCGCATTGTCCGCCGTGCACGACAGCGAGCGCCTCAAGCTTGCGGTGACCGGCGCGCGCATGATGGCGTTCGACTGGACGCTCACCGACGATCGCATCAGCTGGGAAGGCGCGGGCGATCTTCTGGCCTTTCATTCCGATCCCGACCGGTTGCGCCACGGCGAGGCGTTTCGCGCGTGGATGAGCCCCGTGGGCCGCTACCAGCTCGAATCCGTCATCGAGCGAAAGGCCGAAAAAGATTGCGCCTTCGAATTCGAGTTCGAGGCGGCTTCCGCGCTGGGCACCGTTTGGTTCGAAATGCGCGGCGTGCGCATCGCCGATTCCGGCGGCGCGGCCGAGCGGCTTACCGGCGTCATGCGCTCGATCACCGACAACAAGCTGGAAGCCCAGCGCCTCACTTATCTCGCCACGCGCGACGAACTGACGGGCCATCTGAACCGCACCTCGCTGCGCTCCGAGCTTGCCAATGCCATCGAGGCGGCGAAGGCCGAAGAGCGCACCTGCGCCTATATCGTCGCTTCCATCGACCGGCTTGCGATGATCAACGAGGCTTACGGCTTCGGCGCGGCCGACGAGGTGATCGTGGCGGTCGGCGAACGGATTTCGGGCACGCTCAGAAGCAGCGACATCATAGGCCGCATCGCCGGCAACAAGCTCGGCGTCATTCTGGCCAGTTGCAGCGAGCGCGAGATTGCGCTGGTCGCCGAGCGCCTGCGCGCGGCCGTGCGCGATTCCGTCATCGAAACGCGCACGGGCACGGTGTCGGCCACGATTTCGGTGGGCGCGGTGCTGTTGCCCGTCAGCGCATCCTCCAGCCAGGAGGCCATGTTGCGCGCCGAAGAGGCGCTTGACCGCGCGCGCAGCGCCGGCCGCGACGGCTTCGCCGTCTATTCCAAATCGGCCCAGCGCGAAACCGCGCGTTTGCGATTGATGGCCATTGCCGACGAAGTCGTGGCGGCGCTCAACGAACGCCGCCTTGTTTTTGCCTACCAGCCGATCGTCGCCGCCGATACGCGCAAGACCGTGCATTACGAATGCCTGCTGCGCATGGCGCGCACCGACGGAACCATCGCCGCTGCGGGCCAGTTCATTCCGGCCGCCGAGCAATTGGGGCTTGTGCGGCTTGTGGACCGCCATGCGCTCGAAATGGCGGTCGCCCAACTGCGCGCGCACGCCGAATTATCGCTCGCCGTGAACGTGTCCGGCACGACGGCGAGCGACCCGTCGTGGCTGCAATCCTTCATCAATTACGTGCGGGCGAACCGCGAAGTGGCCGGACGCATCATCGTGGAGCTGACCGAAACCGCGGCATTGGGCGATTTCGAGGAAAGCGTGCATTTCGTCTCCAGCCTGCGCGATCTGGGCTGCCGCGTGGCCATCGACGATTTCGGCGCGGGCTATACCTCGTTTCGCAATCTGCAGATGCTGCGCGTCGACATGGTCAAGATCGACGGCACCTTCGTGCGCGGCCTTGCCTCCTCGCCCGACAATCAGACCTTCGTGCGCACGCTTGTGCATCTGGCCAAGAACTTCGATCTGAAGACGGTCGCCGAATGGGTGAGCTCGGACGAGGACGCGGCCCTTCTGGAAAGTTTCGGCGTCGATTATTTCCAGGGCTTCCATTTCGGCGAGCCCGTCATTGCGCCGGAATGGGTGAACGGCGCTTGACGATATATGGCAAATTTGCCATATAAGGCCGGGTGACGCACGATACGCAACACGGCAACGTCTTGCCCGAGCGGCCTCTCGTCTGGCTTGGCAGTACAAAGGACGATATTTCCGGGCTGCCGCGGCCGGTGAAGGTCTCGTTCGGTTACCGCCTCAGGCAGGTGCAGCAGGGAAAGCTGCCGCACGATACGAAAATGCTGCCGCAGTTCGGAACCGGCGTTTTCGAATTGCGGGAAAGCTACGACCGCAATGCCTACAGGCTGATGTATGTCGTGCGCCTCAAGAAGGCCGTGTATGTGCTGCACGTCTTCATGAAGAAATCCAAATCGGGCATCGGTCTACCGCGGCCCGATGTTGAACTGATCGAGGCCCGTCTCAAGCGCGCCATTAAATCGGAATCGGAGGATTGATCATGGCTGTTTCCCTTCATCGCGGCAGCGGGAATGTATTCGCGGATATGGGATTTTCGCCGGAAGAAGTGGCCGAGCTGACCGCCAAGAGCGCGCTCATCGACGCCATCGGCGACACCATCGCGCAACGCAAGCTGAGCCAGCTGGATGCGGCGAAGATTTGCGGCACCGATCAGCCCACCCTGTCGAAAGTGCTGCGTGGCCGGATGGAAAGCGTGACCATCGACCGGCTCGCGGCATGGCTTACGGCTTTGGGCCGCACGGTGGAGATCCATGTGCGCCCCTATAACGCGCGGGCAAAAAAGGGGCGGCTTGTCGCGGTCGCGTGACGCTATTGCTTGCGCTGCTGAGCCAGTTCTGAAAGCTGCCGGCGCATCGCTTCGATCTCGCTTTTGAGCTCGCCGATCTCTTCGGATTGCGGGGGCGCCGATTCCGCGCTCGCGCCATTGGCCGGTTTCGCAGCCGCTCCGTTCTCGCGTCCCATCATGCCGAAGGGCGAGAACATCTTCATGGCGCGCTCGAACATCGCCAGATTCTGCCGCGTGAGATTTTCCAGCGCCTGACCGCCGCCGCCGAACGCTTCGGCCACGCGATTGCGCATGTCTTCCTGATTTTTGGTGAAGCTCTCCATGGAGAGATCGAGATAGCCCGGCAGGAATGCCTGCAGACTGTCTCCATAGAAGCGGATCAGCTGGCGCAGGAAGCGGATCGGCAAAAGGCTTTGGCCCTTGGCCTCTTCCTCGAAGATGATCTGTGTCAGAACCGAACGGGTGATGTCTTCGCCGGTGCGCGCATCGCGCACTTCGAATTCGGTTCCGTCCTTTACCATCTGCGCCAGATGATCGAGCGTCACGTAACTCGATGTCTGCGTATTGTAGAGCCGCCGGTTTGCGTATTTTTTTATCACAACCGGGCCGTCACTCGGACGCTTTGCTTCTTCCACGACGCTGCCCAACCGTTTTATGGTTTCCAGACGCGCCTCTTTGCGGGCGCGAAATCCGTATAAGGAAACGTTACATTCTCCACCATGTCCAGCGTCTTTTGCGAGGGTCTCGCGGGTGCATTCGAGGTAGGGTTGCATTAATCGCTTGATTTATCGAGATAATTTTCCAAGGTTTACCCGCGCCTCTATTCGCGCCATTTTGGGCGCAGCGCAACAAACCGGAAGGTTCAGGAGACGTAAATGGAAGAAGTTGTCATCGTATCGGGCGCGCGTACGCCGGTGGGATCGTTCAACGGCGCCTTTGCCCAGGTGCCCGCCCATGAGCTGGGCAAGACCGCCATTCAGGCCGCGCTCAAGCGCGCCGATGTGGTGGGCAAGGACGTGTCCGAAGTCATCATGGGCCAGATCCTGACCGCGGCGCAGGGCCAGAATCCCGGCCGTCAGGCTTCCATCGCGGCGGGCATTCCGGTGGAGACGCCGGCGTGGCTCGTCAACCAGCTTTGCGGCTCGGGCCTTCGTTCGGTGGCGCTCGGCTATCAGGCGATCCTGAACGGCGATGCGAGCATCGTGGTGGCGGGCGGACAGGAATCCATGAGCATGGCTCCGCACGCCGCTTACCTGCGCGCGGGCCAGAAGATGGGCGATCTCTCCTTCATCGATACGATGATCCGCGACGGATTGTGGGATGCCTTCAACGGCTATCACATGGGCGTCACGGCCGAGAACGTCGCGCGCGAATGGCAGATTACGCGCGAGCAGCAGGACAAATTCGCCGTCGCTTCGCAGAACAAGGCCGAAGCCGCGCGCAAATCCGGCCGCTTCAAGGACGAGATCGCGCCCGTCACGGTGAAGGGCCGCAAGGGCGATACGATTGTCGATTCCGATGAATTCATCCGCGACGGCGTGACGTATGACTCTATCTCCGGCCTCAAGCCCGCCTTCCAGAAAGACGGCACCGTTACCGCTGCCAACGCCTCGGGCATCAATGACGGCGCGGCCGCCGTCGTGCTGATGAGCGCGAAGGAAGCAAAGACGCGCGGTCTTACGCCGATGGCGCGCATCGTGTCGTGGGCACATGCGGGTGTGGACCCGAAGGTGATGGGCACGGGGCCGATTCCGGCGAGCCGGGCTGCGCTGAAAAAGGCGGGCTGGCAGGCGTCCGACCTCGATCTCGTCGAGGCCAACGAAGCCTTCGCCGCCCAGGCCTGCGCCGTGAACAAGGACATGGGCTGGGATACCTCCAAGGTGAATGTGAACGGCGGCGCCATCGCCATCGGGCACCCCATCGGGGCATCGGGCGCGCGCGTGCTGACGACGCTCCTCTTCGAAATGGCCAAGCGCGACGCGAAAAAAGGCCTTGCCACGCTCTGCATCGGCGGCGGGATGGGCATCGCCATGTGCGTCGAGAGATAAATCCGCGAGCAATATAAATGCGTTCTGGCGGCCTGCGACAGAGACACCCTTCGCAGGCCGCTTTCACGATGTTAAGAGAAATCCATAAATTTCAGGGGAGAGAACTATGTCGCGCGTGGCATTGGTGACGGGGGGGACGCGGGGGATCGGACATGCGATTTCCGTTGCGTTCAAGAATGCGGGTTACAAGGTCGCCGCCAATTACGCGGGCAATGACGCGGCCGCCGCCAAGTTCAAAAGCGAAACCGGCATCGAAACCTTCAAATGGGACGTAGGCGATTTCGGCGCGTGTGCTGCGGGCATCGCCGACGTAACGAAGGCGCTCGGCCCCATCGATGTGCTGGTGAACAACGCCGGCATCACGCGCGATGCGATGCTGCACAAGATGACGGCCGAGCAGTGGCGCGAGGTGATGCGCGTCGATCTGGATTCGCTGTTCAACACATGCCGCCATGTGATCGATTCCATGCGCGAGCGCAATTTCGGGCGCATCATCAACATCTCGTCGATCAACGGCCAGAAGGGCCAGATGGGCCAGACCAATTACTCCGCGGCCAAAGCGGGCATCATCGGCTTCACCAAGGCGCTGGCGCAGGAAACCGCCAAGAAGGGCATCACCGTGAATGCGATTGCGCCCGGCTATATCGATACCGAAATGGTGCAGGCGGTGCCGGAGAAGGTGCTGGAAAGCATCATCGCCACGATTCCAGTGGGCCGTCTCGGCAAGGCCGAGGAGATCGCCAAAGCGGCACTCTTCCTCGCCGCCGACGATTCCGCCTTCATCACGGGTGCTACGCTGACCGTCAACGGCGCGCAGTATATCGCGGGATAATCCAATATCGCGCTTCACAGGCGAGGGCGCAGCCCCGCACAATTGACGCGCGAATCGTTTTGGTACAAAAGTAGAACATATCGATTTCGAGGGCTGCATGTATTCGATCGAGGTATGTGCGGGGGCGGGCGGTCAGGCGCTGGGGCTGGAGCAGGCCGGATTTGAGCATCTGGACCTTGTCGAGATCGACAAATGGCCTTGCGAAACGCTGCGGACGAACCGGCCCAAATGGCGGGTGTCAGAGTGCGATCTGAAGGATTTTCCTGCGCACAAATACAAGGGAATTGACCTCTACGCTGGCGGACTTCCTTGTCCGCCGTTTTCGGTTGCCGGCAAACAGCTTGGCGACAAGGATGAGCGCAATCTCTTTCCCATCGCCATCGAGCAAATCGCGCAATGCCGCCCCAAAGCGGTGATGATCGAGAATGTCAGAGGGCTGCTTGATCCCGCATTTTCCGGTTATCGCGAGTGGATCGAGGTCGCATTGAAGAAGCAAGGCTTCCGCTTTGTGGAATGGAAGCTGCTGAATGCACGCGATTTCGGTGTTCCGCAGCAGCGTCCGCGCTTGATCCTTGTAGCGTTGAAAAAGGAATTCGCTGGCCGTTTCGCTTGGCCTGATGAGGTTCAAGCGCCGCGTTCCGTGGGCGCTACGCTGTTCGATTTGATGAAGGCCCGGCGCTGGCCGGGCGCAAAGGAATGGTGCGCGCGCGCCAATGGCATAGCGCCTACAATCGTTGGCGGTTCCAAGAAACACGGCGGTCCGGATTTGGGGCCGACGCGGGCGCGGCAGGCATGGGCACAACTCGGTGTTGATGGCCTGACAATCGCAGAGGACGCGCCGGGCCCGGATTTTCCCGTGAATGGTATGCCAAAGCTGACAGTGCGGATGGTAGCGCGCATTCAAGGTTTTCCGGATGACTGGGTATTTTCCGGTAAAAAGACCAACGCATACCGGCAAGTTGGCAATGCATTCCCGCCCCCGGTGGCCTGCGCGGTAGCAAAGTCGATTTGCTCTGCGATAAAAGGTAACCCTCAAATTCTCCGGGAGACGGAACGCAGCAACGCCTCTCTACGCCGCGCCGCTGCATAGTTTGCTGTTAGAGCCGCGATGCGAAAATCTATACCAGCCAGCATCTTCAGTCCTGAACACCCGGATTATCCGATCATATCGTCTATCGAAGCAGAAATTTTGAAAAAATCTCACGGCCTGCCAGCGTTGAGCGCGTTCTTTGCTGAAATGTTGCGCGACGAAATCGACAAGTTGATTGACACCTCTAATACTGACCGGCGTGATTATCTTGATCTTGAGAAGGTAGAAAAGACTTACATTGGTACGCGTGTTGAAATCCGGTTGAGAAAGTTTTGGGGCTTTCCTAAGGGGCGCCTCGATCTTGAAATCAATCACGTAGATGTCGACGTGAAGCATACTATGGAAAGCGGCTGGATGATTCCGCGGGAGGCTGTTGGCATGCCGTGTGTGTTGACGGCTGCCGATGAGCGAACGGCACTTTGTTACATGGGTTTGATCGTTGCCAAGCGCGAATATCTCACCAATTCGCCCAATCAGGATAAGAAGCTTCAAATCGCCACTCCCGCCTGGCGGAATATTCGCTGGCTTCTATTCGAGTTGCCATATCCGCCAAACTTCTGGCGCAACCTCAGGCTGGAGACAGTGGGCGAAATCTTCGAAGGACATACGGGGATGGAGCGCGTGCGCAGGCTCTTCCGTCTCGTTCAGGACGTCCCCATATCCCGCAAAGCCGTCGCTGATGCGGCGCAGCAGCTTGATCCTATGAAAAGGGTCAGGAAAAATGGGGGGGCACGAGATCAACTTTGGAGCGAGGGGATCGCGCTATTATCGGGAAAATACCATAGTCAATTGATCGGGAAATTGGGTCTTCCAGCATGTGGCCCGGCGGAATTCATATCTCACAAGGTTGCTAATGAAAAAGAGCGGCGGCTGGTAGCGCCGCTGAGGCGTGCAGACCTGTGACTGACTTGCTCAGCCGGAAACGCCGCTCCGAAAACATGCGGCAAATCCGTTCGCAGAATATGAAGCCGGAATTAGTAGTTCGCAGCCTCGTCTACCGGCAAGGGCTTCGCTTTAGGCTTCATGCAAAGGAACTGCCCGGCAAACCCGATATTGTGCGGCGGCCTTATAAGCAGGCCATATTTGTCCATGGCTGTTTCTGGCATCAGCATTCCGATCCGTGCTGCCTTGATGGCCGGTTGCCAAAATCGAATAAAGCGTACTGGATTCCCAAACTTGCGCGAAATGTTCAACGCGATAAGGATGCCGTAGCCGCATTGCGGAAAATGGGCTGGAAGGTTCTGATCGTTTGGGAATGCGAGACAAAGAGCCAGGCAAGGCTGGAGCGGAAACTGCGCAAGTTTCTGGCGGCCGCGTGACCGGTCTTGAAGTGCAAAGTCTCGCCTGCATCCGGGGCGGCAGGCTTGTTTTCCGCAAATTGAATTTCGCGCTCGAAGCGGGCCGCGCGCTTGCGATTGAGGGCCCGAACGGCGCGGGCAAGACTTCGCTGCTTCGCATGATCGCGGGATTTCTTGCGCCTGCGTCGGGCACGATCCGTCTGCAAACGAACACGTCCGAAATTTCCGGCGGCGAAGATCGTGGAAAACTCTGCGGCTGGATCGGCCATTACGACGGCGTCAAGCCGCAGCTTTCGGTCGCCGAAAATCTGAAATTCTTTGCGAGCCTTTATGGCGCTCAAACCCCAATAGATTCAGCACTTTCCGAGGCCGGCCTTGCGCGTCTTGCCGATCTTCCGGGGCAATATCTCTCCGCTGGACAAAAGCGGCGCCTCGCGCTGGCGCGGCTGAAACTCACCGATCGTCCGCTCTGGCTGATGGACGAGCCGCTGGCTTCGCTGGATGCGGCGGGAAAAAAACTCGCAAGCGACATGATCGCGGCCCATTGCGCCTCCGGCGGCATGGTGATCGCGGCGACGCATGAGCCGCTCGGAATCGATTGCGCGAAACTCGTGTTGGGGAACACATGAGCCCATTCCTCGCCATCCTCGCCCGCGACATGCGGCTCGCCACGCGCGCGGGCGGAAGTGCGGCGCTGGCGCTCGCGTTTTTCGCGGCGGTGGCGGCGCTGGTGCCGCTCGGCGTCGGCGCGGATCTGAAACTGCTTGGTCGAATTGCTGGCGGCGTGTTGTGGGTCGCGGCGATTTTGGCGGCGCTGCTCTCGCTCGACCGGCTGTTTCAGGCCGATTACGAGGACGGCAGCCTCGATCTGATCGCGCTGTCGCCGCTGTCGCTGGAAGCCTCGGCGATGGCGAAAATCGCCGCGCACTGGCTCACCACCGGCCTGCCGCTGACGCTGCTTTCGCCGGTGTTGGCGCTGCTCTTCAATCTGCCGGAAGCAGGTTATTGGGCGCTGATCGCCTCGCTCGCGCTCGGCACGCCCGCCGCCAGCGCCATCGGCGCGATCGGCGCGGGGCTCACGCTCTCCATCCGCCGCGGCGGACTGATCCTGCCCTTGATCGTGCTGCCGCTGCTCGCGCCCGCCGTCATCTTCGGCGCAGGCAGCGTGCTGGCCGCGCTCGACGGCGTCTCCAACGGCGCGCTCTGGCTGCTGGCCGCCTTTTCGCTCTCAGCGGTCCTGCTCGCGCCATTCGCCGCAGCCGCTTCCGTGCGGCTAAACTTGGCGAGCTAGGCTATAGAGGCGGCGATGCTGTTCGAACTGGCAAACCCTGCGCGCTTCATGAAGCTGAGCGGCCAATTGCTGCCGTGGTTCGCGGGCGCGGCTTCCGTCCTGATCGGCGCGGGCATCTACATGGCCTTTGCCTGCCCGCCCGATTACCAGCAGGGCGATACGGTGCGCATCATGTTCATCCATGTGCCTGCCGCCTGGGTGGCGATGATGGCCTATGGCGCGATGGCGGTGGCGTCATTTTTTAGTTTGGTATGGCGGCATCCGCTGGCCGACGTGGCAGCGAAGACGGCCGCACCCCTGGGGGCGCTGTTCACAGCACTTGCGCTCGTCACCGGCTCGCTCTGGGGCAGGCCCATGTGGGGCACCTATTGGGTGTGGGACGGACGGCTGACATCCTTCCTGCTGCTTCTGTTCCTCTATCTCGGCTACATCGCGCTGTGGAACGCCATCGAGGATGAGACGCGGGCGGCGCGCGCGGCTTCCATATTGGCTCTGGTGGGCGTGGCCGATCTCGTCGTCATAAAATTCTCGGTCGACTGGTGGACGACGCTGCATCAGGGCGAGAGCATCTTCCGCGAAGGCGGACCGACGATTGCGGGCGTGTTCCTGTGGCCGCTCTTCACGATGATGGGCGGGTATACGGCGCTGTTCTTCTCGCTCTGGATGATCCGCATACGCACCGAGATCCTCGAGCGCCGCGCCCGCACATTGATGCTGGAGGGCGGATGATCGAGGATTTCCTCGCGATGGGCGGTTATGCCGCTTTCGTCTGGCCCGCTTACGGGCTCTCCGCGGCCGCGCTGATCGCAGCGCTTGTGCTGACGCTGTCGGCCTACAAGCGCGCGAAAGCAAGGCTCGCGGCACTGGAAAAAGACGGGCCATGAAGCGCGCGATTTACATTATTCCGGTTCTGCTGTTCGCGGGGCTCGCCTGGTTTCTCTTTCATTCGCTGATCGCTCCGCCGCCAACCGAATTGCCCTCCGCACTGATCGGAAAGCCTGCGCCCGCGCTCACGCTCGCGCCGCTCGATATGAATGCGCAAGGCTTCGGGCCTGCCGATCTCAAAGGCCATGTCACAATCGTCAACGTGTTTGCATCGTGGTGCGTGCCGTGCCGCGAGGAAGCGCCGCTTCTGTCCACGCTCGCGGGTCTCAAAGGTGTGGCGCTTTACGGTCTCGTCTACAAAGACACGCCGGAAAAGGCGCGCGCGTTTCTGAAGGACGTGGGCAATCCGTTTTCGCGCATCGGGCTCGACAAATCGGGCGAGGCGGGCATCGAATGGGGTGTCTATGGCGTGCCGGAAACCTTCGTGGTGGACGCGGACGGCATCATCCGGCTGCGCTATGCCGGGCCGCTGACGCCGGACGTGCTGAGCGGCCAGATCCTGCCCGCCATCGAACGGGCGCGGGACGCCGAATAATAATCCGGAAACAGCGGCTTAGAGGCGGGGCCGGCGGACGGGCTTGCGGCGGGCCCGCTCATGGCCATTGGCGGTCAGCGCCTCGCCGGCGGATGCAATCGTCGCCAGCAATTTGACGAAACGCGGCCGCTCGGCGGCGGGCAGGGCGTCCAGAAACGCCTTCTCGGCGCGGTCGGCGGCGATGCGCGCATTGCGCAGCGCCTTCCTGCCCCCTTGGGTGATCGCAACCGCGTTGGCGCGCGCGTCTTCTTCCGTGCGTTCGCGCGACAGAAGCCCGCGCTCCAGCATCCGGCGCACCATCTCCGCCAATGTTGAGCGGTCGATGCCCGTGATCTCCACGAGCGCGGTCTGGCTCACGCCTTCATTGTGCTCGAGTGCGGCCAGCACCATGAATTGTTGCTTGGTCAGATCGCGTGCGCCGGTCTCGCGCGCATAGAGATCGCTATAGAATTGCTGGCATCGCCGCATGAGATACGACGGAGCCTCCGCCAGTTCGAATCCCCCATTCATCTTTCGCGGCCCCTTGGACGTCATCACCCACCCCTGCAATATCCGACAATTCGCGACCCTCCGTGTACGGTACGATCGCTTGGGAATACGAACCCAGTAACGCCGGGCAATGCAACTTGCTGCTCAATGCCACCCCACGGCCGAGAGATTAGACGAGACGGACCGCAACCGGCAAGCGTTACAAAAAATCATTTGCGGTGCGCGCACCTGCGTCTTTTTGACTTTCGCGCTGCTCGTCTCTTGGGCACAATCGCTAGTGTCGTGGTTCCGAAGTTCGCCCTATTATCGATATTGGGCGCTTGGCGAACTTCGGAACCGAAACGACACTAGGATCAATAGATTGCTAGTGTCCTGTCGATTCCGAAATTCGCTTGAGGCCGATATAGGGATCTGGCGAATTTCGGAATCGGGACACTAGCGATGCCGCAGACGAAACACCCCATCGCGCCGCCGCCGGGTCCGCACTTCACGCGCCGTGTTCCGGATGGAGACACAGCCGAACGATACGTCTGCGGACAATGCGGGCACATCGCCTATTCGAACCCAAAGATCGTTGTGGGCTCGGTGGTTGCGCATGAGGGGCGCATTTTGTTGTGCCGCAGAGCCATCGATCCGCGCAAGGGTTTCTGGACATTGCCCGCAGGGTTTCTGGAGGAACACGAAACGCCGGAAGCCGGTGCGGCCCGCGAGGCCCGCGAGGAAGCGCAAGCCGAAATCGCACTCGATGCGCTGCTTGCGGTGTACGCTGTTCCCCACATCTCTCAGGTACAATTGATGTATCGCGGGCGATTTGCCGCGCCGGGATTTGCGCCGGGGCCGGAAAGCCTTGAGGTGAAATTGTTCGCGTGGAACGAAATACCATGGAACGAACTGGCATTTCCGAGCGTGAAATGGGCGCTGGAACATTATAACCAGTCGCGGGACTTGGGATTTTTCGCGCCGTTTTCCAATCCGGCCTAATTTTTTTGCTCGTCTTCGACCGCGTATTTGAGAATGAAGGGCGTCTGCGCCAGCGCGAACAGGATGGTCAGCGGAATGGCGCCGAACAGCTTGAAGGCGGCCCAGGTTTCGTCCGAAAAATTGCGCCAGACGATTTCGTTCAATATCGCCATGAATACGAAGAAGAATATCCAGCGGATCGTCAGCACGCGCCAATGCGCGTCGGCGAGGTGAAAGCTCTGCTCCAGCAAAAGCTTGATGAAATTGCGCCCCGTGGCGAGCCCGCCCGCCAGGATCACGGCGAAGATCGAATAGGCCACCGTCGGCTTGATCTTGATAAAGGTTTTATCGTGCAGGTAGAGCGTCATGCCGCCCAGCACCAGAACGATCCCCGCCGTCAGCGCCAGCATGGGCGAAACGCGCCGGTGGCGGATGAGTGTGTAGCCCACGACAATTGCAATCGCCGCCATGAACACGGCGGTCGCGACAAAAATGTTCTTCCACACGAGGGCGGCGAAGAACAAAACGAGCGGAAGGAAATCGAGTGCGGCCTTTTCCAGCGCCGCCTGATGTTGATTCATGACAGCCCCGTCAGCGCTTTGGCGAAGGCGTCCGCCTCGAAGGGTTGAAGATCGTCCGCGCCTTCGCCCACGCCGATGAAATGGACGGGCAGGCCGAATTTGTCGGCCAGCGCCACGAGGATGCCGCCGCGGGCCGTTCCGTCGAGCTTGGTCATCACAAGGCCGGTCAGCGGGATCGCGGATTTGAAGGCATCGACCTGCGAGATGGCGTTCTGCCCGGTCGTGGCATCCAGCACGAGGATCGCCGCATGCGGCGCGGTTGCATCGAGTTTTTTTATCACGCGCACGATTTTTTCCAGTTCCGCCATTAATCCCGCTTTGTTCTGCAGGCGTCCCGCCGTGTCGATGAGAACCACGTCGGCATTCGCGGCGCGCGCCCGCTCGATGGCCTCGAAGGCGAGGCCCGCCGCATCGGCGCCTGCTTCCTTCGCCACAACGTCGGCGCCCGTGCGTTCTCCCCACACCTGCAATTGCTCGATGGCCGCGGCCCGGAACGTATCGCCCGCGGCGAGCACGACTTTATGGCCCTGTTCGGTCAGCCGCTTCGCCATCTTGCCGATGGTGGTGGTTTTGCCGGTGCCGTTGACGCCCGCGACCAGCACGACGAACGGTTTTTTTGAAGTATCAATCGCGAGCGGTTTTTCGACGGTCTTGAGAACCTTGGCGAGCTCGCGGCCCAAGATTTCGCGCACTTCGTAAGTCGAGATTTCGCGGTCGTAGCGGCCCTCGGCCACCGCGCCCGCCAGTTTCTTCGCAAGATTCGCCCCGATATCGGCGCGGATGAGGACTTCTTCCAGATGCGCCACGGTTTCGGCGTCGAGCTTCGCCTTGACCACGCCGGTGAGGCTGTCGCCCAGCGCGCCCGCGCTTTTCGACAGGCCCTGTTTGAGCCGCGCGAAAAATCCGGGCCCCGAGGAAATATTTCTGTCGCTCATGCCGCCAGTTCTGCGATCAGATGTTTGGACGTGGCGCCCGTCATGCGCGCATTCGCAAATGTTGCGGGCCTCGCATCGCCCGCGAAATGCGCGAGCGCGAACGCCGGCGTGCGGCCGACGCCATTTTCTTCCACCAGCAGCGTTTGTTCGCTTCCCACCAACATTTGTAAATGCGTGGCGAGTGCGGCCTCGCCCTTCTCGCGCAACCGGGCCGCGCGTTCCTTGACAAGCTTCCTGTCAAGCTGCGGCATGCGTGCTGCAGGCGTTCCCTTGCGTGCGCTGAACGGAAAGACGTGCAGGAAGCTCAATCCGGCTTCGTCCACCAGCTTCAACGTATTCTCGAACATATCCTCGGTCTCGGTCGGAAAGCCCGCGATGAAATCCGCACCGAACGCCGCATCAGGGCGCAGGCGGCGCACCTCTTCGCAAAAGGCAATCGTATCGGCGCGGGAATGACGGCGCTTCATGCGCTTCAGGATCATGTCGTCGCCCGATTGCGCCGAAAGATGGAAATGCGGCATCAGCCGTTCTTCCTCCGCGATGGCGCGCATCAATTCGGCATCGGCTTCGATGGAATCGATGGAGGAAATGCGAAGGCGCTTCAGTTCCGGCACCAGTTTCAGAATCTTGGAAACCAATTGCCCAAGCGTGGGCGTGCCCGGCAAATCCGCGCCATAGGCCGTCAGGTCCACGCCCGTCAGCACGATTTCGGGAAAGCCCTTTTCGGTCAGGCGGCGCGCTTCCTCGATCACCGAACCGACGGCCACGCTGCGTGAATTCCCGCGGCCATAAGGAATGATGCAGAAGGTGCAGCGGTGATCGCAGCCGTTCTGCACCTGCAGGAACGCGCGCGCGCGGCCTTCGAAGGAATCCACGAATTGTGCCGCGGTTTCTTTCACGCTCATGATGTCGTTGACGCGCACGCGCTCGGCGGCGCCGATGAAATCCGCATAGGATGCGGTTTCGAGTTTTTCTTTATTGCCAAGAACCAGATCGACTTCGGGCATTGCCGCGAATGTTTCGGCTTCGGTTTGCGCGGCGCATCCGGTGACAATGATCTTCGCGCCCGGATTGCCGCGCCGCGCCTTTCGGATCGCCTGACGCGACTGGCGCACGGCCTCGCCCGTCACAGCGCAAGTGTTGAAGATGATGGCGTTCTTGAGGCCCGCGTCTTCGGCGCGCGCGCGGATCGCCTCGCTTTCATAGGCGTTCAGGCGGCAACCGAAGGTGACGATCTCGTTCATAACGCAAGCTCGCCCTTAAACACGAGCGTTGCGGGCCCGGTCATCAAGATATGATTGTCGCTCTTTCGCCATTCGATGTGAAGCGTGCCGCCATCGAGCACGATATCGACATCGCGGCCCGTTAGTCCCCGCCGCGCCGCAGCCACCGCCACCGCACATGCGCCCGTACCGCAGGCGAGCGTCACGCCCGCGCCGCGCTCCCACACGCGCATGCGAAGTCTGGAAGGCGAAAGCGCTGTCACGAACTCCACATTCACGCGCTCCGGGAACATCGGGTGGCGCTCGATCTTCGGGCCGATGTCGTAAACCGCGTCGGTCCCGGCATCGCCGACGAACAATATGCAATGCGGATTGCCGACCGAAAGGGCCGCCACATTATAGTCCGCGCCATCGACATTCAGCGTGAACGCGTTGGTGTCGGCGGCGCGGGCCAGCGGAGTCTTGTCCCAGGCGAATTCCGGCGCGCCCATATCGACGGTGACGTCGCCCCCGCCCGCATCGGTGCAGACAAGCGGGCCGCCCTGCGTCGAGATGCGGATTTCGTTTTTCCCCGTCTCGTCCATCAAAAGACGCGCTACGCAGCGCGCGGCATTGCCGCAGCTTTCCACCTCGCCGCCATCGGCATTGAAGATCTGCATGTCGGCGTCCGCGGCCGGCCCGCCCGCGCGGATGACGATCACCTGATCGCAGCCGACGCCCAGGCGCCGGTCTGCAATGGCCTTGGCCCGGTCCGGGGACAGCGCAAGCCCGCTGTTCCGTGCGTCGAAGACCACGAAATCATTGCCAAGCCCGTGCATTTTCAGGAACGCCGTCATGGCCGGTATATAGGCGTTGCGGGCTTGCGGGGCCAGCCGGTTTGACATGCGCGCCGCCGCGACCTAAATCCTCGCCCAATCCGGAAGCCCAAAAGACTTCCGGTCCCCGGCCCGGCCGGGGATCGCCCCCAGACAGCGCAGGTGCGCCCTCTGGGGCGTTTGTGCTTTGGAGCAGGCATGTTCGACTCTCTGCAATCGCGCCTCGGCGCCACATTCGACCGGCTGCGCGGGCGCGGTGCGCTCACCGAGGCCGATGTCGATGAGGGCCTGCGCGAAATCCGCACGGCGCTGATCGAGGCGGACGTCGCGCTGCCGGTGGTGGACGATTTCATCGCCCGCCTGCGCCCGCGCGCAGTGGGCGAGGCGGTGATCCGTTCGGTCACGCCGGGCCAGCAGCTCGTCAAGATCGTGGCTGACGTGCTGACCGAAACGCTGGGCGCGGAATCGACAGGCCTCGATCTGGGCAGCGCGCCGGCGGCGATCCTGATGGTGGGCTTGCAGGGCTCGGGCAAAACCACGACCTCCGCCAAGCTCGGCCTGATGCTCCAGAACAAGGAGAAGAAGCGCGTGCTGATGGCGTCGCTCGACGTGCATCGCCCGGCAGCACAGGAGCAATTGAAAATTCTGGGCGAGCAGGCGGGCGTCGCCACGCTGCCCGTGATCGCCGGACAAGGCCCGCTTGAAATCGCGCGGCGCGCGATGGCCTCCGCGCGGGTCGGCGGATACGACGTGCTGATCCTCGATACCGCGGGTCGTCAGCATATCGACGAGCAATTGATGACCGAGGTCGCGCAGGTGCGCGAACAGGTCAAACCGCACGAAACCATTCTGGTCGCCGACAGCCTCACGGGTCAGGACGCGGTGAACATCGCGAAGTCCTTTAACGAGCGCGTGAAACTCTCCGGCATCATTCTGACGCGTGCCGATGGCGATGCACGCGGCGGTGCGGCGCTCTCGATGCGCGCGGTGACGGGCGCGCCGATCAAGTTCCTCGGCATGGGCGAAAAGTTGGACGCGCTCGAAGCATTTCATCCCGCCCGCGTCGCCGCCCGCATCCTCGACATGGGCGATGTGGTGAGCCTGGTCGAAAAGGCGGCCGAAAATATCGATCGCGAAAAGGCCGAGAAGATCGCGGCCAAAATGAAGCGTGGCGAGTTCGACATGAACGATTTCGCCGAACAATTGCGCCAGATGAAAAAACTCGGCGGCATGTCGGGCGTACTCGGCATGCTGCCCGGCATCGGCAAGGTGAAGGATCAGATCGCCGCCGCCGGTTTCGACGAAAAAATGTTCGACCGTCAGGAAGCGATCATTTCGTCGATGACGAAAAAAGAACGCGCCAAGCCCGACATCATCAACGGTTCGCGCAGGAAGCGCATCGCGGCGGGCGCGGGCGTCGAAGTGCAGGATGTCAACAAGCTGATGAAAATGCACCGCCAGATGGCCGACATGATGAAGCAGATGAAGAAAATGGGCGGGCGCATTCCCGCCGGACTCGCCGGAATGATGGGCGGGATGCCGAAACTTCCTCCGGGGTTCGGGGGAATGAAATGATTTGCAATCAACAGAAGGAACCAACGACATGGCTTTGAAAATCAGACTCTCGCGCGGCGGCACCAAGAAGCGCCCGCACTACAACATCGTCATCGCGGACTCGCACAGCCCCCGCGACGGCCGCTTCATCGAGAAGATCGGCTTCTACAATCCGCTTCTGCCGCGCGATCATGCCGACCGGCTGAAGCTCGATGTGGAGAAGGCCAAAGCGTGGATGGCGAAGGGTGCCACCGCATCGGATCGCGTGCATCGCTTTCTGGCCGATGCGGGCGTGTTGAAGCCGCTGGTGAAAAACAATCCCGAAAAGGCCAAGCCCAAGAAGAAGGCGCAGGAGCGCGCGGCTGCGGCCGCAAGTGCCGCGGGAACGGCGGAAGCGTAGGCTTTCGAGGCTTGTTCGGGGCCGGTCTTTGTGCGAGACTATGTGTGGAGGTTCACACATGGCGACAAATCTCGCAATCGATCCCAAGCTGATCGACAAGGCGCTCAAGGTCAGCGGCGAACGCACCAAGAAGGCGGCCGTGACCAAGGCGCTTGAGGAATTCATCGCGCGCCGCGACCAGAAGCGTTTGCTTGATCTGTTCGGCAAGCTCGATTGGGATCCGACCTACGACTACAAAAAGGAACGGGGCCGGCGAGACAAGAAACTCGGCTTCAAGTGAGTTTGTTCGCGGACACGAGCGTCTGGTCTCTTGCCCTGCGCCGGGATACACAGCATCCGGCGCCTGAGGTCGGAGCGCTCGCCAATGCGCTGGCGCGCGGACAAACAGTGTTCGTGGCCGGACTCGTGCTGCAAGAATTATTGCAAGGCCTGTCAGGACCGAAGGCGCGCATGCAAATCATCGAACGGTTCGCCAAGCTGCCCCTCTTGAGTCCGGATATTCAAGATCATATCGAGGCGGCGGAATTGCGGAATCATTGCCGCCGGTCGGGTGTGCAGATCGCAACGGTCGATGTGCTGTTTGCGCAACTTTGCATACGCTACGATTTGACCATGCTTGCGACGGACAAGGATTTTACATATCTCGCCAGGCACTCTGCACTGAGGTTGTGGAGCCCGTGATGTCCCGCGACATCCTCTTAGGCGCCGTCATCGGCGCGCAAGGGTTGAAGGGCGAGGTGAAGGTGAAGACCTTCACCGAAACCCCTCTCGGCGCTTACGGTCCGCTGCACAGCGAGGATGGGCGGCGTTTCGAGGTGGCATCCTCGCGCGCGGTCAAGGGCGATGTGGCGATCGTGCGTTTCGAAAATATTTCGGATCGCGAAGCGGCCGAGGCGCTGAAAGGCATTCAACTCTATATCCATCGCCATCAATTGCCCGCGACGCAAGGCAATGAGTTTTATCACGCCGATCTGGTGGGTCTTTCGGCCGAGGATGAAGAGGGCCGCCATATCGGCATTGTGCGCAGCATCCACAATTTCGGCGCGGGTGACGTGATCGAGATCGCCCGGCCCGATGGCTCCGATGTGTGGCTGCCTTTCGCCCGCGAATTCGTGCCGGAGATCGATATCGGCGCGGGCCGCATCGTGATTGCGGTGCCGGAAGATTCCGAGAAGGTGCATGTGGAATGAGCTGGCGCGCGATCGTGCTGACGCTTTTCCCGGATATGTTTCCGGGGCCGCTGGGCGCATCCCTGCCCGGCAAGGCGCGCGAGAAAAATCTCTGGTCGCTCGATGTGCGCGACATCCGCGAGCACGGGCTCGGCAAGCATCGCACCGTTGATGACACGCCCGCAGGCGGTGGGCCCGGCATGGTGATGCGCGCCGATGTGGCGTGCGCGGCCATCGATGCCGCGCGGCCCACAAATCCGAACGCGCCTGCCATTTATCTCTCGCCCCGCGGCGCGCCATTGACGCAGGCCCGCGTGAAGGCGCTGGCAGAAGGGCCGGGCGTCCTTCTTCTCTGCGGCCGGTTCGAGGGGCTCGACCAGCGCGCCATCGAGGCCCGAGCTTTGGAAGAAATCTCCATCGGCGATTTTGTGGCCGCGGGCGGCGAGCTTCCCGCCATGGCGCTGATCGAGGCCTGCGTTCGGCTGATCCCCGGCGTTCTCGGCGATGCGGCCTCACCGGCCGACGAGAGTTTTTCCGCCGGATTGCTGGAATATCCGCAATATACGCGGCCCCAGAGCTTCGAGGGCCGCGACATCCCGGCGGTGCTTTCGTCCGGCAATCATGGCGAAATCACCCGCTGGCGGAAGGCCCAGTCCGAGGCGCTGACGGCCAAGGTCCGTCCCGACCTCTGGACCCTCTATGAAAAGCGGAAATGATGGGCTATACGGCCCGGCTCTCAGCGCGCTTTCAGGCGAAGTGGGCACCGGTTCGCCGCCCGGAAAGCGCGCCATATAACAGCGTCACGGAGACGGCGATGAACCTCTTGAAACAGCTCGAAACCGAGCAGATGCAAGCCCTTGGCAAGTCCAAGGGGGATTTCCGTCCCGG
>Ga0335085_10001066_pt1 | contig 64318 bp, 59 predicted proteins | sample Lox_Sample_45_FD_206712 | JGI IMG/M metagenome (GOLD analysis project Ga0335085, IMG submission 206712) | Soil microbial communities from Loxahatchee National Wildlife Refuge, Florida, United States - Lox_Sample_4.5 | ecosystem: Environmental > Terrestrial > Soil > Wetlands | place: USA... | reverse complement strand
GCGACCGTCATGCCGCCGAACGAACCGGCGGTCACGGGGCGCGCGGCGATCCAGACGTGGTTGGGGAGCTTCCCTGCCACCTCGGCGTTCAAACTCACCGTTCAGGAAGTGGACGGGCTCGGGGATCTCGCCTACGACCGGGGGACCTACGAGATGACGTTTACACCTCCCGGCGCGGCCGCGCCCGTCTCCGACCATGGCAAGTTCATCGAGGTCAGACGCAAGGGCGCGGACGGCTCCTGGTCCATTACCGACGACATCTTCAACTCCGACCTCCCCGCCGCGGCGCCGCCGGCGCCCGCCCCCGCTCCGGCCAAGCATAAGTAGCGCCGGCGCTACCCCTTCGTCACCCGCAGCAACGCCACGCCGTGGCTCGGCACCTGGACCTTGAGGGTCCCGGTGACCGCGCCGCGGTCGGCGCGGGCCCACAGGTCTCGCACGCGCGCCGCGGGCGTCGTGATCCCGAGACGCCGCACCGGGACCGTGATCTCGGCCGCCGCGGCGGTGCGGTTGAGGAGGGCCACCGCCCGCGACCCGTCGGCGAGCGGCTTCATCCAGATCTGCAGCCCGGTCGTTTCCTGGAACACGAGGGTCCCCTGCACGCCGAGCGCATCCTGGTCCACCGCGATGACCTCCGGGTTCGTGAGGATCGCGCGGGTCGTGTCGTTCATAGTCCGCAGGTCGTTCCCGGCGAGCAGCGGCGCCGCCTCGATCGCCCAGAGGCTGAAATGGGCGCGATACTCGTCGGCCGTCATGTGCCCGTTCCCGACTTCCAGCATGTCGGGATCGTTCCAGTGCCCCGGGCCGGCGACGCTCGAGTACTGTGCGTTCACGTCCAGGTTATTGAGCATCGAGTTCCACGAGTCGTCGATGTCCCCCGTGGTGCGCCAGAGGTTCCCGATCTTCGGCGCCCATTCCCAGGGGAGGTTGTGTCCCCACTCGCAGATCGAGAACACGATGGGGCGCCCGGTGGCGTCGATTGCCTTGCGGAACTTCCGGTACTCGACCGGGGCGTCGAGGCTGTCGGCGTTGCACCAATCGATTTTGACATAGTCTACGCCCCAGGCCGCGTAGGTAGCCATATCCACTCGCTCGTGGTGGTAGCTCCCCGGACGTCCCTGGCAGGTCTTGGTGCCGGCGTCGGTGTAGATCCCGAACTTCAGTCCCTTGCTGTGGACGTAGTCGGCGAGGGCTTTGATCCCATGCGGAAACCGCTGCGAGTCCGCGACGATCCGGCCGCCGGAATCGCGCGCCACCTGCCAGCAGTCGTCGATCACGACATAGCGGTACCCGGCGTCCTTCATCCCGCTCGCCGCCATGGCGTCGGCGGTCTCGCGGATGAGCTGCTCCGAGACGTCGCAGGCGAAGTGATTCCAGGAGTTCCATCCCATCGGCGGCGTGCGCGCGACCCCTCCCCCGGAGCGGTGTGCCTGAGCCGAAAGCAGCGAGGGGACAAACGAGAGCAAAAGAACGAAACGGCGACCCATGTGTCCTCCGGGGTGAATCAGCGGGAGCGGCAACGATCGCCGCCGGAGACGACGCCCGCAACCAGGTGGAGCGCTAGCGTCGCCCGAGCGCGCCCGGGGCGAGCACCACCAGCTCACCCGCCATCATCGGAGCATGGCCCGGTATGGTACAGGCGAACGGCATGATTCCGCTCTGCGCGGCGACGTAAGTCACCCGGGTGATGCGTTCGCCCGGCAAGGCGACGTTCAGCTCACCCGTGCCCAGCACGAAGTTGTGGAGATCATCCTCCGGATTCACGAAGCTGAACGCTACGGTGTCGCCCGCCACAACGGTGATCGTGCTCGGGACGAAGGCATAGACCTCTTTCCCCGCGAGGACCCCACCCGGCGCGAACGAACCTTTGAGGAACGGGAACACCCGCTGAGACTCGCGCACGAGGAGCGGCACCGTCGTCACCGTGACGGCGCGCGTGCGGGGCTGGTAGGGCGGCGGTGCCGCGGTGGGGGCACAGGCGGCAGTCAACGCCAGGAGGAGCGCAAGGCCGCTCCTATTGAGGAGCATGGTTCAATGATACACCTCGGCTGAAGGTCCCTTGTCACCAAACTCACCAACGCTGAGAGTAGCGGCGCCTAGGCTCCAATTGGGGTAACAGGAGGAAACGATGAGCGCTTCGACCGCGCACGGGCCGTCGCATCCCTCGACTGGGCTGCGGACCTCCATGACACTTGAGGAAGCCCTGAGCAAGCGCCGCTCGGCGCGGGAGTTCACCGCCGGGGTAATTCCACGCGACGACGTGCTCTGGCTGTGCTGGGCCGCGCAGGGGATCACGACCGTCGAGGGTCACCGGACGGCGCCGTCGGCGGGGGCCACCTACCCTCTGGAGCTGCTCGTCGCGACGTCGTCGGGATGCTTCACCTACGATCCCCCGCACCATCGCTTGATTCGTCGCACCGAGGACGACCTGCGGCCGGCGATGGCGTGGGCGGCGGGTGGGCAGCCCGCCGTGGCGCAGGCCGCCGCCGTGTTCGTGATCACCGCCGTGCCGTCACGTACCACAGCGAAGTATGGAATCCGGGCCACCCGCTACGTGCACCTCGAAGCCGGCCACGCCGCGCAGAACCTGCTGCTCCTGGCCGCCGCGCTGGGACTCGGTGCGGTGCCGGTGGGCGCGTTCGACGATGCGCGGATGCGTGAGGTGCTGGACGTGGACGCTGATCACGAGGTGCTGTACCTGCTTCCGGTCGGCGTCCCGGACTGATCCGGGGCCGATCGCGATCGAGGAGGTCTTATGAACGCTGGTGAGCTCTGTAGCCGTGTGATCGTGAGCGCGGCCCCCGAGGAGAGCATCCGGGCGGTCGCGCGCCGCATGCTGGAGTACGACGTCGGCACGATCGTGATCCTCGAAGGGGCGGCGGGGGGCCGCGCCGTGGGCCTTGTGACGGACCGCGACATCGCGGTGCGCTGCGTGGCGAAGAAGGTGGACCCCGACGAGCATCCGGTCTCCGAGATCATGACGCAGCCGGTTCGCAAGGCACCGGCGACGACGCCGATCGAAGATGCGCTCGCCCAGATGGCGGGGGCGGCGACGCGACGGCTCATCGTCACGGACGCGCATGGGCAGCCGGCCGGGATCTTGAGCCTGGACGACATTCTCGATTGGCTGGTGAAGGAGACAGGGGCAATCGGCCGCCTGCTCGAAAAGCAGGAGCCGTCAATCCCCGTCTAAGAAGCCGCGGGGTTCAGAAGCTAGGGCGCGCGCGCGGCGCCGCTCTCGCGCGCCACCGTGGGGGTCGCAAACCCCGGGCGCTCGACCGGCGGGAGTCCCAGATGCGCCCGGGCCCGGTTCAGCGCGTCGTCGATGTTGCCGTGCACGTTCTCCTCCCCCAGCTCGTCGTACAGCCCGGCGCGCTCGATCGCCACCACCGGCTGGGCATGAACGTCCGAGAGGATCACGAGCGTCCCCTCGCGGCGGGAGCGGTGCACGAGCTCGAGCAGGGCGTGTAATCCGGTCGAATCGATCGCCGGGACGTGCCGCATCCGCAGGATCAGCACCTGGGGCCGCTTCGCCACCTGGCCCAGGCGGTCCTTGAACGTCTCGGCCGCGCCGAAAAAGAACGGCCCGGTGATCTCGTATACCTCCACCCCCGGCGGCACGGCCCGGCGCAGCACGGCGTTCGGGTCGCGCTCGAAATCGTCTACCGGGTCGGCCAGCTCGTGCGTCAGCACGCTGATGTTCGTCACTTCGGCCATGCGCCGCATGAAGAGGAACGCCGCGAGCACCACGCCGACCTCGAGCGCTATGGTGAGATTGACGAGCACGGTGAGCAGGAAGGTGGCGAGCAGCACCATGACGTCGCTGCGCGGTGCCCCCCGCACCTCCGCCGCAAAACTGCGCCACTCGCTCATATGGTAGGCCACGACCACCAGAATGCCGGCGAGGGTGGCGAGCGGGATCAGCCCCGCCCAGCGGCCGAAAAACAGCGTGATGAGGAGCAGGGTCGCCGCGTGGGTCATCCCCGCGACCGGCGTGCGCCCCCCGTTCTTGATGTTGGTCGCGGTGCGCGCGATCGCTCCCGTGGCGGGGATCCCCCCGAAGAGCGGCGACGCGAGGTTCGCGACCCCCTGCGCCACGAGCTCCATGTTGGACCGGTGCCGCCCGCCGATCATGCCATCCGCCACGACCGCCGAGAGCAACGACTCGATCGCCCCGAGCATCGCGATCGTGAATGCGGGACCGACGAGCGCCTCCACCTGGTGCAGCGACACCGCCGGCAGGTGGGGGCTCGGCAGCCCCGCGTCGATCACCCCGAAGCGCGACCCGATCGTTTCCACCGGCCAGCGCAGGAGGTGCACGAGCGCCGTCGTCACGAGGAGCGCGATGAACGCCCCGGGGACCTGGCGGTTGACGCGGGGCCACAGCCAGATGATGAGCAGGGTGATCCCAGCCACAATGACGGCGCTCGGATTGAACGAGTTCGCGGCCTCGACGAACGCCGTCCACTTGGGAATGAAGTCGGCGGGAACCGCTCCCATGCGGAGCCCGAGGAAGTCCTTCACTTCCCCCGAGAAGATGATGAGCGCGATCCCGGAGGTGAATCCGATCGTCACCGGATAGGGAATGAACTTGATCGCCCCGCCGAACCGGGCGAGGCCGAACACGATCAGGATCACCCCCGCCATCAGCGTCGCGAGGATCAGGCCATCGAGCCCATGCTGCTGCACGATGGCGTAGACGATCACGACGAACGCGCCGGTGGGGCCGCCGATCTGCACTCGCGAGCCGCCGAGTAGCGAGATCGCGAACCCGGCGATGATCGCGGTGTAGAGCCCGCGCTCCGGGGAGACGCCCGAGGCGATCGCGAAGGCGATCGCGAGCGGGAGCGCCACGATCCCGACGATCACTCCGGCCTGGAGATCGGCCGTGAGCTGCTCGCGGGTGTAGCCCTTGAGGGTCGTGACGAGCTTGGGGACGAGCACCAAGGGCTAGCTAACCAGCCAACCGAAGGAAAGGCGAAAGGCCCGGCAGTCGCTGCCGGGCCTTGCGTGCCAGAGGTCGTCAGCGCGCTACGGGAAGGTCGCGTCGATGGCGATGTTGAACACGTTCTGCTTCCACCCCTTGAGCACGCCGACCGATCCGGTGTTGATGTCCCCTACCGAGCCGTAGAAGTAGCTCGCGGTGGGGGTGAGGAAGAATCCATTGCTCACGCGGATGTCGTAGCCTAATCCCCCCGTCGCGCCGATACCGGTGCCGCTCACGGAATAGCCGTTGATCGTCCCGTTGAACGTCGCCAGCCCGGCTCCTCCTTTCACGTAGAGCCCGGCCGTTTCGAGGGGATACCAGTAGAGGGCGGCGGTCCAGTTCGCCGACTTCGCCCACTTCCCCCCTTCGGTCTTGTTGAACGACTCGACGTCCGCCCCCACGAGCAGGCTGTGGCTGAGCGACGTGCCGAGGCGCACCTGTCCCGCGATGCCGTCGGTGCGGCTGATGCTCGCGCACTGGTCGCAGGAGGCGCCGAGGGAGGAGTAGCCCGCGCCGAACGCGATCCAGAACCCCTCGGGGCGGGTCTGTTTCTTCTGTCCCTCGGCACCGGCGGCGAGGGCGAGGGTAGTGGTCGCGAGTGCGGCGAGAACGAGTGAGGTCTTCATGCAGCTCCTCAATGGAGAGAGAATGGGTCTGCGGGGTTGGATACTACCCACGGACGGGCGGTCAATGGAAGGTCACCTGAAGCCCGCCGCCGACGCGGATGTCGTACCCGGCACCGCAATTGAAGTCGACGCCCGCTCCATACGCGGTCTCACCGCTGAAGTCGAAGTGCGAGGTCGCCACACCGGATCCAGAACCCCTCGCGCACCTGAGGGTGCTGGGCGGACAACGGGCTCGAGGCGACGAGCGCCACGGCGCTGCAGACCGACAGGAGTGACGGCATGGGCATGGGATGGCCCTCGCTGTTCTCCATACTAGTTTTCGGGCGGTGGTGCGGCCACTCGCCTCACATTAGGGTGCTGGCGTATCGCCCGCCAGAGGAGCCATGAGTCAATTCGACGTCGTGACCGAGGCGCTGACGCGCCGCTACCGCTCCCTCCTCGCCGTGGACCGGCTCGATCTCGCGGTGGAGCACGGCACGATCTTCGGCCTGCTCGGCCCGAACGGCGCCGGCAAGTCCACGACGCTGAAGATGCTCACGACGTTGCTCCCGCCGACGAGGGGCAGCGCGCGGATCGGGGGGTTCGACATCGTGCGTCAGGCCGGCGCGGTGCGCCGGCGCATCGGCTACGTCCCGCAGCTCCTCTCCGCCGACGGGGGCCTCACGGGGTTTGAGAACCTGATGCTCTCGGCCCGGCTCTACGGGCTGCCGCGGGGGGAGCGCGAAGCCCGCATCGCGGACGGGCTCGCCTTCATGGACCTCGAGCACGCCGCCCGGGACCTCGTGTCCACCTACTCGGGCGGGATGATCCGGCGGCTCGAGCTGGCCCAGGCACTGCTGCACCGGCCGCTCGTGCTGTTCCTGGACGAGCCGACGATCGGGCTCGACCCGATCGCCCGGCGTGCGGTGTGGGAGCGGCTACGTGAATCGCGCCGCCAGTTCGGTACGACGATCCTCCTGACCACGCACGACATGGAAGAGGCCGACGTCCTCTGCGACACCATCGCCATCATGCACCAGGGCCGCGTGGCCGCACGGGGAGCTCCGGCCGAGCTGAAGCGCCAGGTGGCACCGGCAGCGACGCTGGACGACGTGTTCGTCCATTTCGCCGGGACCTCGATCACCGAAGGAGGGTCGTACCGTGACATCCGCAGCACCCGCCGCACCGCCCGCCGGCTCAGCTGAGCGCTCCGCCGCCGTCGCCTTCGTGCTGCAGGCGCTGGCGATCACGCAGGTGGAAACCCGGAAGATCCTCCGGGATCCCACGGAGCTCCTCACCCGGATGGTGCAGCCCACCCTGTGGCTGATCGTGTTCGGCGAGGTGTTCACGCGCACCCGGGCGATTCCGACCGGATCGCTCAGCTATCTCGAGTTCATGGCCCCGGGGGTGCTGGCGCAAAGCGTGCTCTTCAGCGCGATCTTCTACGGCATCGCCGTCATTTGGGAGCGGGATCTCGGTATCGTGCACAAGCTGCTCGTGAGCCCCGCCTGGCGCGGGGCGCTGGTCTTCGGGAAGGCGCTCTCGGCGGGGATGCGGGCGCTCGCGCAGGCGGTCATCATCGTGCTGCTCGTGCTGCTGCTCGGCGTGCGGGTGCGGCTCGAGCCGGCGAGCCTCGCAGGCCTCGCGGTCGTGGTGGTGCTCGGGGGGGCGCTGTTTTCGACCTTCTCCTTCGTCATCGCCTGTCTCGTGAAGACGCGGGAGCGGTTCATGGGGATCGGTCAGGTGCTCACGATGCCGTTATTCTTCGCGAGCAACGCGATCTACCCAATTGCGCTGATGCCGGAGTGGCTCCAGAGGGTGGCGCAGGTGAACCCGCTGACGTATCTCGTCAACGCGCTGCGGCAGTTGATGGTGCACGGGGGAGAGAGCAGTGTCGGCCTGCCGATCGACCTCGCGGTCCTGTCACTGGTCTTTGTCGCACTGATTCTCGTCGCGGCACGTCTGTATCCGGAGATCGTACGGTGAGGGGCGCGCCGGCGGCGGCGGCGTTCCCGCGCGCCCGATACTACTGAGAGGGTCGTATGGATCAGGAGCATCTGCATCACCTGCTGGAGGAGCTGCACGCGCAGCTGCGCGCCGCGACGCCGGTGCAGGGAGAGAATCGCGACCTGCTGCAGCGCCTCGCCGGGGAGATCCGGTCGGTCCTGGACCGCCGACCGGCTCCCACGACGGCCGAGCCCTACCGCGCTCTCCGTCCCCGGCTCCAGGATGCGGTGCGGGCGTTCGAGGCGTCACATCCCCGGTTGAGCCAGGCGATCGAGAACGTGGTGGAAACCCTTGCGCTGTATAACCTCTAGGACCGCTACTTCGTCATCGTCATTGAGCCCGTCGCGTTGGCGACGCACGCTCCGAGATGCAAGGTGTCCGCATTGGCGATGGCCACGGCGGCGCTCGTGAGGGTGTCGCGTCCCGTGTTTTCCGTGCCGTAGAACACGACGCCCTGACAGACGTTGGTGTTGCCGGTGGCCGTCTCGCCCACTCCGACCGTCGTGGAGCCACTGAAGCGGATCCAGGTCGGCCCGCTGTCGAACGTGACGGGGCCGACGCTCCAGGTCACGGCCGGCATGGTCACGAGGAAAGTGTCGCCCGAGGCTTTCAGCACGATATCGAAACTGCTCGGGCTCAAGGTACCGCTGCTCAGCGGGCCGACGTTGACGTGCCAGGTGCCGGCGAGGCTCGGCTTCGGGGCGGACGAGTTGTCGCTGGAGCAGGCCGCCAGGATCGCTCCCGCCATCGTTGCCAGAATCATCATCGACCGCTTACGCATGCCTTGCCCTCCTCAGGGAGACGGCGGTGGATTGGGATCAGGGACGAACAGGAGAAGAAACGCTACGGGATCGCCGGCCACCGGGGTGTGACCGGCGTCACCGCAACGCGCTTGTGAAAAAAAGCACCTGAATGTGAAGAGCGCGCGCTAGAACTTGGACCAGAGGTACTGGTTGGTGACCTCATGGTGGAACTGGATCTCGGCTGCCTTGACCTCGGCGCCGAGGGCCCGGGGGCAGCGGTCGGCCTGCGCCTGCTTCAGGTCGGCGAACTTGCCGTGGACGTCCTCGCCCAGGACCTCCTTCAGGAACGGGCTCGCCCGGTAGATCCGGATCGCGTCGTAGATGTTGTCGGACAGGAACTGCGTCTGGCTCGACTTGCTCCCGGCGTCCATCGGCCCTTCCAACCCGGTGCGGAAAATCGTGTAGATCGCGAGGTAGGGATTGGCGTCGGGGGCGATCGAGCGGACTTCCACTCGCTTGGACCGTTCGTTCCCCAGCGGAATCCGGATCATCGAGCCGCGGTCGATGGGGGAGGCCTTGATCTGGTTCGGCGCCTCGAAGTGCGGGTCCAGGCGCCGGTAGGCGTTGACGCTCGAGTTCAGGAGCAGGCAGATCTCGGCGCCGTTGGAGAGGATGCGATGGGTGAAATCCCATCCCGCCTTGGAGAGCTGGTCCTGACCCTTCTCGTCCCAGAACAGGTTCTTTCCTTTCCGGGCCACTGAGACGTTGGTGTGCATGCCGTTGCCGTTGACCCCGGTGACCGGCTTGGGGAGGAAGCAGGCGGTCATGTCCATCCGCGCTGCCACCTGGCGGGACAACAGCTTGTAGAGCTGCACCTGGTCCGCCGCGATACACGCCTCGGCGTAGCTGTAGTTCATCTCGAACTGGGAGGGTGCCACTTCGGGATGGTCTTTCTCGTTGGCGAACCCCATCGACCGCTGCACTTCGGCCGCCGTATCGATGAACTGCCGCAGCACGTCCCCCGGGAGCGAATGGTAGTAGCCGCCCGTCGATATGAACTCGAACTGGCCGGTTTCGTGATAGCGCCGCTCGGCGTCGCGGCCCTTGAAGAGGAATCCCTCGATTTCATTGGCGGCGTAGCAGACCGTGCCGTCTTTCCCGAACAGCTTATCGGCGTACTGCTTGAGCATCCCCCGCACGTCCGCCGGGTAGGCCGATCCATCGCGCTCCAGCACGTCGGCGAACGCCAGCACCTTGCCCGGCCCGAACACGTCCGCCGGCATCCAGTAGAAGGCGGGCCAGTCGACCCGGAGGCGCAGGTCGGACTCCTGCTGGCGGGAGAAGCCGCGGATTGAGGAGCCGTCGAAGGTCAGGTTGTCGACCGATCCGAGCAGGAATTTCTTGTCGTAGTCCAGCATGTGGAACCGACCCTCGAGGTCGGTGAAGCAGACCGTGACGGCCTTGATGCGCTTTTCGTCCCGCAGGTACTTGAGCCGCTCTTCCTGGATCTGGTGGGCGGGGACGCGATCGAGCCGCTGCTGCTTGGCCGCGAGATTGCGCTCTTCGAGCTCGTCGTAGGGGATTTCCAGAAAGTCACGCAACGCGGCGGTCATGCGGCTCCTCGCGACAAGGGTGAAGGACGGGACGGTCGAGAGGCGCCGGTCGGAATCGAACCGACGTATAGAGGTTTTGCAGACCTCCGCCTTACCACTTGGCTACGGCGCCGGAGGGTCAAAGCTCGCGAGGGCGGGTCACTTTCTCAAGTCTGCCCTCGCACGAGCGCCGCCAGCACTGCCACGGCTTTGTCGAGCTCCGCTTCCGTGTTGTAGTAGTGCGGTGAGAACCGCAACACGGTCGCGACTCGTTTCTCGTCCATGTCGAGGACGCCGTCCTCACGATCGGATGAGCTGGCGTTCACGCCGCGCGCCCTGAGTTTCAGCTTCAGGTCAGCCGCGTCGTGCCCCGGGACATCGATCGTGACGATGGCGCACCGTTCCCGGCCCCGGTCCATCACGCGCACCCCGGGAAGGCCGCCGAGCTGCCGGCGCAGCTCCGCCGCGAGCGCCCACGCCCGCTCCCCCCCGCCGGGACCCACCGCGAGCGCGTAGCGGGCCGCCTCGCCCAGCCCCAGCACCAGCGCGCTCGCGAACTCCCAGTTCTCAAAGCGTCGCGCGCCCTCGGACAGCTGAAACGCGTCCCGGTCGGTCCAGGTGGCGCCGCGCATGTCGACGAACAGCGGAAACGCCCCTTTTGCCAGGGCCCAGTCGGAGACATAGAGGAACCCGATGCCGCGGGGCCCGCGCAGGAACTTTCGTCCGGTGGCCGCGAGGTAGTCGCACTGCACCTCGGCCACGTCCACGGGCATCTGCCCCACACTCTGACAGGCGTCGACCAGATATGGCACCCCGATCTCGCGACAGATGCGACCGACCGCGCGCGCATCCTGCACCAATCCCGAGTTGGTCGGGACCCAGGTGACGCTGACCAGTTTCGTGCGCGGGTGCGACGCGTACCGGCGGACGCTCTCCGGATCGACGCCGCCTTCGGGAAGGTCATCCGCGCGCACGACATCGACGCCGGCCCGGCGCGCGAGCGAGAGAAACATGATCTGATGGGAGGGATAGTCGGCCCGCGTGGTGACGATCCGGTCGCCGGCATGGAAATCGAACGCCGAGAGGGCCTGCGACATGGCGACCGTGGCGTTCTCGACCAGCGCGACGTTGTGCGGCGCCGCCCCGATGAGTCGCGCGATCAGCTCGTAGGTCTCGGCAATCCGCGGCGCCGCTTCGGCTTCCGCCTCGTAGCCGCCGATCGCCGCTTCCCGCTGCAGGTGGCCGGTGATCACGTCGAGCACCGGGCGCGGCATCAGCGAGGCGCCGGCGTTGTTCAGGTGGATGCGGTCGCGGCAGCCGGGCGTGTCGCGGCGCCAACGGTCGAGGTCGGGCGAGGGCATCGGATCCCCAATCTACGGCCGGGGCCACTCCTTTCGTATCTCCCGGACGGGGCCAGATTTGTCCCCAGACTCCACACCCCGAGTGATCCCGTGTCGATCGACCGCCGCGCCTTTGTCGCCACCGCCGCCGCTGCCCTCGCTGCTTCCGCCGCCGGGCGAGCGCCCCAGGAAGCCGCGCCGCCACGGCCCTCCGCCGGAGGCCCGTCCGACCCGCTCGGCGTCCGTGCCGACTTCCCGATCACGGCCGAGCGCGCCTACCTGAACGCGGCCTACATCGCGCCGATTCCCCGGCCTGTGGTCGCGGCCGGCAGCGAATTCCTCGAGAACAAGTCCCGGCGGCCCCTCGAGGTCCGGGAACTGCTCGGCGCCGACGAAACGCTGCGCACCCGGTTCGCCCGCCTCGTCAACGCCACTCCCGACGAGATCGCGCTGCTCTTCTCCACCGCCGAAGGGGAGAACACGATCGCCCAGGGCCTCGACCTCCAGCCCGGCGACAACGTCGTCATCGATGAGCTGCACTATCCCACGGAGTTCGTGCTGTACCGCGCCCTCGAGGCGTCGCGCGGGATCGAGCTGCGCATCGCGAAGCACCGCGACGGCGCAGTGGACGCCTCGGACTTCGAGCCGCTCGTGGACCGGCGCACCCGCATCGTCTCGGTGGCCTGGGTATCCCATCACAACGGCTTCCGCCACGACATGCGGCCGATCGCCGACCTGGCCCACGCTCATGGGGCCGTGTTCTACACCGACGCGATCCAGGCCGTGGGGATGTTCCCGATCGACGTCCGCGCCGCCGGGGTCGACGCCCTCTGCTGCGGCTCCTACAAATGGATGCTCGCCGGGTTCGGCGTCGCCCCCTTCTTCATCACGCGCGACCTGGCGGAGCGGTTGCGGCTCGATCGCTACGGCGAGTTCCAGATCGAGAAGGAGCTGCCGGACCACCACTATGAGCTCGCCACGACGGCGCGGCGGTTCGACTACTGCAGCCGCGCTTTCGGGCCGGTGCGCGAGCTCGGCGCGGCACTCGAATACCTGGAGCAGGTGGGCGTGGCGCGGATCGAGGCGCACACGATCGGACTTGGGAGCCGGCTGTATGACGGGCTCGTCAATCAGGGCCACCGGCTCTTCACCCCGCCCGGGAACCGGTCGTCGATCGTGACGATGTATACGACCAAGCCGATGGCGGATGTGAGGACGGCGTTCCAGGGAGCGAAGGTCGACGTGACCGCGCGTGACGGGCAGGTGCGGATCGCCCCCGCCCTGTTCAACACCGCGGACGAGATCGACCGCTGTCTCGAGGTGACGCGCCGGCTGGTGTAGCCGGCCGACTAGGGCGCCCGGTAGATCACGCCGTTCTTCATCACGAACCGCACCCGGCTCGTGACGCTGATGTCCTTGGTCGGGTCGCCGCTCACCGCCACGAGGTCGGCCTTCAGCCCCGGCGCGACCTTCCCGACGGCCTTATCCATCCCGAGAATCCGCGCGTTGACCGCCGTCGCGGCGAGCAGGGCCTGGGCGGGACGCATCCCGTCCCGCACCATCCACACGAGCTCGCGCGCGTTCGTGCCGTGGGTGAACACCCCCACGTCGCTGCCGTTGCCGATCGTCACTCCATCCTTCAGCGCCAGCTGAAATGCCTGCGCGGCCTGCCGAACGCTCGCGGGCAGCTCGTCCTTGCCGGGCACGTGGTGATCGAAATACTCGGCGTACGCCTCTACCGCCGTGAGGGTCGGCAGGTAGGCGATCCCCCGCTCCGCCATCATCTTGAACACCGAATCGGTCCCACCGAACCCGTGCTCGATCGTGTTGACCCCGGCGAGAATCGCGCGGCGCATCCCCTCGGCAGTCGTGGCATGCGCCGCGACGGGCCGGCCCGACGAATGCGCCTCCGCCACCAGCGCGTTCAGCTCCTCCTGGGTGAAGGTCGGAACCGACGCGCCGTCCGGCCCCCGGCCGTAATCGGCGTACACCTTGATCCAGTCGGCGCCGCGGCCCGCCTGCTCCCGCACCGCCGCGAGGACTTCCGGCACGCCGCTCACCGCCTGCCCCCCCTGGGGCAGCACCAGATCGGGACGGAACCCCTTGGGGCCCGGGCCGTAGCTCCCCGTCGCGACGATCGCGCGCGTCGCGACCTCGAGCCGCGGACCGGGGATCAGCCCCGCTTCGATCGCCCGCTTGATCGCGACATCGGAGAACCCGGCGCCTTCCGTGCCCAGGTCGCGCAGCGTCGTGAACCCCTGCAGCAGAGTGTTCCGCGCGTGCAGCATCGCCTCCACCACCCGGTACGCCTCCGGCTCCTTCAGGACCTGATCGTTCCAGAGCGTTTCGTTGTAGGGGTGCAGGAAGATGTGCGAGTGGGCATCGATCAACCCCGGAAGCAGGGTGAGGCCGGGGAGGGCAATGGTCTGCGCGTCCTTGGGGGCGCGCACCGATTCGGCCGGGCCGACGGCGGCGATGCTGTCTCCCGCGACGAGCACCACCCACCCCGCATGCGCCGTCTCGCTCGCCGCATCGAAGACGCGGTCGGGGCGCAGCAGCACCGGATGACCGGGCGGGGCCGGCACCAGCGGCGCGAACCCGGCGCGCATGGGCAACCGCAGCGCCGAGAGCAGCGTGTCGGACGATTGCGCGGCCACCGAAGTCGCCGCGGTGAGCACGAGAACGCTGAGGGCACGGACCAAGGCCAGCATCGACTTGCTCCTTTCCGTCACTGCAGAAGGTCGCGGTACTTGATCACCAGGCGCCGAGCGATGGCCACGGCATCGCCGTGCGGCTCCGTGGCGAACGAGCCGGTCTGGTGCGACCAATGTTGCTCCCACTCGCACATCGCCCGAGCGAACGGCTGGCGTTCGAACGGTACCCCGGTCGCGAGGGCGCGATCGAGCCCGTCGAAGAACGCGCGCCAGCGCGGCAGGAAGTACGACCCGAACATCCCCTGCCACTCCTTGAATGCGTAGAGGTTGAGGTCGTCGTTCTGCCCTTCGGTGCACTTCTCACCCCACAGCGTGATCAGGTTGCGGGCGTTCCACTCGTACTGGCGTCGCTCGGCGTCCGTCGTCCCCCAGCGCCGCGCGTCCGCGATCCACCGGCCCAGGAGAAGCTCGGGACGAGTCCCTACTAGGGTGTCGAGGTCGGCGAGGAGTCCAAGGACGCGTCGCTCCGCCGAGTCGAGCGCCGGGCGGCCTTGCCGCGAATAGGCGTCCTGGACCTGGTTCACGAGCGGGAGCCCGAGCTCCCCCAGCACCTGCCGGGTGAGATTGACCACGTCGTACCGGTAGGCGTCGTTCCCGCCGAGAGCCGGTGCCGCCGCGAGGAGCGAGTCGAGCGCCTGCGCCAGGATCCGGCGGTCGTACGGCGGTACGGGCTCGGAGCGGTACGGCACTCCCTTGGTGTAGAACTGCGGCCGCTCGGCCAGGAAGGTGCCCGTCTGCGCGGCGGACCGGTACGCGGTCGCGAGGAGCAGCTGCCAGGCGTGCCACGCCGTCGCGTCGTCCGCACCGTAGCGCCGGGCGACGAAGTTGCGCGCCCATGGCTCGAGCGCCGGTAGACGGTCGCGCCATACCTGGTCCATCACGAAGTCCGGGACGATGGGGTTCGCGCCGAGCCCTTCCATCATCATGCCGAGCCCTGAGAGCCGGCCCTTCGCGGGACTGCGCAGGACCGTGTCGAGATTGGCGGCGATCCGCGGCAGGTCGCCGTTCACGCTCACCTTGCCGCCGAAGTTGTAGAGCACGTTCCAGACCCACGGCTTGCCGTAGAACGACTCGCGCTTCTGCCACACGGGGTAGCGATCCCCCCAGAGATCGAGCACCACCATCCGGTCGTCGGGAACCGCGCCGAGGAGGGCACGCGCCTGGGGGTCGCGCCAGAACTTCGCCTGATAGTAGAGGAACCAGCCTTGCAACACCCAGGTCGCGTTAGAGTCGGCCGCGCGCATCGCGCCGTAGATCGCGCGGCCCATCCCGGCGAGAAACGCGGAGTCGTCGGAGGGCGGATCGATCTCGTTGAACGGGTCGGCGGCGTAGAGGTGGTCCGTGCCGAACAGTTCAGTCTGCCGCTCGACAAAGCGGCGGCCGAGGCGTTGGAACAGGGAGTCGGCGGGGTCGAGGAACCAGGTGCCGCCGAATCCGGCGGACCAGTCGCCGGTGCGGTGAATCCGCGCCGCCGGGTGGACCTGGGTGATGGACTCCGGGACGTGCCCCGTGAACCCCTGCAGCACGGGCGTCATCCCGAGCGCGCGCTCCCGCGCGAGGATCCGGCGCTCGAGGGTGACGTGGGCGTCGATCCAGGAAGCGGGAAGCGGCCCGCCTAGGCCGTCGATGTTCCCCATCCAGCCCCAGGGGAGGTAGGCGGGCCCGACGAGGAATCCGCCGATCTGCGACTGGCTGAACCCAAACTCCCCCAGCACGTCGCGCCACACCGCTTCCTGTCCGGTGACGGCGAGCGGCGCGTTGATCCCCTTCAGCGCCATCCAGTCGATCATACGCTGCCACTCGTCCCAATCCCACCACGCCATCGAATAGGAAAAGGTGCAGTAGTTGAAGAAGTACCGCAGGCGGTAGCGTGTGGTGACGCGCACACGCGTGGTCACCGGCGGCAAGCGGTCGAGGCGGGCCGGCTGCAAGGGGAGGGAGACCGCGACGCGAGCGACGTGCTCCAGGAACCAGTTGAGCGCCGCGGCGAGGGCGACGCCTGACGAGCCGCGGAGCACGATCCTCCCGGCGTCGCCGTCGACTTCGAACACGTCGAGCCCCGCGCTGTCGGGGATCGCTTCGAGGCTGAAATCCTTGCCGTGCCCGGGGACCACGCGCTCGACGAGCGCCGCGACAGCCGTCAGATCCACCGGGCGCGAGGATGGAGCGGCCAGGAGGAAGAGGACAGACAGGACGGGCATCATGGCGAAGCTCCCGCATCGCCGTCCTTGCGGATCAGGAATCCGAGCGAAGCGGCCCCCACCACGGCACCCGTTGCCAGCCAGGCCTGCGCCGTCGCGCGCGCGAGCAAGGCCACGATCAACGCGGCGCCGACCCAGGGCACGATCGCCCCGGCGGGCATTCGGAACGGAAGGCCCTCCGAGCCACTGTCCTTGCGCCGCAGTTGCCACGCCGCGGCGCAGGAGGCGAGATACACGAGGAGGATCGCCACGTCCGACATGAGCGCGAGCTTGACGTAGGCACCAGAGAGAGCGATGCCGCAGACGATCACCGCCTGGGCGGCGACGGCGACATACGGCGTGTGGTGCACCGGGTGGACGGCGGCGAGCGGGCGTGGCAGGTAGCCGTCACGGGCCAGGGCGAACAACGTGCGAGGCGTCGATAACATCGTCGCGGCCATGAATCCGAACGTCGAGACGGCCATCCCGAGCAAGATGAATCGAGCCCCCGCGGGCCCCGCGAACCGCTCCGCGACGGCCGCGAGCGGCGCCGTCGCGGTCTCGGGTGCTGCCAACGCACTGCCCAGAACGCCTTGCGCGACGAGCTGTACCGAAACGTAGAGCAGCCCCACGCCCGCGAGCGCCAACGCAATCGCCCGGGGTACCGCGCGCGCAGGGTCGCGCACCTCGCCGCCCACCTGCAACCCCGACTCCATCCCGAAGAACGCGAACATCAAGAGCAGGCCGGATCCTCCCAGCTTGCCAAGTGGAGGCAGCGATGCAATCGCGAGGTTTGCACTTTGAACGTGCGGCAGACCGAGCGCCACGAATGCGACGAGCGGGACGATTTTGGCGAGCGTGGACACGGCACTGAGCCGGGATCCCCAGGCGGCACCCCGGACGTTAACGACGGCGAACCCGGCAAACAGCGCGATCAGAACCGCGGCTCGCGGGACGCCCCCCCTGAGAGGGGGGACCAGACCGGCCAGCGCATCGGCGAGCACCGTCGCCACGGCCGCCATGGCCAGCGTAATCCCGAGCCACAACAAGACGCCGCAGAGATACCCGGCGTACCCCCCAAGAGCGGTGGCGACGTACGCATACGGCCCGCCGCTCCCCGGTACCCGGCTCCCGGCCTCGGCGATGCAGAGCGCCACGAGCCCCGTCGCGACAGCGCACACCGCATAGGCAAGCGGTGCCGCGGCGCCGAGTTGGCCGGCCATGTGCGCGGGGAGCACGAAGATCGCCGCGCCCAGGGTGATATTGAAAATCGCGGCGGCGAGGCCGCGCACTCCGATCACCCGCTCGAGCGCCGAGGTCATCGCGGCAGCGGGTGGAGCACTCCGGCGACCTGCCGCAGCTGGTCGATGCCTCGAACCTCGCCGGGAAAGAGCGGAATCGTCACCGGGCTCAAGTCGCGGTAGCGGGCCTGCAGGAGATCGAGGTGCGGCTGCTGCTGGTTCGCTTTGCGGCGCAGGAACTCGGAGTCGGCGTCCCTGACGACGTTGTTGACGATCAGCCGTCCCACCCCGAGGCCATACCGCCCCAGCTCCCCGAAGACCCCCTCCAGCTGCCGAACCGCCAGCGCCTCGGCGATCGTCACCATGGTGAACCGCACTTCCCGACGCAGGAACTCCATACAGACGCGCGCCAGCTCGTCCCAGCGCCGCAGCACCTGCATCACCGATTCGCGCCCTTCCCCCGAGGTCTTGAGATGCGAATACACCCGCGGGGCGAGCCGCAGATGCTCGGCCAGGAGCGCCGGCGTTTCGAGCAGGGCCAGTGTCTGCCCGAGCGGCGCCGTATCCCACACGATGCGCCGATAGCGCCCGCGCCCCGTCAGACGGCGGATGTGATCCACCATGAACTCCTCGTTCAGCCCCGGCAACACCGAGGTCATGAACGTCACGAAGTTCTCGTATTCGATCTCCACGAACGCCGAGAACACGGCGTAGACCTCGCGGCCGAATTCCTCGTCCCACATCGCCCGCACCTCGTCGCGCCCCAGCTCGGTCACAAAGAGGTGCGGCAGGATCTCCCGGTCGTGTGTTTTCCCTTCGAGCTCGAAGATGTGCGACAGCGACGGCGTGGGATCGGTCGAGAGCACGAGGGTGTCTTCCCCGGCGTCGGCGAAGTGAATGGCGGTCGCGGCGGCGCAGGTCGTCTTTCCTACGCCACCTTTCCCGAGGAACACCTGGATCCGCTCCTCACCCGCCACGGCACCCTCCGTCGTCCGCTGGACGACCCCCGCCTACTGGATGGTATAGCTCTCTCTGAAGGAAACGACCCAGCGCGTCCCACCCACCGCCGCGGAGTCGCCCCAGCGGTACGCGACGTCCAGCTCCGCTACATCGCCGCGCGTGCCGCGCGTCCCCCCGAATCGCAGCGCCATCCCGGCGTCGCCGCCGGTGCGCTGCGGCTCGACCCCCGCGTACCAGGCACCGCCGTAGTCCACGAACGGCGCGACCCCCACCCCGAGAATCCCGAGGAACGTTTCGGTCACGACCATCCGGTCTTCCGCCATGATCCAGAACTGGCGGGTGCCCGTAAAGGCGTGGGCCCCGAATCCGCGCGGCCCGCTGCGCGTCGCCCAGGGATCGAACGCGCTCCCCGGTTTGGGATTGCGCAGCGCGCCGCCTTCGGCGTGAATAATCAGGGCCTGATGGGGGAGCGCCTGGCTCGCGAAATCGAGTCCCACCAGCACGAGCCCCGAGTCGAGGCCGGCGGGCGCGTAGATCCCGTGACCCTCGGCCCGCAGCACGAGCAGGCCGTTGTTCCATCCCACACCAAGCTGCGCCTTGACCTGGGGCCCCGCGCCGGCGTGCTCGGGGGCGTACCCCCACGCCTTTGGGGCGAGGGCAAGCTCCACGCGCAGGGTGCGGGAGAGGTCCACGTCTTCCTGTCGGGCGAACCCGTTCAGGTGGAAGTAGGACCGGTACCGGACGGCGCTCGCCTCCGCCCCGAGGAGCAGCGACCCGAACGTCGAGTACGGAAAGGGCGAGGCGTTGGCCGAATCGAAATCCTCGCGCCGCCACTGCGCGTCGCCGAGCAGCCGCACGTACCCTTCGCGGCCGCGCGAGACAGCGGCGCCGCCGCGCAACCCCACGACGGTGGCCCGGCGCTGGCTGCTGTCGGCCAGGACTCCGCCCACGAAGTCGAGGACCCGCTGCCGGCCGAACTCGCCGTAGGTCTCGAGCGACCAGGGCGCCGTGGTTTCGTAGAACGGCATCCCGTAGGCCCAGGCGCCGACCGTCCCGTCGGACAGATCGGCGTAGGAGAACTGCAGCGGAGTGCGGCGCAGCAGCAGTCCCGGGCTGCGGTATTCGAGGACCAGCGCCGAGCGGTCCGGGGTCTTGGTGTAGGACAGGGCGGTGAGCGCCGCGGTGCCCAAGAAGTTGCGCTCCAGGATCCCCACGGACCAGGTGACCGAGCCGGCGGTCGAGGCGAAGGTGACGGTCGGCGAGGTGCTCCACCCATCCCGCGTCACGACATCGAGCGCCAGACGGTCGCCGAGCCGGGTCGTGTCCAGATCGACGGCGCGAAACACGCCAAGGCTGCGCAGGTACCGGGCCGCTTCTACCACCCGGGCGGAATCGTAGGAATCGCCGGGATCGAACAGCACGAGGCGCCGCACCACGCCGGAGTGGGTCGTCACGTGCAGCGCGTTCGCCCAGTGCGCGAGGAAGTGGGGGGTCGTCTCGGCCGAGTCGAAGACGTTGAACGTCGTCACGACAATCGTATCGATCCGTAGAGGATCTCGGGACTGACCGGTGCCCGCCCCCGCTCCTGCGAGCAGGAGGAAGAGCAGCGAGGCTACTTCACGGCTTCGAGGCGCTGGCGCAGCCGGTAGGTGACGTGGCGGGTCGAGTCGGCCCATTCGGTGAAGAATAACGTTGCGTCGATGCGACCGCTCAATTGCGCGATGCCGCGACGGTTGATCAGGTAGCGACCGCGCACCGAATCGGGACGTAGGGGGCGGCAGAAGCAGGTGACCGTCGCGTAGGCGGCGACCGGTGCCCGGGCCGGGGGGGTGGCGATGGCGATCGGATCGCCCACCGGCAGTTCGCGCGCGCGCCCGAGGTCGAGCGCCAGCGAGAGCGAATACTCGTCACCCAGTCCCGGCAGCTCGTCGAAGTCGAAGCGGGTGAGCACGACGTCGTGTCCGCTCGTCTTGAGCGTGTCGGCCCGCAACCGGACGATCGTGAGTTTGGGGTCGGTATCGATGACGAGTCGGCCTTCGCCGACCCAGTGGCCGGCGCGTTGCATACCGTCGGTGTCGTCGGGGCGAGGCAGCTCGTCGCAGCCCAACCAGAATAACGGAAGGAGAAGGCGTAGGAAACAAAGACGTACGGAAAAGACGGGAGATGCGTGCATTCCTGCCGTGCTTGCGTGGAATTGATACCGATCGGTCCTGCGGACGACCCTAGACTCTGTCATGGCCCTCCACGCACACGTTGGGCGATTGGTGGTTCACAACCTCGCCTCGACCCTCGCCGCCGATGTCGTGAAGCTAGCGACGACCCGCCGAGAACCGACTGAGCTCCGACGTCTCTTCCTTACGCAGTTCTTACCTGCGCCGTTTTCCTTACCTCTTCAGTACTGTCCGAGGTACCTCCCCAACTCCCACGCACTCACCCGCCCGATGTACTCCTCCCACTCTTCCCGCTTCGCCTCCACAAACCGTTCATAGATGTGGTCGCCGAGTGCCGCGCGGATGACGTCGTCCTTTTCGAGACACTCCAGGGCCTCGTGCAGATCCCTCGGGAGCTCGTCGATGCGGTACTTCCGCCGTTCCCGGTGACTCATCGTGAAGATGTTCTTGTTCACGGGATCGGGGGGCGTGAGCCGGCGCCCGATGCCGTCGAGTCCCGCGGCGAGTTGCACCGCGAGTGCGAGATAGGGATTGGCCGACGGGTCGGGCATCCGCAGTTCGCAGCGCGTGCCGGCGTCGCGGCGGTCGGGGATGCGGATCAGGGGCGACCGATTGCGCATCGACCAGGCGACGTTGACGGGAGCTTCGTACCCCGGCACGAGACGCTTGTAGCTGTTGACGAGCGGGTTCGTCACCGCCGCGAAGCCGCGGGCGTGATCGAGCAGCCCCGCGATGTACTGCAGTGCGACGGGCGACAGCTGCCACTCGCCTCTCGGATCGTAGAAGGCGTTCTTCCCGTCCCTGAACAGCGACTGGTGCGTGTGCATCCCCGAGCCGTTCTGGCCGAAGATCGGTTTGGGCATGAACGTGGCGAGGTAGCCATGGCGGTAGGCGACGTTGCGTACGATGAACCGGAACGTCGCGAGGTTGTCGGCCGTCTCCAGCGCCGCGGCGTAACGGAAGTCGATTTCGTGCTGCCCCGGAGCCACCTCGTGATGGCCGGCTTCCACTTCGAAGCCCATCGCCACGAGATCCCGGATGATCAACCGCCGGATTTCCTCGGCCTTGTCCACCGGGGTGAGGTCGAAGTACCCGCCCTGGTCGTGGGTCTCGACCGTGGCGGCGCCCTTCGCGTCCAGCTGGAAGATGAAGAACTCCGCCTCCACCCCCGCCATCATCTCGTAGCCCAGCTTCTGGGCGCGGGCGATCTGGCGTTTCAGCGCCGCCCGCGTGCACCCGGCAAAGGCCGAGCCGTCGGGGTTGTAAATGTCGCAGATCACCCGGGCGACCTTGCCCCCCTGATCGTCGTAGGGGAGCACCTGGAAGGTGTCGAGGTCCGGCTTCAGCACCATGTCGGACTCCTCGATCCGGACGAACCCCTCGATCGACGAGCCGTCGAACATGATGTCCCCCTCGAGCGCCTTCTCGAACTGGCTCGCGGGCACCTCGACGTTTTTATTGATGCCGAGGATGTCGGTGAACTGCAGACGGAGGAAGGCGACGTGCTCGTCCTTGGCACGGGCGAGGATCTCGCGCGGGGACGGCGTAGGCGAGCGTGCGTGCATGGGTAGAGGTCGGTAAAGGTCGGTAGAGGTCGGTCGAGGATCACCCTCTACCGACCTCTACCGTCTTCTACCGTCAGCAGTCGTAATACAGGAAGAACTCGTACGGATGCGGCCGCAGGGCGACCGGATCGATTTCCTTGGCCTTCTTGTACGCGAGCCAGGTGTCGATCACATCCGGTGTGAACACGCCGCCTTCCGTGAGGAACGCCTGATCCGCCTCGAGCGCCGCCAGGGATTCCTGCAGGCTCCCCGGAGTGTTCTTGACGCGCTGGCGCTCGGCGGGCTCGAGCTCGTAGAGATCGACGTCCATCGGCTTGGGCGGCTCGATCTTGTGCTTGATCCCGTCCAGCCCGGCCATGAGCAGCGCCGCGAAGGTGAGATACGGGTTGCTCGAGGGATCGGGCGCCCGGAACTCGACGCGCTTCGCCTTGGGCGAGGTCGAATACATCGGGATGCGGCAGATCGCCGAGCGGTTGCGCTGCGAGTAGATCAGGTTGATCGGCGCCTCATAGCCCGGCACGAGGCGGCGGTAGCTGTTCGTGGTCGGCGCGGCGAAGGCGAGGACCGCCGGCGCGTGCTTGATCAACCCCCCGATGTACCACCGGGCCGCGTCGGAGAGCAGCGCGTAGCCCGATTTGTCGAAGAAGAGGTTCTGGCTGGCGTTCCAGAGGCTCATGTGCACGTGCATCCCCGAGCCGTTGTCGCCGAACATCGGCTTGGGCATGAACGTGGCGGTGTAGCCGTTCTGGGCGCACACGTTCTTCACGATGTACTTGTAGATCATCACCTGGTCGGCCATGCGGGTGAGGGTGTCGAACCGCATGTCAATCTCGGTCTGGCCCGCGGTCCCCACCTCGTGATGGTGCACCTCGACCTCGACGCCCGCCGCGATCAGCGCCAGCATGATGCGCGAGCGCAGATCCTGCAGCTTGTCCACCGGGGGAACCGGGAAGTACCCCTCCTTATGGCGCGGCCGGTGCCCGAGGTTCGCCGTGCCGTTGGTTCCGGAGTTCCAGATCCCTTCGTCCGAATCGATGTGGTAGTAGCCCTCGTGCGAGTTCTGGTCGAAGCGCACGGAGTTGAAGATGTAGAACTCGGCTTCCGGCCCGAAGTACGCCGTCGTGGCCACGCCGCTCTGCTTCAAGTAGGTCTCGGCTTTCTGCGCCACGTAGCGCGGGTCGCGGCTGTAGCGGTTGCCGGTGACCGGGTCCGCGATGTCGCAGGTGAGCGACAGCGTCGGCACCTGCAGTACGGGATCGACGAAGGCGCTCGCCGCGTCCGGAAGGAGCAGCATGTCGCTTTCGTTGATCGCCTGGAACCCGCGGATCGACGAGCCGTCGAAGCCGAGCCCTTCTGCGAACACGTCCTCGGTGAGCTGCGACAGCGGGAGCGAGAAATGCTGCCAGGTCCCCGGCAGGTCGCAGAACTTCACGTCGACCACCTGGACACCGGCGTCCCTGGCGCGGCGAATCACATCGGCCGGGCTCGGCCCGGCGGCGGCTTTGACGGTCTTGGGGGGTTCGAGCGTGGCGGTCATGCGGTCGGTTCCCTCGTGGTGAGAATGGCGGTTGATCGGCGCGTGAGCACGGGACGGAAATGACGAGAGCCCGGTGCCGGGCTCAGGGGCAGCGGACTCTCACACGCGATTCCGTCTGGCATTTTCGGAAGGTAGATGGCCAACGCAGCACTGTCAACCAAATTGTGCAGCAAGTGCAGAGAATTATACCGGAGAGGCGATACAGGCGTTAATTACTGCATTGGTGCTCGCTGAGCTTTGCAAATTATGCACATTTGTCGATACAGTGACGCTACAATGATTCCACGAAATGCAGCAACTCCACGGCCGAAAATTCCCCGAACCGCTCCACGATCTCGCGTTCCTGCCATTCCAAGAACACCCATCCGGTACTCTTGCGACCGGTCGGTCCGATGAAGTGAATCCGGCCGCGCACGGCGCCGATCGACGTGTCGGGCTGGACTTCGAGGTAGACATCCCAGCGCTGGTCGCCGCGCTTCAGCTCGCCCATGTGCCGGGAGTGGTCCTTGCCGGGGAATGGTTCGCTCATGCTCCTCGTACGCTACGCTGCCGAAGGCTATTCGGCCAGTTAGATTCACCCGCCATGAACTGCCAATCCTGTGGAACGGCGCTCTCCGCCGGTGCAAAGTTCTGCCACAAGTGCGGCGCCTCGACCGCCGCGCCCTCCGTTTCCGCCGCCCAGGCCCCCGCCTGGTACGCCGGCCTCCCCTGGGGGATCGCCGGCCTCGCCGTCGGCGCCCTGGTCGTGGTTCTGGCGCTCCGGGGCGGGCGCCCCGCCGCCTCGGGTGGTGGTGACGTGACGCCGCCGTTCGCCAATGGCGGCGGTGGGGGCGGAGGTGGGGCGGGCCCCGGCTCGATCGACATCAGCCGCATGTCCCCTGAAGAAATGGCGCAGCGCCTCTTCAACCGGGTGATGCGGCTGCAGGAGCAAGGCAAGGAAGACAGCGTCAAGTTCTTCGCCCCGATGGCCGTCGGCGCCTTCCAGCAGCTCCCGGCCCTCGACGTGGATGCCCGGTTCGACCTGGGCCTCCTGGAGCTCGCCGCCGGCGACGCCGCCGCGGGACTCGCTCAGGCGGATACGATCAAGCGTCAGGCCCCCACCCATCTGTGGGGCTTCATCCTGCGCACCCGCGCGCTCGATGCCAAGGGCGACGCCGCCGGAGCCAAAGCCGCCTCCCGCGACTTCCTGAGAAACGAGCAGGCGGAGCGGGCCAAGCAGCGGTCCGAGTACTCCGATCGCGCCCGGATGCTCGATGACTTCCACGCCGAGGCGGTAAAGCGGACCGGCACGGGGAAGTGACGCGCACACGGATCGCGGCCCGCACATTCCGCATTCCGCTCTTCGCATTCCGCACTGCCGTATGCCGCTGATCCACGTCGCCCACAGCCCCGACGCCGACGACGCGTTCATGTTCTGGGCTATGGCCCAGGGCCTGATCCCGACCGCCGACCGCCGCTATGTCCACGAGCTGGCCGACATCGAGTCGCTGAACCGCCGGGCGCTGGCGGGCGAGCTGGAAGTCACCGCCGTCTCGATCCATGCCTACGCGCACCTCGCCGACCGCTACGCCTTGCTCGCCCACGGCGCGAGCATCGGGGATCGCTACGGGCCACGGGTCGTGGCCCGCGCGCCTGCCCCTGCCGACCCCCGAACGGCGCTCGGCCGGGTGACGGTCGCGGTCCCGGGCGAGCTTACCACGGCCTACCTGACCCTGAAGCTTTACCAGCCCCAGCTGCGCCACATCGTCGTGCCGTTCGACCAGATCGAGGACGTCGTCGCCTCGGGGGGAGCCGATGCCGGTCTCCTGATTCATGAAGGCCAGCTCACCTTCGCTGACCGGGGCCTGCACCTCTGGGTCGACCTCGGCGAGTGGTGGTTCGGCGAGACGGGTCTGCCCCTCCCCCTGGGCGGCAATGTCGTGCGGCGGGATCTCGGCCCCGTCCTGATGCAGGCCATCGCTCGCGACTTGAAGGCGAGCATCGAGTACGGCCTGGCCCACCGGGCCCCCGCGCTCACCCACGCGCAGGCCTACGGGCGGGGGCTCGATCTCGACCGGATCGACCGCTTCGTGGCCATGTACGTGAACGACTACACCGTGGATTACGGACCCCGGGGCCGCGAGGCCGTCCGCGCGCTGCTCGAGCGCGGCTCCAGGGCCGGGATCGTTCCCCCGGTCCGGGACCTCGTTTTCGTCGCCGCCGAGTCTTAGCTTCGAGGAAGCGGCAAAGCCGGGGGATCCGTCCCAGGAGGGACCGGGTGGCCGAACAACCCAAAGACGTGTCGGTGCTCGTCGTCGACGACGAGGAGCCGATTCGCAACGCCCTGAAGCGGTTTCTCGCGCTCCAGCACTATCAGGTCTTGACCGCCGGCTCGGGCACCGAAGCGCTGCAGGCGCTCAAGGCCACGCCCATCTCCCTGATGTTGTGTGACATCCGTATGCCCGGCACGAGCGGCGTCGACCTCGTGCCGCAGGCGCTCGAAGTCTCCCCCGATCTCGCGATCGTCATGCTCTCCGCCGTGAACGACGCGACGACAGCGGCGCTGTGCATGCAGCGCGGCGCGATGGATTACCTCACCAAACCGATCGAGCTGGACGAGCTGTCGCGCGCGGTCCAGCGGGGGCTGCGGCGTCGCGCCGCCGCGATCGAGGACCGCAAGGCCAAGGGCGCCGGCGCCGAGCCGCCGGCGCGCCCCCGGACGTCCGGCGCGCCGGCGGAGCCGGGCGAGTGGGCGCGCGAGCGCGCGCGCCTGGAGCGGCTCACCGTGGCCACCCTCGAGGCCCTCGTGAACGCCCTCGAGGCCAAGGATCCGTACCTGCGCGGTCACTCCGCCCGGGTCGCCGACCTCTCCGCCACGCTCGCCGCGAACATCGGGCTCTCCGACGACGAGATCGAGCACGTACGGCTCGCCGGCCGGCTGCACGACATCGGGAAAATCGGGACCCGCGAAACCGTCATGAACAAGCACGGCCCGCTGACCCCCGAGGAGTACGACCACGTCAAACAGCACGTGCTGATCGGGTGGCAGATCCTCTCGCCCCTTGGCCATCTCGCCCCGATCCTGGACGGGGTCCGCCACCACCACGAGCGCTGGGACGGCACCGGCTACCCCGACGGCCTGGCGGGCGACGACATCCCCCTCCCGGCACGCATCATCGGTGCGGCCGAGGTCTATGACGCGCTCAGCACCGCCCGACCCTACCAGGACCGTATGAACGCCGACCAGGCGGTGCGGCGGATGGGCGAGTTGTCGGGGAGCGTCTTGGACCCAGCGGTTTACCAGGCGCTCTCCGAGGTGGTGACGCGACGCCGCTCGCTCGTCTTCCTTGATGAAGGGACCGAAGGGCCGATCTAGGAAAGACCAAACCCGGGGCTAGCAGCTCCCCGGGTTGGTAGCCGGGCGAAGTGGCCGTCACACTTCAACCGCGACTACCTGCTAGACCCCCCCACCTCCCGCCGGGTCACACCGCTACCACCGCTTCACCCGCCCCAGCCGGGAGAGGGTGATCTTCTCGCTGTGGGCCCCCCGTTTGAGCACCACGGTGGTGTTCGCGGCCCCCCAGGCCAGGCCGGTCGGCCCGAACATGACCACCGGATTGGACACCGTGAGGTCCACCCCCTCCGCGGCCGGCCCCGGCCAGCGGCTCAGAAACGCCCAGCCACTGGTGTCCTGGCCGTCCCGGTCGAGCCGCAGGCTGTCCCTGGTGATGAGCAGCCGGGTCTTTGCCCCCCAGGCGACCGCCGCCTCGCGGGCCACGGCGACCGCCGTCATGACATCCCGGGCGGCGGCTTCCGCCGCGATGCCGTCGTAGAGGGGGGTGAGCCGGGGGAGGCCGACGAGCGCCAGGAACCCGACGATGGTCAGCACGACGGCCAGTTCGATGAGGGTGAAGCCTCGCCGCATGCGGCCCAATCTCGATCCCGGCACCTCGGGGGCGTCATCCGATTCACGCCAGCCGGTGCGCATTCATGCGATACGGTCCCTCTCTAACTCCGTCGCCCCGGACGTACTATGTTGGTATCGCGATGACCGCTGCGCCGCACCGGGACCCCCTGTTGACCCTGCGCGAGTACCGCACGCTCGCCCCCTGGAACCTTCGCGACCTGACCGCCCTCGTGGGAGCCGTCCTCGAAGTGTCGGCCATCACCCCGATCAACGCGGCCGCCCGGGCGACTCCCTCCGCCCGCACCATCCGCTTCTACGTGACGAAGGGGCTCGTCGCCCCACCCGAAGGACGCGGGACGTCCGCGACCTACTCGTACCGCCACTTCCTCCAGGTGTTGTGCATCAAGCTGCGCCAGATGGAGGGGGCGACGCTGGCGGGGATCACGCGCGAAATGCAGGACCAGACCGGGGACGTGCTGGAGCGGCGCGCCGCGCAGGCGCTCGGGACGAGCCTGCCGCCTCCCGACCGCCTGGCGCTGAAAAGCGCCCACCGGTTCCCCCGCGGCCGCTCCGGCCGGGCGCTGTCGACGTGGCTCGCCAAGGAAGGAGAGTCCGAACCGAGCGCACCGTCTTCCTGGCGCCGCATCCCCGTGGCCCGCGGGGTCGAGCTCGGCGTGGAAGCGAGCCATCCCCTTGCCCGCCTGGGCGCCGACGAGCACGCCGTCGCCGACGTCGTGCGCCAGGCGCTGGCGAAGCTGCTGCCGCAGTGGCCGGCGTAACTCTCTAACCGGGAGCCGATATGGGTGGGGTCATTCTGCTCGTCGTCATCGTGGTGGTCGTGCTCTACGGGATCGGCGCCTATAACGGCCTGATCAGCCTCAAGAACCAGACGTTGAACGCCTACAAGCAGATCGATGTGCAGCTCAAGCGGCGTCACGACCTGATCCCGAACCTCGTCAACGCCGTGAAGGGGGCGATGGACTTCGAGAAGTCGACCCTCGAGGCGGTGATTCAGGCGCGCAATCAGGCGGTCTCGGCGGGCGCCGTCGCGGGCCCGGCCGCCATGCAGAAAGTCGCAGCCGCGGAAAACCAGCTCTCGGCGGCGCTCTCCCGGTTCAATGTGGTGGTGGAGCAGTATCCGCAGCTCAAGGCGACGGGGAACGTCGGGCAGCTCCAGGAGGAGCTCGCCTCGACCGAGAACCGCATCGGGTTCGCGCGCCAGATGTACAACGACACGGCGACCCAATACAACACCAGGCAGCAGCAGTTCCCCACCAGCCTGTTCGCCGGGATCGCACAGGCATCACCGGCGCAGCTCTGGGAGATCGAGGACCAGGGTGATCGCGCGGTGCCCCAGGTCGATCTTTCGATGAAGCCGAAGGCGTGAGCGACGGCGCTTCGCTCAACCTGTTTCAGCAGCAGGAGGCCAATCGCCGCCGCACGGTCTACCTGATCATCGGGTTCGTGCTGTTCTTCGCCTGGCTCGGTTTCGGCGGGGACCTCATCTATTATCTCGCGACGGCGGACGCTCCGCAGGAGGCGCAGCGCCACGTATTTCCGTGGTTCGGGCTGCTGCTCACGGCGTTCGGAGCCGGCACGGCCTGGTATGGCTACTCCACCGGTCCGCTGAAAGTGCTGTGGGCGACCGGGGCCCATGAGGTGCTCACCCCGCAAACCGACCAGGAACGCCAGCTCGTCAACGTGGTCGAAGAGATGGCGATCGCCGCTGCCGTGCCCCGTCCCCGCATCTGGATCGATCCCGACGCCGACCCCAACGCCTTCGCCACCGGCATGGACCCCGCGCACGCCCACATCTGCGTGACGCAAGGGTTGCTGGACATTCTCAACCGCGACGAGCTGCAGGGGGTGATCGGTCACGAGCTGGGTCACGTCAAGAATCTCGATATCCGGCTCATGACCACGCTCGCCGCACTCGTCGGGGCGGTGGTGCTGATGCACGACGGCACGAGCCGGATCATGGGCCGGGGGATCGCGCTCGGCGGTGGAGGTGACGGGGGAGGCGGGGAGTCACGCGGCGGGAAGAAGGGCGGGGACCTGATCCTGCTGCTCCTCGTCGTCTGGATCATCTCCTGGATTCTGGCGCCGATCATCACGCAGTGCATGGCGATGGCCGTGAGCCGCGGCCGCGAATACCTGGCCGACGCCATGGGGGCCCAGTTCACCCGCAACCCCCTGGCACTCGCCTCCGCGCTCGAGAAGATCGATGCGGCCGACGCCCCGACGACCTCCATCAAGGGCGGGACGGCGCACCTCTGCATCGCCGATCCGCTGGGCCGGCAGGTGAACCTGCACGAGGGCCCGCTCGCCAATCTGTTCGGCACCCACCCGCCGATGAACCTGCGCATCATCCGGCTCAAGGGCATGGGGTACGCCCAGTTGAAGCAGCAAGGCGGCAGCGCCGCCTGACCCCGTCCCCGTGACCGTTCGGGGCATCGCCGAGACCGCCGTCGCCGCGCTCGCCGTGGGCGCGGGCGCTCTCTGGATCGGCCGCCGCTGGGGGCGACGGACCGCTCGCCATTCGCTCCACGAGTTCCGCACCCGCCTCGCCCGCTACAAGCTGCAGGAGCGACGGCTCGCCAAGACCACGCTGACGCTCGACCCCGTCGTGGCCGACGCCGTGGCGCGGCACGCGCGCGAGTACGGGATGAGCGAGACGGCGGTGTGGCGGCTCGTGGACCGCTACGTGGACGAGATCGTCCCGCACTTCAACATCCTGACCTACTACAAGGTTGGCTACAACCTCGCCAAGGCGTTCGTCAACCTCTTCTTCAAGGTGAGCGTGGACTACCAGGACGAGGCCGCGCTCGAGCGGATCCCACGGGGTGACGTGGTGGTTTACGTGATGAACCACCGCTCCAACGCCGATTACGTCGTGGTGGCCTACGTGCTGGCCTACGGCGTCCACGTGAGCTACGCCGTCGGGGAGTGGGCCCGGGCCTGGCCGCTCGAGTATCTGTTCAAGTCATTCGGCGCCTACTTCATCCGGCGGCGGTTTCGCGAGCCGCTCTATCACGCGGTGCTGGAGCGCTACGTCCAGCTGATCACGAAGAACGGCGTGACGCAGGGATTTTTCCCGGAAGGCCGGCTCTCCCGCGACGGGAAGATCGGTCCCGCCAAGCTCGGCTTGCTCGACTACCTCTGCCGCACGCTGCTCGATCCGGAGTTCGGGGCGCGGGATATCTGGTTCGTGCCGGTGGCGATCAACTTCGACCGGGTGCTGGAAGACCGATCGCTGATCAGGGAGCTGGTCGACGAGGCGGACCGGCCGAGCCGCCTGGCCCAGCTCGGCAGCGTGCTGCACTACCTTGCCTTCAACGTCGGCCGGCTCTTCAGCGGGCGGTTGCGCCGCTATGGCCGCGCCGCGCTGAACTTCGGCACGCCGCTGTCGCTGCGCGCCTGGCTCGCCGCGGCGCCCCCCGACGTGCTCACCTGGCCGAAGGAGCGGCGGCTTCCCGAGCTCGAGCGTCTGGCCGCCCTCCTGATGCACCGGATCGGAGCGATCGTGCCGGTGACCCCCGTGCCTCTGGCCGCAGCGGCGTTGCTCTCCTTCGAGCAGACGGTCGTTCCCCGCACGGCGCTGCTCGAGCGCATGGACGAGCTGCGCGACCGGCTCCTCGACGTGAACGGCAAGGTGGTGCGCGGCGGCGCGCGGATCGGGGAGATCTGGGACCGGGCCTGGCGGATGCTCCGGATGCGGCGCCTCGTGGTGGCCGAGGGGACCCAGCTGGTCGTGCTGCCGCGCGGCCGGCCGCTGCTCGAGTACTACGCCAATTCGATCGCCCACCTGGTGCCGATCCGTGGTCCGCGGCTGCCCTTCCATAAGGAGCATGACAGCGAGCGGGGCCTGCCCCGTCTGCGCACGGACCCACGCGGCTGAGGTCCGCAACAGGAAGGTACGCCTCGCGTTAGAACAATCCGCTCCCCCCTCCGCGCGCCCCGGTATATTTCCCCCGCCCCATGACCCCCCCGACGAACCGGCTGCTCGACCTCCCCTCCCTGGCCCCGGGCGAACGAGTACAGGACACTTTTCTGGTCCTGGACGCCGAGCAGAAGGCGTACGAATCCGGCGGCTGCACCGTGCTCACCCTCGGCAATGCCACGGGCCGCATCGACACGGCCCCGTTCTGGGAGCAGGACCGGGCCCAGGTGGAAGGCATCCGGAAGGGACACGCGGTGCAGGTGCTGGGGGAGGTCGCGGACTACCGCGGCCGGCGTCAGCTCAAGGTGTCATCGCTGCGCCTGCTCCCGGACACCGTGGTCGACCTGGGGCGGCTGCTGCCGACCGTGGGGGACGTGACGCGGTACTGGGAAACGCTCGACGGATGGCGTCGCGAAATGACGAAGCCCCGGCTCGCCCAGGTGGTGGCGCTGTTCTACGACGACGACGCGTTCCGCGCCGCCTACGGGAAGTGCCCGGCGAGCGTGAGCGGACATCACGCGACGCTCGGCGGGTTGCTCAAGCACACCGTGGAGGTCGGCGCGATCGCGCGGACCATCGGGCGGGTCTCGGGCGCCGAACCCGATCTCGTGCTCGCCGGCGCGCTGCTCCACGACATCGGGAAGCTCGAGGCGTACCGGTGGGACGGCGTGTTCGACTACACCGACGCGCACTACCTCATCGGTCACGTCGTGCTCGGCGCGCTGGCGCTGACGCGGCGCCTCGACGAGCCGGGCGCCCCGCCCTGCACCCCCGACGAGCGCGCGCTGCTGCTGCACCTCGTGCTCTCGCACCACGGGAGACCCGAGTACGGCAGCCCCGTGGCCCCGCTCACCCTCGAAGCCGAGATCCTGCACTGGGCGGACAACGCGAGCGCCAAGACCGCGAGCATGACGGAGGCGCTGCGCGACGCCGATGCCTTCGCCGGCGGACTCGTGTCGCAGCGCCGCTTCTGGCAGCTCGATCATCGCCGCGCCTATCGCGGCACAAGCGACTGGGGCGCGGGCGCCCCCGCGTGACGCACGCCTCCTCGCCGCCGTCCGGGAGGTACCTGGCCGGGCTCGCCGTCACGGCGCTGGGCGTCGTCTACGGCGACATCGGGACGAGCCCCCTGTACGCCCTGCGCGAGTCATTCTACGGCCCGCACGGCGTGGGCGTCGCCCCCGAGTCGGTCCTGGGCGTCCTTTCGATGATCTTCTGGGCGCTGATCATCGTCGTCACCATCAAGTACCACGTGGTGGTGATCCAGGCCGACAACAAGGGCGAGGGCGGGATTCTGGCCCTGATGGCGCTGGTGCAGCACGGCCGGGTGCAGCGCGGGCTCGCGCCCCACGCCTTCATCATCGTGCTCGGGATCTTCGGGACGGCCCTGATGTACGGTGACGGCATCATCACCCCCTCCATTTCGGTGCTCTCCGCGGTGGAAGGACTCGAGGTCGCCACCCCCGCCCTGGCGAAGGTGGTCATCCCGGTGACGCTGATCATCCTCATCGGACTGTTCCTCTTCCAGCACCACGGCACCGCCCGAGTGGGGTCGGTCTTCGGACCGGTGATGGTGGTGTGGTTTCTCTCCCTGGCGATCCTCGGGGGGAGCCAGATCGTCCGCGAGCCCAGCGTACTGGCCGCGGTGCTCCCCAATCACGCGGTGGGGTATTTCGCGGCGGACCCGCGACGGGGGCTGGTCGTGCTCGGCGCAGTATTCCTGGCCATCACGGGAGGCGAAGCGCTCTATGCGGACCTCGGTCACTTCGGGCACAAGCCGATTCAGTATGCCTGGTTCGGTATCGGGTTGCCGTCGCTGCTCCTGAACTATTTCGGACAGGGTGCGCTCCTGCTGCGCGCCCCGGAGTACGCCGAGAATCCGTTCTACCATCTGGCGCCAAGCTGGGCCCTGTATCCGCTGATCGCGTTGGCCACGGCCGCGACGATCATCGCTTCGCAGGCGGTCATCTCCGGGGCGTTTTCGCTCACCCGTCAGGCGATCCAGCTGGGGTATTCCCCCCGCATGCGCATTGAGCACACCTCGTCGCGGGAGATCGGGCAGATCTACGTCCCCGCGGTCAACTGGATGCTGATGCTCGGCACCTGCGTCGTCGTGCTCGGCTTCAAGACGTCGAGCAACATGGCGGGAGCGTACGGCGTCGCCGTGTCGAGCCTGATGGTGATCACGACGCTCATGTTCTTCATCATGAGCCGCGAGGTCTGGGGGTGGAGCACCGGGCGGGCCGTGGCGGTCGCGGCCCTGTTTCTGCCCATCGATATTCTGTTTACCGCGGCCAACGCGCTGAAAATCCCGCAGGGAGGCTGGTTTCCCCTCGCCGTGGCGGTCGGTGCCTACACGCTGATGACCACCTGGAAGACCGGGCGGGCCATCCTGTCCAGGCGAATGCAGGAACGTGCCCTGCCGCTCGAACTCCTGATGGGCGACCTCGCCGCCGACCCGCCGATGCGCGTGCCAGGGACCGCCGTCTACATGTCGGGGACGACCGGTTCGACCCCACCGGCGCTCACGCACAACCTGGCGCACAACAAGGTGCTGCATGAGCGCGTGGTGTTCCTCACGGTGCTGACCGAAGAAGTGCCACACGTGCCCGAGGCCGATCGCGTGATGGTCAAGCCTATGGGCAAAGGGTTCCACCAGGTGACCGCGCGGTACGGCTTCATGGACGATCCGAGCATTCAGAACGTCATCGAGGCCTGCCGCGTGAAGCGGCTGCAGATCCCGCTCGAGGGGACGACGTTCTTCCTGGGACGCGAAACGATCGTGTCGACCGATCAGCCGGGGATGACGCTGTGGCGGGAGCGCCTGTTCGCGTTCCTGTCGCGCAACGCGCTGCGCGCCACGGCGTTCTTCCAAATCCCTGCGACGCAGGTGTTCGAGGTGGGCGCCGAAGTCGAGCTGTAAGAATGGTACCAAAGCCGAAGCCCCCGGCGCGGCACGATAGGCCGCCCGGGGGCTTCGCACATCGGTTACCCGGAGCCGGGGGATTGCTCCCGCCGTTCTTCATCCTGCCGCCGCCGGTTGACTGTTGCGTCGCTCGGTAGGGCGATCAGGAGCTCCGGCTTCCATCCCCACGCAGCCTGGCCGGGCCACATGGTTCACCGCTGTGAGTGCTGCGGGTCAGATCGGGTCGCGGACCGACCTTCCGCACTGCACGTCGAGGCACTACTTCGACGTGGCTGAGGCACGCGACTGGCCTCGGCTGTCCAGCTCGGTGAGACGCTCCCGGATCGACAGACGCCTGAGCCCTTGGTTGCGTCGGCGCCTTCCCCGGAATTCCCGTCCGGACTCATCGTGCGGGCGTAATCAGAGCGCCAGGCTCCGATCCTTCCCCGCGCGACGCGAGAGCAATCTACGGGCTGCGCCGAATCGCGCAAGTGCCGATGTTTCTTCGGGTTAGCTCACTGCGATGTGGACCGTCTGTGGAACCTAACCGCTACCCGATGCAGCGCTTGGACCGGTGATCCACATGGTGTGGAATCTGTGTATCCACATTCCCCACAGAATTCACATCAAGCGGTCGTGATCATCCCGGCCGCTTTCATGAACCGTCTCAGCGTGCCGATGAACTGATCCAGGGCGTTCCCAAGCTGGGCGGTGCGGTAGGGGCCCCATGCCTTGAGGCTGTCGGCGCGCGGAGCGGTGGGAGGAGTGGGGGACCACTCGGATTCGCACCGATCCATGACGCCCAGCAACCGTCCAGTGCTCGTGCGCAGTTCGGCTTGCTCCTTCGCCAACTTGGAGGAGTAAGCGCCGCCGAGCAGGGCATGCAGATCGGCGAGCGCGTGGCGCGCGCCCGCACAACCCGTGCGCACGCCGCTTGCCCGCTGCAGCACCAGGACACTTGAGGTCTGATCCAAATCGGCCCGGAAGGTCGAGATGGCCCAGCGCACGCGGTCCAGGGAATCGTTGCTGGCGCGCAGGGCGGCTTCCCAGCGCACCCGAGTGGCGCTATCCGGTGTCTGGACCACCAGCCACAACACGAAGAGCATCATCTCAGGAATCGATGCCGACTTCGCAATAGCTGAAGGGTTCGTCCACCTGGAACGGCAGGAACAGACACCCCGCGCCGCCCACCGCGAACCAGGCGGCCATGATGTGCGTCGAGCGGCCCACCATCGGCTCGGCGAACACCTCCTGCAGCCAGCGGCGGATGTGGCGCAGTTCCGGCGGCCGGCGGCCAAGCAGCGATAGGATCGCTCCCGACCCCCCGGTCGCACGGAGGAAGTGACCGATCGCCGGCCCGCGGTCGCCGAAGACATACGCGCGCATCCCGGGACCGTCGTAGAGCAGCGTGGCCTCCCGAGGATCGGCGGGGGGGGCATCCAGACGGGGACCGAAGTAGGTGAACACGCGGTGCGCACCGTCGCCCGATTCGCCCGTGGCGGACTGCCGGCGCTCGACCACGACCGCGGCCGCATCGGTCCCGACCCGGGCGGCGTGGATCAGGTCGTCGGGCGACAGGATGCCCGCGGCCGCCGTCCACTCGAGCGCGGCCAGGGCCTGATCGAGCGAGCACCCCACCGAGTCGTCGAACGCCAGGAACCGCGGCGCTTCACCCGCGCGCGCGAAGAAGTGCGCCAGCGCCTCGGCCCGGTCCTCGAACGACTTCACAATCCGGGTAGTTGCGGGAACGGTCATGGATCGATTATAACCCTAGTCCCGATTCGACACCTAGTGACTTCACGCATGCGCGCGCTCCTATTCCTGCCTGTGTTCGCCGGCTTCGCCTTCACCGCCGCGGCCCAGCCGCTGCTCCAGCAGCCGGCCGCGCCCCCGCAGGCAGATAGGACCCACCGCGATACGACGCCGTTCATACCGACTCCCGAGCAGGAGGGCTACCTGGACGGTCTCAAGACCGCCTGGCGCGGCGTCGCGCAGCTGAAGGACGGCATCGCTCAGGTCGCCCGCCAGGCCGGGGCCCATGACTCTACCATGCTCCGCCAGGCCGGCCACCGTCTGAGCGGGCTGTGTCAGGCCGCCCACGGGTTCCTCGCCACCGGTCGCGCCAGCATGAACGCGAATGTCTTTGCTGACGAACGGAAGAAGGTGGCGCGGGATCTCGCGCTGAGCGTCGACTCTCTCCGCACCGCCTCCAAGAACTGCGAGCACACCGCTTCCCACGACCCGTCCCATACTGCCCTCGACCTCGTAATACACATCCGGGCCGCCGAAGGGGCGCTGGCTGGGTTTCGGACCTCGATCGGGCTTCCCAATCGCACGGCCCAAGCGACCCCAGCCAGTTCCACGCAGGCCGTTCCCCCCCCAAAGCCTCAGCGGTGACCTCGCGTAGGGACGAGGAGGCTACCGCGTAAACCCGTGTCGGGGAAGTGCCTAGGCCGCTCGCCTTGGACTGGACGCTTTCGATGTATAGTTGCTGTCCTTATGGTGTCGACATCGTGCGCAACCACTTCAGGGACTGTCGGTTAGCCAGAGGCGGCGGTATTGACAGCCTTTCCCGGGGTCCATACCTTAGGCCCCGGTTCAAGCAATACGTGGCACCGTCACCGGCTGTCTGCGCACCGCGAGGACCACAACGTCTCGCGGTTTTTGTTTGAGCCCGTCCCTGGTCGCGGTGACCAAGGTACGATCCAGTCCGGGGCAGTGCCCCAGAGACAATGAGGATGTAACGGTATGGCGAAGGGTAAAGTGAAGTGGTTTAACGACGCGAAGGGCTTCGGCTTTATCGCGCAGGAGTCGGGTCCAGACGTGTTCGTGCACTTCACGGCGATTCAGGCTGACGGGTTCCGCAGCCTCGCCGAGGGTGACAGCGTGGAGTTCGATGTGGCGCAGGGCCCGAAGGGGCTGCAGGCGCAGAACGTCCGCAAGGTCACCTGACCGCGGTTCCCGTAGCGCAACACCACGACGGGCCTGGAATCCTCCAGGCCCGTCGTCTTTTCCCTATATTGCAGGCGTGAATCCTCGCCCGCTCGCAATCCTCCTCCTCCTGGTTCCGGGGCCGATCGTCCTCCAGCATCCGGCCGATCCCCCCTCCGCTCCCGCAGCCGCGCACTCGGTCACGTATCGGGGGTTCGCCCCCGGCATCTCGTATCGCGACCTCCTGGTGCGGGCGCAGACTCTGGCCGAGCCCGGGGCACTACCGCTCGTATGCAACACCTCGCGGCACACCGCGCAGCTGATCGAGTGCGGCGGCTTCATCCGCGACCCCGCCGACAACGCCCGGTTCTACCTGAGCGCGCACCTGATCGATGGGCGTGTCGATTTCGTGTCGTTTGGAGATTCGGGTGCGGCCGACCTGGTACAACGTCGGCTGCAGGAGCTGCGCGGGCACTTCGGCACCCCGCGGCGCGCCAAGAACGGGATGTGGGAGTGGGGCGGCCCCGAGCCGGCGTCGGTCATCCGGATCGCCTGGCGCGGCCGCGGGTCGGCGCGCTGGATCTATATCTCCCTCTGGGACTCCGGGCTCATGAAGGGGATCCACCCCTACGTGCCCGCCGCCGGATCCCGCAACTAGGGGTGCCGCTCGCGGGCCCCGGCCTCGACCAGCCGGTCCGCCAGCCGCGTGATGCCCTTCACCCCGGGAATCCCCGCGATCCACTGGGGCGGAATGCCGGCCTCACCGTCACGTGCCCCGAGCAGGGCCCCTGCCACCGCGGCATTGGTTCCCGTATCACCCCCGGCCTGCGCCAGGTAGACGAGCGCATCCTCGAGCGAGCGGTCGTGCGTGGCGAACCAGATCGCCGTCTCGAGCGTGCCCACCGCCCAACCTCCCTCCGGAGGAGCGGCGATGGGGAGATCGGCTTGCCCCTCGCGCGCCGCCCGGTAGAGAGCCTCGAGCACGGCGCGCGGGGCCGCGTCGTTGAGCCGGTGGCGCACCTCTTCGATGAAAAACCCATTCCCGACAAGCAGCTCGCGCGTGGCGAGCGCCAACGCGGCGGCTGCCGCTCCCGCGCGCTCGTCGGCGTGCGTGATCGCCGCCTGCTGGGCGGCAGCCCTGGCCAGGCGGACCGGGTCCCCGTGAAACCGCAGGGCGAGCGGCACGGCCCGCGCCAGACAATCGCCCCCCAAGCCGTGTCCCGGCTCCTGCTGCTGCGCCCGGCGGCCAGCTTCGAACGGACCCTCCCCCTGCGCCACCAGACCGAGGGAAATCCGCGTGGCGGGGCCCACGCCGCGACCGTCGCGCGCCAACCAGGCCGCCCAGCGCCGTGCCAGATCGTCGGCGTCGAAATCGCCGCGGTCGAGCAGCGATTCGGCGCACAGCAGGGCCAGGGCCGCGTCGTCGTCATAGGGGGACCCGGCGGGAGGCGCCGCGGGATCCCAGACTCCCTCGGGGAAGGCGGCCCGGATGGCGCCCGGAGACTCGAGGCCCTGCGTCGGAGCGCCGAGTTGGTTGCCAACCACGAGACCGAGGAGGGCGCCGCGGGCGCGGGACACGAGCTGAGGATCGAGAGCGACGTCGGCGGGCGGTGCGGGCATTCCGCGGTAAGCTATGTGGAGGCGGGGAGTTTACAATGTCCGGCGTGCTGATCCTGCGCCTCGTCCTGGGTGGCGCCATCGGGTATGCCGCCATCTGCTCCCTGCTGTGGCTGTTCCAGGAGCGACTGGCGTTCCCGGCGCCGCGAGCGGCCCTGCCTGACCCCGGGAGCCTCGGCCTAGACGGCGAGCGCATCAATCTCCGGCTCGCCGACGGCACCCAGCTCGCCGGGTGGTACCTCCCGCCGCGCGATCGCGCGACTTCGTTCCCCGGACTGCTCTGGTTCTACGGCAACCGCGAAAACATCGCCACGATCTGGCCGGTGATCCGCGACGTCCGGCCTCGAGCGGCCGCGCTGTTGGTCGTGGACTATCCGGGGTACGGCGCCAGCGGCGGCCGCAGCAGCGAGGCGCGGGTCTATGCGGCGGGGACCGCGGCGTGGGACGCGCTCGCCGCGCGGCCGGGGATCGACCCGAACCGGATTTACGTCTATGGACGCTCCGTGGGCACCTCGGTCGCCACTCACGTCGCCGCGTCACACCCCGCCGCCGGCCTGATTCTCGAATCGCCGTTCACCAGCGCCCGCGCCATGGCCCGGCGCCACTACGGGATCTTCCCTTCGGGATTGGTCCGGCTGCGCCTCGATAATCTCGCGACGATCGCCCGCGTCGCCTGCCCCGTCCTCGTCCTCCATGGCACCGTCGACCGCCTCGTCCCGACCGCCATGGGCCGCCAGGTGGCCGCTGCGGCGCCGGGGCCGGTCGAGCTGGTCCTGATCGAAGGCGCCGGCCACAACGACACCTACACCCTTGGCGGGGCGCAGTATCAACGCAAGTTGGCCGAATTTGTCAGGTAAGCCGTCGAAACCGCAGATGAGGGCTGAGAGCTGTCAGCTATATCACCGTCACCGGGAACAGCCGATCGCGGGACTCCTCAAACACGCGGGTCGCGGCATCGAGGGCCAGGACCACCTCGGGTCGGTCGGGGTGAGGAAACTTCGAGCTGGGAGCGATCCGGCCCGTGAGTTTGCGCACCGCCGCAAGGGCAAGCGTCACTTCGCACCGCTCCGCGTCGGGATCGGTGTGCCCGGCCACGAGCAGTTCCTCGAACAGCGGTAGCGCCGCCGCATCGCCGAGCACGTAGAGCGTTTCGAGCAGTTTGGGCGCCAGGAATCGGCGCAGCAGCTGGTCGCCGCGGATGTGCTCGAACAGGTCGAGCAGCGCCCGGACCGGCCCCGCCCCGGGGTAGTAGCGCGCCGCTTCTACGGCGGCGGCCAGGAAGGCGTGATGCGCGCCGGGACTGATCAGATACTTGTGGAACAGCGGCCAGGCGCCCGGGGGATGACGCTCCCCCAACGCGAGAAAGGCGAAGTAGCGACGCGCGAGCGGCGCCGTTTGATCGTCGATCACCGCCCGCAGTCCCGCCACGCCCCACCGCGCGCCGACGAGCGCCGCCGCCGCCGCGTGTTGCCAGCGCTCCAGCTCCGGTACCCGGAAAGTGGTGAGGTGGAGGTCCAGAAAGGTCCGGCTCCGCTCCAGCACGGCGAGGAGCCGGCGGTCCACCATGGTGAGCGCGGGTTCCAGCGTCTCGGTATCCGCTCGGCGCGCCAGCGCCAGCGCCTCCCAGCCCACCCGCTGAGTCTCCATCCCCTCCCACGCCGCCTCGAACGCGGCGGGGCCGCTCGCGGCGAGCAATCGGTCGAGCGCGGCGATGAACTCGCAGAGGCGCTGGCGGGCGACGGTCACATTCCAATTCTACCGCCCGCTGCGCGTTGGGCTATCCACACCCGAAGTGGAAATGTGGGTGGCCCCGATGTGTAAAAACCGCGCGGCGGCATTGCGCTAACCCCAGCCAGAGCTTAACGTTGCGGCGCACCTTGAGCGCGCTCTCCTCCCGCACCTCTGCGCGTCCGGGCGATTGTGCGTCCGGGCGTTGGCCCCTGCTGGCTGCGGGCTCGCTGCTCCTCCTCGCCGCCTGTGCCCGCGATTCCGGCCCGATCGTCATCGGGCTCGCGGGACCCATGACGCAGACCCTCGGCGCCTCGATGCAGCGCGCGGCGCGCCTCGCGGTGGAGCAAATCAACGGTCGCGGCGGCGTACGCGGTGGCCGGGAGTTGCAGCTCCGGTTCGTGGACGACTCGGGGAGCGAGGATGGCGCCGTGCGCGTGGCCCAACTGCTCTACGACGATCCCCGCGTGGTCGCGGTGGCGGGGCACATCAGCTCGGGACCGACGCTCGCCGCGGCGCGCGTGTACAGCGCGGGATCACATCCGGTGCCGATGATCTCGCCCACCGCCTCGAGCCCCGACCTCTCCGGACTCTCCCCCTACACGTTCCGCGTCTGTCCGAGCGATCTCTCGCATGGGCCGGCGCTGGCGCGCTACGCGCGCGAAACACTCGGCGCCCGTCGAGCCGGGATCATCTACTCCAACGAGGATTACGGCCGCGGGGTGCGCCAGACGTTCGTGAACGAATTCATGAAGCTCGGCGGCGTGGTGATCGAGCAAGACCCGCACCTCGCGTCGACCATGTCGCTCGAGCCCTACCTGGCCCGCATGCGGCAGCGCGGTGGCGTCGACGTCCTGATGCTCGCGACCGATCAGGCGGGGGCGGAGCTCGTGCTGCGGGACCTGAACCGCACCGGGATCCACTGGCCGGTGATCGGCGCCGATGCGATCGTGGGGATCGAGGCGGTCGGGTCGATCGGCGAAGGGATGCACATCTCGTCGGCCTACCTGCCCGACCGGGCGGGAGAGGCGAACGCCGCGTTCGTGGCGGCGTACGCCCGAGCCTACCAGGGACGGCAGCCCGACGACGTCGCCGGCCTGACCTACGATATCGTGAACCTGCTCGCGCAGGCGATCACCGCGGCCGGTCCCGACCGTCAGGCGATCCGCGACTACCTGGCCGGCGTCCAGGCCAATCACCCCTATGAGGGCGTGACCGGACGCATCGCCTTCGACGCGCAGGGCGACGTGCCGGGCAAGGCGGTGACGATCGCCCGGGTCCACGCCGGGCGGCTCGTCGCCGAGGGCTCCCAGTGAAGCGCCTCACCCTGGACACCGTCCGGATCCGGATCTTGTTCGGCCTCGCGGCCCTCGCCGTAGGACTGGTCATCACGGCCGGTACCGGCACCGTGTCGCTGCGGCGCATGCGCCAGCGCATCTCCGCGGAGATGCTGGCGGTGCGCGCGGCGACGAACGTCGGCACGGGTCTCCTCACCACCGTGTTCGACGAGCTGCGGGCCGCCGAGCAGTATCTCGGGACCGGCGACCCGCGGGCGCGGGCCCAGTTCCAGGACGCGGCCGACAGCGCCTTCTCCTTCGAGCGTCGCCTCGAGCGGCTGCCTGGGCTGACGGTGGACGATCGCCTCACCGTCAACCGCATCAAGCTGCTGCAGGCGTCGATCGAAGTGGACTACGCGCTGGCGCACGCCCTGAAGGACATCGGACGAGACCGTGAGGCCCAGGTCCGCGCCGCGGCGGTCCGCACGCCGTCGGGAGAGCTGATGCAGCTCGTGCGCGACCTGAGCGCGCGCCAATCCGACAAGGCCTTCCAGGTGGCCGACCGGCTCGCGCAGCTCGCCTCCCAACGGGAGCTGTTCCTCTGGATCGTGCTCGGCGTGTTTCTAATCCTCGGGACCTTCGTGTCGGTGCTGACGCTGCGGTCGGTCGAAGGCCCGCTGACGCGGCTGGTCCTCGCGGCGGCGCGGTTCGGCGCGGGCGACCTGCGCCCCGTCACGACCGGGCGGATGCCGAAGGAGTTCGAGGTGCTCGCCGGCGCCCTGCGCGACATGGGCGACCGCCTGCGCGGCATCGTGCGCGAGGTGATCGGCGAGTCCGACCGGATCAGCCAGTCCGCCGGGGACTTGTCGGCCGTGAGCGAACAGCTGGCGGCGTCGAGCAGCGAAGTCTCGACCGCCATGGTGGACATCTCGGGGGGCGCCGAAACCCAACGCAACGAGCTGACGGCGATCGAATCGGGGCTCGAGAAGCTGCGGCGCGCCGCGGCCGAGATGGCCGACGCGGCGGGCCACGCCACCAGCCTGGCCGAGGAAATCCGTACCGTGGCGCACCGGCACCGCGGGGACGTGCTGGCGGCGGGTGAGGCGCTGCTCGGCGTGCGCGAAGTCGTGCTCGCCAATTCACAGCAGGTAGGGCAGCTCGCCGAACAGAGCGCGTCGGTCGACGATTTCGTCGACCTGATCCGCCGCATTTCCTCCCAGACCAATCTGCTGGCCTTGAACGCGGCCATCGAAGCCGCCCGGGCCGGCGAGCACGGCCGGGGGTTCGCGGTCGTGGCCGAGGAGGTCCGCCAGCTCGCCGACGAGTCGGCCCGCGCGGCCGAGGAGGTGGCCCGCACCACCGCCGCGATCCGCCAGCAGATGGACGGCATGACGGCGACGATGGCCACGGGACAGAACAAGGTCCGGGGGATCGAAACGGTCGCCGAGAGCGCGGCCAAGGGCCTGGCCGAGATCGTGGCGGCTGTCGAACAGGTGGAACAGGCGGCGACCCGTGTGATGAACGTGGCGCAGCAGAACCGCGACATCGCCGAAGATCTGAACCGCCGCACCCAGCAGGTGGCGGCCCGCGCAAGCGCTCACGCGGCGGGCGCCGAAGAAGTGTCCGCCGCGGCGGAAGAGCAGGGGGCCTCGACCGAAGAGCTGGCTGCCGGCGCCGGCAGCCTGCTCCAGGCGGCCGAAAAGCTGCGCGCCCTGGTGAAGGGATTTCGCGTCTAGGGACGACGCGGCTTGGGCCCTGGAGCAGGGCCCCGCGTCTCGAACATCGCTCCCACGCCGCCGTGCCCCGTGCAACGGGACTCGGCCGGCGCTCCCGTCAAATACGTCCCGTCCTTGCACCGCATGGTCGCCCCGGCCGGCGCGGAAGCGCTCGCGGCCGGCACCGCGGGAGCCCGTACCGCTGCCGTCCGATTGGGCGGTGTGGCAGGTGCGGGAGCGGGGTGGGCCATCACCACGCGCATGCCGCCGTGCGCGCTGCAGCCACTCGGCCCGTTCGGCGCCACCATGAAGCTCCCGTCCCCGCACTGCGCCGTGGCGTTCGCGGGCGGGGCTTTGACGGCCGGGGCCGCCTTGGGCCGCACGGAATCAGGCGGGACCGTCCCCGCCGGCTTGGGCGCCTTCACGGCTGTCGCAGTCGGCGCCACCGCCGTCGAGGCGCTCGCGGCGCGCAGGGAGGCCGTCGGTGGGGGCGGAGGGGGCGCCTTCGACGGGTGCAAGAGCGGTGGAGCGGTCGCGGGCGTCGGCGCGGGAGGCGGCGCCGGGGCCTGCGCCCCGGCCCGCGCCGCACCGAGCAGCAGGGCGACGGCTACGCTCAACGTTCCCGCACGCATGATCGTCATGGAGTCACCGTCACGGTGTTCGTGTAGGTTTTGTAATTGCTCTGGGTGATGGTCGCGCTGCCCGTCCCCGCCGAAACCCCCTTCAAGTAGAAGGTCACCGACGACTGGCCGGCGGGCACGTCGATCGACGTAATGACCTGGCCGCCCGAGTGGACCTCGAGGTTCGAAAGCGCGCTGAAGGTGAACGTGGTCGTGTTGAGCACGGGGCGCACGTTCTGGCCCGGGTCCCGGGTGTACAGCGTCACCAGCACCGAATCACCGGCGACGATCGTGGTCGGCCAGTTCCCGATCGGATCGATGCGCCCACTGTCCACCACGGTGACCGCTGTCGCCGGATTGAAGACCGGGTTCGTGGCCGAGGCGACGAGCGTATCCGCCCCGCGCGTGGTCCCGACCATCCTGAAGTAGGCGTAATACAAACCCGCCGGCACGACCACGCTCGTGATGGGGTTCGTGGTCTGGTTGTCGTAGATCGCCGTGTGCGGGGTTCCCGGATAGCTCAGGGCCACCGTGATCGGTGCAGCAGCGTAGTCGGGGGTCGCCACGTCCACGTAGTCCACGTATTGCCCGATCCCCAGCGTCCCCGGCGCGGAGCCGAACGACAGCGTCGGCGTCGTCACCGCGACGTTCACGTACCCCGAATTGTACTTGTAGAAAACCGCGCGCTGATCGGAGGCCTGGATCTGCGCCGTGCCCACGACCCCGGGGGTCCACCGAGCGTTGTTGTTGTAGTACGTCCCGACGGGGATGGTCACCGTGGTCGAGTCGATCGCGGCCACCGCCGGAGCGGAGGAGAGCAGGTTGACGGTCACCGGCTCCGTCGGGTAGTGCGGAGTGAGGCTGGCATCGGTGGCGTACACCGTGATGGTCCCCGGCGCCCCGGTGGTGTTCAGTGAACTGGTCGTGTACACCAGGAACTCCGGCTGCGTCACCTGCACGGTCATCGTCGCCCCGCCGTATCCCGTGGCCGTGGCCTGGATCTGGATCGTGCCCAGGGTGTCCTGCGCGGTGACGTCGAAGTACGCGTAGTAGGAATTCACCGGGATCACGATCGAGTCGGGCACCGTGGCGACCCGCGTCCCGGTGCTGAGCAGGTGCACGACGAGCGGCGTCGTCACGGTGTTCGGCGTGGAAACGTAGATCCAGCCCCCGCCGTTGCTCCCGGTCTGCCGCATCCCGAGCATCACGGACGCACCGGAGAAGGACAGCGTCGGGCCCGTCACCGTCATCGTGTTGGTCACTCCCGGCCGGTACCCCGTCCCCGCCGAATCGGAGTAGGTCACGCTCGCCGCCCCCGGGCCCACCACGTTCACGAGCGTCGACACGTAGTCCGTGTTCGCGAGGATCCGGTAGGAGCGCAGCGCCGGCTGGATCACGGTGGTGTCGCTCGCCGTCGCCAGCACGACCACCGTATCCATCGCGTAATGGACGTTCCCCAGGCTGTCCGTGGCGTACACCGTGACCCCGAGCGGCGGGTTGGTGGTCGTCGTCGTGGGCGGCAGGCTCGTCGCGTAGAGCTGCGGCGTGGTGACGGTGAGGAACGCCGTATCGGGGCTGTACCCGGGGGCGCTCGCGATCAGTGTATCGACGCCGGTCGCGAGACCGTAGGCGTCGAGGTAGACGTAGTAGCTCGACGCCGGGACCGTTACCGAGGTGGCGGTGAGCGAGTCGACGGCCCCCTGCTTCTGGGAGATCGTCACCGCCAGCGGGGAGGTGCGGTAATCGGGCGTCGACACGTAGAAGCCGTTGCCGCCATTGGAGAAGCTCTGGCGCCGGCCCAGCGTCGACGAGTAGTAGCTCCAGCTCAGCTTGGGCACGCTCACCGTGATCGTCAGCGTGTCCAGGACCGGATGACCCGGCGCGCTGAAGATGATGTGGGCCACCCCCGGTCCCACCGGGGTGACGTGCGCCAGGTTGTTGTAGTACGACCCGGCCGCGATCGTGACGCTCGCCGAGTCGACCGTCGCCACCTGCGGGCTGTCCGAGACCACCGACACCGTCAGCGGCGCGCTCTGGGGGTGCGTGTAGCCCAGCGAGTCGGCGCTGTAGACGGTGATGTTGGTGCCGGGCCCAAAGTTGTTGACGCTGTAGTTGCAGCACGACGTCAACCGCGGCGAGGTGACGCTCCACGTCCCGCTCGTCCCCTGGTAGCCTGCGGCGTTCGCGGTCAGCGTCACGGTCCCCGGCGTGTTCCCGAGCAGTGTCACGTACGCGTAGTACGAGCCGGTCGGGATCACGACCGAATCGGGGATCCCGAGGACGGTCGGGTCGCTGCTCGTCAAGTGCACCACCAGCGGCGCGGTGAGATAGTTCGGCGTGGACACGTAGTACCCGGCCTCCTGCTGCCCCACCCCCAGCGTGGGGGTCGCGCCGCCCCAGCTGAAGTTGAGCGGCGGACCCTGCACCGTGTAAGAGCTCGAATCGGACTTATGCCCGCCCGCCTCGGCGACGATCCACGCCGTGCCGCCCGAGCCACCCATCACGAACCGCGGGGCGCTGGTGTAGTAGCTCCCCGGGGCGATGGTCACGACCGTGTCCAGTACCTGGATCACCGTCGTATCGGTGGACCGGAAGTGGACCACGAGCGAGTTGGTGCGCGGGTGCGTCGTCCCCGTCGAGTCCTCGGTGTACACGGTGATATTCTGCTGCGGCGACGTTGTATACAAAGAGCCGTTGGAGCAGCAGGTCCCGAGGTACGGGGTGGTGACCGTCACCGAGTACGGATGGGCCTGGGTCCATCCCGGCGAGGAGACGCTGACCGTCGCCGTGCCGAGCCCCGCCGACGTGGTGTTGAAGTAGGCGTAGTAGGAATTCGTCGGGATCGTGACGCTCGCCGGGACCGTTGCGATCGTCGTATCCGAGCTCGTGATCGTCACCGGCACCGCGAGGTTCGTGTACGTCGGGATGTAGACGTCGTCGTACGGATCGTACTGCCCAAGCCCGAGCAGCAACGTCGTGGCGCTGGGCGTCAGCACCGGCGCGTACGCGGTGAAGTTGGATGACTGCCCGTTCACTCCCACCGCGACCGGCGTGATCGTGGTCGAGCCGCCCGCGAGGCCACGGATCTGGATGTCCGCCGCCAGCTGGCCCTGCGGAATGAACGCGGGATCGGGAGACACCGACGCGACCCCCGGGGTGCCGTAGCTGAAGGTGATGTAGGTCCCGCCCGCGGGCGACGGATCGGAGAGCAGCACCTGCGTCGTCACCACGTCGGTCGCATTGATGGAGTACGAGCCTGAGGTCAGGCGCATGTTCGCCGTGACCTTGGCGATCGCCGTCCCGGTGGTGTAGCCCGCGCCGCTCCCGTCCACGGCCGTCACCGTGGTCGTCCCGGCGCTGTCGCCCACGAGCGTGGCGTTGATCGAGGTCTGCCCCGCCGGGATCGCCACCGACGCCGGGTTCCAGTGGGCGTACGCGCCCGCCGACAGGTTCACCGTCAGCACGGCGGTGTCCGGCTTGCTCAGGAGCACCGGGATCGACGCGCTGGAGCCGCGTCCCACCGACACCGTGTCGCGGCCGAAGGAGATGATCGCGGGCACGCCGGCCAGGGCCACGACGACCTGCAACGGGTTGGACGTGACGGCGCCGCTCGAGGCGGTGATGGTATCCACACCCAGCGCGACGGCGGTGACCTGCCCGGTCGCTGCGTTCACCGTCGCGATCGCCGGATAGGCGCTGGCGAACGTGAACGAGCCGCCGGCGATGTAGCGGCTGTTGGCGTCCTTGCCGCGCGCCACGACGTTCACGGTACCGCCGACGCCGATCGTCGCGGTCGGGTTGCTCGCGGGGGCCGTCAGCTCGATCGACGCCAGGGCCTGGGCCACCGTCAGGAATGCGCCGGGGTTCGAGGTGAAGCCCTGCGCCGTCGCCTGAATGCTCGTGACCCCGTTCGCGGCCGAGGTGGCCCGCGCGGTAGTGGCCGTGATCGAGTCGAGCACCGCCACGGAGCCGTTGGTCGAGGCCCAGGTGAACGTGATCCCGCTCATCACGGCGTCGAGGGTGTCGTGCGCAATGGCGCGGTAGGTGCGCGTCAGGCCGAGCGAGGTCAGGGTGAAGGTGTCGGTCTTCGCGGCGCCGACGGTGTCGACGACGACGGCGATCCGCGTGATCGGCGTGATCACGTTCACGTTCGCCACGCCGATCACCGATCCCGAGGTCGCGCGGATCTGGGCCGTGCCGAGCCCGACTGCCGTGACCTTGCCCGTCGAGTCCACCGTGGCCACGGCGGAGGCCGTGGTCGACCAGGTGAACGTGGTGATGCTCGCAATCGACTTGCCCGCCCCGTCCACCGCCTGGGCGGTAAAGGTGAACAGGCCGCTGAGATAGAGCGTGCGGTTCTGCGGCGTCACGTTGATCGACGCGAGCCGCTGCTGGACCACGACCAGCGCCGAGTCCTTCGTCCCGCCGGCTTCGGTCGCGACGACGTAGGTCTGGCCGTTGGTGACGGCGGTGACGAGGCCGGTCGTACTGACGGTCGCGACCGCCGGGGAGCGGCTCACCCAGGTGAACGTGCCGGCGACCGGGTTGTTCGAGGCGTCCTTGGCCTGGGCGGCGAGCGTGACGGTTGCCGTCAATGCCGTGAGCGAATCGAGGTGCGGCGTGACGGTCGTCGATGCGACCGGGCTGACGCTGTTCACCGTCACCGTGAACTTCGCCACGGCGATCGTGCCGATGAGCTTCGCCTGAACGGTGTCGATCCCCGGTGGGGCGCCGGCCTTGAAGGTGGTCTGCGCGTTCCCGCTCGCGTCGGTCACGGAGGTATCCACCGTTCCCACGCCCGCGCCGAGTCCGCCGTTCCCGAGCAGGATGCTCCAGGCGACCCGCGACCCCGGCACCGGGTTCGCGAAGCCGTCGGTCACGAGCACCTTCAGCGGCAGGGGCAGGGTGCCGCCCACGGTGTCCTGTTGCCCGTCGCCCGACACCTTGGCAACCTGGGCCGCCGCGTCGTGCGTTCCGATGACGCCGAAGGTGACGAAGATCGGAGTCCCCGCGACGGTCGCCCTCACCGAATCGGTCCCGGCCAGTGTTCCCAGGGTGTACGTGGTCTGGGTGAGCCCCGACGCGTCGGTGAGCGTCGTGTCGGGATTCGCGGCCAGCGTGCCGCTCCCCTGCGTCCGCGTCCACACGACCTTCACCCCCGACAGCGCGGTCCCCGACGAGTTCGTCACCTTGGCCACCAACGGCGCCGGGAGGGCCCGGGTGACAGTGTCGCTCTGCGCGTCGCCCGAGATCTTCGCGATGTTGGAGGGGGCGGTGGAGATCACGGTCGCCGTGAACGTCTGGGGCGAACTCGGGAGCGCGCTCCCGTTCCAGGCGGCGCTCGCCCGGATCGTGACGGTCCCGGCGGCGGTCGGCGTGGCGATCACCGCGGCGTACCCTTGCGCGTCCGTGACGCTCGAGCCCGCCGAGAGGTTGGCCGCGCCCGTGGCGACCGACCAGATGATCGTGTCGCCCGCGAAGGGCGCCCCCAGGTTGTCGAGCACGCGCACCGAATCGGGCAGGAAGGGCAGCCCGACGTTCCCGCTCTGGCCGTCCCCCGAGATCTTGAGGAGCGTCCCCGGCGGCGGCACGACGTGGACTCGGGTCGAGTCCTTCAGATGGGTGGGGGTCTCGGCCACGACCCACACCGAATCCCGCACGGTGTTGGTACCGGTGAACGTCGCCGTGAGATAGTTGACGCTCACGCTCCCGACGCCAGCGTTGCGTGCCACGTAGCCTACGGGGACGCCCGCGATCGCGTTGTTGCTCGGATCGAACACCACCGCGTGGAGCGCGAACGGCATCCCGCCTACGACGGTGGTGTCGACCGGCAGGATCTTGACGCTCGCGGCGTTGGCCCCCGGACCGACGTACACCGCCGTAAACTTGGCGGCAACCGTCTGCCCCGCCGTCAGCGTCACGGGGCCGGTGACCTGGTACCACACGACGTCTTGACCGTACGTCGTGACGTCGAGGGTCATGTCCTCGGGGCTGGTACTGAGGACGACGTCCAAGTTCAGGGTGAGGGAATCGCCGAGCGTGTCGCTCCTGACCCGGAACGTCGAGTCGTAGGCGAACGTGGCGTCGCCCGAGCGCTGCAGGGTGACGCGCACGCTGTCGATCGGCACGTCGGCCTGGCCCGGCTGCGGCGGGGCGAGCAGGCCGCGCAGATCAAAGCGCAGCGCCCCGGGACCGGGCGGACCGGCGACCCGCTCATCCCGGCAGGTGGAAATCATAAGGGCCAGCGCGAGGCCGGCCCCGAACCGCAGCAATCGACCCACAACACTCCTTAGCGGCGCTTTTTCTTCTTCTCCGTCTTGCGGGCCCCCCCGCGGGGCTTGGCGGCGGCTCCGCCCCGGACGGCCTTGCGCTTCACCTTGACCGCTTCCTGCACCTCCGCCAGCACCCGGTCGCCTTCATCCGGGCCGATCAGGCCCCGCCGCACGGCGTACCGGATCAACTCTTCGGCATCTTCCGCCTCGAACTCCCCGAGCCCCACTGCGGCCCGGATCGCCTTGACGAGCGCATCCGCCACGGGGCTCCGCAGCACGCTCGCGATCCCCGGCAGGGCCTCGAGCAACGAGGAAATCTGGGATCCGCCGAGTTCGGCCGGCATGGGCGCTCCACTGCAAGGTTAAGGACGCGCCAACCTACCACCCGCCTCGGATAGCGTCAAGAATTCTGACGCTGCTTCACACTCCTAATACTGATAACGCCCCAGCAGATACAGGGTGGTCGACTGTAAATCCGCGCGACCGAGCGTCGGATCGTACACCCACCCCGGCCCATAACGCCCGGTCAATTGCCCTGAAAACCGTTCGGCAAAGGCGTAGCGGAGATTGGCCCCGAAAGTGGCCAGCCGGCCTCCGCGGTAATCCGCCGGACTCCACTGCCGGAACCCCACGACCGGCTCCACCTGCAGTTTCTGGGCCGCCTGCCACGCGAAGCGCAGCTCGGCGTCGAAGATGTTCTCCTTGGGCGGCGGTGAGGCGCTCGCGCCACTCTCCAGCCGGTAGTAGTCCCAGGCGGCGAAGGTCAGGGTGTTACGGCCGAGCAGGCGCGCATATCCCAGCTCCCCGATGAACCGCGAGCCCGGATCGTACCACCCGGCGGTGAAGGTCCCCGACCCGTTGTAGGTGTCGGTGGAAAACGTGCTGTAGGTGAGCCCCATGACGATGTGGCCGTTCTGACCGACGATCCGGTCCAGGGCGCCGCGAATCCGCCCTTCCATCCCCGGCTTGTACTCGACGCCCTGGTCGGAGAACGGCTTGTAGTTCGCGAGGTAGCGCAGCGATCCGGCGAGGCCCACGTTCCACGACCCGGCACGGGTCGCGTACGCCGCGCCGCCGGTCACGCCGAACCCGGTCCCGTAGGTCGACACGGGATAGGACAGGAAGTTCGATCCCACCGACCCCGACACCGAGAGGTCGCTCACCGGGAAGTGCACGCCCGTCGGCAGGTTGACCGAGAGCGACGTGACCGCCCGGTCGCGGCCCAGGGTGTACAGCCAGCGCAGCTGCGTGTCGGTGAGTCCGGAGAGCGACTGTGACTGGCCGCTGTAGAGGGTCACCGTGGAATGTGCGTAGTTGGTCGACAGGTCGAGCGACATCCCGCGTCCCAGCGGCGCCACCGCGACGATCGGAATCGCCCACTGCGCGCTCGTCTCGACGCCGTTCACGAGTCCCTGATCGAAGTGGTAGTTCTGGTAGAGCACCCCGGTGAGACCGTTCCAGTGGTCATACAGCGCGACGTTCTGGGCGCCGACCGGCGCCGCACCGAGCGCGAGCGCGAGGAGGAGCAACCGCTGGCGCATGGCTGTTCCTCCCTAGGGCCGTTGGATGATGATGATGAGGGAACCGATCAGGGTCGCGCGCTGCGGTCCGGCGCACCCGGCCGCTTCGCAGATCCGGTTCGGATCGGTGGGCGGCGTCGTGATCTGCACCGTCGTCGGCGTCGACGTCACGATCCCCGCCCCGCTCGGCACCGTGGAGTTGATCGCCGACGTGAGGGTGGTCGTGTTCTCGGAGGGCCCGGGGGCGGGTCCCGGCGCGGGGCCGCCGCCGAAGGCGCCCGCCACCTCCGGCGCCGACGCGCTGCCGCCCGCCGCCGCCTGCGAGGCACCCTGCGCCTGCGTGCCCGCGGCCTGGAAGCCGGGGTCGCGCTGCGACGCGCCCTGGAAGTCGGCCGCCGCCGCCCTGAAGTCACCCCGATCCTGCGCCTCGAGACCGCGGCTGTAGAGCAGGAACGCCTGCAGGTCGCGGGTCGGCCGCTGGTTGATCGCCACGCTCTCAGCCGGGGTCAGCGGCACGTTCATCTTCGCGAGCAGCTGGAACACCACCGACTTCTCGAGGTCGAAGAGGCCCTGAAGCCTGTCCTGTCCCGACCCGGTGGCCGCCACCTGCGCGTCGCCCGCGCGGACCACCGCCGCGTCGATCCGCAGGTTGGCGGAGGGCGTCATCGCAAACTGCCCCTGCACCACCTGTCCGGCCCCCACCAGCTTCCCGGAGCGCGCCCCGGTCGACGGGTCCACCCGACCGCTCGCCGCGAGCTGCATCTCATCGAGCAACGCCTGGAGCCGTTCCCGCTCGACCAGGCGGAGCGAATGCACGCGCCCGAAGTCCGTGATCATCAGCGCGGCGATCCCGCGCTCCAGCGGCCGCAGCGACGAATCGGCACCGGTGTAGTGGAAGGGGAAGACGGCCACGGTGTGCGGATCAGGGGGCGTCTTGCTGAGCTGCGCCTCCCGCGCGATCGCGAGGCGGGCCTGGGCGTGCAGTTCGTGCCGCGTCAGCAGCGCCAGCCGCCCGTTCAGCAGTTTCGCCACGTCGCCCTTGGGTTGCTTCGCCAGCAGTTGCGTGTAGACGGCGCGGGCGGAGTCGAATTGCTCGAGACCCTCGTAGGTGAAGCCCAGGTAGGCGCGCGCCGCGTCGTTGGTCGGCTGCTGCGTCAGCACGATCGCGAGCGCCTGCCGCGCGTCCGCAAAGCGGTCGGACGCGTAGTAGGCTTTGGCCAGCTGGAAGTTGAGCGCCGGGTCGGTGGGATGCTGCGCCCGCTGCGCCTCGAGGGTCTTCAGGTCGGCGGGAGCGGGCGTCATCGGCGCACCACCGGAAGCACAGGCGGAGAGCCCGACACACGCCGCGAGGAGCGCGAGCCAGCGGGAAACGGTCATGAGTGCCTCACGCAGGATATTCCGTCACCACCCTAGTCGGCGGTGACGCGCCGGCCCGACGTCTTGTGAGCCCGCTCACGGGCGGCAGCCGGTTCCGGCCGGCCGGGGGTCACCCGCCGCGAAACCGTCACTTCCGACTGGGACAGGAGCTCGCCCAGGACGGCCCGGGTCCGTGCGTCGAGCGGGACGTCGAAATGCAGATCCAGGCGATACTCCGCCCGGTCGGCCCCGCCCCCCCGGCCCGTCAGGCTGAAGCCATGTGGCTCAGGGTGGACTTGATCCACGGCAACCTCGGCGAGGCGTTGAAACTGGGGAGCGTCCATGGGCGCAACCTCCTCGTGGCGTGAGAGATACCCCCTGCCGAAGTCGTGTCAAGATTGCTCCGGACCCGCTTTGCCCACCCTCGAGACCCGGCTAGATTCCTCCTCGAAGGAGGCGTGGAGACAACACGTGGGGCGACGAGGAACCAAGGAATACCGGCCGCCGGAGGCGCTCGCGCTGATCTCGGCCGACCGGGACCATGAGCCGCTGTTCTGCCCGTCCTGCCGCACGCGCACGATCGAGCGCGTGCCGCGCCGCCGCAACGGCGGCCGCGTGACGCCCAGGTCCAGCGTGGAGTTGAACGCCGAGCGCATCAGTCTGACCTGCCGGACCTGCGGGCGTCACGCGTACTACGTCTGGGCGCAGATCGAGCAGATCCAGGTCACGGAACGCTACTAGGGAGCGGGCAAGCATTCGACTTGGAGGGGTATGGCGGGCGACGCGATTCAGATGATGGGAACGATCACCGAGGTGCTGCCCAACACCACGTTCCGGGTGAAGCTGGAAAACGGCCACGAAGTCCTGGCCTACGTAAGCGGCAAGATGCGCAAGAATTATATCCGCATCCTCCAGGGGGACCGCGTCGCCGTCGACCTCTCTCCCTACGACCTGACGCGCGGCCGGATCACCTACCGCTACAAGTAATCCGCCTCACCGCTCCCCGGCGCCGACCGTCAACCCCAGGTATACGGCGCGGCCGGGGGCCGGCTCGTAGTACCGCCCCCGCGCGGCGTTGATCACCACCGACCCGACGTACCCCGCATCGAATACGTTGGCGACGCCGACGAAGGGGCTGAGCCGGACCCGACCTCCCGCCAGACCGGCCCACCCGGCGTGGACGTCGGTCGCCCACCACGGCGCGTTCCAGACGTTCAGCGTGTCGTCCACGTAGAAGCCGGAGGAATGGGTCGTCGCGACCTCGAGCCACCCCCCTCGCGCGAACGGCGGCGCGGCGCGCAACGTCACGGTTCCCCAGTCCCGGGGGATCCCGGGCAGGGAACGGCCGTCGAGCACGATGGTGCGGGGCGACGTATCGGGCTGAATCGAGTAGTGCGTGTAGCGGAAGTCCGAGTAGGTGTACGCGGCCGACACGGTAAGGCCGCGCGCGATCACGACCGTCGCCCCGAGCTCCACGCCGCGGTGGCGGGCCGATCCGGCGTTGCGGTAGAACGCGCGGCCGGGCGAGGTCGGCACCTCATAGGGGATCAGCTCGTTCCGCACGTCGGCCTGAAACACGGCGATGCTCCAGCGCCCCCAGGCGGCTACCGTGCCGCGCCCTCCCGCCTCGTAGTTCCACGCCTGCTGCGGCTCGAGTGTGGGGTTGAACCCCCCGGCTGTATCGGGGCGGTTCGCGAGCTCGGTCGTGGTCGGGGTCTCGAACGACGACGCGGCGTTGGCGTAAAGGGTCACGGCGGCGCCCGGCGTCACGCTCACCCCCAAGCTCCCTGACAGCGCGTGCATCAGCCGGTCCCCCGAGTCGTCGGGGTTCGTGGCGGTCACGAGCCGGTCCTGCACCCGGAAATCCACCCAGTCGTAGCGCAGTCCTCCCGTCACGGTGACGCGCGACACGACGGCCACGGCGCTCTGGAGGTACGGCCCGAATTCGGTGACGTGCTCCAGCTGGTCCAAGGAGCGGATCGTATCGGGCGTCCCCCCGTTGTTGCCGAAGTTGCGGCGGTCGTCGCGCTGACCCTGGAGGTCGAATCCGGTAGTCAGGAGCTGGGGACGCCCGAGCACCGGGAACGGCTGCGCCAGCGTCACGCGGGCGCCGCCCGCGACCCGGTCGAGATCGATGTAGGCGAAGGTGGTGGGGTTCGTCAGACCGCGCGTGAGTCCGAAAACGGTCACCGAGAGTGCCCCCCCGCCGGGGCTGTGCCGTGCCAGCGTAACGCCGCCCTGCGTTTGCGTCACCGCTTTCCCGGCCTGCTGGGACACGTTCAGCGGCGGCGCGCTGTCGGGATTGGCGCGCAGCTCCGCCAGGGTCAGGGCGCCCGGATTGTCGGCGCGCGGCTGGTCGCCCACGTCCAGCAGCGACACGAGGGTCCAGCGGTCGCCGAGCGGCGTGTAGACATGCGCGCCGAAATTGCGCAGGTCGGCGGCACTGTGATCGCGCTCGCCGACGTAGACCATCCGGGACGCGAGGACCTGGAGGGTGGTGGCGCCGAGCCGGGCGTCGGTCGTGCTCTGCCACTTCGTCCACGATCGGTCGGGACGCTCGCTCGAGCGGCCGCCCAGCACCCGCACCTCCTCGGCGACGGATCCGGTGAGGGACGGGGGCTCGCTCCAGAGGCTGATCACCCCGCCGGACGCGTTGCCGAAGAGCGCCGACGAGGACCCGCGGAGCACCTCGACGCGATCCACCGACCAGAGATCGACGTTGGTGAGCTGGCCCTGCCCGTCGGGAAGGGTCTGGGGAATCCCGTCCAGGAGGACCTTTACCCCGCGCACGCCGAACGCCGAGCGGCTGCCGAAGCCGCGGATTGAGAGCCGCTCATCGAGCGAGAAGTTGTAGCGGTTGGAGGCGTAGACCCCCGGCACCGTGGCGAGCAGCTCGTCGATCCCCCAGGTGCGGGGCGCCTCACCGAGGTCCGCGTGCGTGACGACGGCGACCGCCCGGGGAACAGCGGCGGAGTCCGCGGAGCGGGTGGCCGAGACGATGAGCGGGGGGACGGTCACCGGACGGGGAGGGGTGGTATCCCGCTGCTGGGCGGCGGCCGGCGATGGTCGGAGCGCGATCGCAACGAGCGCCGACAGCCGTGCGACCCACCTCGACCCACCGCGACCCACCGCGACCCTACCTCACCTATCGGGGCCGTCGAAAGATGCGGTTCCAGCGCACCCGGAAAGGATCGGTGGCGACGGAGAAATAGAGGATCAGCGGGCGGCCCTCGAGGTGCGACCGCGGCAGGAAGCCCCAGAACCGGCTGTCGCGCGAATCGTCGCGGTTGTCCCCCATCACCCAGAAACTGTCCCGCGGAACGACGATCGGCCCCCAGTTGTGGGTCGTGGGATGATAGGAGGCAGGGTTCGGGCCGATGTAGTGTGGCAGCTGGTGCGCCCGCATTTCTCCCAGCTGGATCTGGTCTTCGAGGTCAGCGCCGTTCGCCAGATACAGCGCGTGCGGCTCGTCGAGCCGCCGCCCGTTGCGGATGATCGTGTCCTTCGTCATCTGCAGTGTGTCGCCGGGCGTGCCGATCAGACGTTTCACGATGTCCAGATTCGGGGTCGAGTCCTCCACCGACCGGAAGATGACGATGCCGTCTCGCACCGGGGTTGCGTAGCCGGGCACCTTGAAGGCGCGGATGCCCACGAGGGGAATCGTCAGCTCTCCCCCGAAGGCGAGTTTGTCGACGAAGAGAAAGTCGCCCACGAGCAGCGTGGGCTCCATGCTGGGCGACGGAATGCGGAACGCCTCGATCAGATACGAGCGCAGCACCACCCAGATCACGAACGCGACGCCAAAGGCCTTCGCCCACGCCACGACTTCCGACTTGAGGGTGCGCTGCGGCGCCGCGCTCACGGATGCTCGACCCAGTCCGCGATGAAGAGGTTCGTCTGGTGGGGCGCCGTACCGTGACGGTTGGACGCCCACACAAGCGTCTTGCCGTCAGGGGAGAACATCGGGAACCCGTCGAACGTCGTGTCGGTCGTGACCTGCTCCAGCCCCGACCCGTCCAGGTTCACGAGGTACAGGTCGAAGTTCCGCGACTCGGGCTGTTGGTAATTGGAGGCGAAGATGAGCCGCTTCCCGTCCGGGGTGAAATACGGCGCGAAACTCGCCCCGGGCAGGTGCGTCACCTGGTGCTGGCCGGAGCCGTCGGCGTTCATGACCCAGAGGTCCATGTGCGTCGGGCGGACCACTCCCTGTTTGAGGAGCGCCCTGTAATCGGCGCTGTCCTGCGCGGTCGCCGGATGATAGGCGCGATAGGCGATGCGCTTGCCGTCGCGGGAGTAGAACGGCCCGCCGTCGTATCCGAGCGTGTGGGTCAGGCGCTTCAGGTGCGTGCCGTCGGTCCGCATCGTGTAGATGTCGAGATCGCCGTCCCTGAGTGACGTGAACACGATCGTCTTGCCGTCGGGCGACAACGTGCCCTCGGCGTCATAGCCAGGGTTCGTGGTCAGGCGGTGCGCATTCCGCCCATCCGCGTCCGCGACGTAGATGTCGTAGTCGTAGAGCGCCCACACGTAGCCCTTGGAGTAATCGGGCCGGGGCGGGCAGGCGGGACTCAGGTGCGCCGTGCTGGAGAAGAACACCTTGCGGTCGTTCGCGAAGAAATAGCCGCAGGTGTTGCGGCCATCCGGCCAGATCATATGCAGGCCGGTGCCGTCGACGTTGATGATGAACATCTTGTCGCAGCCTGTGTCGGCCGCCTGGCGCTGGAAAATCAGCTGGCGGCCGGACTGCGAGAAGTACGCTTCGGCATTCTGTCCGCCGAAGGTGAGCTGCCGGATGTTCCGGAGGTGCGTCTCTCCAGAGTCTGGGGGCCACTGGGCCGCCTGCAGCAGGGCGGCGAGGGCGAGCATGATGTGCATAGGGTTGAGGAAGCTATCCCGGTGTCGGGGGGCTCTGCAAACGGTCCACCTGCTACGCCGGGGGCCCGGCGGGGTTCCCCGGCATTAGATTGCACGCTCGACAATGCCCGACCCCCGCGAGCCGCGGCGCAGCCGCGTACCCCTGGTCGACGCCCTGGGCAAGCTCTGCCTCGAGGGCCAGCAGACGGCGGAGTACCTCTGGCAGGTGCCCGATGACGCGGGGGCCCGCGCCAAGATCGCCGACCTGCTCCAGCAGATCGCGGTCGAGGCGGGGCGCCAAGGCCGCAAGGAGATGGGGCGCATCGTGGAAGAGCTGCTCCCGGCCGCCCGCGCGACGCCCAGCCCCCAACAGGTCGACCTCTTGGTCGACGGCTTCCACCGCCTCACGCGCCTGTGGGAGGCCGCGAAGTCCGGCCTGCTGTAGCGCGCACCGCCACCACCTCTACCGGGACCCGATCATCGCATGACCGACGCCGCCACGGCGACCCGCGCGACGCTCGACGCGCTCTGCATCAACACCGTCCGCACCCTGGCCATGGACGCGGTGCAGCAGGCGGACTCGGGCCACCCCGGCACCCCAATGGCGCTGGCGCCACTCGCCTACATCCTCTGGCAGCGGCACCTGCGGGTGAGTCCCGCGCACCCCGGCTGGCCCGACCGCGACCGCTTCGTGCTCTCCTGCGGGCACGCGTGCATGCTGATGTACGCCACGCTCTACCTCTCCGGGTATGACCTCGACCTGGAAGACCTGAAGCAGTTCCGGCAATGGAACAGCCGTACGCCGGGCCATGTCGAGTTCGGTGTGACGCCGGGGGTCGAAGCGACGACCGGCCCACTGGGGCAGGGAGTGGGGAATGCCGTGGGGATGGCGATCGCCGAGGCGCACCTCGCGGCCCTGTTCAACCGGCCGGGGCACGCCGTCATCGATCACTACACCTACTTCCTCGCGTCCGACGGCGACCTGATGGAAGGGATCAGTCACGAGGCGGCGTCGCTCGCCGGCCATCTACGCCTCGGAAAACTGATCGGCTTCTACGACGACAACCGCATCACCATCGACGGCTCCACCGACCTCGCCTTCTCCGACGACACCGCGCGGCGCTTCGAATCCTACGGCTGGCACGTCCAGCAAGTGGCCGACGGGAACGACCTCGACGCGCTCGATGCCGCGATCCGCCAGGCCAGGGCCGCGAGCGACCGCCCCTCGCTCATCATCGTGCGCACCCACATCGCCTTCGGCAGCCCGCACAAGCAGGACACGGCCGAGGCGCACGGCGCGCCGCTCGGCGCCGATGAGGTGAAGGCCACGAAGCAGAACCTCGGATGGCCCTGGCTCGAGCCGTTCACCGTCCCCGAAGAGGCGCTGTCGCACTGGCGTGAGGTGAAGCAGCGCGGCGCCCGACTGGAGTCCGACTGGACGGAGCGGTGGCGGGCGTACGAGCGCGCTCACCCCGACCTCGCCGCCGAGCTGACCCGCCGCTGGAGCGGCCGTCTCGCCGAAGGGTGGGACGCCGGCCTCCCCGTGTTCACCCCCAAGGACGCCCAGGCCACCCGCGCCGCGTCCGGGAAGGCGTTGAACGCGATCGCTGCGAAGCTCCCCGAGCTGGTGGGTGGATCGGCCGACCTGAGCGGCTCGAACAACACGCAGCTCAAGGGGACGGAGAACTTCGCCGCGGCGGAGGGCCACCGCGCCGGGCGCTACTTCCACTTCGGCGTGCGGGAGCACGCGATGGGAGCCGTGATGAACGGCCTCGCCTACCACGGCGGCTTCATCCCGTTCGGCGGGACCTTCCTCATCTTTTCCGACTACATGCGACCGGCGATCCGGCTCGCCGCGCTGACCCATCTCAAGACGATCTACATCTTCACCCACGATTCGATCGGCCTCGGCGAGGACGGTCCCACCCACCAGCCGATCGAGCAGCTCGCCGCGCTGCGGGCGATCCCCAACATGATCGTCATCCGCCCCGCCGACCCCACGGAGACCGTGGAGGCGTGGCGGGCCGCCATCCGCCACACCGGGGGACCGGTGGCACTCGTGCTTACGCGACAGAAGGTCGCCTCCCTCGACCGGACTCGCCTCGCGCCCGCGGCGGGCCTTCACCACGGCGGGTACATCCTGGCCGAAGCGCCGCGAGGGGAGCCCGACGTCATCCTCATTGGCACGGGGTCGGAGGTGGAGATCGTCCTCGCCGCGGCCGATCTCCTGGGACGGGAAGGAATCGGGGCGCGAGTGGTCAGCATGCCGTGCCTCGAGTACTTCGCCCGGCAGCCGGCGTCGTACCGGGACGGCGTGCTTCCCCCTTCGGGGCCGCCGCGCCTCGCCGTGGAAGCGGGCTCCCCCCAGCCGTGGTACCGTTGGGTGGGAGGGGGGGATCGCGGGGCCGTCCTCGGCCTCGAGCGATTCGGGGCTTCGGCGCCCTACCAGCGGATCTACCGGGAGCTCGGGCTCACCCCCAAGCACGTCGCGGAGAAGGTGAAAGCGCTGCTCGCCTAGGGCAGGCGGATCTGAACGATCCGCCCCCGGGGGCCCACCGCCCAACCCACCCGTCCCGACGCGAACCCCACGCTCCAGTAGGCGAGCGTATCGAGCGCGGTCCAACTGTGCCCATCGTCCGTTGAGAGCGCGAGCCCGCCCGGGCCCGCCGCCGCCACGGTGCGGCTGCTCCCGGCGTACGCCGCCCCGTAGACCGGTCCGGGAAACGGTGGACGTCCGCTGAGCGTCCAGGTGCGCCCGCCATCCTCGGAGATCGCGACATTGGGGTCGCGGCCCTTCGCGTCGCCCAGGTTGCCCCCCGCCACGAGGCCGTGCGCGGTGTCGCGGAACGCCACCGTGGCGAGCCCCGCAAACGAGCCGCCGGGAATCGGCGCCGCCACGGTGCGCCACGTCGCGCCGCGGTCGCCCGTGGCGAGGACGCGCGCCGTGTCGGCGGCCCCGGTCGCGACCCACGCATAGCGGCCTGCGAGCGCCGTCACGCAGGTCCCGCTCGCGGCGAATCCCCCTTCGCCGTGTTGCGCCCGCGGGAGGATGGAGTCGGGGAGCAACGGCCAGTGGACGCCGCCGTCCTCGGTGCGGCGGAGCAGCAGACCGTCGCTCAACGCGATTCCGTGGGCCGCATCCCAGAAGGCGAAGCAGTCGTAGAACGCGCTCGAGTCTCGATTCACGAATTGCGCGCTCCAGGTCCGGCCGCCGTCCCGGGTGTGATAGATCCGCGACCGCGACCCGGGGCCCGCGGCCAGCACCCACGCCGTGTTCGCGTCCAGCGCTTCGACGTCGCGAAATTCCAGCGTTGTGTCCGCCGACACGCTCACCCGCTCCCAGGTGGAGCCCCCGTCCCGCGTGCGGAGCACGACCGCGGCGTGCCCGCTCACCCAGACGACCCGCTCGCTCGGCGCGCTCACCGCCTGCAGCAGCGCGGTCGTGCCGCTCGACTGAGGCGCGAGCACGGGCTTTGGCGCGGGCCCCGCGGCCGGGGCGCGCGGCCCGCATCCCATCGCCGCCACCAACGCCAGCCAGCCGCCCCGCGCGCTCAGGTCGCGACCTTGTCGAGCACGGCGAGCGTGAGCACCGCCGGCAGGTAGATGATGGAGGTCAGGAACACGAGGCCGGCGCGCTTGTTGACATCGAGCACCATCAGGAACGCCGACACCACGTAGGCAAGCCCCAGGACCAGGGCGCCGTAGAAGTACACCTGCCCGGTGACGCCGAAGATCGTCGGGAGCAGGCTGACGGGGAGCAACGCCACGCCGTAGAGCAGGGCCATGCGCGAGGTGCGACGGCCGTCGGGGTCCTCGACCGAGAGCATGCGCAGCTGCGCCGTGCGGTAGTCCTCCCGGTAGATCCAGGCCAGCGCCAGAAAATGAGGCAGCTGCCAGAGGAACAGCGTCCAGAACAACGCCAAGGCCGGCGCCCCGAGCTCGCCGCCAGCTCCCGTCCACCCCCCGAGCACCGGCAACGCGCCGGGGACCGCGCCGATCAGCGTGTTCAGCGTGCTGCGGCGCTTGAGGGAGGTGTAGAACCAGACGTAGGCGACGAGCGTCGCCGCCGCGAGCGCCGCCGTGAGCAGATTGACCCGCCAGGCGAGCACCCCGATGCCGGCCGTGGCGCTCACGGCCGCGAAGGCGAGCGCCTCGCGCGGGGAGATGCGTCCGGAGGGGAGCGGCCGGCGCCGGGTTCTGCGCATCAGCGCGTCGGTGTCGCGCTCGCGCAGCTGGTTCAGCGCGTTGGTCCCCGCCGCGACCAGAGCCGTCCCGAGGAGGGTGAGAAGAAACGTCGGCAGGCGAAACCCGCCGCGCGAGCCTAGGTAGTACCCGGCCGCCGCGGTGAGCACCACGAGCTGCGTGATACGGGGTTTGGACAGTTCCACTACGGCTTTCACAGGAGGGGGAATCTCGAGGGCGGAAGTCCGCCCCGCCAGGTGTACCCCGTGGAGGCCTCGGGGCGGGTGTATCGCGTGGAAGCTCCCCAGGCTCTAGTTTTCCCCTCCCATGCTCGCCGAGCTCAAAGCCAGGCTGCAGGCGGAAGTCGAGCGCCTGAACCACGAGATCAACTTCGTCCTGCCGAAGGAGATCGAGCGGGCCCGCGCGCACGGCGATCTGCGGGAGAACTCCGAATACAAGGCGGCGCTGGAACGCCAGCAATTCGCGCAGGCCCGGGTGCATCACCTGCGGTTGCGGCTCTCCAAGCTGTCGAGCGTGTCCGAGAAGGATATCCCGGCCGACCGCGTCGGCTTCGGCTCGCGCGTCACGGTCCTGGACAGCCAGACCAAACAGCGCGAGATCTACGCCCTGACGCTGGGCGAGTTCATCGACGGCGACGACGGCGGCGACGAGATGGCCGTGTCGATGGCGTCACCGCTCGGCAAGGCGCTGCTCGGCGCCAAGGTCGGCGCGACGGTGAGCATCACGCTCCCCATGGGCAAACGGACGCTCAAGGTCGTGGAGCTGAAGACGGTCCACGACATCGCGGCCGGCGCGTAACGCGCCGGCCGGCGATTGTCCCCCGCGAACGAACGCTAGAGTTCCCGACGGAAAAAGATGGGACCGCGCGGGACGGGTGATCCCCGGCGCGGCTCGAGACTCATGGCGAGCCCGCGAACGTCTCCCGGCACCTCCAGGCTCATCGACATCGGCGCGGAGCTGTCCATCGGCATGAGCGCGGCGCTGCGCAGGCCGGAGTCGGTCACAAACCACAGCTGGTAGGTCTCGCCCGGAGTGTTGGCGGTGAGGTGGAAGCACGTGATCACCCAGTGCCCGTAGACGCTGTCGACCTGCACGGTGAGAGCGCCGGGCCGGCCGTGAGTGGTCACGGGGATGGCAACCACGCGCATCCCGGCTATGGCCCCCCGCGTTTGAAACAGGCTGTCCCGGAGCTGGGCCACTTCGGACTGCAGCTGCCACACCCGCCGGGCGGAAAAAAGCGAAACGGCCACGACCAGAAGGGCCGCAGCCGCGAGCGCCAGCGTCAGTTTGGGCCGTCGCCAGGCGTAGGTTCCATACGCGCGCCCCAGCACCCGCGCCCGGAGGTCCGGGGGCGGCACGCGCGGAGTCACGCCCATGCCCAGCCAATCCGTCATGCGATCCAGTCCTTCAAGTGTGCCAGCCGCTCGGCGAGATGCCGCTGCGCCACGCGCAGGCGCGTCTTGACCGTCCCGAGCGGCTCTCCCGTGCGCTGCGCGATTTCCGAATGCGACAGCCCCTCAAAATACGCGAGATGGACCAGTCGCCGCTGCTCCACCGGCAGCTCGGCCAGCGCCGCGTGCACCGCTCGGTGCACCGGCCACCCCGGGACGGCGTACTCGACGTCCGACTCGGGGTCCACGGCGTTCGGCTCGAGCGCCCCCGCTCGCTCCGTCCGCCGCCACCAGCGGCGGCGACGCCGCAGCAGGTCGAGCGCCCGGTTGCGCGCGATCGACATGATCCATGGGGTGAGTCCCCCGCGCGCCGCATCATGCTGGTCGATGCGCGTCCAGACGTGCACGAACACGTCACTCACGACCTCGGCGGCCTCGTCGTCATCGCGCAGGATCCGGTA
>Ga0335085_10001065_pt1 | contig 64357 bp, 46 predicted proteins | sample Lox_Sample_45_FD_206712 | JGI IMG/M metagenome (GOLD analysis project Ga0335085, IMG submission 206712) | Soil microbial communities from Loxahatchee National Wildlife Refuge, Florida, United States - Lox_Sample_4.5 | ecosystem: Environmental > Terrestrial > Soil > Wetlands | place: USA... | reverse complement strand
GAGGCCAAACCAAGAAGCGATCGCCAAGACCAGGACGACTCCCACCGAAATCTCCTCCACCGGGTTGACCAGCCCAAATCACGGAGTTTTTCAACAGATTCTTATGTTTTCTTAACAGATGGCATCCCATACCACATTTACCTTAATAGTTGGATATGCCGAGCTGGATTCGAAGACCGCGACGTGTTGCGTTCACATTTCTGGCCCTGATGCTGAGTGCGACGAGCTGCTCCATTCAGGCGCAGCAGACTGCGCCGCAGCAGGACTCCCCCACCCCGAAGCGCGCGCGGGTTGTCGGCGCGATCAAGTCCATCGACAGTAACACCGTCACGCTTACAACTGACGCCGGCGCGGAGGTGAAAGTCACGCTCCAGCCGACGACTCGGCTGCTACGCATGGAGCCGGGACAGACAGATCTGAAGAGCGCAACGGCGATCACTGCCGGCGAGATTCAGGTTGGCGACCGGCTGCTGGCGGGCGGCACGGCGTCGGACGATGGCAAGTCAGTGCTCGCGACCACCGCCGTCGTGATGAAGAAAGCTGACGTTGCCGAGAAGCAGCAGCGCGACCGCGAGGAGTGGCAGAGGCATGGTATCGGCGGAGTGGTGAAGGCGGTTGATGTCGCGGCGGACAGCATCACGCTTTCGACCGGCACGCTGGGCGCGCCCAATACGACGACCGTTCAGCTCACCAAGGACACCATCATCCGGCGCTACGCTCCTGACTCCATCAAGTTCGACGACGCGAAGCCTGGCACGCTCGACGAGATCAAGCCCGGCGATCAGCTGCGCGCGCGCGGCGCGAAGAGCGCCGATGGCAAGGAACTGACGGCGGCCGAGATTGTATCGGGAACTTTTCGCAGCATCCCCGGGCTGGTGATTTCGACCGATGCGGGCAACAACTCTGTCACGGTCACCGATCTCGCGAGTAATCGTCCGGTAACGCTGAAGGTCGGGCCGGACTCGCAGATGCATCAGTTGCCGGCGATGTTCGCGCAGCGCATCGCGGCGCGGCTGAAAGGCGGCGCGGCGGCAGCTGCCGGACAGGGGGGGCAAGGCGGTGCAGGCGCCAGCCGCGGCGAAGCGGGTGGAAATGCCGGCCGGGAGGGCGGCGCTGGGAGAGCCACTGGCGCAGAAGGCCGTCCCGGCGGCGGCTTCGGCGCCGGGCAACGTGCGGGCGGCGGCGGCGCCCCCGATTTTCAGCAGATGCTGAGTCGCATGCCGTCCGTCAATCTCAGCGATCTCAGCAAAGGCACCGCCGTTATGATCGTCGCGACGGAAGGCACGGCGCAGTCTCCTTCGACGATCATCGTCTTGCTCAGCGGCGTCGAGCCCATTCTCACGGCGGCCTCTCCCACTGAGGCCAGCACCATCCTGTCGCCCTGGAACCTCTCCACCGGCTCAATTGCTGGAACGGGCGACACTCCGTGACGGAATACATATATCTCATCATGAAGGCGCTTGGCTCGCAGCTGAAATTCTTGCATTTGGGTGGAGCACGCCTTCAGGCGTGCAGGGGCCGGGCTACCAGGGAAGCGGCTTCAGCCGCTGAGGTGATCGTCAAGGAAGTATCTCAGCGGCTAAAGCGGACTTCAGCGAGCTCACTAATCTGCACGCCTAAAGGCGTGCTCCACCCATCGTTTGTGTGGCCCATTTCCCTGCCCGTACTGCTTCTGTTCCTTTGTGTCTTTTTCCCGCCTGGTGCGGCTGCGCAAACTTCCGGCAACGGCACACTGCGGGGGCGCGTCACCGATCCTTCCGGCGCGGTCGTGCCGAAGGCAACGGTCACCGTGACCGGGGCCGATGGCAAGTCGGTTGTGACCGCCAGCAATCAAGAAGGTGTCTATGTGGTGCGCGGTCTCGCTCCCGGCCCCTACAACGTGGCCATCGACGCCAAGGGCTTTGCCGAGGACAACGAAGCCGAAGTGCAGGTCGCTGCTGGTCAGACGCAGGAGCTCGACATCAAGCTGCAAATTGCCGTCGAGAAGCAGAACATTGAGGTGCAGGAAGAAGCGCCGACCGTGAACGTCAGCCCGTCGGAGAGCAGCGCGGGAACGATTGTGCTGAAGGGCAAAGACCTGGACGCGCTCTCCGACGATCCCGATGAGTTGCAATCGGAACTGGAGGCGCTGGCCGGGCCGTCGGCCGGGCCCAACGGTGGGCAGATTTACGTTGATGGCTTCACCGCGGGACAGCTTCCGCCCAAATCGGCAATACGCGAAATTCGCATCAACCAGAACCCGTTTTCCGCCGAGTACGACAAGCTGGGCTACGGGCGCATCGAGATCTTCACCAAGCCGGGCACCGACCAGTTTCACGGCCAATTCCTGATGAACGGTAATACCTCGGCACTGAACACGCTGAACCCTTTTGTGAGCGAGACTCCTGGCTACTACTCGGAGATCTTCAATGGCAACATCAGTGGACCGCTCGGCAAGAAGGCGTCGTTCTTCTTCACCGCGCAGCAGCGCGACATCGATAACGTCAGCACGATTGTCGCCCCAGGCGCCGGGCCAAATTACAGCCAGCTGAACGCGTCGGTATCGAATCCGTCCAAGCGCCTCAACATCAGCCCGCGCGTGGATTTCCAACTCACGCCCAACAACACGCTGACGATCCGCTATCAGTATTCCCGCAACACTGCCGACAACGAAGGCATCGGCGGGTTCTCGCTAGAGTCGACGGGCTTCAATCTGCACAGCACCGAAAACACCGTGCAGATCACCGACACTCAGATCATCAGCCCGAGGATGGTCAACGAGCTGCGCTTTCAGTACATCCGCGAGAGCGACACGCAAGTCCCGCTCAGCACCGACCCCTCGCTGATCGTCCAGGGCGCGTTCAATGGCGGCGGCAGCTCGTCGGGCACGAGCGTTAGCCACCAGGACCACTACGAGCTGCAGGATTTCGTCTCCATCTTGCACGGCAAGCACTTTTTGAAGTTTGGCGGGCGGCTGCGCGGGACGCAGTACTCCAGCCTGGAGAACGCAGGCTTCAACGGTTCGTACAATTTTTCGTCGCTGAACGCGTATCAGCTCACGCAGGCCTGCCTTGCGCAGGGACTGCCGCCGAACTGTATGCCGGGCGCCGGCCCCAGCCAGTTCACTCTGGTTTCGGGGCTGCCGCTCTCCGACGTTTCGCTGGTGGACGTGGGCCTGTACGCGCAGGACGAGTGGAAGATCAAGCCGAACCTGACCTTCAGCTACGGCCTGCGTTACGAAACGCAGACCGGCATTCCTTATGAGGGAAACTGGGCGCCGCGCCTCAGTGTGGCGTACGGACTGGGTCACAGCAAACAGCCCAAGACGGTGCTGCGCGGCGGTTACGGCATCTTCTACGACCGCTTCTCGTACAACTACCTGCTGCAAGCCGAGCGCTTCGACGGCATCACACAGCAGCAGTACGTTGTCCCCAATCCCACTTTCTATCCGCTGATCCCGACTCCGGCGCAGCTTCAGCAACTGGCGACAAACTCGCCGACCACGTACACCGTCGCCAACAATCTTCACGTGCCGTACACCTCCGAGGCGGCGTTTAGCGTGGAGCGGCAGGTGACGAAAAACGCGACGGTATCGGTGACGTACCTGAATTCTCGGGGTGTGCACCAGCTCATCCTGCGCAATGCCAATGCGCCGTTGCCGGGCACATATATTTTTGGTGATCCGACCAGCGGTGTGCGCCCGCTGGACAACAACGACAACGTCTACCAGTACAACTCCGGCGGCGTGTTCAAGGAGAACCAGCTCATCACCAACGTGCGCTTCGCACTGGGGAGCAAGGTCTCGCTGTTTGGTTTCTATGCGCTGACTTTCGCCGACAGCGATCTGGGTTCTGGAGGCGCAGTGACGTTCGTTTCCGGCGGGGGCGGCGGAGGCGGCTTCGGAGCGGCGTTTGGCGGGGGCGGCGGAGGTTCGGCGGAATTCGTTTCGAACTCCTACGATCCGTCGCAAGATTACGGCCGCGCAGCGTTTGACGTTCGCAATCGCGTTTTCTTCGGCGGGTCGGTGTCGCTGCCCTATGCGTTGCGTTTGAGTCCGTTCATCCTTGCCAACTCAGGATCACCGTTCAACATTATCGTGGGCCAGGACTTGAACGGCGATTCGATCTTTAATGATCGCCCGGCCCTGGCTTCGACCGCCGGGCCCGGTGGACGCGTAGTCGTCACGCCTTATGGCACATTCAACACGGTACCGATTGCGGGCCAGCCGCTCACGCCGATCTATTACGGCGGCGGACCGCCGCTGTTTACGTTGAACCTGCGGCTCAGCAAGACCATCGGCCTTGGCCCCAAGTTAGAGCGCACCGCCTCGGCCGTCGGAGGTGGAGGTGGCCCCGGTGGTGGCGGCCCGCATTCCCATGGCGGCGGGGGCGGCGGACTGGGGGCGCGCGGCCTCACCGGCGCCGGGGGCAGTCCCTTCACCTTCGGCAACGAGACCAGCCACAAGTACAACCTGACGTTCAGCGTCAGCGCGCGCAATCTGCTGAACGTCGTCAACTACGCACCGCCCATTGGGAACCTCGACTCGGCGTCGTTCGGGACCTCGAACGCGCTCGCCGGACCGCCGTTCTCATCCGGCTCGGCGAACCGCAGGATCGATCTGCAAATGCTGTTCTCGTTTTAGGTAGAGCCGGCCTTCAGGCCGGCGTTGCCGGAGTTATAAAGATGCCGGTGAGGCGCTGAGGTCGGACGCCCTCCGCGCCTCACTTGATTTTGAGTTGATGCGGGGCGCGGGCCTAAAGGCCCGCTCTACCGCATCTGTTGAAAGATCCTCGCGTGTTCGGCGAGTATGCGCTGCTTCGCTTCCAGGTTGGGTTCCAGCGACCACACCCCGGCTTCATGCGTGCCACCCAGCAGAATGCCATCGCTTCGCGGGAACATGTAGAGGTCGGGTGGAAGGGTGCAGTAATCAATCTCGGCTTGCGGCAGCAGGACCGTGAGCTGTCCTTTGATCGGCGTCAGCTCCTCGTCCCCGAACAGGGCCTTCGCTCCCAGCCCGGTGCAATTTACGATCACGGGCTGCGGAATCGTTTGCAGCTCGGCCAGCGTATGGAATTCCTGCACCACGATGCGCCCGCCGGCCAGATGAAAGTCGTCCATCACCGCAGGCAGGTAGCGGTTGGGCTCGATGATCATGGTGTCGAACTGAAGCACCGCTGGGAACGGAAACGGGTTCTCGGACGCCTCCAGGTAGCGCATCTCCGCAAACAGGTCGCGCAGCGGGCCGTCGGGGCTAAGCAGGCCGCCACTGGGGATTGGCTCGTCGCCCATGTAGAAATTGGGCAGCCAGCGGATGCCATAGCGCGGGCCGACCATGACTTGATAACGGCGATTCGCGAGGTGGCATGCTTCGATGAGTCGCAGTCGAAACCCGGGTGCAATGCGGTCATGGTCGAAGACGTACGCCGGTGACCACTGCGCGCCGGCGATGTTCGAGGTCGTGTTTGGCGGCAGGTCTTTCGCGTAGATGGTGACCGTGTATCCGCGTTCCTGGAGCAGGCGTGCTGTGGCCAGGCCCACGGCGCCGCAGCCCAGCACCGCGACATCCTTGCCGCCGCTCGCGTCGACCTCGCGGCTGGCAAGCTCGCCCGTTCCCCACGAGAGGGTTACGCCTCCACCGCCGTGGCCGTAGTTGTGGACGATCAGCTTGTCATCCAGCTTCTGCGTGGCGACTACGAACCCGGAAGGGCGAAACGGACGCAGGCCGACCACCGTGCGTATCTCGCGCTCGGGCGAAACATTGACCTTCGGAAGCTTCAGCAGTGGACGCGGCGTCGGGGCCGGAGCGGTTGCGGCTCGGGTGATGCGCTTGCCGGCGCAGCTCTCCAGCGCGGCCGAGGCCGCGAAAACACCAAGCGTCTGAAGGGCGGAGCGGCGATCCATGCCGCCAAAGTATAGTCCGCGTAAAGCGGAGCATTGTATATTCCGAACGAGAAGCCCGTGTCTGGAACCGACAACGCCAATAACGCACCCGCGAACCTATCGGCAGAGGGCCCGCAAGCGAGTGCGTTCTGCGAGGCCACTCGCGAGCGGAACGGCCGGGTGCTGAGTGCTCATCGCAGCCCCAATGTTGCGCAGGCCGTTTTGTTGGGCGGGGCGGCGGCACAGCTTGGGCTGTCGCTGCTGATCACCATCTACCTGGCGCGAGCGCTCACCCCCGCGGCCTTCGGCTTCTTCTCACTCGTGGGGACCACGTTTATCCTTGCCCGCAAAATTCTGGACCCAGGCTTCAGCGATGTTGCCGCGCGGGATATCGCGCGCCAGCCGCAGCGCGAGCGGCCGATCCTGGAAGGCCTGATGGCATACCGCCGGGTCGTCGGGCTTACGCTGGCGATGGGCCTCTGTCTCTTCGCCCTCTCGCAAAACAGTGTGGTAGAGCGAAATGTGTTGCTGGCTGCGGCCGTCGTGCTGTTGCTTACGGAGCCCGCCGCGCTGGGGCCGGTTTTCCAGGTGCGGCAGGCGCAGGGCGGTCCTGCGCTGCTCAATGTCGCCGGCGGCCTGCTGGTGCTGGGCGGCAGCGTACTGTTCCGGCGCGTCGGCGTCGTTGGCACGGCGTTCGGATTCTTGCTGATCGCCCGCGAGGCCGTCACCCTGTTGTTCACCAAGCTGCTGGGCGAGCGGCTGCTGGGCTACCGTCCCGCTCCGGGTTTTCGCGGCCGCGCTTTGAATGCATTTCTCGCGCCGGCACTCATCTTCGGAGTGGCCAGCCTGGTCTACGCCGTCTATTTCAACTGCGATGTCTTTTTTGTTTACGCGCTGCGCGGCCACGACGAACTGGGCGCCTATGCCGCCGCGTTCCGCCCCATCAATCCGCTGCTGCTACTGCCGTGGCTGCTGATGTCGCCGCTCATTCCCGTGCTGAGCGTGACGGCCGCGCAAGACGGCAGTTCGTTCGTTGGGCAGGTGCGCGGCGCTTGTGGGGCGGCTGTGGGGATTGGCGCGGTCGCGCTGGTAGCTGGCGCGATGCTTGCACCCGATCTCGTCCAACTACTGTACCAAGGGCAGTATCTCGAGGGACCGCTGTCGTGCGTCTCTGCGTTTCGGTGGCTTGCGATTGCCTTCGGCATGGTCTCGGTCACCACGGTGGTGACCGCATCGTTGCTGGCGGCCGGGCGAGAGAAACTGCTCCTTGCGATCGGCATTTCGGCGCTGCTGGCGAATGCGTTGCTGAATCTCGTGCTCCTGCGTCACCACAATTTCACCGCTGCCGCATTTGTGACTGCGGCGACGGAGTTGCTGTTCCTGCTGGGCGCGCTGATCGCGTTCCGTGTCGCAACCGGCCGCGCGGCGCTGACGTGGAACTCGGCGCTATACCTCGCGCCAGCCGCATTGCTGGCGGCTGTTCTGCACGTGATCAGCGGCGGCCCGGCGCGCGCCACCTGCGGCATCGTGCTGGGAGTGGCATCGGTGATTGGCATTCTTCTCGCGCCGCCGGTGCGCCGCTTGCGCAGGAACCTGGCCGGTGCCGCGCCGGTAATCGACACCGCAAGGCTGAACGAGGCATGAGCAAGTCTGACCCGATCGAGAGCGCGCTGCACGCCATCTCCCAGTTGCGCGCCGCCGACTCAGACGAGCAGGCGGCGAAGGATCTGCAGCCCTATCTGCGACACCGCTCGAACCTGGTCGTCGCCAAAGCGGCGAAGGTTGCGGGCGAGTTGCGTTTGTCCAAGCTGGTGCCGGAGCTGGTGGCCGCTTTCAAGCGTTTCATGAAGGACCCCGCCAAGCTCGATAAGCGCTGTGCCGCAGCGATCGAAATTGTGGCGGCACTCTACCAGTTCGACTACGTTGATCCGGATGTTTACCTGCGCGGCCTGCATCACGTGCAGATGGAGCCTTCGTTCGGCGAGTCGGTGGACGCGGCCGCCCCGCTGCGCGGCATCAGCGCGCAGGGCCTGCTGCGCACGCGCTATCGGCACGCGCTGGAAGAGGTAGTGCCTCTGCTAATGGATCCAGAGCCACCGGCGCGGGTGGGCGTAGTCCGCGCACTCGCCACCAACGGTGGCGATGCCGGCCTGCTGCTGCTGCGCCTAAAGGCACTGACCGGCGAACCTGATTTCGATGTTCTCGCCGAATGTTTCGCCGGCTTGCTCACCGCCTCGCCAGAGCGGAGCCTGGAGTTTGTCGCCCGTTTCGTCAACGACGAGCAAGAGATCACGGCCGAAGCGGCCATCTGGGCGTTGGGGCAATCGCGGTTGTTGGCCGCCTTCGATGTGCTACAGGAGAAGTGGGAGCGAACGGCAGATCGCCCCACGCGAAAGGTGCTGATGACCGCGCTTGCTGCATCGCGGCTACCCGAGGCGTTGGAGTTCCTGTACGCGCAGCTACGGGAGGCGAACCTGCAAACGGCAAGCGACGTCATCGTGGCGCTCGCGCCTTACGCCGCGGTCGAGAGCATCGCACAGGCCGTGCGGTCCGCGGTGAACGAGCGCGCGCAGCCGAAATTGATCGAGATCTTCAAGAGCGAATTTCGTGGCCTTTAAAGGTGTCTCGCACTCTCGCGGAGGCCTCATTCACGACTTGCTCGCCAGCAACGTCTTGATCTCCTGTTCGACGGTAGGGAGCTGCACGGCGCCGACGTAGCGGGCGGCGATGCGGCCATCACGTCCAATAAGGACGGTCACGGGCAGGCCCAGGATCCCACCGTAGGATTGCGCGATTTTGTCCGTGCCCATGCCGACCGGATAGTTCATCTTGAACTGCCGATAGAACTCGCGCACCGGCTTGGCATCGTCGTCCATGGACATGCCGACGATTTGCAGGCCTTGCGGGCCGTAGCTGTCCTGGAACTGCACGAAGTTGGGAATCTCGGCGCGGCAGGGCGTACACCACGTTGCCCAGAAGTTCAGCAACACCACTTTGCCGCGAAGGGAAGCCAGATCGACAGGATGGCCGTTCAGATCCTGTACCGAGAAGTCGGCTGCGGCACTGTGAACCGCTCCCGGCGGGCCGCCGCCGGAGCCTGAAGCGCTGTGACAACCGTTGGCGAGCAGTCCCAAAATCAACGCGAGTGCCAGCTTAGACAGACCGGCTTTGTTCATCCTCAATCCTCCCTGGTGGGCAACAGCGTTGTGTGCGGGCCGGCAAAAGGTCAGAAGCCGACGCGCCCGTAGCGTTTTGCGGCTTCTCCAATTAGACGGGCGATCCGGGCCAAGGCCACCTCGTTCAGCCTACCGCATTCAACTCTGCCAGGCGAATATGTCGGCCCATTCCACGGTTTCACTCCCGGAACAACTCCGTTGTGAGCGGCTGAATCATACGTTCTGTTCTCGTCCCGCGTCGCGCCCATGACGCCAGTCGGTAGCGGGGTCGAAGAATCCAGAGCGAGCTTCGTCGGTCGCCGAATAAAGGTGGGTCGGTGTCTATGTTTCGGTTGCGTATCGCGTTGGGTGGTGTGGGTCTCCTGCTAGTTCTGACGTTCGCAGGCTGCGGCGGTGGAAGCACCAATAACACCGGGGGCAATAACAATGGCGGCAACGGAAACGGCGGTTCGTCGGGTCCAACGGTGTCGAGCTTTGCCGTCTCTCCGACCATCGTCGCTCCCGGAGAGTTTGTGAACTTCTCCTGGGCCACCAGCAACGCGACCGCATTTTCCGTCACGCCGTCAATCCTCAACAATGATGAGGAGACGCTGCCCCTGAGTGCGACGGCCTACTCGTACAACACCAACGCGCTGATGCAGACGACGGCGTTCCAGGCGACGGCCAGCAATGGCTCGACTATGTCGCCGCCGGCGTCCGCGACCCTGACCGTCGTTCCGGTCACCCTGAGCTCATCGGCCACGATGGTCCAGGCCGGCCAGTCGGTCCTGCTCAGCTACGGCGGTCCGAATAACGGCAGCACCGGGTGGCAGTTGACGGTCAGCGGCAGCAATAATCCGGTGGACCTGTCGACCAGTTGCAGCGGAAACACGTGCTCGGGAACTTATCAAACCGGACCGCTGGCTACCACGACGACCTTCCAGGTACAGATAACCGGGCCGGCGCCGACCGGCGGCCAGGCGTTTTCCCCGCAGGTAATGGTAACGGTGGAGCAGCCGACGACCCTTACCTTCACGGCCAATCCGCAAACCGTGCCGCCCGGCGGCTCGGTAATGCTGTCGTGGACCACGACCAATGCCGCATCGGTGAGTATCGATCACGGTCTCGGCCAGGTGGCGCCGCCGTTGAATGTGAACCAGGGCACGTATTGCTGCGTAAATCCGACGCAGACGACGACCTACACGGCGACGGCCACATCGATTTATCCCGGCGCTCCCCCGGTGATGGCCACGGCGACGGTGACCGTGAGCACGGGCGGGCTTTCCAATATCAACCACATCATCTACATGATCCAGGAGAACCGCGCCTTCGACAATTACTTCGGCCAGTTGGCGGAGTATCGCGTCAATCATCAGCCGCCAATTCAAGGCGCGCAGTTGAGCGACGTGAATGACCTTCACACGCTGCCATCGGGCTACCAGATATGCAATCCGCAGGGACACTGCTTTGGGCCGTTCCACGCCCGGACCGAATGCATCGAGAACCTTTCGCCTTCCTGGGACGAGACCCACTACGACATGGACCTGGTGGGCAATGACTGGTTAAACCTGACGCAAGACTCCATGTATAAAATGGACCGCTTCCTCGATACCACCTTGTCCGGCGGTACTGGCGACCAGTACGATCCCACGCACTCGCGGCCCCTCGGTTATTACGATCAAACCGATTTGCCGTACTACTACGAGCTGGCGACCCAGTTCACAACTGACGACTACTGGTACTCTCCGGAACCGGCGAATACCGTGCCCAACCGGATGTACTTGTTCGCGGCGACGTCCTACGGTCACGCCTTCCCGCCGAACAATCCGAATGACCCGGCATGGCAGCGGCCCACGTTCTTCCGGGCACTGCAAAATGCCGGCATCACCTGGCGGTATTATTACCAGGACAACAGCGTATTCCTGGCGAACTGGGCCGACTGGAGCGATCCCCAGATCCAGGCGAACGTGCGCAACATTCAGGAGTACTACAACATTCTGGCCAGCCCGAATGCCGACCAGGAGCTGCCGCAGGTGGTCTTCATCGAGCGCGCCAGCTCAACCGGGTTCGACGAACATCCGGGCAACAACGTGCAGACCGGCGCAGTGCGGGCCGAGAATGCCATCAATGCCCTGCTGAACAGCGCGGCCTGGCCCGACTCGGCCTTCATCCTCACTTACGATGAGGGAGGTGGACTGTTCGACCATGTCGGGCCGATTCTGGTGACTCCGCCTGACGATCTCACGCCGCAGGACCTGCAACCGGGAGACCAGACCGGACTGTTCAACGTCTCCGGATTCCGGGTGCCGGTCATCGTGGTGTCGCCATGGTCGAAGCCGCAAACCGTGGTGCACCTGAAGGCCGACTACACCGCGATCCTGAAGCTGATTGAAACGCGGTTCAACGTGCCGGCCCTGACCCAGCGCGACGCGAACGCGGCTGACATGGCGGACCCGCAGAGCGGCTTCTTCGACTTCAGTTCCCCGCACCTGTTGCAACCGCCATCGTTGCCCTCGCAACCTACGAACGGCACCTGTAACTACCAGATCGAGGGCCACCCATAAACAAGAAGGGCCTCCGCAGAAGTATGCGGGGGCCCGCTTGGTTGCACAAAAGTTAACGAGGCCCGCAGGCCTCGTGCGAAGTTATCTCTTCTTCTTGGCGGCCTTCTTTGCGGCCTTCTTCTTCGTCGCCATGATGTTTCCTCCTGTTTTTCAAACTCTCCCTTGAAAAAACTTTGGCCCAGTAATCAGCTGCCCAACATAGTGGTTGGTCAATACAGCTACGCAAGATATTGCGGTTACTTTTCAGGAATGTCAATAAGAATTTGTAACATCATCTTGCGCGAGCCGAAACTTTGTGATGCAAGCCAGCCAGGCTGGTGACGGCAGGTCGAGTTTTCGCCACGACGGGCCGCCGCCCGCCCGGCCTCAAGCTGTGCGAACGTAGTATGCTTGGAAAGCGGCGATACTGGGAAAACCTGAGCGCGAGAGCTGCGTCGAATCTGTCAGTGCCCCGTTTGTTCATCATGAACTTTGCCCATCACGGCCCTGACGGCGGCGATACGGAGCGCAAAGGACCCGTACTGGTGATGCCGCCGCCCCCGCCTCGCAAGACCCACCGTTGGCAACGATGGAGAAACCGGCTGTTCCTAGGGGAGCTCATTTTTATCTGCCTTTTCATGGGCATCTTACTGGTTACAGTTCCCTGGACGCCGTATTGGAGCGAGAACTCCCTGATCGCCGGCTACCCGGGTCTGCACGAATTGCTGATGCACGACTTCGTCCGGGGCCTGATCAGCGGTCTCGGCCTGGTCGACATTTATTTGGCAATTGCCGAAGCGGTGCACTACCGGGAGTACTTCGAGTAAGCCGGAGCTCCGGTTCCCGGAGCTCGCAGCATCCATAGAAGAAAATGACCGACAAAAAGCAGCCGAACCGCGCTCCCCTGGCCTACGAAAACAAGGACTTCCTGAACGGCCCCGATGGACGCATTCTGCGCATCCTGGCCGAGTACCAGGAGCCGCTGGCGCGCTTCCGGCGCGAGCGTATTCAAGACACCATTGTGTTCTTCGGGTCGGCGCGCTTTCACAGCCGTTCGCAGGCCGAAGAGGCGCTGCAATTGCTCCACAAGCCGGGCTCGGCGACCCCCGCGCCGCCGGAGGAGCAGGCGGGGATTCGGCGCGCTAAGGCCGACGTCGAGATGGCCGCGTACTACGAAGACGCACGGCGGCTGGCGTTCATGATCACCCAGTGGACCCGGTCCATCAACCAGCCGCGCCATCGGTTCGTGATCTGCACGGGCGGCGGTCCTGGCATTATGGAGGCGGCCAACCTAGGCGCCACCGAAGCCGGCGGCAAGACCATCGGCATGAACATTAATCTGCCGTTCGAACAGATGCCTAACCCTTACATCACCCCGGAACTCAACTTCGAGTTCCACTACTTTTTTATGCGCAAGCTGTGGTTCGCCTATCTGGCGAAGGCGCTGGTCATCTTCCCGGGGGGCTTCGGCACCTTCGACGAGCTCTTCGAACTGCTGACGCTGGCGCAGACGGAGAAGCTGGCCAAGCGCATCACCATCGTCATCTACGGCAAGGCGTATTGGGACCGGGTGGTCAACTTCCAGGCGCTGGTGGATGCGGGGACCATCTCGCCCGACGACCTGGATCTCTTTTATTGGGCCAATACGCCGGAAGAGGCGTTCGCCACCCTGAAGGATGAACTGACCCGGTACCACCTGGAACGAAAGCCCTCCCACGACAAGGGGCCGGACATCGCGAAGACAAGACCGTAAGAACAGTTTCGAGTTTCAAGTTTCAAGGTTCTGGTTTCGAGTGCGGGACAATCCATCTGCAAACTTGAGACTGGAAACTCGAAACTCGACATGGGTTCGGCAAGCCGGCGGCTTTTGTGCATCCAACTACCATGCCGCTTTCTCAGCAGATTGTCTGGCTGTTCCTGCTGGCGTTGCCGATCGCCAGCATCGCCTGGACGGTGACTCATGAGGAAGTCTTTCGTGAGCCCCGCGAATATTGCGTGAACCAGAGCACGCACTCGCGCTCGGTGCTGTGCCGCAAGTTTTTCTACCTGTTCACCTGCGAATACTGCTTCAGCCATTGGGTCGCCGCCGCGTTCCTCATCATGACCCGGTTCAAGCTGCTCTACCCCGACTGGCGCGGCTACATGGTTTCCCTCTTCGCCCTGGTGTATGTCTCCAACTTCTACATCGGCCTGTTCGGACACGTGAAGCTGGAAGTCAGAAGGAACCGTGCCGAGATCAAGGCCATCGAGGCGGAGGTTGAGGAAAAGGTGAACGGGAGAAAAGCGGCGTAGAACCAGCTTTGAGTTTTGCGCTCCTCAGTTGCAACCTTCAAGACACAGTTGGTTGACGCGAGACGAACCGGTCGCTCGAGACTGGAAACTTGGAACTCGAAACTGATTTAGCACTTTAGGCACTCGCAGCCTTGGGATGAACGGGGTAAACTGTTGCCCGCATGTCCCTATCACTTGAGGTGGCGGGCCGCAGCGATGTGGGCAGGGTGCGCCCGTCGAACGAGGATCACTTCGGATACGACGAAAAGCTGGGCATCTTTGTGGTGTGCGACGGCATGGGTGGACACGCCGCCGGCGAGGTCGCCAGCCAGATCGCCGTCGAAACCGTGCTCTCGTTTTTTCGCCAGCGCAAGCCGAGCAGCGAAGAACGTGGTTTCCTCAACGACGCCCCGGAGGGCGCGCGCCTGCTGGCCGAAGCGGTGAAGGAAGCCAACGACGCCATCCTCACCTACGCCGAAGAGCATAAGAACACCTCCGGCATGGGCACCACTCTGGTGGCCGCGCGCTTCTGCGATGGCCTGTTCAGCATCGCCAATGTCGGCGACAGCCGCATCTACCTGTTTCGCGAAGGCCAACTGCTTCAGCTCACCGAAGACCACTCGCTGGTGATGGAGCAGGTGCGCCGTGGCATGATCACGCTGGAGCAGGCCAGGCAGTCCTCGGCCCAGAACATCATCACCCGCGCCCTGGGTACCGACGAAAGTACTCTGCCCGACCTGGGCGAGTTTCCCGCTCAGGGCGGCGACATGCTGCTGCTGACCACCGACGGCGTCCTGCGCCACATCGAAGACGACGAGATCCGCAGCATTCTGCTGCAACTGCCGTCCTTGCAGGCGGCGTGCGACACGCTCATCGACGCCGCCAACGAAAACGGCGGCGAGGACAATTCGACCTGCGTGCTGATTCGCGTGCGTAACGGGGAGGTAAAGCCCTTGCCCGATTCCGATTGCAGACCGGTTGCGGTTTCGAATTAAGAAGCGACCCAGCGCTGGTGGGAGCAGTTCAGCCCGGCAAATGCGGGGCGAGGTTGAACGCTAGCGTTCCTCGTCCTGGTCGGAGTCGTCGAACACCGTGGTCCCGAAGTCCTCCACTAGGTCCAGCAGGTGCTGATAGCGTTCATACCACTCGGTGGTCACCTCGAAGAGAAACATGACGCCCTGGTGCGGCCAGCCCAACTGGATGAAGCCGGTCTTCCCGATGTAGTTGCGCAGCCAGCGTGCCTCTTCCATGTCCTCGTCGCTGGGAAACGCCGTATGTTGCAGCCGCTGGATGAGGTAGTCGAGCTCGTCGCGCTGGAGCACCTCCTCGTCCATAGTGAGGAACTCCGCACCTGCTTTTTTGGCCAGCTCGACGAAGTCCTTCCAGCTATCGGGATTGTCGCGCGGGTCCCACATGACGCTGCGTACCTCTTCGGTCACGTAGCCCTGAAAACGGCTCAGGCCGTGGCCCACGATGAAGGCGTTCATGTCGTCTTTCAGGCTGGAAAGGTCGTCGGCCATAGGGTTCTCATCGCGCGGGCAGAACGAAATCGCCGCAACGACAAACATCATACTCCCAAGCGCTTGGCGAGACACCAGCGCCCAATCTCGACGGCGCGGGCTGGGCATAGATGCCGGAGAGGCTTTCGGGGCAAGCCGGCGAGGCAGAGAGCGAGGTTGGACATAGCCGCTGAGGCCCAAGACCTCAGCGGCATAATCCCAAAGCGAACTGCTTCATCGCCGGCGCGATATTTTACTTGCCGAAGTTATAGAAAACGCCGGTGGAAATCCGAACGTTGTTCTGCGTCTCGTTGAAGTGGGACGTGCGATACCAATCCACCTGCGCTACGCGGACGCCAAAGTTGGACTTGAACGACAGGTCGAGTCCGCCGCCGACCGCCATGGCAAAGGCGTTGTCACTGCCCGACGCTCCGAAGCCGGAGCCGCCGACATGGCTGCCCCCAAACAACGCGTGCACAAAGGGCGCGACCCGCTCGGCACGAAACGTCACGGTCGGCCCGAACAGGTAGCTGTAATCGTGGACGCTGACACTGGAGACATTGCCGTAATAGCCGCCGAAATCACCCGTCAGGCCGAACCAGCGGTTTACGTTGAAGCTGGTCTGGGCATTCCAGCCGTTGAAATTCTGCCGGCTGCTCAGGCCCGACGTGTCCAAATTCAAGTAAGAATATCCGCCAAACACCTGGGCGCGCGGGAACTCGTCCTGGGCCAGAAGCGGTGCGGCAACGAACATCATTAGAGCGATTATCAGCAATAGTTTCTTCATGGTTCCTCCCCTGAACAACAAACTTTGGGTGAACGCAAACAAACCCTTGCGGTTTTACCAACACCGCCTCTTGTGGGCTGCCGTTCCTTTTGAGCATAGGAACATGCGAGACAAAAATCTGTGACGCAGCACCAAGGTGTTACAAATTGCTCGTGCTCGTCCCACTTTGAAACTCGACGCCAATCGGGAACCAAACGAAACTACGCGCTGCATCGTGGGTCTTGGGTGACGCTTTTCACCCACCGCCACATCGCGCTGGAGGAAAGAGGAGACATTTGAATGTGTTAGACTAAGTGCTTTTCCGGGCGCGCCGGGAACCAGCAATGCTCTTTTCGAAAGAATATGTGGGCTATCTTGCCCGCGAAATCACCAACAAGCTGATCGAGGGCGAATTCATCGAGACGCCGAACAAGGCGGCCATGAACGAGCGCATCCACGCCGCCCTGCTCGACGAGCTCACGCTGGAAGACCGCATCAACGACGAGGTGCGTATCATCCTCGAGACCTACGCCGAGGAGATGCAGCGCAGCGGCGCCAACTACCAGGAGATGTTCAAGAAGGTGAAGAACGAACTGGTGCGCAAGTATAAGGCGGTGCTGTGAGGATCAGCCGCGAAAAGATCAACAAGCTGGCGCACGCCGTCTCTGACACGCTCGCCGACATGCCGGACGTGGACTTTCTGGAAGACCGCAACGCGGTGCGGCTGGAGGCGAAGCGCTTGCTCGAGGCATTGATGGCCCAAGAGGCGCGGATCGACGCTGCCGCCCGGCAAAAGATCGAAAGCCAGCGCCGTACCATCCTGGAAGGATCCCAGGAGTGGGACATCCTCTACCGCAAATACTACAATGAAGAAGTCAAGAAGCTCGGCATTTAGCATCTACTAAACGACCTATTCCTTCCCGTTCCGAGCCAGCTTTCCACAACTCTGATTGATGAAACCGCAGCTTCCCGCAGGCTTGGGCTTATCTTCGCGTCTGGCTTGACGTTTGTCCGCCGGAGGAACGCCGTCCAGGTCGTCGTGAGCTGCTTCCGCTGCTCACCCGTCACCAATGAGTTGCCAACTGTCCCGTGTAATTGCGCATTCGTCTTTTGCGTCGACTTTTTGGGGAACCAACAACGTCTATTACAGCTAGAGCATCGTTGACATGGCGACACAGGTCTATTCGGCTCCCAATTCGGCTCCGTTTGGTGCAGGTATGCGCGTCGTGCTGTGGGAACCAGATTCAGAGGTCCGCGCCCTGCTGCGGGCGCTGATCGATCGCGACCCGATGCTGAGCGTCGTAGCTGAAGCTTGTGATTGGCGGGAATGCGAAGAGTATCTGGAGGACTTGTTGCCGGAGCTGCTGATCGTCCAATCCGGCGCGCTTCCGGAAGAGTGGCGCCGGACACATCAGGAGAGCGCGCTGCCGGTGGTCATGGAATTGATGGGGCCCAGAGCGCGTGGAATTCGTCTGTTAACGCCGGAGCGTGAATCAAGTCCGCCAAACGCGCAGGCCATCAAACAGTCGCTTGCTGAGGCGGTGAAGAAAGTCTATGAGCGGAAGGTCAAGCAGCTATGGTGGCTCATGGACAGGTATGTCACGGGATTGCAGCCGAATCCCGAGCATCCTCCCGTACTTAAGGTCGAGCGTGAGGGCTTGGCCGTCGATCTGGAAGTACGCACGATACTGTCGATTGTAGCCGCGCGAAAACATGTGACCGTCCACGGCACGTCGGGTTGTTTCACCATGCGCGAGCCCATTCACCGCGTAGCTTCACAGCTGGACCCTTCCGTATTTGTAAGAATTCACCGCTCGGTGATTATCAATTCGCGCCAGCTCGATCTCAGGCGAAGCATGAGCGCGAACCCATCGCAGGCGATATTGCGGGATGGCTCGATCTATCCTGTCGGTCCAAACTATCGCCAGGCTTTCGCGGCCATGCTTGAGTCAGCCTCCTGATTACAGGTCATCTGTACTCCCGAAAACATGTTTGTGGCGCGACTGGTGCTGCATTAATCGTTCGTGCCGCACGAATTCGTCTTCTTTGGACGCCCGGCTACAAGTCACAGCTTGGAAACAACTGGCGCACAAATCTCTCCAACCCCGGTCCAGCCCATCGTGACCACAGCTCATCCCACACCGTTCGCAACAGGACAGCTAACGGGTGAATAGGACGATGAGGTGCTCCTACACCGTCGGACACCGAGTGTGCTCTCGAATGCGCAAGGGTGCCACACCTCCAATGAGAGTGGGAAATATGAAAGCAGGGAAATGGATTGCTGCAATGCTGGCGCTGGTGCTTTCCGCAGCGCTGGTGCTTTCCGCAGCGCTGGCGCCATGCCTGATGGCGCAGTCGCTGGTCTCGGGCGACCTCACCGGCACGGTCACTGACCCGAGCGGTGCGGTTGTCTCCGGCGCGACCGTAACGGTGAAGAGCGAGGCCAACAGCTCGACTCGCACCACGAATACCAACAGCAACGGCGCATACCGCTTCGCCTTGTTGCCGCCCGGCAACTACAGCGTGAGCGTCACCGCGCAAGGCTTCAACAAGGCCGATACCAAGACCTCCGTGAATGTGGGACAGGCGACCATCGCCGACGTAAAGATGGCCGTCGGCGGCGCTTCGCAAACCATCGAAGTGACCTCGTCCGCGCCGCTGGTGCAGGCCGACAACGCCGACCTCTCTACCAACTTCAATCAGAACCTAATCGCCAATCAGCCCAACGGCGGTAACGACATCACTTATGTCGCGCAGACCGCGCCCGGCGTAGTCATGAACACCGGCCAGGGCTACGGCAATTTCAGCAGCTACGGCCTGCCCTCCACGTCCAATCTGTTCACCATCAACGGCGAGAACGATATGGATCCGTACCTCAACCTGAACAACTCCGGCGCCACCAACCTCACGCTCGGCAAGAACGACATTCAGGAAGCCACCGTGGTGAGCAACGCCTACTCCGGCCAGTACGGCCAGCAGGCGGGGGCGCAGGTTTCCTATGTTACCAAGTCGGGAAGCAACCAGTTCCACGGCAACGCCGAGTACTGGTGGACTGGCCGCACCCTGGACGCGAACGACTGGTTCAACAACCTGAACGGAACGCCGCGCCCGTTCGCCAACAACAATGAGTGGGCGCTGTCCCTCGGCGGCCCGATCAAGAAGGACAAGACCTTCTTCTTCCTGAATACCGAGGGCATTCGCTACATCGTGCCCGCGAGTACACCGGTATTCGCCCCCAGCCCGAATTTCATCAACGCTACCCTGGCGAACCTAGCGGCGAATGATCCCAGCTCCGTGCCGCTCTACACGCGGCTGTTCAACCTGTACCAGTCGGCGCCTGGGTACAACGTCAGCGCGTTCGGAGCGGGCGATGGTGGCAACTGCGGCGTAGCGATTGTCGGCAACTGCATCGGGCAATACCAGGCTACTCCGGCCTTGCCGGGAACCGAGTTCATTGCCAGTGCACGCATCGACCAGAACTTCTCTGACCAGGACCATGTTTTCTGGCGGGTGCGGGTTGACCAGGGGACGCAGGCCACGGCGGCCGATCCCATCAATCCGGCGTTCAACGCGGCCAGCTATCAGCCGGCTTATGACGGCCAGTCGCAGTGGAACCACGTTTTCGGCGCCAATGCGACCAACCAGTTCATCGTGGCCGGCAGCTACTACCGCGCCATCTTCACCCAGAACGATCCCCAGTTGTTTCCCTACTCGCTGGTCAGCACCGGGTTCAGCCTGACCTCGGTGGGTGGACTGGTGTTCGACTTCCCGCAGGGTCGCAACACCACGCAGTATCAGATTGTCGATGACTTCTCGTTAACGAAGGGAGCGCACAGCCTGAAGTTCGGCGCCAACTTCCGGCGCTACGACATCACCGATTACGCCTTCAGCGTTCGCAATAACCCCGAGGTGTTCATCGACACCCCGGTCGATCTGTTCAACGGAGTCTCCGTGCAATATCGCCAGACCTTCCCCTCACGCTCCTCCGAGCCGGTGGCGCTGTGGGGGTTGGGAGTCTATGGGCAGGACGAGTGGCGGGTCAACAAGGCGCTGAAGCTCACCTTGGCATTGCGCGCGGAGCACAACTCCAACCCCGTATGCCAACTGAACTGCGCAGCGTTGCTCGACTCGTCGTTCAATTCGTTGCTGGCGGCGGGACAACTCACGGCCACCACGCCGTACAATTCCATCATCAATGCCAATCAGCACCAGATTTTCCGCTCGACCGATGCGATCAACATCTCGCCCCGGTTCGGATTTGCCTGGTCGCCGGGCGGCAGCGACAAGACGGTGGTTCGCGGCGGCTTCGGCATCTTCTATGACGCGCTGCCGGGCGTGATCGGCGATCAGTTCATGCTGAACGCCCCTAACCTGGTCGAGGAGCGCATTCCCAACGCGCTTTGGGCTGATACCACCGCGAACGGCGCAGCCGCGCAGGCCTCGTCATCGGCCGGGGCGATCATGTCAGGATTCGCCAACGGCGCCTCATTTGCCAGCCTGGAAGCCTTGCTGGGCCCGAATTTCCGCGCCCCGGTGTTCCGCAGCCAGGCCGGAACCTTCAACACCCCGCAGTATCAGCAGTGGAGCTTGGGCATCCAGCAGGCGCTGGGCGACAGGAGCTCCGTTAGTCTCGGCTATGTCGGCAATCACGGCATCAACATCCCGGTGTACAACGAGGGCCTCAACGCCTTCGGAGCGGGTTATGCGCCGTTCCCCGACACCGCACCCACTTCAATCTTCGGCGCCGTGCAGGAGTACTCCAGCGCGGGCGTCTCCAACTACAACGGTCTGACCGCTTCGTTCACGCAGCGCGTGACCTACGGCTTCACGGTGCAGGCCAGCTACACCTGGAGCCATGCCTTCGACGACGTGTCGAACGAGGGGGTGTTGGCGACGCCGTACAACAACTCGAATGCCGCGTTCAGCGGGACGCCGTCGAACGTGCAGTACCAGATCAACCCCACGTGTCTGCGCTGCTACAACTACGGCAACGCCGACTACGACGTTCGCAACTCCTTCAACGCCAGCTACGTTTGGCAGATGCCGTACAAGTTCAGCAACAAGTATGCCAATGGCGCGCTGGGCGGCTGGACGCTGTCGCAAAACTTCTTTGCCCGCTCGGGTCTGCCATTCACCGTCATCGACGGCTTCACCAGCATTACCAACTACACGCCGATCAGTCCGCCGACGGACGTGATTGGCGCGGGGCAGCAGAGCTGCGTCAATGGCCTGAGCGCCTGCTTGAATCCCGCCGCATTCGCCTCGGCGGTCAACGCCTTCCCCAACCAGCGGCGGAACCTGTTCCGCGGTCCGGGCTTCTTCGACTCCGACTTCAACGTCAACAAGAACTTCAAGCTGACGGAGCGGATGGCCCTGGGCGTAGGCGCCAACTTCTACAACATCTTCAACCACCCGAACTTCACGAATCCGGACAACAACTTCGCGGATAGTACCTTCGGCCAGATTCTCACCACCACCGCGCCACCTACCGGGCCTTATGGGGCTTTCTTCCCAGGCCTGCCGTCAGGACGCGTCATTCAGTTCCAGGGCAAGCTGGTGTTCTAGAGTCCAGCGCTCTGGCTTTTCACGGCGGCCCTCCTCAGGGGCCGCCTTTTTTGTGCTCGCTACACCGAAGACTTACTTGAACCAGTACGGGGTCTGCTTGGTCCACGACGAGGTTGGATAGCGCGTGTGCAGGAGATCGTACGCTGCCTTGCTGATCTTCCCGGTGTTGTCGCCACTGCATCCGTAGCGCGTCGCACGAACGACCAGGTGAAGCGCCTCGGGTAGACGCTGGTCGTCAGGATGGTCCTTCGCCCAGTTCAACACAACCCGACCCATATAATCCGGCGCGGCCGCAAGCGTGGACAGCTGGCGCCACTGCTCCTCGGTGCTGGTGCGCTCCGCGGCTGTCAGGAACGAAGGGAACGGCGGCGGCACCGGTTCCGATTTCTTTGCGGTGTCGTTTTCCGCCGGAAACTCCCTCAGGAAATACGCCACGGCCTCTGGGCCGTTCTCATTGGCAAAGGCTTTCCCGCACCACCAGTTATCGCGAAAGTTGTCGATGGCGTTGAACTTGGCCTCGCGAAATCCGCCGCCGTAGATGAACGGACGCATGCCGGGGAAGTGCAGCATCGTCCAGGTGGCGGCGAAGGTTCGTGCCTCGTCCGTGGCGGCGGCGTCATATCCCTTTATGTAATCGCGCAGGTCGAAATGTCCCTCGACCGTCATCGCCTCTACTGCCTTGGCTGCGTTGAGGTCGCCGAGGATGGCGGCGCGCGCCCAGGTCGCGCGCGCAATGTACGCGCGCAATTCCGACGGCAGCACCGTTCCCGTGACCGCCTCCGTCAGCATGGAGAGCGGCAGGCGCTGGTTGAAGATGCGCGAGGAGTCGCCTTCCAGACGTTTCGGCAACGGCTTGGCTGGGCCAGTGCCAGTCGCGGGCGCGCTGCAGTCGTCGCAATCCATGTACGAATACTCGACCGGCGTGCGTGGCGCGAATTCCAGGAACTGATGGAAGTCAGCGGCTACCGCCAGCCGCTCGCCGAGCAGAAGATTGAAGCTGGACAATGAGCCTTCCTCGAATCGCGACAGGTTAGCGTCGAGCAATTGCCGTGCGGCATCGGGCTTATTCTGCGCAATCATCAGCCGCGCGCGGTAATACACAGCCATCTCGTAGGCAGGAGAGTTTGGCGCGACCGCAGCCGCAGCGTCCGCCAACGCGGGGGCATTGGCATCTCCGGCTTGCGTGATGCTGAGCGCCGCGATCAGCCACGCTTCTGACTTGGTTGCACGCCAGCGCTCGACCGGGTGGTTCATCGCGTTGGCGCCAGGCTGCTGGAAAGTCAGCACCCAGTCCGTGAGGTCGTCGAGCAGCCCTCGTTTTGCCAAGCCGTCACGCCACGCACTTGACCTTGGCAAGTCCGTGTCTGGAACATAGGCCTGCTTTCGTAGCAACCAATTGAAGTCGATAAGGTCCTGCGCAATGTCGCCCACCGGTGTACGGCCGGAAAGCTGCTGGGCGACCTCATGCAGCCGCTCATCGGGATGCAGCCGGACCTCAACAAAATCCAGTAGACGCCGGCTCGCAGGATGGACAGCGGCCAATGCGGGGGCCTTCAGGATCGACTGAAGCTGCTTCTCCGCCGCCGTCATCTGCTGGACGTTGAAGCTGGGGGCGTTGGGATCGCGATGCGGGTCATTGCTCGACGGAACATTCAGCGTCGCGTCGCGGACATAGCAGCGCGCGACGAGATAAGGCGCCCAAATTCGCCACGGTGAGTCGGGCTCGTCTGCGATCTGCCGAAACTGCTGCGCCGCGACCTGGAAATCGCCGGCGTAAAAGTTGGCTGCAGCGATCTGGTACTGCCGGTCCAGTCGCAGCACGGCGTCCTGAAGTCCGGCTGTGGGAGCCGGCAGCCGCGGCGGCACTTGCGCTGCGGCATTCTGGTAAGCCCCGACGCGGTCTGTTCCGTGGCAGTTTTGGAAGACCGTATCCTGGGCCTGCACCCAATCGCGAACCGGCGCACTGCCTGCGCCAAACCTCTTTGTGAGATCCATGAGCGTCTTGGCGGCGGTCACAAAAGCATCGTTTCCGCAGTTTGGATATTCCACCCAGGGAGAGTCGGGCATTTGCCGAAACCGATTCATGTTGTTCAGTTCGGTCGCGCTGGGCTGGCCGAGAGCCGCGCTGCGCGCCTCGGCCCATTTGTTGATCGGAACTTCATCCGGCGACGGCTGGCCTGGAGGTGGCCAAGTCGGCGTCCACGCCTGCACGATGGCCGTCTGTTCTGCCTTGCTCAGTGGCTTGCCCGAGAGATAACGGTAAGCGATGACGAGATACTGCCGCTGATAGCTGGGCAGGACAATTCCCAGCCTTCCCTGCGCAAACAGATCGAGCGGCTGATCGGGGCCTTCCTGCTCGGTGAACACCGGCCCGCTGAAGAACGGCCCGCAAGAGAAGATGTTGGCGGGCGTCAGCAACACCGCCAACAGCACGGCGGCAGCCGCAGGAAAACGACGACGAAGGAGGTTCATGGCGTGAGCTTTCGTTGAACAGCTGCAAAACTGGTTTCGGTCCAGCGGCGCGGATTGAAGATGTAGAACCGCCGGCCGCGCGCGATCTCCGGCCACGGCTCATCGGTAGAAACGCCAACGCTGGTGCGGCACAGCGGCTCGCGAAAGTCGTCGCCGCCCGCCAAGGCACGAACGATGGTGGCGCGGTCCTTCCCCATGCGAAACATCATGGGAACCGCTTCATCGATGGGCAAGCCCGCTAACCAGTCGTCGCCCAGGCACCACGAGCCCAGCGCGGTGATCGAGAGCGGCATGGAGGGCGGAAGCTTAGAGCGGACATCACTCAGCAGCGCACGATAGAAGCCGCGCTGCGACTGCGTGGCATCGAAATCGATCTGCACCTCGCGCACCTGCGGCAGGGCAGCGACGGTGGCGATCGCACGCGCCACGCTTTCTGTGTATGTAGCTTCGAATTGTCGTGGATTATCCGGGGTGACCTCAAGCCGCACGACGGCGATCAGCGGCGTGCTCTTGCTCACCTGCAATGGCTGCATCCGCGGACGCACCACCGGCTCTCGATTGAGGTAGATGGACTCGGCGAGAAAAGCCACTCCAACCTGATCGGAGTGGATGAAGCGCAGCGATTCAGGCCGCTCCCAGGCCCACAGTACCAAGTGCGGGTGCGCCGGGCCAGGTGCTCCACCCGGGCGCCCAGCCCCGGTCAGCGCCACCAGGCATAGCAGCGACATCACCAACGCGAGCTTGCCGACCGCACTGCGGCTGCGCATGAAATCTGGCACATGGTAGGACAGTTCTCGTCCCGCGTCCAGAAGAGCTCGTTACCACTCCCCACTGCGGATTCGCTTGCCAATGGCGGCGCACTCGGCTAACAATATCCACGCATACTTGAGCGGCTCTGCCCTGCACGGCAAGCCAGGAACATACCATGAGCTTCGACGGCGACGCCTTCATCAGCTACGCGCACTTGGACAACGTGGAGCTGATGGAAGGACGAAAGGGATGGGTGGCCAATCTGCACCGCGCCCTTGAGGTGCGTCTGGGACAACTGCTGGGCAAGCCGCCGCAAATCTGGCGCGATCCCAAGTTGTCCGGTAACGACGTGCTGGCGCAGACGCTTCTGGACCGTATTCGCCACGTCGTGGCGCTGATTTCCGTTATCTCGCCGCGCTATGTGAAGTCGGAATGGACGAGGAAAGAGCTTTCCGAGTTCTATCACGCCGCCGAGGAGCACGGCGGAGTCAAGGTCCAAAACAAGGCGCGCATCTTCAAGGTCATGAAGACGCCTGTGCCGGTCGACCTGCATCCGCCGGAGCTGCGCTCGCTGCTGGGGTACGAATTTTTCAAGGTGGATGCGGAAACCGGCAAGGTCCGCGAATTGGACGAGATCTTCGGCCCGGAAGCGCAAAGGGATTTCTGGCTGCGCCTCGACGATCTGGCGCATGACATCTGCTGCGTGCTGGAAATGTGTGAAGAGCAGGCGCTGGCCGCAGGCGCGATTGCGGGCGAGGGCAAGTGCGTGTTTCTGGCCGAGACCACATCCGACTTGCGCGAGCAGCGGGAGATGATTCGCCGCGACCTGGAGCAACACGGCCACACCGTCTTGCCGGCGTATCAGGTCCCCTTTGTGCTGTCGGAGCTGGAAGCCGCCATGCGCGAAGACCTGAAGCGCTGCGCGCTCTCTATTCACCTGGTTGGCAAGAACTACAGCATCGTGCCCGAAGGAGCGATGCAGTCGCTGGTGCAAATCCAGAATGAGCTTGCCATCGAACGCGGAAACCAGGACGGCTTCTCGCGGCTGCTGTGGATCCCCTCCGGGCTGCAAATTACTGACGAGCGGCAGAAGGCTGTGGTCGAGCAGCTTCGCATCGACCCACGCCTGAACGAGAACGCCGATCTGCTGGAGACGTCGTTCGAAGACCTGCGCACCGTCTACCAGGAGAAGCTGAAGCCACTGGATGCACCCGCGCCCGAGCCTCACGCACCCATTACCGCGCCGGGAGTCGTGAAGAGCTTGTACCTCATGTATGACCAGAAGGATGCCGCCGCGGTCGCGCCCTACGCCGATTATTTCTTTGACAAGAAATTTGAAGTGATTCAGCCAGAATTTCAGGGCGACGAGGCCGAAATCCGCGAGTACCACGAGGACAACCTGCGGGCATGCGATGGGGCCGTGATTTTCTACGGCAGCACCAACGAATGCTGGGTGCGGCGCAAGCTGCGCGAGATGCAGAAAAGCGCCGGCTTCGGCCGCACCAAGCCGCCGGCCACCATCGCCATCATTATTATTCCCGCCCCAGCCCCGGCCGATAACTGCGGCTGCGGTCCCCCGAGAACGCAGTTCCGCACGCATGAGGCGATGGTCATTTCCCAGGTGGACGGATTCTCCCCTGACTCGTTGCGGCCTTTCCTCTCCCGGCTCACCGGCTCGGGTGGCAAGAACTAACTCATGCCTGACCCGCCGTTCAATCCTTTTCCAGGACTGCGGCCTTTCGAAGCCGAGGAGGACTATCTTTTCTTCGGCCGGGAAACGCAGATTGACGAGCTGCTCCGACGTCTGCGCAGTACACGCTTCCTGACCGTCCTGGGCAGCTCGGGCAGCGGTAAGTCGTCGCTGGTCCGCGCCGGGCTGATTCCGGCATTACAGGGCGGCTTCATGATGATCGCCGGATCGAGCTGGCGCATCGCGACCTTCCGCCCCACCGGCGACCCCATCGGCGGCCTCGCGGCAGCGCTCAGCAACCCTGAGGTACTAGGAACCGATCCCGAACTTGCCGACACCCAGCGCGTTTTGATCGAAGCCACGCTGCGTCGCGGCACTCTGGGATTGGCCGATGCGGTCCGCCAGGCCAAAATTCCGCGCGAAGACAATGTGCTGGTCGTGGTCGACCAGTTCGAGGAGCTGTTTCGCTTTCGCCGCAGCCGTCAGGCAGACTCGAAGGACGAGGCCCAGGCTTTCGCGAAGCTGTTGCTGGAGGGTGCGCGGCAAGACGTTCCGGTGTACGTCGTGCTTACGATGCGTTCCGACTTTATCGGCGACTGCATGGAGTATCCCGGGCTGCCGGAAGCGATCAATGCGGGTCAGTATCTGGTGCCGCGAATGGCGCGCGACGAGCTGCGGCTGGCCATCACCGGTCCGGTTGCAGTCGGAGGCGGCCAGATCGCCACCCGCCTCGTGATGCGCTTGCTCAACGATGTTGGCGACGATCAGGACCAGCTTCCGGTGCTGCAACACGCGTTGATGCGGACGTGGGAAGAGCGGGAAGAAAACTCCGTAGTTGGACGGCCCCTCGACCTGGAGGACTACGAGGCGGCTGGCACCATGCGCAACGCCTTAAGCCTGCACGCCGAACAGGCCTACAAGGAATGCGCCGCCCGCGGTCTGGAGAAAATCACCGAGCACCTGTTCAAGGCGATCACCGATACGTTCTCCGATCCGCGCGGCACTCGCCGCCCGACCTCCGTCGCCAATCTCATGGCCATCACCGGCGCGTCGGAGAGGCAGCTTGCGGAAGTGGTCGACATCTTTCGCAAGCCCGGGCGCTCCTTCCTGATGCCACCGGCGACCGTCGGGCTGGCGCCGAGCACCATCATCGACATCTCGCACGAAAGCCTGATGCGCTGCTGGACGCGCCTGATGGCCTGGGCGGAAGAAGAGAACCGCTCGGCCATGATGTACGCGCGCGTCTCGCAGGCGGCGCGGTGGTTCGAGGAAAGCAGCGCGGGACTGTGGCGCGACCCCGAGCTGGAAACCGGCCTGCGCTGGCGGGCAGAAACGCAGCCGACGGAGGCCTGGGCGCGGCGCTACGACGAAAACTTCGCGCCCGCGATGCAGTTCCTCGACCGCAGCGCCGAGGAGCGCGACCGGAGACGCGCGGCCGTGGAACGAGCGCGCAAGCGCAAACTGCGCGAGTATCAATGGGCGGCCGGCGTTCTGGGCCTGCTGCTGGTGGTCACGCTGTGGTTCTTCCACATGGCGCGGGTGCAAAAGGCGCGTGCCGAAACCTACCTTGGGCTGGCGCAGCAGTCGGTGAACGAAATGCTGTCGTCCGCCGGACGCCAGCAGGCGCGCGTTGCCGCCGATGTCCCGGAGCTGGCAGCGTTCCGCAAGGAGTTGCTGGAAAAAGCCCGCGTCTTTTATGACGCCTTCGGGCGGCGCGAGCCGACCAACGATCGCATCCGAACGGAGATGGCCGAGGCACACTTCCGGTTGGGGGACATCAATCGCCTGCTCGGGGACGGAGAGACGGCGGCACGCGAGTACCGGCAGGCCATCGCGCAATTTACGGCGCTGGTGAACAGGCATCCGCATGACTCGTCGCTGCGCCAGTGGCTGGCGAACTCTTACAACTGGCTGGGCGAGACCCTGCGCGTCACTCCCCAGCACGCCGAGGCCGCCGAAGCCTACAACCAGGCCGCGACGCTTCAGCAGGCGCTGGAGCACGAAGACGGCGACAAGGCGATCTACCAGCGAGAGCTGGCCCGAACCTTTTACAACCGGGGAATCCTCTATTACTCCGATCACCAGCCTGAACCGGCGGCGAACGACTTTGAGCGGGCCATCGAATTACTGCAACCGCTCGCCCAAAACACCAGCACTCCCGCCGCAGCCCAGGAATTGGCGCGGGCCTACAATGACCTGGCCAATGTCCGCCGATTTCAGGACCATACTGCGGAAGCGGAACCGCTGTTTGAAAAAGCCGTTGCTATTGATCGCGGTTTGAGCGCACAATACCCCGACAATCGCGATTACAGATTCGAGTTGGCCAACTACTATAACAATCTGGCTCTGCTCTCGATTGAGGAAAACAAACCCGGCCCAGCCCAGAAATGGAACGGTCTGGCTCTGGATCTGCTGACCGAACTGGCCCAGCCGGCGCCCTCTCTTAGCATGGAGTTGGTCAGGACGTACAACCTGGCGGCACAAGCTGAACAGTCGCCGGCGGCAATCGCGGCGGAGTGCCAGAAGGCGCGCGAGACGCTGGAGCAGCTCGCCAGGAACAAGAGCTTCCAGGATCGTCCCGAACTCCGAAATCTGTATCGTGACCTCGGCTACAACTATCTTCAGTTAGCCGACGTTCAGTTCCAGGCCCATTCGGTGGTGGACGCGGAGCGCGCGTTAGAAGAGTGCTCCCGCCTCATTCCTGAACTTTCCGAGGCGGACCGCAGCGCTCTTACAGAGGAGTACGGCAAGCTGGAAAGAAAATTACACAGCACCAAGTCGCCGAAATGATCTAACTGGCCGGAGAGACGACATGAAACCACAGATAGTCCTGAGTCTTGCGCTGCTCTTTGGGACGCCACTGTTGGCGCAAAACACCGTCCTGCGACCGGTGATTTCCGGCGAGGCGGTGCCCGTTTATAGCTCGAGCGCCACCAGCGCTCCCAATGCCGACGCTGACCTTGCGCAGCAACTCCCGCAGCCGAAGGCGAAGGCGACCGACACTGCGAAAAGCGAAATCAAGCGCCCCAAGGCCGAAGGCAGCATGGTCGGCTATATCGATGACCCTATCATCGGCTCGCAGGTGCGCCTTCGTTTTGACGCGGGCTTCAACGATCCTTATCCCGACCGCGACGAGTTTTTCTATGGCAAATGCGGATGCTACCGGGGCATTCCAGCCGGCAATCCTGCCTCTGACCCGAATGCTCCCGGCCCAGGGCCCGGCATAGCCCGAAACCTGGACTTCCAGCAACTCTACCTGTTCGGAGAATATGCGCCGCTGCGCCGCTTCTCCGCGTTCTTCGAGCTGCCTTTTCGCTGGATCCAGCCGAGCTTCGTCGGAGGCACAGGAAGCTTTCCCAATCAAGGCGGCGTCTCCGACGTATCGCTGGGTATAAAGGTGGGCCTGGTGGACTCGGAGAGTTCGGCGGTGACCTTCCAGTTCAAGTCCTACCTGCCCTCCGGCGATGCTTCGCGCGGGCTGGGCACCAACCACAGCAGCATCGAACCGTCGCTGCTCTTCTATCACAGCTTGTCGCCGCGCTGGACGATCGAGGGCCAGCTTGGCGACTGGCATCCCATCGACGGTTCGCGCGGCGTGCCCACCGTGGGCTCCTCAAGTTTCGCGGGCGACGTCTTCATCTACGGCTTGGGAGTGAGCGCGCAGGTCTATCACAACACCACGCTGAGCATCGCGCCGGTGGTTGAGCTTGTAGGCTGGCAACTGCTAGGGGGATTTCAAACGCAAATTGAACCTCCGAGTCCGACGGGCGGCCCGGCCGCACCGCAGGATGGCACAAGCATCGTCAACGCGAAGTTCGGGGCGCGCACCACCATCCACGGTCATAGTTCCGTCTACATCGGGTACGGTCGTGCCGTCACCGACGCCGCCTGGTACAAGAACCTCCTCCGAGCTGAATACAGGTACGTCTTCTAGGGGCGTTGCATTCTCGCGCGGCATCAGGGAGTACGTGCAACCGCATAGAGTTCTTCCTGCTGCTTGCGTAGCTGCTCCAGTTCGCTTGCCACAGCACTTTCGCCCGCAGCCATCGGTCCTTTACCCTGGACAGCGCTTGTTGGGCCGATGCGCTTACCTCACGAAGCAGTTTGCGCACGTCGGATCCTTCAGAACTGTAGCTTCAGCAGAAACTGGAACTGACGCGGTGTACCCACTCCTATCGGAGTTGTATTCAAAGGCAGATAGATCCTGCCGAAATCCGAAGCCGAGATGAGGCCATCGGGGTTGGCATACTGCGCTCGGTTGAAAAGGTTGAACACCTCTGCACGGAACTGGAGCTGTACCTGTTCTGTGACAGGAAAGCGCTTGGAAAGCGCCCAATCCGATTGCCAGAAGCCGGGACCTCGCAGGAAATCGCGGGGGAGATCGCCGAACCCTGAGGGGCACATGCCCCCTGGGTAAAGTGGGTCGATCATACCGGGGGTGCAAAAAGCCGAGGGATTGAAAATGCCGCCGGCCAAATACAAGGGCTGGCCGGGAACTAAGTTGGGACGCTGCGAACTGGTGTTTCCGTCCGGACCGGTAGCGCTCGTGGTGAGGTTCACGGGGAAGCCGGTACGGGCGATGAAGATAGTGCTGATCTGCCAATGACTGACAACGCTCTTCAGCAAACCGGGCTGGGCAAGGTACCTCTTGCCTGCGCCAAAAGGAAGCTCATAGATGAAGTTTGCATTGAACACGTGGCGGGCGTCGAAGGCACTGTCGGCGCGCTCCCCGCACTGCCTCGATCCCTGAGGAAAGCAGGAAACATTCTGTGGCGTAATCGAGTCGCCGTCGCCGCTTCCGTTGGAGTCATCGTCGATGCTGTGGGACCACGTGTAATTGGCCGAGACCAGCAAACCATGAGAGAAGGCACGCTTCAGCGAAAGCGCTAGCGCGTTATACGAGCTGTTGCCGACGTTGCCTCGCCAGGAAATCTGCGAGAAGGCCGGGTAAGGACGCACGCCGGTGAGCGGATCTTCGACGTTCACATAGGATAGCGACAGCAAATGGGTGCCTTTGCTGCCTACGTAGGCCATATTAGCGACGAAATTGGCGGGCAACGCCTGCTCGATGGAAAGCCCCCACTGGGTTACATACGAGTCTGGACGGTCCCGCTGCTCCGCGCTCGGTGATTGCGTGCCGGTCGAGCAGACCGGATTGCCTTGCGAGTCTAGAACTATGGGGTAGCCAAGCCCTGGGCAATTCCGCGGGGTCAGCGCATAACCTAGCACCTCGTTCTTATCGGGGACGTTTTGATCGTCCAATTGGCCGTCCTCGTGATAAATACCAAAGCCGCTGCGAATGACGGTCCTATTGCCGTACCTTGCCGGGGCCCACGCGAAGGAGATGCGCGGATCGAAATCGCCATCATTCGACGGGCCGAAGCTGGCGCCTACGCCGCAGTATCCTTGCGGCCCACAGGTGGCGAAATCAAAAGGATTCCCGCGGCCCTGTACTTCATGAAAAATACCGAAAAAGCTGTAACGCAAGCCCAAATTCAACGTGAAATTCGGCCGCCACTTGAACTCGTCCTGAAAATAACCAAAAAACTGCGTCTTGCGCAGGCCGTTTACGGGATATTCGCCGGTGATACTGGCCTTGTTGGATTGGTTGGCGGCAAAGCTGGCGAGCGAGCTGTAGCTGATCGTGCCATAGGAACTGCTCCCCTGGTTCATCTGTATGCGGCGCACCTCGACTCCACCCTTGATTACATTTCGCCCACTGACCCAGGTCACATCGCCAAGCCAGGAAAACGAATTGCCTACCCCGGTGCTGACACGGCCGTTATTCAAGGAAGTGAGGCCCGCTACGGCGATCGCGTAGAGGGACCCGGTGGGATTGATGAAGATGGTGTCAGTCGTGCCGCGGTTGTAACCGAACTTGAAGTCGGTGAGCAGGGATGGAGAAAAGACGTGCGAGAGCGCAATCACGCTATTGACCGGATAAGACGTAAGCTCCTCTTGTTCATTGAGATATTGTCCGGAGCTTGGGGAATAAGGGAGAAAGTAGTTAGCTTCGTCGATGTTGGCTCGCCAAAAAAGATTGGTTGCATCGGAGAAGCGATAATCCACGCGGAACATTCCCGAGTTCTCCTGGCCCACTTGATTGCCTTGTCCAACGAATTGGGAGATGTTCGGGTTACCGGTTGCGTTCTGCCCCGCAGGATAGGCATTGATGACGGGAGCAAGAGCTGGCGACGTCGCCAGCACTTGCGACCGAAAGTCAACGCTGGGTACATAACCGATCAGAGTCTGACCGAGGTCCTGCCGGTAGCCTTCGTAGGCGACAAAGAAAAAAGCCTTATCGCGCGCGATGGGTCCGCCCAAAGAGCCTCCGAACTGATTCAAGTGGAAGGGCGGCTGGTGGTTTGGATTCAAGGAATCAATCGGATCCGTGGCATCGAAAGCGCTGTTACGCAAGAAGTCGTAAGCATCCCCATGGAACCGGTTCGAGCCTGACGCCGAGGCTGCGCCTACCTGGCCTCCTCCCGTGGCGCCGGTCTGCGCCGTCGCCAGGATAGGGTCGACGCGGATCTCCTCGATGGTATCCAGCGGAATCGCCGCGCGCACGTAATATAGCTGGGGCTGATTAATGATAAAAGTGGCATCGACGCCATCATAGGTATAGTTGTTATCGTCGCGGCCCCGGCCCGCATAGCGAATCGAGCGCTGGTTGCCAGCGCCGGGTCCGCCGGCAGTGTCAATCGCTGTGGGAACCAGGGCGGTCAAGGTGGCCCAATTCTGCCCATTCAAGGGAAGCTCTTTAGCCTGTATGCGTGCAATGCCCGTGTTTAGCGTATTGTTCGTCTGATCCAGCGATTGCGGGGTGGCCGAAACTTCCACTTGCTCTGTGGGTCCCGCTATCTTCATGGTTACGTTGAGGGTCCGAGTCGTTCCCAGCTTTTGCACCACGTTGTCGAAACGCAGCGACTGGAACTCCCGGTGGCTAAAGGTGACGGTATAGGTCCCAACCGGCAGTTTGGGAAAGTAGTAGGCTCCCTCCGCGGAAGAGACCGCCTTCCGTTGAAGTCCTGTAGCGTCTCGTACTGCCGTCACTTCGATACCGGGCAGTCCGTGTCCGGAGGAATCGCTCACGGTGCCGGTCAAGGCGGTGCTGTCCAGTTGTGCCCAGCCGGGTGAGACGAGGCACAGGAAAATTGCGGTGCAGAAGGAACTGTATGATGCAAAACGAATGAAACCAATCCGCATCATCACCCCCAATTGTCGTAGCAGAAACGACCGAAGAAGGTAAGTACCGGACACCAATCGCGCGGGTGCTCCTCGCGACAGTTCTTATCGCGTAGAGCTTCCTTGAGGCAGTGTGGTCGCACACGCCCGTTCGGGCCCGCCCGATCATGCTCGCCAGAGGTCCCTCAGAACAGCCGCCCAACCCTAAAGAAGAATTTGCGATGCCCGGTATCGCCGTAGGCATAAGCAGCTTCTATCGGTCCGAAGATCGTGTTGACTACCAACCCGGCAGCACCGTCGGTGGGGAAGCCCGACGCTTTGTTCACCATCGAACTGGGCGGGCCGTAAACCTGCGCCGCCTCGTAAACGCCGATGAAATAGACGCCGCTACCGAGCAACGGTGGGAGTTTCGCCAATTGCCGCAGATACCCCAACTGGAGCAGGAAATACTTATCCATCAGCAGTTCGTTGGTTCCGTAGGCCACCAGCTCTCGTGAGCCTCCCAGCGAGAACTGCGGGATGCCGGTGTTGTGGTCGAACGTGGTCCCGGCAGCTCCGTCCAGGAAAACCGAGGACGGTTCGTTCAGCCGGAAGTGAAGCTGCCCGTTGGCTTCGAGCACCGGATACGGTTGGGGCGCGGCCGGACTGGCGTTGTACCAGGCAAAATCGCCATTGAAGCTTTGTCCTGAAAAAGGAATTACAGGATCGTCCAAGCGATCCAAGCTGTATTGAATTCTGCTGTCACCGAAGCCGCCGGAAAAGGACGGCAGTTCTCTCGGGTTTCCGACTTGCCGTTCGAAGTCTTGCCACCCGCCTTCATATCCGACGCGCAACTCGCCGGTCCTTCCGAACTGGTAGCCGACATCGACGCCCCCGCCAAGAGTGGAGCGCCGGTAGGTGGTCACTAATTGGTTGTCATCGTAAAGGTAAAGCGGATTGTTTTCGGCCAGAACTCGTGGGGCAATAAACCAATGGGTCTGCGGCGTGAAGGGATGGTAATACTCCGACCTCAGCCCGTAGTCGGAGAAAAGTACGATGTCATTGCGCCATTCCGAGCGGAAGCCCCCAACATCGAACCAGGTCACTCTCGCTCCCATGTCGAGCGTAACGTTCTTCAAACTTGACCCATCGATGAGGATTAGGGGCCGAACAACCGGTGGGCCGATCTCACTTTCCTCTGTCTTTATCAGGATGCCCTGCTGACCATTGCGCTCGATGAATTGGTAGCTCAGCGCCGAATAACGCTGCGTTCCCTTCAGGCGCATGATTTCCTGGTCCAGTTCGTCAAAGTTGATCGGCTTGCCCAGCACGTCGGCCATTTGCTCCTGAACGCGCTGCGCAAGATCTCCGTGCACGCCTTCGACCGCGACAAACGTTGGAACGGGATTGCTGCGGCGACGGGCTTGGCGTTCGGCCAGGTACTGCTTCCAGGTTGCGTCATCCACCGCGAGGGGCAGCAAGACTTTGGACTTCGCCGCGGCGGCATTGTATCCCGCCTTGATGATCGCGTCGGCGTCGTCGAAACTTAATGCGCCCCATTTCTGCACAGGCACCGAGACGAGCAGGTCCGCCTTTTCCATGCTCAGCAACTCGTTGGCCGAGATCATGACCGAGATCGACTGCCCCAGAACCGCGAAGGAGGAGAGGTTTGCATTCGCCGGTACCGGCGCCTCCTCCAGGTGGATCGCCAGTGTCAAGTCGGCGCCCATCTGTTTCGCTACCTCGACGGGAAGGTTTTGCAGCAATCCACCGTCGGCATAGATGGCGTCCTTGGCGCGCACGGGCGTGAAGATTCCGGGCAGGGACATGGTGGACCGCAAGGCCAGGGACAAGGAGCCGTCGCGGAAGACCTTGGGCCTGCCGCTGACCAGATCCGTGGCTACGCAAGCGAACGGAGTAGGAAGGTCATCGAAGCTCTTGATCTCAGAGTAGGGGAGCGCGATCTTATCCAGGACCAGCGCGACCTGTTGGCCGGAGTTGAGGCCTGCGGGAAACTCCAGGCCCTTGCGCAATCCGAATTCCAGGCTGTTGGGATAGTCGCGGGCGTCCTGCTTGCGCCGGAACGCAAGGTCCGGGAAGGGGGTCCGTCCCCCTATTACCTCATCCCAGGGGATCTGGTTCACAATCTGGCGCATCTCAGCGGCATTGTGCCCCGTAGCATAGACCCCGCCGACCAGACCGCCCATGCTGGTACCGGCGATATAGTCCACCGGAATGTGATGTTCCTCCAGCCAGCTAATAACGCCAACGTGGGCAAGCCCCAAGGCGCCGCCACCCTGGAGAACCAGACCGATGGTAAGGCGTTTCTGTGTGGGCGTGGTCTTCGCCTGATCCTGAGCAGAGGACAGGTGAGACCCCAGAAAGAGTGCTGCGACGGTAAAGTAAGTCTTCAATCGCATATGCATACCCCGCTCGAACAATCGTTAAAGTCTTCGTTGTCATCAACAACCGCGACACAAGCCCTAGCAACGCTGCTCATCGCGAATCGATGAGTACCATTAGGTGGATAACGCCGTCTACTGCCCTTTGGGGAAGGTCTGGACGGCTCCTATCTGTTTCCGAAGGTCCAGCCTAACCCGAAACTGGTGCCGCAATCGCTGCCGGAGAAGTTGGCCGGCGGCCCGGTGTCCCAGTTTCCACGCAACATTCCAGCTCAGGTTGTTGAACCGCTTTGTGTAGTAAGGCGCATTAGTATTAACAAATGCGCGACCGGGCTGAGATAACGCCGGCAACACATCACTTTTCACCGGCGAACAGTGGCACAACGAGAAGTACCACCGAGTATAAGACTGTCGCGCACAAATTCATCATGAATTCCTTGGGCCCACTGCTGCCAAACTCTTCCCGCGCCGTCGGAGTGGGGTGTGGGCCCCTCGAAGACTCCGGCGAGGTACGCCACTTCCCTGCCAATGCTCTTCCAAGGCCTCCATCCTCTCTTCTTCACCTGCGAACGAGCGCATCATCGTGGCATTCACTCTTCCTTGCCAGCGGCGAAGTGCCGGGCGACGTTCTTCCGGCACATGTGGAATCAGCTCGCCGATTGGCGCGTTCATGCGCCGCATTACTTGCACGCTGCCGGCTCCTCAGAAGCAGATCTCATCAAAGGCCAAGCGAACGAGATCCTCCCAGCCGGGGAATGGAGCGACAGGTCTCAATTCGTTCCTGTTGTCGTCACCTGTCGCCGTCTTTCATGGCTCGGGCAGTGGGGAAACTAGACTCGGTTTTTAGCGAAGTGATGCCGGAAAGTCCCTGCGTTAGTCCTCGCAGGGTCCCCGCATTTTGCTGGACTGGCGCAGCGGGCTGCCAAGGTATTGCAATGATCTGGCGTCCCTCGTGGAAGAACGACAATCCTACGATGCTGGGCTGATGCGACGCTATGGCGCGAGCACCTGGGTAAACAACACCGCGAACGACTGTAAGTGTTCAGAACAATCAAGGCATCCCGCCCTACAGACCGCCCTTTTCTGATACACAACCGGGGTGCTGCTCGAGACTCGGGAGCTTCACAAGCAAAGCACCTTACAGATAATGCAGCCATGGGCGGCAAAATCTGCCGCCTCGGGCGATATGATCGGCATAGAAGCGCGCACAATGCGAAACGAGTGCGAACCAGGAAATGTGAGTTTCGACGAGACAGGTAATCGCCAGCGTGTTGCCCGCTTGCGCAATGCCGGAGTGCTCGTATCAAGTCCGGAGCGCGTGTTCGTCGGGCCTGAAGTGAGACTGGATTGCATTGAGAGCGATGCGGTATTGATGAACGCCGTCGTTCTCGGAGAACAAACTACAGTCGGCTCTCAAGCGAGAGTAGGGGTTTCAGGGACTGCCGTCCTGGTCAACACACAAGTGGGTCGCGCGGTCGAATTGGGTGCCGGCTCATATAGGCAAGCAACTCTTCTTGCCGGCGCCAAAGTTCGGGGCTTCGCAGAATTGCGGCCGGGAACGGTGCTTGAGGAAAGCGCCGAGGCCGGCCACAACGTAGGCCTCAAGCATGCGTTCTTCACTACCGGCGTCGTCGCTGGCTCCGGTATCAACTTTTGTGATGTTCTGGTCACGGGCGGCTCGTCGCGTCAGGACCACACCGAAATCGGCTCCGGAACCGTGCACTTCAACTTCGACCCGCACGGCGACAAGTTTGGCAGCCTGTTTGGGGACGCGACGGGGCTGCTGTTGCGGCAGCCGCGCATCTTTATTGGCGGTAATTGTGGCATCGTGGCGCCGGTGCACGTCGCATTTGGCGCCGTGGTCGCGGCAGGGACGACGCTCCGCAGGAGCGTTGACGCGCATCGGCTATATGTGGGGGAGCCCGCTGATTCGCAAACCGGAGACAGGCAATTCGATCCGGAAATCTATCACGATCTTCGGCGAAAGTTCCTGAACACTGCACTGCTCGCCGGCAATTTGCAGGCCTTTGAGGTGTGGTACAGGGTGGTTCGGTTGCCCTGCGCGGAAGGACTGGAACGGAATTTGTGCGGAGGGGCGCTCCGCCACCTCCGCCTTCATCTGGAGCATCGCGCGAGCGAGCTGGACAAGCTGCTCTCCAAGCTGGTGCGCGGAAGAAAGACCGGCCGGAAAAATGCGTTTGCAACACAGCAAGCGATGCTGGTCAAGAACCGCCGGAGCATTCTGGAGCTGCTGACCCGAACGAAACATGTTTCTCCGCCAGCCGGTTTCGTGCGACGATACGCGAGCGCGCGGCGCAGCCTCGAACATCCAGATGCGATTCGAGAAATGCCGCAGAAGATAGCGCTGGAGGCGGAGCGGTGGCTGGCTGACATGGCGTCGCGGCCAAGCGCGGAGCTGGGCAGGTTGCTGCGGTAATGGACTTCGAGGCGGCTCGCGACGGTGAGGTCCGTTCGCGGTGAACAACAAGATGAAGGTGAAACGCTACAACTATCAACAGCAGTTCGGCGACGATATCGACCGCCTCATGGGCGATCTTCGCAGCATGCTTCTGAATGGGAGCTACATCCTGACGGAAGAACTCGCGAGTTTCGAGCGCGAGTTCGCGCGCTTTGTTGGAGTCGCGCATGCCTGCGGAACCAACACAGGCACGGATGCCATAACCCTCGCGTTGATGGCTTTGGGCCTCGGCCTGGGCGACGAAATCATCACGCAAGCGAACACCTTCAATGCTACCGTGGCGGCAATCCGGATTACGGGAGCGACGCCGGTTCTGGTCGATGCCGACGAGAACAGCTTTCAGATGAATGCCACACAGGTCGGGGCAGCCATAACTTCTCGCACGAAAGCGTTGCTGCCGGCGCATCTTTATGGCAAGCCGGCGCCCATGGCGAAGCTGCTGGCGATTGCGGATCGTTGGCGGCTTGCGGTCGTCGAAGATGCGGCACAGGCGCATGGGGCGCGCCTGGACGGTCGCATGGTTGGAAGTTTCGGGACCGCCGGATGTTTCAGTTTCCATCCCAGCAAGAACCTCGCTGCCGCCGGCGATGCGGGAGCGGTCGCCACAAGTGACGCTCAGCTAGCGGAGCAGATCGCCCTGATGCGCTGCTTGGGACAGCGCAACCAGAACGAACACCTCGTTGCCGGAATCAACAGCAAGATGGATGCGATCCAGGCTCGCGTGCTGTCCTGGAAACTCTCCTGTTTGGAAGACTGGAACGCGCAGAGACGCAGGGCGGCGGCGTCGTATCGCGAGCGGCTGGCAGGCCTGCCCCTGAGGTTTCAATCAGAGGACCCCAACGAGGAGCACGTGTATCACTTGTTCCAGGTGCGAACGGATTCCAGAGATGCCCTTCTGGCGCATCTCCAGCAATCGGGGGTGGATGCCATTGTGCGGTATCCCACGCCCATTCATCTTCAGCCCGCATTCTCGGACATGGGCTGGAGGAAAGGTCAATTTCCGGTTGCGGAAAAGCTTGCCGCCGAACTACTGTGCCTGCCTATCCGGCCGGACCTGTCGCTGTCCGAAGTTGATTACGTCAGCGAGTGTGTTCACGTGTTTTTCAAAGGACAGCAGCACAGGAGCGTAGCAGCCGTTGCCATGCAGTAGGACAACGCGAGCGGCATCAAAGAGTGTCTTTGAGCAGCGCAAGCAGAACGGGCGATAGCGAGAGATTGTCCACGATCTCGTTGTCCAGCACCATCCGGACTACCTCCTCGCGTGTGAACCAGCGCCAGGAAATGACCTCGTTGGGATCGTGCCCCTTGCCATCCGAAGAAGGTTGGACGTTTTCGGCAAGAAAGATGACGAACTGCTGATTGCTACAGCCGTAGGATGCGTAGCACTTCATCCAGGGCTGCAAGGAGCCGGTGACCAGGCCGGTCTCCTCGCGAAGTTCCCGCGCCGCGGCCTGTTCGGGCGACTCGCCTTCCTCGATACCGCCCGACGGAATTGCCCAGACATACTCGTCAACAATGAAGCGGTACTGGCGGAGGAAGAGAAAGTCGGTACCACGACGCACGAGCACGCCGATCGCCGGCCGCGGAAACCGAATGATGTGGTAGAGCTGCTGGCCCCCGTTGGGCGCGGTCACTTCCTGCTTGATGACCGAGAAATACGGGTTGTCGACCCGTTCGCGTACGGCTCCTGGCTGCCAGGGACGCTCTTTATTTTCGCTCATACGGCAGTTTGCAGACTGTAGTGATTTTCCACGGAAACCATGTGCCCGCTGGCGAGTGACGCACGGGCGGCATCCACCGCGAGTTGCGTCCGGTAAGCGTCAAACAGGTCGCAGGAAACCATGCCGGGCTCATGGCGCTCGACGGCGGCAAGGAACTGGGCCGTTTCGATGACGAAGATATCTTCTTCGCATGCGGGTGGGATGCTCCCGTCAATCGCATTGCCGACAAGCCGCAAGTCCCAACCGGCGAATTCCAGCGCACCTCGCGTAGTCATGATGCGAAGATCAATGTACTTGTCGACCGCCTCGCAGCTATAAAGAATCGTGCCCGGCTGTCCGGTTGCGAACTGAACCGCACAGGCAACACTGAGAGGCGGTTGTTCGCCCGCCGCAGAGAACGGCGCGATAGCCGCCACTGCCGAGATTTCTCCCACCAGAAAGCGAAACAGGTCGAATACATGCGTCGCCTGCTCGTTCAGCGGCCCGCCCGAGTGCTCCGCCTGTAGCCACCAGTCCACCTGGTACTTTCTGCCGACCCAGTGGCAGCACGCGCCCAGGATGTTGGCGCCCGCCAAAAGCTCGCGCGCATGGCGGACAGAATGCCGGCAGCGATTCATGTATCCAACCGCATGCGTGACAGGCGTGCGACGCAGGGCGGTCAGCACTGTTTCGCAGTCGGACGCATGTACCGCAACCGGTTTCTCCACGAAAAACGGGAGCCCGGCTTCGATCGCTGCCAGCTCAAGTTCCGTGCGCGAGCTGGGAGGAGTGCAGAGGAAAAGCGCATCCAAGTCGTGGGAATAAACGTCGCCCGCCGAGCTCAATACTTTTGCGCCGGGGCAAGCGGACCCCAGCATCTCCGCGCGGCCAGGTTCGGGATCGTAAAGCGCGGCAACCTGGTGCCCGAGAGCCGACGCGGCTCGAGCCCTTTCTTTACCCATTCTGCCGCAACCGATGATTCCAATTCGCATCTTTTGGTCACGCTCCAACCGTTGTCGACTGAGAGGTGATGGTTTTGGCCAGGAGGTCTGCGACCTCTTCCGTCGCTACCCAGGGATGAACAGCCAATGCCTGACCCACTTGGGCAGGATCCTGTGACGTGACCGCCGAGATAGCTTGGGTTTCATAGGTCACAAACGCGCGAAACATTTCGACAAGGCCTTCCGGCGGCCCGCTGCGCGGGGGATGCAGGCAGAAGCGTCGGTCGACGATGGAGACAGGGACCTCCCACATTCCTTGAAAACCAAATTGAGCGTTCGTGCGTCCGGTGAGGAAGTACGGACCGCTCTCGCCGCCGCCGGCGAGCGACACGAGCAAGGGCACGACCGCGTGCTCATACCATGGCATGGACCGTTGCTCCAGCGCTTGAATTATCGTAGTTTCATTTCCGCAAGCAAAGGCTTGATAGCACTTGTTGGAAATAAATTCCAGCTCCTGAGCTCTCGACCTCGCTTGCCGTTTCTGCTCCGCGATGATCTCCGCGGAGTAGTAATGGAGCCGCTGATATTTGGTTGGGTAGGCTCGGCAATCGGCAACCATCTTCGGCGGTGGCCAGCACAGCAGGGACCGGGGTCCCGAACTGTACTCGAGCAGCAAGTCCCTTGTCCCGGTCTGTATACGGTAGAACCAACCGAGATGGTTCATCCCGATGTAGTCGAAGTCGATCTCCCGAACATCAACTTCCTGCGATTCTGCGATGTGCAGCAATGTCGTCCAGGGAAGTTCACAAATACCAACCACCTCGAGCGACGGGAACTCTCTTTGGGCTGCGCCGACCAGAATGCCGAGCGGAGCGGACAGCATCAGCACAAAAGCGTTGGGACAGACGGAAGACACGGTTTCGAGAAGCCTCCGCACTGTCGGCCAACCGCGCCAGCCTGCCGACAAACCTCCGGGTCCCAGGCCCTCGTCGCCACATAAGCCATAGATCACCGGAAAAGTTTCATCGAAATGGCGGCCGTCATGTCCGCCCACCCGGATTTGCACCAGGACGACATCCGCGCCGTCCAAGGCTGCGCGCAATTCGTGCGGGGCAAAGGAACAAGAGTGAAGAACGACGGGCGCATCGCCCAGTAGAAGCCGCGCCGCGCGCGAGACGGCGAGCAGATGCTCCGAGCAGCGTCCTACGAGCCAAATCTCCAGTGGCGGCAACTCGCTGATCGACCCCAGGCAGCGAAACAGCTCCGGAGTACCGGCCGAACTGCCGCCGAGAACCGCTACTTTCATCTTTCGCCCCTCAGGAAGTGGCCCGCGAAAACGCCGGCGCCCAGCAGGCACGCGTCCTCAAATCCCGTGCCTAATTCGACCAGGGACTGTACATAGGGATCGAACACAGAATAACGGCACTCCGCTGCGAGTTCCTCCCGCAGCAACTGGAGGTAAACGGCGCCCAGGCTAAGTGCGAATCCTCCGATGATAACGACACGCTCGATGCCGGCCGCAACTGCGACCGTCAGAAGCACGCGCGCGAGGGGACGAGTAGCGCGGCGTATCACGGCAAGAGACCAGGCATCGCCCAGCCGTGCAGCCGGAACAATATGGTCTTCATTGTTGAGTGTCGCTGGCTTGGCCCCGAAGCGCAGCGCGCACGCAGAAGCCGCGAACGTGTCCGGCGCCTCCCGCGCTTGCCGGCGGGCCGCGCGCTCAATACCTCGGCCGGAAGCGATTGCGCCGAGATGACCGCGTTGGCCGCAGTCGCAAACAGGAGCTTCGAGCGAGTGATCGACAACGACGTGTCCGATCTCGCCTGCCCAGGGATGGGCGTCCAGTACGCCCAGGGGATGGCTCGAATCGAACAGCTTGCTGCCGATACCGCTGCTGACCGTAGTCACCATGAAGCGCGCCGCCGGCGCGTTCAGGCTGATGTACCAGGCGGCGGCGGAAATATCGTTCAGAAGATAGGTTGTGTGGCCGGTGCGGCGCTCGACCTCCTCCGCCAGGTTGGGCAGCTTCGTAGTGCCGCCCAGCACGGTCGGAGCTTGCAAGATTGTCTTGCGATCCTTCACCGGGCCGGCAAATGCAATAACGATGGGAGCATCGGGCGGAAGATTAGTGCCGAATGACGCCGCGTACTCCTGGATATGTGCAACGAGTCCGTCCCAGACATCACCTGCGTCGGTATGAAGGAAGTTGTCAATCTTTATCCGCCGTAATGAGCTAACGCTCTTGCAGGAGTCCCAGACCGCGCACCTCAGGTACGTGCCACCGAGATCAAAGACCAGCGCTTGCGCGTCTGCACAAGAGTGCTTCACCCGTGTCCTCCAGCATTGCCAGGGCGTCGTCCAGATCTTCCTGTGTGACTTCCTGAAGGAAATCGGCCCGCCCAAAATCACGAGGGACTACGAGGTTCAGGTCCCCCGACCTGTGGAGGCGCGTCTCATGCAGGCTGCCGAGCAAAAGCTCCGGCTGCAAGTAGGGCGAACTCAACGGTAGGCCAACCGCGCGATACAGGCGCACCAGCCGCGTGAAAAGGCCTTCGGCGCACAGCTTTCGCCGTACCGCAATCGCGGTGGAGAGCATCATGTCCAAGGCGACTGCCTCGCCGTGACGCAAGCGATACTCGCTGGCGCGTTCCAAGCGCGGGCTAAAAGTATGGCCGAAGTCCGCCAACCGGGCCTGCCGCTTCTCAAACAGGTTGGGCTGGAGCTCCTCGATCATCACGCGCTCGGCCCGAAGGAGCACGTCCAGCGCCTGCCCGTGGGGCGACTGAAACTTGCTCCTCATAAGAATTTCGCCATGCTCTTCCAGCAGTTCTATAAGAACGCCGTCGCTGACGATGCCCATTTTAATGATTTCTGCGACGCCGCAAGCGAGTTCTGCAGGGGTTAGGGTCCGAAGGAAATTGATGTCGTTGATAACGCCATCCGGAGGATAGAACGCCCCCAGGAGGTTCTTTCGTGCTCTGAAGTTAAAACCATGTTTTATACCCACGGCAGTGTCGACGATTCCCACCAGAGTCGTCGGCACGCGTACATAGGCCACTCCGCGGCGGTACAACGACGCCGCCATCCCGGATAGGTCTAATGTCACTCCTCCTCCAAAGGCAACAATGACACCGTCACGTGGGAGTCCGACGCGCAGCGCGCCAGAACATATTTTCTTGACTTGGAGCCAGTCCTTTCTCCGCTCTGCCCCCTCGATGGTAACCTCCGCCAAGCACTTAAGGTGACGTCTTGCATACGCGCAGATCTGTTTCCTGAACAATCGCCAGACATTTTTGTCGGAGACGATGAGAACCGGACGGTCGGCTACTACTTCAGCAAGCGCAAGTTCTTCCAGGTCGAGCACAGGGCGTGCCGGATGCAAGATCGCATATGAGATTTCCCGATGACCGGAGACTCGAAGCACTTTTCGCTTTTCCGCATCACCCATTTGTAGGACGTTCATTCCCGATTCCCCCAAATCGAGTCACGCCACCGGCATCCCGAGAAATCAAGCTTCGCCATGGCAGGTGGATGGCATTGAAGTGCCCGCAATCTTACCGCAAACAATCGATAATTCAATCGCTATTGTGATAGGCCTTTTTTTGTGGCAAAGTAGATGGCCCCTCCATGGCACAAAGCGCTCGATCGCCGTATCACATTGATGCCAAAGCGGTTGCCATGATTATGGCGGGCGGACGGTCAGAGCGAATGCGGTCGAGCTTCGGAGATAAGCATAAATCCTTAGTACCCATTCTTGGAGTTACCTTACTAGAGAGGAACATCTGTGCCTTCGCAGGCAAAGGGTTTCGCCACATTGTTGTTGCCACTAGCGAGCACGAGATCGATGTTCACGAATACGTCCAGCATCGAGCACCATCTCTGTTAGCCAGCATTGGCGGAACTGTCGAATGCCTGAAGGAGTCTAATCAGTTAGGAACTATTGGCGCCGCTGGACAGGTGTCGCATAGCAACTGTGACTGCGTTGTAGTAGCAAACGTCGACAATCTTACGACGCTCGACTGGAACCGCATGCTGGCCTATCACCGGCGAAAGGGAGCTGCCATGACGGTTGCTGCGCACCGGCAACCGTTCAGATCGCCCTTCGGCGAGTTGACAGTTCAGGCTGGCAACGTTGTTCGTTATGCCGAGAAGCCGACCAATGCGGTGCTGATCTCCAGCGGTTGCTACGTTCTTGATTCCGAGACTTGCCGGCTGATTGCGCCAGGGCAGCGGACCGACGTGCCTGACCTGGTGCGATTGCTTTTGGAGGCAGGCCGATTGGTCGCGGCGTTTGAGCATGAATATCCATGGGTCGACGTGAATGATGCCCAATCGGTTGCCGATGCCGAGCGTCTCGTGGCGCGCCATTTTACCGATTTCGAGTGCTGGCATCCTAAGCCGCATGCGGAGCGGATACACTTATTGGTTCGCTGCGATGACCTTGTTCTCGCTGCTACTTGCGAGCCGCATCATGTCTCCGCCGAATGGGACCTCCCTCAAACTGTGGTCCATGGGGACATTGGAGCTTCCGCCGCGATGGTGCAAAACCAGCTCGGCATCGCAACCGGCGCTCCGCAGTTGCTCGGTGCATATGACGATCTCGACGAAGGTGGCGGCTCAGTGATTCGGCGCCACATTTTCTTGTGCGTCGTGCCACTGACTGCTACCATTGCGAACTCCGACCGGCATGTATGGGTCCCAGTTTCAGCGCGGGACACCCGCATGTCGTCAGTTATGTCTCGTGCTCTCAGCCTACTCATCCGAATGGCGAGTTAAGATTATTAGGCTGCCATGACATGTTCAGAGCGCGCAGGCGACGGAGCCAACTTGCTCCTCCGGTTATCCGGCAAGCGCATTCTTGTGACCGGAGCTGGGGGGTTCATCGGCTCTAACTTCTTGCACTTGCTGTCTCCGTATGCAACCGAGGTGCGTGCAATTCTTGGAGCACCGGGTGACACGGTGTGGCATCCTCCCAGCCGTGTTCAAACGTGCTTTGCCGATATACTCGATACTCCAAGATTGACAGAGCTCATGCAAGGGGCTGATGTCGTCGTCCACGCCGCCGGTCCCCCTTCCGTGCGAGACTCCTTTGATGAGCCCGGCAAATGCGCAGCAGTTCACGTTCTGGGAACAGTCGCCGTCATGCAAGCCTGTCGAGCTGCGCAGGTGCGACGAATCGTCTATCTGTCCTCCGCCGAAGTTTACGGGCGGCCGCCTTGCAACCCAGTGCGCGAGGACTGTCCGATCCGGCCGCTCTCTCCCTATGGCGCGGCTAAAGCGTCGGCGGAGATGTTCGTCCGCACAATGGCCCTGGAGGGCCAAATGGAATGCTGCATCCTGCGGCCGTTCTCCGTCTTCGGTCCCCGGCAGTCGCCCGGCTCGCTGGTCGCCACCATTCTGTCTCAATCCATGCAAGGTGAGGGCATTTGGCTGAATGACCTCAAACCTGTCCGAGATTATTGCTATGTTCAGGACGTGGCGGAAGCAATTGCGATTGGGTCTGTTGCCGACCTGGAAGACTGCACCTGCAATATAGGCTCCGGCCAAGGAATAGATGTGCAACATTTGGCTGAAATGATTCTTCGTTTGCAAAGCATCGAGGTTCCCGTCCAGCAGAAAAAAAGCTCTGACCGTCCTCAGGGCAGAGAAATTTATGAGCTGATCGCCGATATTGGAAGGGCCGCAACGCTGCTGGGATGGAAGCCACGAACCTCACTCAACGCTGGCCTGGAAGAGACGATTACATGGTCCCAGCAACGCGGTTCTTAATCACAGGGGCGCAAGGTTTTGTTGGTCGTTACCTGGTCCATGCAGTACTGACCAGCTATCCCGCCGCAACTGTGGTCGGCATTGGCCGCTCGTCGTTGACGGAATTCTTCACACATTCGTGTGCGCTGGCAGGCCGCTCCTTTCGTGCTCCTGTTCCAACCTATCTCCGAACCACAGACGACCGGTACCAGTATCGCGTCCTCGACTTGCTCGATCCGGCGGCCACAAATGCGCTCGTCAGAGAATTCGAGCCCGATGTTGTATTTCATCTGGCGTCAGGTCTCAGGGGAGATCCGGTTGACCGGCTGATGCGCAGTGGTATGGAGGCGGTGGTTGGGCTGATGGAAGGACTGGCTTCTTTCGGCAAGTATCGTCCCCGTGTTGTGCTGTGTTCCAGCGGGGGAGTCTATGGCGCAGTGCCCGAGCATCTGCTTCCAATTACCGAGGATTCCCCGACCAGACCTGCCGACCTCTACGGCGTGAGTAAATTGGCGGCAGAGCATGCGTGCAGGGTACTTGCCGGGCAACACGCAATACCAGTGATCTACGCCCGCGTGTTCAATCTGGTCGGCCCCGGCCAGGATGAGCGGCATGTCTGCGGGCGTTTTGTCGCCGATGCTGTCGCAATCTCGAGTGGATTGAAGCCGCTCGAAATGGAAACTGGAGCGTTGCAGAGCACTCGCGATTTCATTGACGTTCGGGACTGCGCACGCGCTTTGCTTGTTCTGGCAGCGTCCGGATTACCTGGCGAAACCTATAATGTCGCCAGTGGCATAGAAACCGATATTGCCTCTCTCCTTAATACTGTCCTGGAGCAAAACGGATTAACAAATCGAGTAAACGTTGTTCCTCGACAATGCGATGGTGGCATTCGTAGACACTATGCTTCAATAGCTCGCATTACACGGCTTGGGTTCCGAACAGAACGAAGCTTGCACGAAAGCCTAAAGGACATCCGCGACTACTACCTAGAACAAGGGCAGAGATGACCTGGCTCCCTGACTGCAATATGTCAACGAGTCCCTGCTTTGCAATTTTTCGTTTTCAGCGAGATTTCTCCGGGGTGATCTGGAGCGAACTCATAGACACTCCATATGTTGACGCGACGCGAATGCGTTCGCCGAGCTCCAGCACTCCGTTGCTCACGGTCGTTTTGAGTTGCTTGGTCCAGCCTTTAAACCGCCCGCCCGCCAGGTTGAAGCCGTCGAGGTACGACTCGACGACCTGTCCGCCGAGTTCCAGGTCGAAGACATTCTGCCCCGGCTTCTCGGTCCCATAGCCTGCCTCGGCATGCAAGGTGAGAGTGTAGGCTCCGTTCGGCACGGCGATGTTAAGCAGCGTGTCTTCCCCCGCCGAGGTGCTCTGCGCATAGAGCCGCGCGTCGGGGGTGTCGCCCCAATCCTTGGAGTTGGCGTTCCACGTTCCATTCAGCGATCCGAAGTTGACGCCGTCGGCAATCTCGTAGTTGGAATTGAAATTTCTGCGGGTGATTGTTCCCCACCAGGTGTTGTGCGCGCGATCAGTGTATGAAGGTTCGTGCCCACCAATCCACAACCGGATATTGCCGTCGGGCGAAACAGGGATGAAATAGATGTCAACGTAAGCGCAAGCGCTACCTGAACCAGGAGCCGCGCTGCATACGCTGACCGTCGTCTTTGTGACCGCGGCCAGCGAAGACGGCGGCTTGACCACTCCCGAGCGCGACACCGACGCTCCCGGCACCGCGGGCGACATGGTGTAAGTCAGGCCGGGATCGACATTGCCGTTGACCCAGGCATCGATCTGATAACTGTTGCCCGGCATGGCGGCAACTGCCATGCGGCCCTGGAGGACGCCCACGGTCGTGCCCAGGAGGTTGACATCTGCATATGCCGGCCCACGCCCCTCGGTGGTCAGGGTCACGATGACCCGGCCGTAATCGGTGACCCCCAAAAAATTCGGGTCGTGAGAAACCTGCAAATCCGCCTCATCCACCACCTCGAGATACTGCTCGAAGCCGCCTCCGGTGGGCCACTTCGGGTTGAAGCCGAGCGCGGAACTGTGATTCATATCGTCGATGGCGTCCACCAGGGGATCGGGGAAGAACTCATCGGAGACGATGTTCGAATCCCAGTTGTCCGAAGGGTAGGTGCCGTCCAGCAGGATCAGTCCGTACACCTGCATCGTGTTCAGCAGCGCCTTTTCGTAAGGACACTTGTCGGCCAGCGAGTTATTTGTGCAGAAGTGTTCTACGTCGAACGACGGCTTCAGGCGGAAGCGGCTGCCGTACGGCGCCCAGTCGAAGTAGAAATAGAGGGTATCGGGGACCGAGTGGCCGGAGGTGTTCAGCGGAATGATGAAGCTGGCATTTCCCGTGACTTCGGCTATGTAGTGTTTGCCGTTTACCTGCGCCCAGGCCCCCGTACCTCCGCCCAGCACGACCGCGAAGCGGCAGCCGACCGCGAACGTCCAGTTGTCGCACGGCTTGACGCACTGGATGTACGACTGGCCATTACACTCGTTCGGCGAGAGCACGAACTCCGCCGGATTGGACTTGTCGACCTTCAGCGGATGGATGTGCGGATGTCCCCAGGTGACTGCCGATCCACTGACCGAAGGCCAAAGGTCGGCCGGAGCGATATCGGAATTCGTCAGCGTGGTGCGGATCGCGTGGCCGAGCGTGATGCAGTTGCAAGCTGGATCGAGGATGTCCCTCTGCACTGCATTCCACCACTCCTGCGGGTGAATTGAGGTCCGAGACATCGGCGATCCGGCGGCATCGACGCCGTACAGAATCGCATTGCTGCCCGCCGGCCAGTGCGCGCCGCCTTGTGAATTGCATTCCGCACAATTCACCATGATCCCGGAAATCAGCGCGCCGTGCAGGCTGCACGATGTCGAGTCGAGGGGAACTTCCAGTTCGCTGGGACTGACGACTTTCGCTAACCAGGTGCCGTCGCAGCCCTCCCCGCCCCCGCTGATGTACACGCGCAGCGGATCGGGCAACGGGCGGATCGTGTCCGTGGTGAACTTGACCTTGGTCGGATTCCCCTTCGTGAAGCTGAAGCTCTTGAAGTCAACGTAGTCGTTGTACATCTCGGCGTCGTCACAGGTCTGCCGGTTGATGGCGAACATGTGCCGGTCCAGCCCCGCGTTGACGTCCTGCGACCAGCCGCTCTCCATTTCGATGCCCGGCGGCAGCGGCTGCGAAAACACTGTATCCTGCCATGGCCCGCCGTAGTAGAAATGCCGCTTCTGAACGGGCGTCGCGTTATCCACCACGTTGTCGTACAGGCTCAGCATCCCGGGCGTGGGCACGTGAAAACGATGGAAGACCCACGACACGGCGCCGCCGTCGTTCTCGCCGGCAATGCGCGAGAGCCAGCGCGAGCTGTAGGGACTTACCGGCGCCCTGTTCACGGGGATGTTGTAGACGTTGTTATTCGGCCCGAGCTGGCAGCCGCGGCTCTGGTTTTTCGCGACTACGACCGGTGGCGCGCAATAAAGCCCGTTGGAGTCGATCGTTCCAGCCTGGCATCCAGCGCCCCGGCAGGCGACGCTCCATGCGCCGGGAAAGTTGGCGGTGAACTGAACGCATTTCCCTGCCCCAACGACGGGCGGAATCGAGGGGGTGATCTTCACCTGCGCCTCAGAACGCACTACGAATATCAAAACCAGCATTACGAGGTGTTTTCGCATCAGTTTCCGAGAAACGCGATCAAACCGGTCTTCCGGTGCACGTTCCGTCTTCCTCAGTGTCGATAATAATAGCGCCTCAACCATTCAGGAGGATCGGCATCTGCACGATTCCGATCATCCGTGGAAATCGCGGTAGCGCACGCCGGGGAACGATCTCCGAGTCACGGCAGTTTCGAAATCGCATGTACCAAGGCATTGCAATCAAACATGTTATGGATGGATGTCACGACGGGGGTGAGCCACTGCGTATTAACCCACCATCGCAGGCCCTCCGTCAACAATCAGAGTTCAGTTCGCCATCCGGACAAAAATGTTCTCTAGTGCAGAGATCATTGTTTCAGGTCGATACCGTTCCTCATATCGCTGCCGTGCTGCCTCTCCGAGCCGGCCGGCAAGCTGCGGACTTTCGAGCAATTGCAGTATCGCATTCGCCAAAGCCATCGGATCGCCAGGTGGGACAACCAGTCCTGTGCGCCCGTGTTCCACCATCTCGGGAATGCCTCCTGCGGAAGTTACTACTGCCGGTTTCCCCAGCGACATGCCCTCAATAATCGCGATCGGCTGGGAGTCGAAAAGTGAAGGATGAACGTGAATGTCGATCGCGCTCCACACATCGCCTATGCGACCTGGATACGAAACGATCCGGACGCGATCGCCAATCCCCAATTCTTGAGCCAAGCGCTCCAATTCTTCCTGATAATCTTCGTTCAAGGTGTAGCCGACGAGCAGGAACGCGGCATCCGGGCATTGCGCCAGAACCTTCGGGGCCGCACGGAGGAGGACGTGTTGCCCCTTGTAGTCGATCAGTCGGGCCACTTGGCCGATGATTCGAAGTGCCGGGTCATCGGGAAACCCAAATAGCTTACGTGACTCACAGCGGTTATAGGCAGAGGAAGGCTGAGGGATGCCGTTCGGGATTACGGAAACCTTGCCTTGTCCGGCATGCAAATGTGCTCGAAACTGCGACGCTCTGACTTCAGAGTCCGTTAGTATCCCGTCAGCGAGCAGCAAGGAGGTGGTTACCGGCCAAGTCCAGGAAATCGTATCCTCGTCCCACAGGCCGTACCAGGTTATCAACGTTGGCGTTCGCGTCATCTTGCCCGCCACCGCCGCCACCAGATATGCCGCTGTGCGGGCGTCGATCACATCGATTTTCCAACGCCTAATGATTCGAGCCAGCCGCCGGGCCCTCCGAAAAACCGCCAATTTTCTTTGCAGGCCATTTGCGGGTTTCGACCTGGTAATAGTGTCTGGTTCCTCCTTTGAAAGACTCTTTACGACGACACCCATGTCCCTGTATTGCTTCTCTCGGTCAGAGAGCCCCGCGTGCTGCATCTCGGAACCGTGGTCTAACAGGGTAATAACTAGATGCTCAAAGCGACTGGAATCGAGACCCGCAGCCATGCTGAGCAACCGGCTTTCGTCGCCTCCCCAGCCAATCTCGTTCAACACCGACAGAACTTTAATTCGTGGCTTCATCGGGGAATTTTGGTGACCAGGGTGTTAGCTGGAAGAGATATGTTGCCTGTTGTCAGCGTAGAGATAACGCGGCTATTGTCATTGCCATAATCCTGCTCTGTTGAAACAGGTGCTTGGTCAGTTCCCGGCACGATATTCAGCGTATCCAGATAGCGCGCATTATCGTAGCGAACATCGGTGTAGTCCGCTATAAGCTCTTCGTCGAAAGCTTTCTTGATCTCCTCGATTCCATCGAGCAGGGTGTAGCGGGCGCGAAATCCGGTTAGACTTTGCAGCTTGTCGAAATTGACACTATAACTTCGACGATCGCAAGTATCGAGAAACTCGATTCGAACATCTGGGAAGATGTTCCGCAGAAATACCGCGACATCGGCCAATCTATAATTTAATCTCGCATCGCCCAGGTTCAGGATCTGTCCGCTCACAAGAGGAAGGCGTGCTTTCAGAACCAGAGTTATTGCCTCTACCGCATCACGCACATGAAGGAACGGACGCCACTGATGGCCATTGTAAATTGTGATCACGCCTTCCTTGTGGCATCCCGCGGTAAGAAGGTTGACGAGCAGGTCGAAACGCAGGCGATGTCCGAGGCCAAAAAGGGTAGCTAAACGGAGGATCGTTGGATGCAAGACGCCGCTGCGTACGCTTAAGATGGCCCGTTCGGAATCGGCTTTGGTCTGCCCGTATAGTGAAAGCGGCCGGACCGCCGCGTCCTCATTCATTTCGAACCGGGAGGCGCCGTACACGCTACAGGTGGATGCAAACAAGAATCGATTTACTCCGAATTCCGTCGCGCAATCGATCAACATCTGAGTGGCGCCGACATTGACTTCCAAAGCCATGCTCTGATGTTGATCACACGCGCGATCGCCCACGACAGCAGCTAGATGGATGACGGACTCGACGTCACACATCGCACGTGCTACATCTCTGCTCGCCCTGCAATCCCCCACAATCAAATCAAAGTCCGGATGTCCTCTGACTGGGCGCAGAGATTCTCCACCATAAAGCAAGCTGTCCAAAACGCGCACTCGATATCCATCTTTGAGGAGCCGCTCTACCAGAAGCGAACCGATGTATCCGGCGCCGCCAACTACCAGTACCCGGCCGCCACAAGGCACCATCGACACAGCCGCTTCCGATCTACGGCGCGATCGCCTCTTCAGGACGTGGTGGAGATATGTCAGCAAGAATGGCTCCCTGCCCTGCAAGCTCGCACTTTGGGCTGGCGGCGAGCGATCACGGTGTCGTGTACTGCCTCGATCACATGCTTGACATCCTGGTCGGTCATCTTCGCATAGAGAGGAAGCGAGAGCAGTCCGTTGCACATTCGCTCAGCAACCGGAAACTGCTCGGGACGATACCCGTACCGCTCTCGGTAAAAGCGGTGTCTGTGCAAAGGAATGAAATGAACACTTGTGCCAATATTGCGCGCATGTAATTCTCGGATAAATTCAGACCGGCCAGCCCGCAGCAGATCTGTACGAAGCCGGATGGGATATAGGTGAAAAGTATGATTTCTCCCGGCGAGCTGAGGCGGCAAGAGTATCTCCGGAATGCTTGAAAAAGCATTGTTGTACATGGCCGCAATCTCCTGCCGGCGACGGATGAACTCCTGCAAACGCCGCAACTGGTGTATACCAAGTGCCGCCTGCAGGTCCGTCATGTTGTACTTGTAACCGGGCTCAACGACTTCGTAGCACCAGGATCCTTCTTTTGCGTACCGCGTCCACGCATCAGAGCTCATACCATGCAGGGAGAGAAGGCGCACCCGGCGGGCAAGACCCTCATCGTTGGTTGTGACCATCCCTCCTTCGCCGGTGGTCATGTTCTTGGTCGCATAGAAGCTGAAACACACCGCACGGCCATGCACTCCAATCCTGCTCCCGTCGTACTCCGCTCCCGCCGCATGAGCCGCATCTTCTATTACCGGTATTCCATGCCTGTCCGCCACTTCCAGAATTTCCTCTATAGAGCAAGCTTGTCCGGCATAATGCACTGGAATCAGCGCTTTCGTCCGTGGTGTTATCGCCTGACGAACGGCATCGATGGAGATGTGGAAGTTCTGATCTATATCGACGAGCACCGGTGTAGCACCAAGATGGAAGACGACATTGGCGGTTGAGCAGAAAGTTAAGGTGGGCACGACCACCTCATCACCCGGGCCGGCTTCGAGCGCGCTCAAGCTGGTGTGGAGAGCGGCAGTGCACGAGTTGGTGGCAATAGCATGTTTGGCTCCGACATACTCTGCGAACTCTTGCTCAAACCGCGCCACCTTCGGCCCAGTCGTGATCCATCCTGAACGTAGACTATCGACGACCTCCGAAATTTCCTCGTCACCGATAAAAGGAAGGCAGTAAGGTAGAAATGAGTTGCGCATCACAGCACTTTCCATAAGTGCTTGCATTCGATCTGACCTATGGCAATCGATATTCTCCGCGAAAGCGGCGCCGATGCTTTATCGTAGCCGCTGGATCAGATTCGCAGCTCGCCGCAACCCTTTAGCAATCGCATTGTCCTGCGCACAAGAGTGGAGCACCAGCCAACGTTCTTCCCCTGCCAGCGAGAGTGCAGGCCGTTGTGATGCTTACAGCAAGAAGAAGATGTGGCGCCGACTCACCAAACTCTTGTCGTTACCGGGATCATCCTCGGCGCCGACGTACTCCGGGTCCTTAGCTCCAAACCCAAGTCTTCGCACCATCGCCGCCGCCGATTGCTCCAGGCCGCCTTCGACTACATGCCCGGGAAGCTGCGAATCGCGAGAAGTTTCACAGAATATTTGGCTCTCTGCAAGGAAATTTTTACCAAAATAAGTTTGGGTACCCACCTGCGATGCTGACATCGCGTTGCCCGAATGGCATAATCCCGGAACGCAATTTTCCGAGCCGATTGCACTTGCATGATAGGCCTCCACACGTCCGGCGAGTATCAGATCCGCCTGGCATGTGCGGAGGACATGCCAAATATTATCGAGCTGCTTCCGGAGCTGGGCGGCGACTCCTTTAGCGAGCGCTTCCCTGGCAAATCCTGTACCGACCTCGTTCGGTGGAAGTATTTTCACAATCCGGACGGCGATGCCGCTGTCGGCGTGGCGCTTTGTGGCGGCCGTGTGGTGAGCATCGTGGCCGGCATCCCCCAACTGGTGCGGCTGGGGAAGAACACCGTTCTGGCCTTCCGTCTGGGAGACTTCATCACCACCGCCGAGCACCGAAAACGTGGTTTGTCCACCGCCCTGGTCAGCCTGGTTTGTGACGTGGCCCGGGAACGAGGAGCGGCCTTCGTTTACGTCAGGCCGCACGAAGCGATCTTCCGGTCGCTCCTATCGCGGCTTTCGTTCGTCGAGCCTGAGCAAATTGAACCACGCCGTTACGTGGAGCTTGGCCCTCTGGTGCAGCGCAAGGTCGGACTGCCGGCAAGCGTGGTGCGCGGCATAGGCTTCGATGCAATCGCGAAAGCGCTGCTACTTCCCAAAATATCCGCGTCCGTGAAGGTCGATGCTCTCGATCGTTTCGGCAAGGACGTGGACGAGCTTTGGGCGCGCACTCAGGACCAGTACAGCTTCGCGCTGGTACGCACCAGCCATCATTTGAATTGGCGATATGTCGACGGTCCAACCCCATATCGCTCATGGGCTGCCTGGCGGGGTAGCGAACTCGCTGGATACCTGGTGGCATTTCGGGCCCAGCGACAGCCGGTCGCCACCATACTGGATCTGTTTACTCATCCCAAGGATGAAGAAGCCGCAGCAACCTTGCTGCATGTGGCTCTTCGAGACATGCTGCAACGCGGGAGCGACGTGATTTACGCTTGGACGTTGCAGCATGGTGCGCTGTCGGCGAGCTATAACCTGCTGAGGCGTACTTGTAGATTCGTGCAGAAGCCGCTACTGCATTTCGCAGTGCGCCCGCTAAGCGAGCAGATGCAGATGCAGGATGTGACTGGCTTACGTCGGCAGCTGGGGGCGGGAGACTTCGACAGTTTCTAAGACCATCGGCAGCGCCGATTCCCTGGCATTGTCGCTGAGCATCGCGAACCCTCTGATATTCTGTCGCCCTCTTGATTTCAGTGGAGAAGCCTCAAGTCATTTTCTTGGCCTACTACTACCCTCCCCACCGGGAGATCGGCTCGCTTCGGCCGTTTCGCCTCCGCAAGTATCTGGAACGGATGGGCTACTGCTGCCATATCATCAGCGCATCACCGCAATGCGAGCCAGCCGCCGGCATCACCGTGATCCCCGATCCGTTGGGCAGCCTCTGGGAGGGCGAGACCGTCGGGCATCGCTCTTTCGCCTGGTACCTTGAGCTTCTGCTGCGCCACCTGATGTTCCCGGGGCACATCGGCTTGCTCTGGTCGCGTGCTGCCGCCGCCGAGTGCCGCAGGATCGTCGCGGCCACTCCCGGCGGGCGTTTCGTGGTGTTCTCGACGTATCCACCGCTGGGTTCATTGCTGGGAGGTTTATTTGCGTGCGGCAGGCGCACCCCGTGGATTTGCGATTTTCGCGACCCGCTGGCAGGGCTGATCCATGGCGATACGACATGGTATCAGCGCTTTTGGCACCTACTCCTCGAGAAGCGTGTATTTCGGAAAGCGTCCGCCATCATCGCCAACACCGAACCTGCGGCCGAGATCTGGCGCGGACGATATCCTTGGGCCGAGCACAAGCTGCACGTCATCTACAACGGCTACGATCCCGAGCAATTGCCCCGGCCGCGGCCCATCCCGGCGCGCGACTATAAACTCATCGTTCATGCTGGAACAATCTATCGCGGCAGAAATCCCAATGTACTGATCGAGGGCCTCGCCCGGTTGCGCAGCCTCGGCTTGCCTGAGGCGATGAAGGCCAAGGTGCTGCTGGTGGGCTCAACGCTGAAAGTTACGGAGGCGAATTGGCCACTGTACGAGCGGGCACAACGCGAGCACTGGCTGGAGCTGCGCGGCACCGTACCGCGTGCTGAGGCGGAGGCGATCATGCAAGCCGCTGACGTGCTGCTGCTGATTCAGCCGCACACCACAGTGCAAGTGCCGGCCAAGCTCTTCGAGTATGTCTGCATCGGCAGGCCGATATTGGCCATAATTCCCCGCTCCTCTCCGATAGAGACCATTCTGGTGAATGCGGCCGTGCCGAATGCGTGCCTTTGTCCCGACGACCCTCCGGAGCTTTCCGACCGCAAGCTGCTGGAGTTGCTGCGCCTTCCCAACACGCCCACGCCGATCAACGACTGGTTTTGCGGACATTTCAACGGAGAAATCCAGACGCAGGCGGTCGCCAAGATTATCGATGCAGCATCACGAAGGGAGTAGATAGTCCGATTCATGCGGAGCGTGAAGAGTCGTTTGCGGTCAATGGGTGCGGTTCAATCCTTCTGCCGTTCGGGGAGAAGGACAGCCTCGGCGTCGGCCCGATGGAGTAGCCGCTTTGTTAGCTTATGGTTGGGCGATTCACCCTTGACGAATAGGAGAAATACAATACCATTGCCGGGAGTCGGAAGGGGAAGCCCCCAAACAGATACTTGCAATTGTTGCAGTTGAAGTTGCTCTTGTGCGCCAACCGGCGGAGAGTTTGTGATGTCTTCCTGTTTGACTCCCAGGCAGCAAAGGGAGCGAGCATTCTTCGATGAGTACTGGTTACGGTATCCACTGCCGCAACCTGAGTTCGATGTCATTCAGGCCGACGAGCCGAAGCTCTGGAATTCCTACTGGTACGTCTTAGAAGCCGCCAAAGTGCGGTATGAAGCCGGCGCGCGCAAGCTCTTGGATTTCGGTTGTGGCGGCGGCGCCAATGCGGTTACATTCGCAGCCATAGGCTACGAGGTTAGCGGTTTTGATGTCTCACCGCGATCCATAGAAATCGCCAGGCAGGTAGCTAAAGCCCACGGTTTGTCAAACAGCATCCACCTTTCCGTTCAGACATCGGAGCGCTTGGAGTATTCAGACGACTATTTCGATGTCGTAGTAGGAATCGATATCCTGCACCATGTGGAGATTGCCGCGTCAGTTGCAGAATGCATGCGCGTGCTCCGTCCAGGAGGCGTCGCATTCTTCAGAGAATGTGTAGAAGTGCCTGCATTCGATCGCATCCGAAATACCGCGCCGGCGCGATTTTTGTTTCCCAACAAGAGGAGCTTCGAGTATTGCATTACCGACGACGAAAGAAAATTGAATGTTAATGACATCGCTGCGATACGTGCGCTTTGTCCAGCGATGATCGAAAATCGTTTTTACATTTTCGCACGGCTGGATCGGCTACTCAGGACAAGGGGGCCGAAGTCACCTTTAGAAAAGCTCGACTACTGGCTCTGCAAGAAGCTGCCACTATTGAATAAGTTCGGAGGAGCGGCGGTGTTTCAGTTAGACAAAGATCCTGTGATCGGCTAAGTCGCTTATTTATTTGGCGTCCCCGACGGGATTTGAACCCGTGTTACCGCCGTGAAAGGGCGTTTGAGGGCGTTTTGGCGTACTTTGCACTGGTTTGCCAGGAGTCGGAAACTACAAGCAAACACGCGTACTTCTTCACGATTCTAGCGTGCCACTGTTTGGCTATATTAAGCACACTTTAGAAGTTTTATCGTGACCTCATCGTGATCTCCAAGCACCATTGCCCGTAGGTCCGAACTTGGTCAGGTGAAGGGCTAGGATGAAACTGCACCTAACTTGCACCCCGGTTTTTGAGAAATTCGAAAAGCCCGCGCCAAACAAGGGTTTGCGCACGCATCATTATTGCGATAACGGTTTACGAAACCGTCAGCGGAAACGCGAAGCGTTGCCGGAAATAGCCGCTCTATTACCGATGCTGGATGCTGCAGGCGCGAGCATTTGCCCTCGATGCCGCGACCTTCCCCGCGGCGCGCACATGCGAAACTGTACCGCATCTTCGCCAAGGGGCGCGTCAACGATCTACCAGTTGCTGTTCAGCATCCGCCGCAACAGCAACTGCCATCGGCCTATGCAAGCCCGTCGCGTTGGGGTGATAGGCGTTGGGCATGGCGGCGAAGCAGAAGATTTCATTCCAAACCGCTTCGAAGGTCGTTGCCTTGAATTTTGGCGACGACCTGAGCGTGTCGTACGACTGGTATACGCGCGGCGGCTCGGGGCCCGCTGGTTGGGACGCCTTCGGCGCCGGTGCCAGCCGGAAGTGCCCAACGATGTCCAGATGGTCGGCCTGGACCAGCACATTCTCATCCAGCGGCCACAACATGGAAACTGTGTTGACGATGCCGTCGTTGTCCCACAGCTCCAGCGGCTCCGGCGGGCGCGGCCCCAGCACGCGGCTGATTCTGCCGGCTCCCTTCGGCAGCGTTAGCGGCCCTCCGGCGCAGGCGCGATAACACAGACGATACGAGATGTCGGTATCGCGGCTGGTACCGCACGCACGTACCACACCCAAGTCCTCGAAGGGATTTGTCAGATTGAACGGCGGTGCCGGAGATCCCGAATCGAACTGGAACGCGCGGCCACCCACGGTGGCATACGAGAGGGTGCGGATCAGCGGCTTCGCCCAAAGCTTCAACTCGTCGGCGCGCTGGTCCGGGCCAAAATGCGCCGGGCTGGGCTCATTGGGATGAGCTTCTGGGGTGAGGTCGTCGATGACGTGGAAGTCTCTCCCCATCTGGCGAAAATACAGCTCCAGTTCGGAGGCTGCTTCGAGGGCATCCGCAATCCGCGACGGATCGCTGCTCCAATCATCGTTCGCTTCGGTTAGCGCGTCGCGCAGCGCCAGGAGCACGTCCGCGTCAGTCAGCGCCGCCGTGTTGCCGGCCACTCCAGCTTCGATGCGGTCGAGCAGCCAGACCTGCGAGCCCGCGAAGGCAGCGCGTAAATCCGCAATGACGATCTTGCGCAGCGCCGCCCGGTTGTAGACCCATTCTGCGATGTTGGTGCCCCAGTGAGGCACGGAAAGAAACACGACTCTCTTAATGCAGCGGCGAAGCGTTTCCGCCTCGACTGGCAAGCCGCCGTCAACCAGGATCTCCTCATTTTTGCGATCGTGTAAGTCGCAGATGAGCTGGCGAATGTCGAGACCGCCGGTGGAATGGCCCACCAGAACGATCACGTCCTGCGAGCGAATCTCGCCGCGCGCCATGCGTTTGGCCAGGTACTGCCGCAAACGCTGCGCGCGTGTGATCACCGCCGCGGTAGGCAGATTGTCGAAGTAGTGCAGCACGACGTCTGGCTGCGGGTATGCAGCCGTCCACTGCTGAAGCAGTCCGGTAATGCCGGCGTAATAGTTGACTCGGCCCAGCGCGTCGAAGCCACCGAAGCCCGGAACGAGAACGATGTGGCAACGCTTGCTAGGAGCAGAACCGTTTCGATTGCGCATGGTTGACCTCCCGTTTCGCTGACAAGAATTGCACTCCTGCTGACTGGGGTTTGTCAGTGATTATGGATAACGGCAGGACCTGCAGCGGCTGAGGACCAGGTCACTTCCACAAATGGACGATGCATGCGCCGAAAATAGTTCGCAACGAACTTGCACCCAGCTTGCACCCGCGTCACGCCCGTCAGTGCGTAAGCCCATCGAATGTGTGACTTCGGCACATTGCCCAAGTCTCGCTAGCGGTTTAGAAAACCGTCGGCGACAGTTTGCGTAAGTAAGTATCGGACGAAAGCGAGGCTCAAGGGTCGGCTGGCGGCTTATATTGGAAGGTGTCGCATGCGGCGAGGCCAAAAGTAGGCGGCTCCGGAGGGACGCGACCGCCTCTCCGCACCGGCTTCCCGCGTGTAGGAAATCAAAAATAAATCAAACAAGTGTCGGAATTCAAAGAAATCAGGGAATCAAACTATGCACAGCTCATCGTTTATCGCATTGCCCTCGTGAAGTAGACCGTCGGGTGGGCGGAGGCCAGCTTGCGTTCGCCCGACCATTAACATCGCGATGCCGGCAGTGCGGCAGATCATCGCCGTCAGTTCGGTAGCGCCGGGATTCTTTGCTGACACCTGTGGGTGTTGAAACGAAATGTAATGGCATTCGCGCTCGCGCGGTTATGGCTGTCAGATAAGGCCGGATCCAGCGTCTGCAAAGAGACCGGGAGCCGGGCGCAAGCCTGGGAGAGGTGAAAGGTCGCTCGGTCCGTGGACAATCCGGCGAAGCGAAAACGGGGAACAAAGATTCTGGGACTTCCGTTGTCGTAGCCCGCATCCCGTGCAGTTCGCAGAAGAATCAAAGAAACCCAGTAGAACCGCGGCTGATTTCGAGACGTCCCACTGTGCTTCTCCTGCCCCTTGAGGCTTCTGCGTGATGCACCGTTGAGGCACTTATACTGGGCCCGGGAGATATTCTTATGCAGCCGATCCACGCACGATTCATCGGTGTTGAACTCTACTTTGACGATTTGGAGAGAGGAAAGAAGTTCTATCACGAGACGCTCGGTCTTGGAATGTGTGATGAGCAGATTGGGCACCACGCGAAATTCGACTGTGGCGCAAGTTTTGTTTGCCTTGAGCGAAAGGGGGCTGAGTCCTACCCATCGCAAGACAAAGCTGTTCTGTTCTTTGAGGTTCCCGACCTGGAATCGGCGATCAAAGCGATTGGGCGGGAGCAACTGGTTCAGTCCGGACGTGGATGGGCTGTTCTTCACGATCCCGAGGGTCACAACATAGTCCTTCTTCAGAGATCGTCAGAGCAACTGAAGTAGCAGATTCACTTGGCTATCGCAAAATCGCCATTGCACAAGTTACGCTGCCGAACTGCCCCCGGCGTGATGCAAATGTTCAAGCTTGCGCTATCGCCTGTTCACAACACCTATGGAGGATCGCTCCGGGCTGGCAACCGGGTGGGTCTTCTCTCCTCTTGATGGCGTCACATAGTCCTGTATCTGGCGTCACCGACAAATGGTCGCCGCGTTGGTGACACTCTTGCCCATACCGGCGGAGGATGATCCCCGGCATTTTTGCCGCCCACTCCGATTGAATTTCCGCGGTGAGAAACAAGACCCTCGACCTTCCTTCTCCCGGTCGTCCAAGTGCGCCCGTCCCCTTGTTCTGGTTCATTCAAGCTACATGGCGAGGAGGTAAAGCCAATGCATCGCAAAGCAAAATCTCACAATTCAATCTTTGGGATTGCCTGGAATTCGGTTCTGGCGCTCATGGTTGTGCTGCTGGTCCTGATAGTCGTTGTCCTATTCATAGTTTTCACTGCTCAACCAGCGCAGGCGCAGACGTTTCAAGTCATCCATAACTTCACTGGGGGGATGGATGGTGCGAACCCGCAGAGCGGGTTGACGATGGATGCGGCGGGGAATTTGTATGGCACAACGTATCGTGGCGGCACCGGTCACCTCGGCGGCGTCTTTAAGATCAAACACTCCGGCCCTGGTTGGATTGTTGTTCCACTCTACAGCTTCGCAGGTGGCAACGATGGTGCTAACCCCTGGGGCAGAGTGGCCATTGCGCGGGACGGAACTCTGTACGGCACAACCTATGGTGGAGGGGAGGGAAACTGCGTCGCGGGAGGTTATGGTTGCGGCATGGTTTTCCACTTAACCCCACCAGCGACAGTTCCAAGAACAGCGCTTAGTCCCTGGAGTGAAACCGTGCTTTATCGCTTTACTGGAGGGAACGATGGAGGAACGCCCCAAGGTGACCTCACCCTAGATACATCGGGAAATATTTACGGCACAACGGAAAAAGGCGGTTTCAATGATAGTTGCTGTGGCGTCATTTACGAGTTGAAACCTTTCGGCGGCAGCTGGACAGAAAGTGTCCTTTATGTTGCCGGTCAAAATGACAGCTATATCCTCCCTAATGGTGGCGTTATTTTCGACCATTCCGGCAACCTTTATGGTGTGTTTACTGACAGTTCGAACTATAGCGGAGGGGTTTATCAGTTATTGCCCTCAGGATCGAGTTGGACAGAGCAGATCGTATATGGCTTCACGGGTGGAAGCGACGGAGGAAAGCCTTTTGGGGGGTTGATCATCGACTCTTCGGGAAATCTATACGGAACGACGCTGGTCGGCGGCAACGGTGGGGGTGGAACGGTTTTTGAGCTTACGCCCACAAATGGCGGCTGGTCTTTCAACACCCTTTACGGTCTCCAAGGCAGTGGTTGTTGTTATCCCGGCTCTTGGGACAAGCTGGCTATGGATGCTGCTGGAAATCTATATGGCACAACTCAAAACGACGGCGCTTATGGAGTGGGGTCGGTTTTCAAGCTGACATCCTCCAATGGAGGTTGGATTTACACCTCCCTTCACGATTTTACTGGCGGCAGTGATGGGAAATATCCGATAAGCAACCTCGTTCTTGACGCGAACGGCAACCTCTACGGCACAGCGGGTTTTGGCGGTACTTACAACTCCGGTGTTGTCTTTGAGATTACGCCATAGCTGAGACGCCCGGCACGGGAGCGAGTGACTGTAATTGGCGTAACATCCCCATTGCACTCACTGAGCCAATGCGCATAGGAGTCCCCCGGTCACGGCCGGGGAGTTTTTCTGCGCAGCAGAATGCGAGTGGAGACTAAAATGCCGCAATGAGCGCTCCCGACCCGGGCATCTCCTTCCTTGAGCTGCTGGCCTACGTCGACTATCTCGGCAGCCGGTGGCTGACGTTCTTCTGCCAGCATCCTGAAGCGCTGGAGCTCGACGCCGGCGGCAACAGACGCACCATAGCGGATCTGGTTCTGCACTTGATCGAAACCGAGGAGGTTTTCGCACAATTTTTGTACGAGAGACAACCGCCAGAGGCATTCCCACCCAGAGCTCCGAACCAGCCCGAGACGGCTGATAATTTCCTGCGTCGTCATCAGGAGGCGGTTAGAAAGCTTGCCACTTTCCTCGCTGGCACGGACGACAGCGAGCTTCGCGAGAAAAAGGCCTTCGGACCACTGGAGGTCTCGCAACGCAAAATGCTCGCACAAGCTATCCTGCACAGTGTGCATCATTGGGCACAGGTGGCCATGCTCATGCACCGCAGTGGCTTCGACGCCGGCGGGCCGCAGGACTTGATTCTTAGCGACGTAATGGCGTAAAGACCGCTAGAGGCATCCCGGCCGCCTATCCCATGCCAACCGGCTCGGCTGGAAAGGCCGGTTTTGGAGTTTTGAGCGTAATCGCCTTCCATGAGAAGGCCGGTCGTAGTCAAGAAGGATCTTCCCCCATTCCTATTCCCCAGGTAGGTTTTTCTCCGCCGAGTCGGCACTGTCGCCACCCTTCCATCCGCACTCTGGTTGAGC
>Ga0335085_10001064_pt1 | contig 64438 bp, 62 predicted proteins | sample Lox_Sample_45_FD_206712 | JGI IMG/M metagenome (GOLD analysis project Ga0335085, IMG submission 206712) | Soil microbial communities from Loxahatchee National Wildlife Refuge, Florida, United States - Lox_Sample_4.5 | ecosystem: Environmental > Terrestrial > Soil > Wetlands | place: USA... | reverse complement strand
AGATGAGTGACCCGTATCAGATCGGGTTCAGCCCGGATCAGGCGTGGTTCGTTTCGAACTCGCTGCGGCTGAACCGCGTCGACATCTATCAGCACCGCGATGGGAGCTTCCAGCTGACCGCGCGGCTCCCGCTCGGCCGGGCGCCGAGCCATCTGGCCTTCTCGCCGGACAGCCGGCTCGTCTTCGTCACGCTCCAGGACAGCGATCTAGTCACGGCGGTGAACCTGGCCGATCAGACCGTCCGCTGGAGCCGGCCGACGGGCAAGCAGCCCGCCGGGGTCTGGGTGACCCCCGACGCCCGCCACCTGCTTGTCGGAGTCACGGGCGAGGACTACGTGGCGGCGCACGACGTCGTCACCGGTGCGCTGATGAGGAAGCTACCCACCGGCAAGGGCGCGCACAACTTCCTGCCGATGGGGGACGGCCGGCGGGTGCTCGTATCCAACCGCGTCGCCGACACCGTCTCGGTCATCGACCAGGGGGCGCTCGAGGTCCTCGAGACATTTGCCGTGCCGGGCGGCCCGGACTGCATGGAGCTCAGCCGGGATGGCGGCCGGCTCTGGGTGACGTCGCGCTGGATCAACCGGGTCACGGTGATCGACATGCGGACGAAGGAGCTCCTGCGATCCATCCGGGTGGGCCGGTCTCCCCACGGCATCTACTTCCCGACTCATGCGGCTCGCCGCTAGCCTCGCCGGCCTGCTCGTCCTGCTCGTCCCCTCGGCGACGGCGGCCACGGATTGCGCGGGTACGGTCTTCCTCACGCTCGACACCGGTAGCATGGCCCAGGCCGAGGACATCGCCCGGGTGCTCCGGGCCGAGGAGATCCGCGCCACGTTCTTCGTGGCCAACGAGAAGACCGTTCACGGGGATCGCGCCCTCGACGGCTCCTGGGCCAGCTACTGGAAGGCCCGCGTCGCGGAGGGGCATACCTTCGGGAACCATACGTGGTCCCATCACTACGCGCGCGCCGACGAAGGCGGCCGGATCGTCGCCACGTCGGTGGAGGGTCGGGCCGTCAGCATGGACCGCACCGCTTTCTGTTCCGAGCTGCAGCGGGTCGACGAGGCCTGGCAACGTCTCACCGGCCGGCGGCTCGAGCCCATGTGGCGGGCGCCCGGCGGCCGGACGACCCAGCAGAGCATCCGCTGGGCGGGTGAATGCGGGTTCCCCATCCACGTCGGCTGGAGCGAGGGGGGCTATGTCGGCGACGACCTGCCGAGCGAGACGAATCCGAATCCGGTGCTGCTCAAGCGCGCCCTGGACCGGGTCAAGCCGGACGAGATCCTCCTCATGCATCTCGGCGTCTGGCAACGACGGGAACCGGCCGCGACGATCCTCGAGCCCCTGATCAGAGGGCTCAAGGCCCGAGGCTACTGCTTCGCGACCCTGTCGCCGAGGCGCTGAGGCGCTCCGTGCTCACCGTGATCGAGAGCCTTCAGAGCGCGCTCTTCGAGCGGGGCGTCCTGCCGGTCCTCTACGGGCTCGGCCTGATGCGCCTCGCCGAGGATGCCTACGCGGCGACGGGCTGGGTCCTGATCGGCATCCTGGAGGTTGCCCTCGTCTGGCTCATCCTGCGACCGCTCGAGGCCTGGCGACCGGTCGAGACGTGGCCGGACCGGCGCGCGGTGCGCGTCGACGTGCTCTATACGCTCCTCGAGCGGGCCGGGGTCATTCCTCTCGTGTTTTTCTTCACGCTGCGGCCGGCCGTCGACTGGCTGGACGGCAGGCTGCGTTTCGTCGGATACATTCCGCCTCAGATCGAGGACTTCCTGCCGAGGCTCCACGAGCACCCGCTCGCGGCCTTTCTCCTGTATCTCGTGATGCTCGATGCCTCGGAGTACGCGCGGCACCGGCTGCAGCATCGGCTCGCGTGGTGGTGGGCGCTGCACGCGGTGCACCACAGCCAGCGGCAGCTCTCCTTGTGGAGTGACGACCGGAATCACGTGGTCGACTCCCTGATCGCCGATCTCTGGCGCTCCCTCGTCACGCTGCTGATCGGCGTGCCGGGCGGCTCGTTCATCCTGATCGTCATGCTGACGCGCGGGATCGAGAGCCTGGCCCACGCCAACGTGCGGCTGGGCTTCGGCGTCCTCGGCGACCGCCTGCTCGTCGGCCCACGGTACCATCGCCTCCATCACGGCATCGGGGTGGGCCACGAGGGCCCGGCCCAGGGCCGGAACTTCGCGGCGATCCTCCCGATCTGGGACGTCGTGTTCCGGACGGCCGACTTCAGTCGGGTGGCCGTCCCGACCGGCATCCGAGACCAGCTCCAGGGGGTCGACTACGGCCAGGGCTTCTGGAGCCAGCAGGGGAAGGCGCTCGCTCGCACGGTCCAGACCCTCGTTCCGACGCCGCGTAGCCCAGCATGATCTCGGACCCGCTTGTCCTCTCCGTTGCCGAGTAGACACGGTGACCTTGCGCAATCGGAGGCCACACTTGTCGCTGGCGCTGCTCCGGCGACCTTCTTCGTCCGAGGCTTCCAGCTGGGCGTGACGGAACGTTCTGACCTCGTTGCCCTTCTCGAAGGGCTCACCGACGAGACGTTCGTGCTCAATCGCCGGTTCGCGGGACGTCGATGCGATCGTGCCGTGGTGCTGGATGTCGATCAGCTTGTCGGCGAGCGTCGCTCCGGTTGGTGTAGCCGCGCGCCGTGACGGCGGCCATGGGCGGCGAACGAGGCCCGAATAGTTTCCCTTGACAACCCCGAGGCTGTTTGAGTATTACGATCCGCACCATGATCATACGCGGACTGGTGCGTCCGCTCTCGATCGGATTGGCGCTGTGCGTGACCATGACGGCTCCGGCCGCCGCCCAGCAGCGGCCGGTGCCACCGAGCCTCGATCTGCAGCCCCCCGCCGCCCCTCCGGCCGAGGAAGCCGTTCTGGCGCCGGTGGTGGTCACGGCGCCCCCGCCCGTGTCGGCATCGTCCGAGCTGATCATCCCGGGGAAGGATTTCGAGCTCCGCCCCCAGGGCCGGCCCGCCGACGTGCTGCGCTACGTCCCCGGGCTCATCTTGAGCCAGCACCAGGGAGGGGGGAAGGCCGAGCAGTACCTCCTGCGGGGCTTCGACGCCGACCATGGCTCCGACGTCGCGATCTTCGTCGATGGCATGCCCGTCAACTTTCGCTCCCACGCCCACGGCCAGGGCTACGCCGATCTGCACTTCCTGATCCCGGAGACGGTCAAGCAGGTCGACGCCTTCAAGGGCCCGTACTTCGTGGAGTTCGGGGACTTCGCCACGGCGGGCGCCTTCAACTTCGTCACCCTGGACGCCGTGCCCGAGAACGTCGTCTCCGCGGCGGGGGGAAGCTGGGGCACCCAGCGTTACCTCACCCTCCTGTCACCGACGCGCGACCGGGTCAAGACGCTGTTCGCCGGGGAGGTGTACACAAGCAACGGGCCCTTCGACCGGCCGCAGGACTACATCCGGCTCAACGTCTTCGGCAAAGCGACGGCCTCGCTCAGCGAGAATGTCGACGCGTCGATCTGGATGTCGTACCTGAACAGCAACTGGTTCGCCTCCGGCGAGATCCCGGAGCGCGCCGTCCGCGAAGGGCTCATCGACCGCTTCGGGGCGATCGACAACAGCCAGGGCGCGAACACGCAGCGCTTCAACGCGAACGCCGACCTCCGTTGGCAGCTCTCTGACAACCAGACGGTGCGGGTGCACGCCTACGGCCAGTACTACCAGCTCGACCTCTTCTCGAACTTCACCCTCTTCCTGAACGACCCGGTCAACGGCGACCAGATCGAGCAGTCCGACCGCAACCGGATCGTCGGCGGCCTCGACACGTCGTACGAGCGCCGCGACACCGTCTTCGGGATACCCGTCAAGAGCACCGCCGGATTCCAGTTCCGTCTCGACCGGCCCCACGTGGTCCTCGCCAACACCGTGGACCGACACCTCCTCCAGACCAGCCAGAATGTGAACATCCTCGAGACGTCGTACTCGCCGTTCGTCAAGTTCGACCTCATCCCGGTCCCGTGGCTCCGCTTCGTCACTGGCGCCCGTGGCGACATCTTCAACTTCAACGTCACCAACAACCTCACGGACGTGCCCGACCAGCCGAACGGCAGTGCCACCAAGGCGCTGCCGAGCGCGAAGGCCAACCTCATCCTCGGGCCCTGGTACGAGACCGAGCTCTTCGCCAACTTCGGGACGGGTTTTCACAGCAACGACGCCCGCGCGGTCGTTCAGGACCAGACCTTGCCCGCCCTCGCCCAGGCGACGGGTTGGGAGTTCGGGGTGCGGACCAAGATCCTGCCCCGTGTCGAAGCGTCCTTCACCTACTGGTGGCTCAACCTCACGAGCGAGCTGGTCTTCAACGCCGACGAGGGCACCACGGAGCCGAGCGGGGCGACCAAGCGCCAGGGTCTCGAGTTCATCCTGAAGGTCCGCCCGCTGGACTGGCTGACCTTCACGGGCAACGTGACCTACACGGCCGTCGCCGAGTTCTTCAGCGGCGGCGGCGCCATCCCGCTGGCGCCTCGCGTGACCGCCTTCTGGGACCTCACCGCCCGGCTGCCCTGGGGCCTGTCCACGAGCACGACCTTCCGCTACGTCGGCAACCGGTGGGCCGACGAGGAGCGCACGCAGACGGCGCGCGGCTACACGCTGCTCGACCTCGGGCTGCGCTACCGGTACCAGGTGGGCGACAAGATGGCGCTCGACGCCTTCGTCAACATCGAGAACGTGGCCAACACCCAGTGGCGCGAGGCGCAGTACTACAATACGACGCGGCTGCGCGGCGAGCCGCCGGAAGGCGTTCCCGACATCGTCTACACACCCGGCAACCCGCGCACCGTCCTCGGAGGCATCGCCCTCCGCTTCTAGAAGGCCCGGCCTCCCAGGACATGCCTTCGCGAGGACCCTCGCTCTTGCTCGGCTCCGCTAGGCCGCGGTCCTCCTTGGGATCGACGCAGGCGCCTCTCGATGGAGATCAGCCCGCGAAGAACGGCGTCGACCACTTCACTGGGTTGAGACCCTAGGCGCCCGACGACGAAGCGTCCAGCTCATCGAGCCCCCGACCCACCCCGGGAGCGCCGGCCACACCCAGCGATTACCAGGGATCCTGTCGACGTACTGCTGGTAGACCTTGCGGACTGGATCGCCGAAGAACACGGTGGACGTGCTGGCCGGCGGGCCCGGAGGTGCCGGACCCATCACCGGGCGGCCCGGGGCCGGCGGGGCCGGGCGGCGGGGTGGCTGGTGCCGAGAAAGTCCCGCCGAGCGCATCAGCGATCCCCCAGCCGGGGCAGTTATCAAGACCAGGTTGACCGCGGGTCGGGGGATGATCACTGCGAGTTTCTCCATGAGCTCGATCGACTCGAAGAGCAGATGCGAGGTGCCATCGCGCCAGACCGTCTGCGCCTGCAGAGCCCGCCCAAGCCGGCGTGACACTCGGCGACGAGCGGTCGCATGCCGAGCCGGTGGGGCCGCCCGTCGCCGCGACGGCGTCGACGCCTCGATGGCTTCTCTCCCCGGCGCTGATGCCGGCGCCTTCTCCGATCGGAATTCCGCGTGGTATTCTTCGCGCCGCGGAAGGCCGGGCGCGGCCATCGGACGCCGTCACGTTCCCCATGGCAACGGGCCCACATGGGCGAAGGCAGGGCTTCGGCGCCGCCGCGGTGATATCGGAGGAGTCATGGCACAGGTCTCGTCCCTCGTGCTGGCTCGCTTCATGCGGCTGCCGCGACGCTCCGCGGATGCCTGGCAGGGCGGCATTCTCCGGATGCCCATGTGGGTGGATGGCCCTGATGGCACGCCCTATCGGCCCTGGGGCGGGGTGTGGGTCAGCCTCGAGACGGGCCTCGCCAGCGTGAAGCTCGCGGAGGCGGACGCGGGCGACGCGACGCTCGCCGTCGACGCGCTCCTCGAGCTGGCCTTCAAGTTCGCCCAGACGCGCCCGGCGGCGATCCAGGTCGGAAACCAGGCGCTGGGCGAGCAGATTGGCAGGACGCTCGGTGACCCGGAGCTGTCGGTGACCCTCGATCCGCGCCTCGCCGAGGCGAAGGCGATGCTGGAGCGCATGGCAGCGGACACGGAGGGCCCGCTCCATCCCGCGGCGCTCGAGGGCCGGGGCGTGACCGTCGAGCGGATGCGGGCCTTCGCTGTGGCGGCGCGCGACTTCTACGCTGCGGCACCCTGGCGCCACCTGAGCGACGAGGACCTGATCCACGTGGAGGCGCCGAGGGTGGATAGGGCGTTCCGTCACCTGACGGTCCTCGGACGCGCCGGCCAGACGTTCGGGCTGGGGTTCTTCGCCTCCCCGAAGGACCTCGACCGGCTCCACGCCTCCCCCGACCCCGAGCCCCTCCTGGAACACGAGGGGCGGTGGAGCGTGCTCTTCGGCGCGCCCTGGGAGACGCCGTTCTCCGATCTCGACCTGTGGGAGGAGCAGGGCTTCCCCGTGGCGGCACCCGAGGCCTACCCGGTGGCGATGTGGTTCGGCGGATCGGGCCGGATGCGCCGTCCCGATGCGCGCGAGCTGGGCGACCTCGAGCGGATTCTGCTGGCGCTGTCCCGCACCACCGAGGCCGAGATCGACCAGGGCCGCTGGAGCCACGAGGTCAGCGCGGACGGCGGCCCCCACCGTGTCACCCTGGCCATCCCGGAGCTGCTCCTGCCGCTGGACGCGCCGCCCGAGCCCGCCCGGCACGGCATGCCCGACCGGCGCGTCATGGAGCGCCTCCTGCTCGAGGTCCAGCGCTTCACGGCCACGCAGGAATTTGCCAGCGAGGCCGAGCTGAATGCCGCCGTCCAGGCGAAGTTCACGGGACCGATGGATGCCGTCCCGTCGACGGCAGAGACGCCGCTCGAACGCGCGCAGGACCTCGTGTACCGCGCCATGGACGCGCGCGGCCGGCGCCGCATCCAGTTCGCGCGCACGGCCCTCGCACTGTCCGCGGACTGTGCCGACGCCTACGTCCTGCTCGCCGAGGAGTGCGCGGACGTCGACCGGGCCTGCGACCTCTATGCGCAGGGTGTGGCGGCCGGTGAGCGGGCCATCGGGCCTGCCGCCTTCGCGGAGCTGACCGGGGCTTTCTGGGGCGACGTGGGCACGCGGCCCTACATGCGGGCGCGCTTCGGGCTGGCGCGGTGCCTCGACGATCTGGGCCAGCGGGACGACGCCCTCACGCACTACCGCGAGCTGCTCCGCCTCAACCCGGGCGACAACCAGGGAGTCCGCTACGCCTTGCTCAACGCGCTCCTGCTCGCGGGGCGGGACGACGAGGCAGGGACGCTGCTCCTTCAGTTCGAGGACAAGCCGACGGCGCTCTGGCAATACGGCGCGGCCCTCTGGGCGTTTCGCCGCGACGGCGATGGCCCGGCCTCGCGCCGGCGGCTGCGCGCGGCGATTCGCGCGAACCGCCACGTGCCGGGCTACCTGGCGGGCGCCGACGAGTGGACGGGCCCCTCGCCCATGTCGTATGCCATGGGCAGCCGGGAGGAGGCCGTGAACTGCGTGGACGAGCTGGCGGACGCCTGGACGGCGACGCCTGGCGCGCTCGACTGGCTCGCAGCCCACGCGCCGGCGAGAAAGCGCCGGAAACACCACCGGCGCTGATCCCGGTGATCCGCGCGGCTAGAGCGCACGCTTGACGAAGACGCCGCCCTTCACGATGGCGTGGAGGTGGGCGGTGTTCTGGAAGACGCGCAGGTTCTTGAGCGGGTCGCCGTCCACCACCAGCAGGTCGGCGTACTTGCCGGGCTCGACCGACCCGATCCGATCGGTCATCCGGAAGATCTCGGCGTTGACCATCGTGGCGGAGAGCAGGACCTCCATCGGCTTCATCACCTGGCCCTTCAGCTCGAACTCCATCGCGCGCTGGGCCTGCATGTCGCCCAGGAGATCGGAGCCCGAGCCGATCTTGCAGCCGGCGCGATAGGCGTGGGTGAGGCCCTCCAGGCTCTTCTCGAGCGCCAGGTTGATCTTCTGGATCTGGTGGTCGCCGATCCCGTAGTTCTTGCCCTCCCGCGAGATGGCCTCGTAGGTGACCATGGTCGGCACCAGGTAGGCGCCCGCCGCCTTGATCGCCTGGGCCCCAGCCTCGTCGAGAAGGTTGCCGTGCTCGATGCAGCGCACGCCGGCCTGGATCGCGTTGCGGATGGCCGAGCCGGAGTAGGCGTGGGCCAGCACGTACTTGCCGACCGCGCGCGCCTCCTCCACCGCCGCCCGCATCTCGTCCACCGTGTACTGGGTGGTGTCGAGCTCGTCGCCGGGGGACATCGCCCCACCCGAGGCCATGATCTTGATCTGGTCGACGTCGTGGCGCAGGTTCTCGCGCGCGGCCTTGCGGACCTCGTCGGCCCCGTCCGCGATCACGCCCGCCATCCCGACACAGCAGTCCACCGGCTCGATCCACTCCGAGCGGCGCCGCTTGTCGGCGTGGCCGCCGGTCTGCGAGAGCGGGCGCCCGGAGACGAGCATGCGGGGTCCCGGATAGAGCCCCAACTCCGCCGCCTCGCGGAAGCCGTAGTCGGCGCCGCCCGCGTCCCGCACGGTGGTGAAGCCCTGCATCAGCGCCTGCTCCATGCGCCGGAGCGCCTTGGCCGCGATCAGGCTCGGCGGGTTGTAGCGATGCTGCTCGGGGATGTTGCCCTCGACCGCGCAGATGTGCACGTGGGCGTCGGTGAGGCCCGGCATCAGGGTGCGGCCCTTGAGATCGATCGTGTCGATCTTGCCGGGGAGTGGCCCGACCTTGCCCGAGGCGATGACGTCCTTGATGCGCTCGCCTTCCACCACGACCGCGGCGCCCTCCACGGGATCCTTGCCGGTGCAGTCGATCAGGAACGCGTTGATGAACACCGTGATCGCCATGGGGCGGCCCTCCGAGATCTCGAGATGGTCAGCGCGGGGATTCTAGCAGGAATATGGGCGCCGGGGGCTTCCGGCCCCGTAAGTTGCCAAGGGAGGCCGACATGCCGTATGGTTGCTTGAGTCGCATGTTGACCTCCAGTCCAGGACCGCGCTCCGGATTCCACCGCCCAAGCATGCGGGCCACATGCCTCGTGCTGATGCTGGCTCTGCTGGCGCTGGGCCTGACGCTCGCCGGCCCGCGCCACACCCACGTCCAGGCATCTCTCGGGTGGTACAACGCCGAGTGTCCGCTTGCCGAGCTGAACGCCAGGGCGGAGCTCGTCCCGGTTCTGTCGTCGCCACCCTCCGTAGAGGCGGGACTGATCGCTGGCGAGACTCTCCAAGTCACCGGCCCGACCATCCCGGCATCCGTTGTCGTCGTCGCCGCATCCCGCGCTCCTCCCCTTGCCTGAGCTGACCCGGTCGCACCGGTAGTCCGTTCCATCACGGGCGCTCCGCGCCCTCAGGCGACCCTTCATCGATCGGGAGGAGAACTGTCATGCACGCATCCATCCAGCGAGGGTGCTCGTGGGCGCTCATCGCCATCGGCCTGCTCGTCTGTGCGCTCGTCGCCGACGTGCTGCCCGTCGCCGCGCAGACCGGACAGGTTGCCGGCACGGTCAAGGACGCGCTCGGGCGGCCGCTGAGCGGTGCCCAGGTCCGGCTCGAGGCCAGCGACGGCAAGGTCGTCGGCCAGGCCGTCGCGGACGAGCAGGGGGCGTTCAGCTTCTCGAACGTCGGCCCGGGCTCGTACGTCGTGGTCGGCGAGAAGGAAGGATTCGAGACCGCGACCGCCGTCGTCACGGTTTCCGAAACCGGCAGCGCGAGCGCCGATCTCGCGCTCACCTCGAAGCAGGCGCTCGACCTGGCGGTCGCGGCCAAGCGCCTGGAGGAGGCGCGCATCAGCATCCAGCCCCGCATCGGGGCCTCGACCTACGAGTTCAACCGGCAAGGGATCGAGAACCTGCCCCAGGGCGACAACGCCTCGCTGAGCCAGGTCCTCCTGCAGGCGCCGGGGGTGGCGAAGGACTCCACCGAGGGTGGCTTCCTGCACGTCCGGAACGAGCACGCGAACGTGCAATACCGCATCAACGGCATCGCCTTGCCGGACGGCGTCAGCTTCTTCGGGCAGGGTGGCGGCCTGAGCCCGCGCCTGGCCAGCTCGGTCGAGCTGATCACCGGGGCGCTGCCGGCCGAGTTCGGGCTCCGCACCGCCGGCATCGTGGACGTGCAGACCAAGAGCGGCAGCTTCGATCCGGGCGGATACGTCGGCATGTACGGTGGCAGCCACTCCTGGATCGAGCCGAGCGCGGAGTATCGAGGCTCGCTCGGCCGCCTGAACTACTACCTCTCCGGCGACTTCACCTACAACAACATCGGCATCACCCAGGCGACGCCGGACAGCCCGATCCACGACTCGACGAAGCAGGGGCACGGCTTCGCTTACCTCGAGTACCTGCTCAGTCCGACCAGCAAGGTCAGCGCGATCCTGGGCACCTTCGTCGGGCACTTCGAGATCCCGAACAGCAAGGACCAGACCCCGAGCTTCACGGTCAACGGCATCGACAGCTTCGACTCCGCCAAGGTCAATGAGACCCAGCTCGAGCAGAACTACTACGCGGTCCTGTCCTACCTGAAGGCCGAGAAGGAGCTCACCTATCAGGTCTCGGCCTTCACCCGGTACAGCGTGCTCACCTTCAACCCCGACCCGCTGCCCGATCTGCTCTTCAACGGGATCTCGCAGGACTATCAGCGGAGCAGCGTGGCGACCGGGCTCCAGGCCGAGGGCAGCTACGTGCTCACCCCGACGCACACGTTGCGGGCCGGGATCTACTTCGCGGCGGAGCGGAGCAGCGTGCAGACGACCTCCGCCGTGCTCTCCACGGACCCGGCCGTGCCCGATACGCCGTTCAAGATCTTCGACAGCACCGGCATCACCGGCTACACGTACAGCATCTACGGCCAGGACGCCTGGCGAATCCTGCCCACCGTCACCATCAACGGCGGGGGCCGCTTCGACTACTACGACGGCTTCCGGAACGAATGGCAGTTCAGCCCACGGCTCAACGTGGTCTGGATGGCGACCCCGACCACGACGGTGCACGCCGGGTATGCGCGGTACTTCACCCCTCCGCCGCTCGTGTTCACGCCGGCCAGCACCTTCAACCGATTCATCGGCACCACCGCAGAGCCGGAGGTCACGAAGAACACGACCATCAGGTCGGAGCGGGCCAACTATTTCGACGCCGGTGTCATCCAGCAGATCATTCCCGGCCTGAAGGTGGGCCTCGACGTCTACTACAAGCAGGCGCAGCACCTTCTGGACGACGGGCAGTTCGGGGCCCCCGTCTTCCTGACGCCGTTCAACTACAAGTGGGGCTACAACTACGGGGTCGAGCTGACCGCTACCTACGCGGCGGGAGGGTTCTCGGCCTACGGCAACCTGGCCGCGGCCCAGCAGTGGGCCAAGCGCATCGAGACCGCGCAGTCGCTCTTCAGCGCAGACGACCTCGCCTACTCCTACCAGCACTACATTCACACCGATCACTATCAGCTCATCACGGCCTCGGTCGGGGCCTCGTACCTGCTGGCGCCGACGAACACGCGCTTCAGCCTGGACTTCATCGCGGGCAGCGGCCTCCGGCGCAGCGTCGTGCACCCGAACGACGCGTCGGTGAGCCCCTACCAGACGGCCAACATCGGGATCCAGCAGAAGTTCACGCTCCCCGCGATCGGGAAGATGACCGCGCGATTCGACGTCGTCAACCTGTGGGACGAGCAGTACAAGATCCGGGACGGGAGCGGGCTCGGAGTGTTCGCCCCCCAGTACGGGGCCCGGCGCGCCTTCTACGGCGGGCTCCAGAAAGAGTTCTAGCATGCACGATCTCCAGGGTTTCGTCGCGGCCCTCCGCGTGGGCGGCGTCATGATCTATCCGTTGCTGCTGCTCGCGGTCGTGGCCGTGGTCGTGATCCTGGAGAAGGCGTACGTCTTCGCCGCGCGGACCCGCCTACCCGGCTCGCTGCTCGCGGTGCTCGAGACCTACGGCTTCGCCTGGGACGACCTCGAGCAGCGGGTGGGCCGGCTCGACCCGCGCAACTACTTCGGCCGCTTCTTCCGGGTCATCCTCGAGAACCGGACCCGGCCCGCGTGGTGGGTCGAGTCCCGGGCCGCCGAGGAGGCGACCCTCATCGAGCAGGCGCTGGGCCGCTGGCTGTGGATCCTCGAGACGATCGTGACCGCGGCACCCCTGCTGGGCCTGCTCGGCACGATCACCGGCATGATCCGCGCGTTCCATCTCTTCGGCTCCGAGGGCCTCGTCGACCCGCGGGGGGTGACCGGAGGTGTCGCGGAGGCCCTGATCGCCACCGCGGTCGGGCTGTTCATCGCGCTGATCGCGCTGTTCGCGTTCAACTACTTCTCCCACCGCCGGGCCGAGGTCATGGACGAGATGGAGCAGCTCGGCACGCGCGTGGTGGACTCCATTCGTCTCGAGGCGAAGGAAGGCGTGTCGTGAAGCTGCGGACGCTGCGGCAGCGCCGTCGAGGTCGCATCGAGATCATCCCGATGATCGACGTGATGTTCTTCCTGCTCGCGACGTTCATGCTGGCCTCGCTCTCGCTCCAGAACCTCCACTCGCTGGCCGTGAATCTCCCGCGCGGCCAGGCGCCCCCGCTGCCGACGGCGCACTCGGTCACCCTGACCGTGACGCGCGACGGAGAGATCCTGCTCGACCAGACCCCGGTGACGCTCGACACGCTCGCGGCGGCGCTCACGCCCCGGCTCGGCGGGGGCGGCACCAGTGTCGTGGTGGCGGTGGACAGCGCGGCCCCCAGCGGGATCGTCGTCCAGGCGATGCTCAAGGCCCGCGCGGCCGGCGTCGAGCACTTCCTCTTCGCGGTGGCCCCACCGAGGTAGTCGGGCGATGCACGAGATCGCGACCCGGCTCCGGGACGATCCGCGGGAGCGACTACCGTGGCTGGTCCCTCTGGCGCTCGTCCTGACGATGCTGTCGCAGTTCGGCTTCCTCTCGCTGCTCCGGCAGCCGGCGACCCCTGCCGCGGCACCGGCTCCGGTGGATGTCCAGGTCGTAGAGCTGCCGATGACAGTGAGCCCGCCCGCGGCCCGACCGCCGGCGCCCGCGCGATCGACCCCGAGGGCTCCGGCTCCGCCCAAGCCGAGGGAAGAGGCGCGGACCCGAGCGCCGGCGCCCGCGCCGGTGGCGACGCAGATCGAGGCGCCGCGGGATCCTGTGCCCGCCGCCGAGGCCTCGGCGGCGGCGCCCGGCACGACCCTGCCGGCCACGGTCGCGGCGCCGGCGCCGAGCGCGGCCACGGGCCCGCCGGCGCAGACTCCGGTCGCCGCGCTGGCGCCCGGGAGAGGACCTCAGGGCCCGCCGGGGGGAACGGACACCATGAGCGCGCGGGCGATCTACAAGCCGATGCCCGAGATACCCGAGTCGCTCCGCCACCGCACGGTGGAGGTGATCGCGGTCGCGCGTTTCCGGGTGGCCGCCGATGGCCGCGCCCAGGTCGAGCTGACCGAGCCCACGAACGATCCCGGTCTCAATCGGGCGCTGCTCGAGACCCTCGGACGGTGGCGGTTCTTCCCGGCTATGCAGGCCGGCAAGCCGGTGGCCTCGACCATCGACATCCGGATCCCGATCTCGGTGCAGTGAGCGCATCGATGCGGCCCGCTGGCGCACCCCGCGTGGCGAGGATTCTCGGGGTCGCGGTCCTGGTCTCGCTCCTGATCGGGCTGTCCGCGGCGGCTTTCGCGCAGATCGACGAGGACGATCGGGCCTCGGCGGGGGAGTGGATCTTCTTCGTCACGTTGACCGCGATCGTGACCGCGGGTCTGGTGCTCCTTCGCGTCGTCTGGTACCGGAGGACGAATCCCCACACGCACCTGCCATCGAGAATCAAGCGGAGACGTGCGCGGGGACCCATTGGCAGAGGGCCACTGCTCTAGGCCCGGGCTCCACGGGGCTAACGCGGCGCGGCGGGTCCGGTGCCCGGCGTCGGGCGAAATACCTGCCGGGACATGGCCCGGGTCACGGCGGAAGTCCTTGATCCAGTGGTGATTCCAGCCTGGCATGACCGATGCCTCCGCTTTACGGAAAACCGCGCGCGGTCGATGTGCGCCTCAGGGGAGGATGCTATGCACGACGTATGGTACGACCTGGCGGTCCTGGAGCTGTCGGAGCTGAGCGACCCCGGCAGGGAGAAGCTCATCGAGGCGGAGCGGGCGCAAGCCACTCCCGAGCCCGCCGCGGAGGAATCGCTCGAGGTGGCGTCTGCCTAGTTGACGAGAAGTTCACGCGGACGTGACACTCCGTCCGCGCACGCGCCTACTCTGGCCACACCCGATTCAATCCGGTGACAGGGAGGACGTGCATGCGGCGATGGCTGATGGTGACCGCGATGGCGGTGTTGGCGGCGGTGCCCGCGACCGGGTTTGCCCAGACCCCGAGCGGCGACAAGATGAAGGACGACAAGATGAAGATGGAGCAGGGCGCTAAGATGAAGGACGACAAGATGAAGGGGCAGATGAAGGACGACAAGATGATGAAGGACAAGATGATGGACAAGAAGGACGACAAGATGGAGAAGATGGACAAGAAGTAGCCACCGCGCGAGCGCCGGGCGGACCCCGGCGCTCGCGCGGCCCGGCGGCTAGCGGGCGACCTTGGCCTCGTACATCCACACCTTCTCGTCGGCGCGCGGCGTCCACTCGACCCAGTTCGCCACGCCGTAGAGATCGTGCTGCTGCCAGAGGAAAACCCACGGGGCTTCCTCGTGCACGACCCGCTGGAGATCCGCCCACGCCTCCAGCCGCTTCTTCGGGTCGACGATCGTGACGGCCTGGGCGATCTTGGCGTCGATGACCTTGTTGTTGCCGTAAGAGGAGTACGTCTGGCTAGCCTGGAAGAGCTGCTCGATCGTGTTCTGGGCGCTCAGGGCCGGGCCCCATCCGAGGTAGAACATGTCCCCGGTGGTACGGTTCTTGATCTTGTCGAGGTGGGTGCCCCACTCGTTGACCACCACGTTCACCTTGACGCCGATGCGCTGGAGCTGGGCCGCGATGGCGAGCGAGATGTCCTTGTCCAGCGGGTAGCGGCCCGACGGTGTGTCGAGCGTGAGCTGGAGCTTCGCCGGATCGACGCCCGCCTCCTTGAAGAGGGCCTGGGCCCGCGCCGGGTCGTACTTGACGCACTCGATACCCGGCGTGTAGTCGACGTTGAGGGGCGACAGGGGCCCGCACATCTTGGTGGCCCGGCCCTTGAGCACCTGCTGGATCAGCTCGTCCACGTTCACCGCGTGGCTGATCGCCTTGCGCACCCGGAGGTCCTGCATCGGGCCCGGCTTCAGGTTGACGAGGGCCAGGTAGTTGATGCGCGACGACACGGTCGAGCGCACCTTGCCCTTGCCGCTCTTGTCCACCATCTCCACCGCGTGGGGCGGCACGTCCTTCATGATGTCGATCTCGCCGGCCAGCAGGGCGGAGAGGCGTGCGCTGAACTCCGGGATGTACCGGAACGTCACCCGGTTGAGCTCGGGCGCTCCCTGCCAGTAGTCGGGGTTGCGCTCGAGCACGAGGCGCTCGTCGCGCACCCACTGCACGAACTTGAAGGGCCCGGTCCCGATCGGCTTGGCGAGGAGGCCCTGCGGCCCCTGCTCCTTGAGGGCCTTGGGCGGCATCGGGAGGAAGTCGGTCGACTCCGAGATGCGGTCGATGAGGCCCGGCCACGGCTTATCGGTGATGAAGCGCACCGTGTAGTCGTTGACGATCTGGATCTCCTTGACCTGGGACCAGCGGGGGAGATAGTGCGTCTTGTTGGCCGGGTCCTTGATGTAGTCCATGGTGGCCTTCACGCTCTGGGCGTTGAAGGGCTCGCCGTTGTGGAACTTGACGTTCTGGCGGAGCGTGAACTCCCACGTGGTGTCGTTGACCACCTTCCAGCCGGTGGCCAGCATGGGCATCGGCTTGTAGGTTTTGGGATCGCGGTCCACGAGCCGGTCGTAGATGTGCTCGATCTGGACGTTCGTCGTCCAGTCCACGATGGTGTTGGGCAGGAGCGTGCGCGGCTCGGCCGCGAGGGCCACCACGATCTCCTTGGCGCGCGCCCGGTCCTGGGCGTCCACCGCGGGAGCGAAGGGCAGGGCTACCGTCGCGGTCATCAGCACCGCGAGCGCGGCCAGCATGCGGGTGAATCGAGTCATGAGGGTCTCCTTGTCGGCTCGACTTTCTTGACGTAGCGGATCATGCGGGGGTCGGGCTCGTAGAGCGAGTCCCAGAAGCCCACCGCCCACGGGTGATCGTGCTCCACGAGCGCCGAGATGCGCCGCGCCCCGCGCTCGGCCAGTCGCTCCTCCACCGCGGCCACCAGGGCACGCCCGACGCCCCGGCGCCGGTACGACGGCAGCACGGCGAGCCGGTAGATGTTGCCGCGCCAGCCATCCCAACCCCCGATGATCGAGCCCACCAGGAGATCGCGGTCGACCGCCACCAGCACGGTGGCCGCCGCGTCGCGGATCACCTCGACGACCTGCTCGGGCGTGTCGGTGGGGCTCGGCGTCGCGTCGGCGTGGTGCCAGAGATCCAGCAGGACGTCACCTTCGTCGGGACGGCACGGCCGGATGACGACGCCCATCAGACGCGGAACCGGGGGTCGAGCACGTCGCGCAGCCAGTCACCCACCAGGTTGATGCCCAGCGCGGTGAGGGCGAGCGCGGCGCCCGGGAACGCGGCCAGCCACCAGGCCACGTAGAGATAGTCGCGGCTCTCCGAGAGCATGCTGCCCCAGGCGGGGGTCGGCGGCTGCACCCCGAAGCCGAGGAACGAGATGGCGGCCTCGGCCACGATGAACTGGGCGAACTGGAGACTGGCCACGATGACGATGGACGGGGCCACGTTGGGCAGCACGTGCCGGAAGAGCAGGCGCGCGCGCCCGAGGCCGAGCGCCTGGGCAGCGTGCACGAAATCGCGCTCCTTCACCGACAGCACCTCCCCACGGACCACGCGAGCATACACGACCCAGCCGGCGACTGACAAACTGACGATGATGTTGCGCAGCCCGAGGCCCACGATCGCGTTGATGGTGAGCGCGAGCAGGATGAACGGGAACGACAGCTGCACGTCGGCCAGCCGCATCAGCACCGCGCCCGGCCAGCCCTCGAAGTAGCCGGCGAGCAGCCCGAGGAGCCCGCCCACCACCGCGGTGAGCAGCACGCAGCAGACGCCGATGAACAGGGCCACCCGCGCCCCGTAGAGCACGCGGGCCAGGAGATCCCGGCCGAGCTGATCGGTGCCCAGCGGGTGCCCCGGGGTCCCAGGCGGCTTGAGACCGACCGCGAAGTCGCTCTGCACCGGGTCGTGGCCGACCAGGAGCGGCGCGGCCACCGCGGCCAGGACCACCAGGGTGGCGATCGTGATGCCGACGACGCCGCGGCCGTGACGGGCGAGGAAGCGCTTCACGCCCGGGCGCTCGCGCGTGTGCGAGGGTCGAGCCAGCCGTAGAGCACGTCGACCAGGAAGTTGATCAAGGTATAGGTGACGGAGAACACGAACACCGCGGCCAGCACCACCGGGAAGTCGCGGTTGAGGAGCGCCTGCACGGTCAGCCGGCCGAGCCCGGGCCACGCGAAGATGGTCTCGGTGATCACCGCCCCGCCCAGCAGCTGGCCGGTGTCGAGGCCGGCGAGGGTCACGATCGGGATCGCCGCGTTCTTCAGAGTGTGCTTGCCGATGACGACGGGCTCGGCGAGGCCCTTGGCCCGCGCGGTCAGCACGAACTCCTCGTTGAGCGTGTCGAGCACCGAGGAGCGGGTGATCCGGGCCATGCGCGCGGCGTAGAACGAGGCGAGCACCACGCACGGCATCACGAAGTGGAGCGGGCCGCCCATGCCGCCGGTGGGGAGCCAGCCGAGCCGGACCGAGAAGAGATAGATCATCATGAGGCCGAGCCAGAAGCCGGGCACCGCCTGCCCGAGCACCGCGCCGCCCATGCCGAGGAAGTCGACCAGCGAGCCGCGCCGCACCGCCGAGAGCACCCCCACCGGCACCGCCACGGAGAAAGTGAGCAGCAGGGCGCATCCGGAGAGCGACAGGGTGGCGGGCAGCCGCTCCAGGACCAGCCCGAGCGCGTCGCGCCGGTAGCGCAGCGACTCGCCGAAGTCGCCGTGGGCCGCGCGCGTGATGAAGCGGCCGTACTGCACGGCGAGCGGGTCGTTGAAGCCCAGGCGCTCGCGGAACTCGTTGAGGTCCTTGGCCTGGATGTCCATGGGCAGGAACAGCAGCACCGGGTCGCCGCCGAGGCGCACCAGGAAGAACACGGCGGTGAGGGAGAGGAACACGACCAGCACGGTCTGCCCGAGCCGCGACAGGAGGTAGGCGCGCATATCGGGCGAGTGTACCCGAACACCGGGCCGGCCCGGCGGGGCCAGTTGCTATAGTGGGCGAGGCCCGTCCATGTCCGCCCCCGTTCAGATGATCCGCGATCTGTCCGTCTCCGCGGTGGCCGCCGGCTTCGTCACCGTGCTGGTCGGCTTCGCGAGCTCCGCGGTCATCGTCTTCCAGGCCGCCGGCGCGGTGGGGGCCTCCGCGGACCAGGTGGGCTCGTGGATGCTGGCCCTCGGCCTCGGCATGGGCCTCACGTCGGTGGGGCTATCGCTCCGCTACCGGGTGCCGGTGGTCACCGCGTGGTCCACGCCTGGCGCGGCCCTGCTCGTCACGAGCGCGGCCGGCCTCTCGATCGAGGAGGCCACCGGCGCGTTCCTGGTCTCGGCCCTCCTCATCACGGTCTGTGGCTTCTCGGGCTGGTTCGAGCGGGCGATGGACCGCATCCCGATCGCGCTGGCCTCCGGCATGCTGGCAGGTGTCCTGCTGCGCTTCGGTCTGGCGCTGTTCACCGCCATGACCACCCGGCTCGCGCTCGCTCTCGGCATGTTCGCCGCCTACCTGGTCACGCGGCGGCTCGCACCCCGCTACGCGGTGATCGCGGCGCTCGCGGTCGGAGTGGCGGTCGCGCTCGGCCAGGGGCTCTTGCACACGGACACGGTGCGGCTCGCGCTGGCCCGCCCGATCTGGGTCACGCCGCGCTTCTCGCCCGTGGCCGTGGTTGGCGTGGCGATCCCGCTGTTCGTGGTGACCATGGCCTCCCAGAACGTCCCCGGCGTCGCGGTGATCCGCGCCTCGGGCTACGCCGTGCCGATCTCGCCGCTCATCGGTTGGACCGGGCTCGCGAACGTGGTCCTGGCGCCGATCGGCGGCTTCTCGCTCAACCTGGCCGCCATCACCGCGGCCATCTGCATGGGGCGTGAGGCGCACGAGGATCCGCGACGCCGCTACGTGGCGGCCATGGCCGCGGGGGTCTTCTACGCGGTGATCGGCCTCTTCGGGGCCACCGTGGTGGCGTTTTTCGCGGCGTTCCCGACCGAGCTGGTCGCGGCGGTCGCCGGGCTGGCGCTGCTGGCCACCATCGGCAACGGGCTGGCCGCGGCGCTCGGGCAGGAGAATCAACGCGAGGCGGCGCTCGTCACGTTTCTGGTGACCGCGTCCGGCGTGACGCTGGCCGGCATCGGATCGGCGTTCTGGGGCCTGGTGGCGGGAGTCATCGCCTTGATGATCGTGGAGGGGCCGATATTTCGGGCGGCGGGCCGTCGTGGCTAGCGCCGACCCTGGAGGATTGCACATGGCGTCAGCGAGCGAAGGGCGCGTCTTGCCCGCGGTGATCGTGGGCCTCTGTCTGCTGGTCGGGCTCTCGACGGCCGGCTACTTCGTGGGCCGGGGCGCCACGCGCTTCCGGTCGGAGAGCCGCGTCGTCACCGTGAAGGGGCTGGTGGAGCGCGAGGTGAAGGCGGACCAGGCGGTGTGGAGCCTGGGCCTGCGGCGGGCCAGCGAGACGCTCCAGGATGCGCACGTGCGGATCAGCGCGGATCGTGACGCGGTGGCGGCCTTTCTCCGGAAGCGGGGCTTCGCCGAGGCCGAGATCGAGCGCCAGCCCACCCGCACGGTGGACAAGCTCGCCCGCGAGTACGGCCAGCCCCAGCCGAGCGATCGATTCCGCTACGTGGTCACGACGGCGGTGGTGGTGAGGACGCCCAACGTGGAGCTGCTGCGGACGGCGCTCGGGGCCACCGAGGAGCTGCTCCAGGCGGGCGTGGTCCTGGACGGCGAGCGCGAGGGCGGCAGGGCCAACCCACGCTACGTGGTCTCCAAGTTCAACGATCTGCGCCCGCAGCTCCTGGCCGACGCGACGAAGAACGCGCGGGCCACCGCCCAGCAATTCGCGGCGGACTCGGGCGCCCAGGTCGGCAGCATCCGGTCGGCCAACCAGGGCTCGATCCAGATCTTCGGCCTCGACGGGGGCGACGAGTCGGCCCCGTTCAGCCCGACGAGCACGCCGGTCAAGCGCATCCGGGTGGTCAGCACTTTCGAGTTCGAGCTCCGCTAGGGCGCGGTCGAGCTCCGCTATCCCGGTCCGGGAGAAAGGACGTCGCGTGAAGTACTGGGAAGACTTCGAGGTCGGGGAGACGACCGAGCTTGGATCGTGCTCGATCACCGAGGCCGAGATCCTGGCCTTCGCCCGCAAGTACGATCCGCAGCCGTTCCACATCGATCCCGAGGCGGCCCGCCGTAGCATCTTCGGCGGGCTCATCGCGAGCGGCTGGCACACTTGCGCGCTCATGATGCGCCTGTCGGTGGACGCGGCGCGGCGCGAGGAGGCCGCCGCCACCGGCTCGCCCGGCCTCGACTCCTGCCGCTGGCTCAAGCCGGTGCGACCGGGCGACACACTGACCGGCCGCACCGAGGTGCTCGAGACCTGGCCGTCCCGGAGCAAGCCCATCGGCTTCGTGCGGCGCCGACTCGAGCTGGTGAACCAGCTCGGGGAGGCGGTGTTGGCGGTGGTGGGAGTGACGATGTACCGGCGGCGGCCGGCGGCGGCATGAAGCACTTCGAGGACGTGCAGGTCGGCGACGTGATGCGCTTCGGGCGCTACGAGGTCACCCGGGAGGAGATCGTCGAGTACGCCCGGCAGTTCGACCCGCAGCCCTTCCATCTCGACGAAGAGGCGGCGAAGGCCAGCATGTTCGGCGGGCTCATCGCGAGCGGCTGGCACACCGGGGCGATGTTCATACGGATGGTGGTCGAGCACATGACGCCCGAGCACGCCACCTCCGGGGCCATGGGCTTCGACGACCTCAAGTGGCTCCGCCCGGTGCGGCCGGGCGACGTGCTCTCGGTGGAGTCCGAGATCCGGGAGAAGATCGAGTCCCGGAGCCGGCCCGACCGCGGCACCGTGAAGATCGAGAGCCGGATCATCAACCAGCGCGGGGAGGTGGTCATGAGCCTCGTCTCGCTGGTGATCTACCTGCGGAGGTGATCGCGTGCGCGGCCCCGTCGCCTTCGTGCTAGTCTGCCGAGGTGCCGGAGCGTGCCGCGACCGAGCGCCCCAACCTGCTGGTCATCCTGATCGACGATCTGCGCTTCGACGAGTTCGGGGCGGGCGGGCACCCGTACATGCGGACGCCTCACGTGGACCGGCTCGCCCGCGAGGGTGCGATGTGTCTCAACGCGTTTCACACCACGCCGCTCTGCTCGCCCAACCGGGCGTCCATCGTGACCGGCCAGTACGCGAGCCGCCACGGCATCATCGACAACGTGGCGCGTGACGCGGCCAGCCACCGGCTGCCGAACTATCACCGGGAGCTGCAGCGGCTGGGCTACGAGACCGCGCACCTGGGCAAGTGGCACATGGGCAACGACGGCTCGCCGCGCCCCGGCTACGACCGCTGGGTGAGCTTCGACGGCCACGGCAAGCTGTTCGAGCCGGAGCTGAACATCGACGGCCAGCGCCAGGTGGTCCCGGGCTACGTGACCGACGTGCTGAACGCGGAGGCGGTGGCGTTCGTCGAGCGGCCGCGCGCGAAGCCTTGGAGCCTCTTCTTCGCCCACAAGGCGGTCCATCCGGACGCCCACCAGGCCGCCGACGGCACGCTCGATCTGAGCCGCGGCGGCTACAGGCCCGCCGAGCGCCACCGGGATCTCTACCGGGGCTGCGTGTTCCCGCCGCGACCCAACGTGCGGCCGCCCGAGGAGGTTGTGCGGGCGAAGCCGGCGTGGACGGAGGCCTTCCGCCTCAAGGCGACGGAGCGCGCGCAGGCGGTGCTGGCCGCGATCCACGCCGGGACGCAGGAAGAGATCCGGCTGCGCGCGGCCATGATGGCGTCGGTGGACGAGGGAGTGGGGATGCTGCTCGAGGCGCTCGAGCGCACCGGGCAGCTCGACCGCACGTGCATCGTCTTCCTCGGGGACAACGGCTACTTCTTCGGCGAGCACGCGCTGGGGCCGGAGCGGCGCTTCGCCTATGAAGAGGGGATCCGCTCGCCGTTCCTCGTGCGCTACCCGCCGCGGGTGCCCGCGGGGAGCCGACCCGACGCGCTGGTGCTCGCGCTCGACATCGCGCCCACCATGATCGAGCTGGCGGGCGGCACGCCGGGCGCGCACGTCCAGGGCCGCTCGCTGGTGCCGCTGCTCGGCGGCCACCGTCCGCCGGACTGGCGCACCTCGTTCCTCGTCGAGTACTGGAGCGAGAACGCGATGCCCTGGCTGGTGGGGATGACCTACAAGGCGGTGCGCACCGAGCGGGCCAAGCTGATCCACTGGGTCAATCGCGACGGGGTGGACGAGCTCTACGATCTCGCGACGGATCCCTACGAGCTCGCGAACCTCCACTCCGACCCGGCCCGGGCGCGCGAGCGCGACGACCTGCGGCGGGAGCTCGCCCGGCTCGTGGTCGAGGCGCTCGGGCTCTGAGCCGTCAGCGGCCGCCGGCGCCGGCCGTCGGGCTCGGGTAGCTCACCGCGAGCCCGGCCGCCGCGTCGGACTGGATGCCGAAGGGCGGGATCGGGTAGCGGAGGCCGTTCTTGCTCAGCGCGGCGAGTCCGTCGATCACCTTGGGCAGGAAGCGCGGGGGGATCGCCATCAGCATCTCGTCGTCGGCCACGCCGCCGTAGCGACGCTCCGCGTAGCAGGGGATGGTGAGCGCGGGCTCGCCCGTCTTGAGCGCCTTGCCCCAGGAGTCCGCGCACGCCGACTCGCCCACCGAGGTGAACGACATCTTCTTGTAGCCGATCCACTGCAGCCCGTTGATGAAGAAGATCATCTGACCGGGCGTGCCGTAGATCAGGCAGATGTCCGGCGGGTCGAGCCGCCCCGAGGTCAGCGGGGCCACCGCCATCGCGCGGTAGCGTCCGTACGGCACGCAGTCCATCGCGTGCTGGTGCAGGCTCGCGTCGTCCTGGGTCTTGAACCACACTCCGGCCATGCGCTTGCCGGAGAGCCACTCGTCGTCCTGGGGCGAGAGCCCGATGACCGCGCCGCACTGGGCGCCCACCAGGTCCGCCATCGTGATGCCCACCGTCCAGCCGAGCTGGCGGGCCTGGGCCACGATCTGATCCGTGGTGTGCTTGGCCTTCGGCCGGCGGATCTTCGGGATCGCCTCCATCTCCTCGACCGTTTCGAAGAGCTTCATGCCGATCGGGATCGAGCGCAGGCGCAGATACTGGTTGAGGCCGTTCACGATCGCGTCCCAGTCGTACTTGTCGGTGGTCATGGCGTCCTCATTGGTCGAGCAGCAGGTAGTAGAGCGCGGTGGCGTGCATCTCGCCGTTGGCGCTCCGCGCGTAGCGCGGGATCGCGCCCACGAAGGTCCAGCCGAGCGAGCGGTAGAGGTCCTCCGACGGATCGCCCTGCCGCGTGTCGAGCACGAGGGTGCGGCGTCCCCGGCGGCGCGCCTCGTCCTGGGCCGCGAGCATCAGCGCGCGCCCGACTCCGCGCCGGCGCCCGGCCGGGTGTACCATCAGCTTGATCAGCTCGGCGCGATGATCGCCGTTGGCCCGCTTCTCGAGGTCGAGCTGGACCGTGCCGACGATGGCCCCGCCGTGGCGCGCCACCCACAGGAGCCGCCCGCCCCCCTTGACCGCGACGGCCACGCCCTCCCAGTACTCGCGGGCCTCGTCCGCCGCGAGCGGGGGCAGGAAGCCCACCGAGGCCCCGTCGTCCACGACCACACACAGGAGCGCGATCAAGGAGGCCTGCTCCCGGCGGGCCGCGTCGGCATCGAGACCTTCGATCACCGGCATCGCGGCGGTTACGGCTTGAACTCCTGGTCGAGGATCTCGGTGATGAAGCGGTCGAGCGAGACCGGGTAGAAGCGCACGTTGGGGGCGAGGATCACCCCGGTGTTGATGACCTCGCGCTGGGCGAGCTCGTCCAGCGCGCGCTCCACCTGGGCCTGCGGGTTGCGGTCCAAGCGCTGGATCTTGAGGTCCTCGCTCTCGAGCGTCACCTGGTGGCGATTGGTGTAGGCGAAGGAGAAGACCCGCGCCACCAGGGCCTCGTCCATCAGCTCGGTCTCCTTGAAGAGATCGCCGTAGGTCTGGCCCGCGCGGCCGGGCGCCAGCACCAGGCGCGGCGAGACCTTGATCTTGCCCCGGATCTCCACCGACGAGGCCGGATGCGCCTCCTGTGGGCCCACCAGGATGTAGGGAAGCACGTGGTAGCCCGCGATGATGCCGGCGACCGGCTTGCGCAGGATCTCGGTGGTCTCGAAGAGATGCTTGAGGAACTCGGGGTCGTGCTTCTCGCCGAACATGAGAGGGCCTACCCGCGGAAGACCGAGACTTCCATGCAGTCGAAGCCGAAATCGTACTCGCGGCTCTGGTAGCGCGGGTCGGTGCGCACGTGGTCGAGATAGGGCTTCACATCGCGGCGATACATGCCGGTGTTGTCGGCCACGATGAGGGCACCCTTGACCAGCCGCGGCTCCACCGCGCGCAGGTAGTCGAGGTAGTCCTCCTTCTTGGCGTCGATCAGGAGGAAGTCCACCGGACCGCGCAGGAGCGGCAGCACCCGCAGCGCGTCGCCCACCACCACCTTCACCCGCTTGCCGAGGCCCGCCGCCTCCACGTTGCTGGCCACGAACTTGGCGAGGTAGGCGTTCTGCTCCACGCAGGTGAGCCGCCCGCCGCGCGGCATGTCTCCGCCGACCAGGATCGCGGAGTAGCCGAAGAGCGAGCCGACCTCGATGCCGCGCCGCGGCTGGTGCTCGAGGAGGAGTCGCCGCAGCACCCGGCCCTTCTCCCGGCCGATCACCGGGATGCGCCAGAGGGTGACTGCACGGTCCATCAATCGCAGCATGCGCGAGGCGGTCTTGGTCATGAGGGTGGGAGAGTGCGGTTCCGGTCCATCAATCGCCGCATGCGCGAGGCGGTCTTGGTCATCAGCGCGCGGGGATCCTCTCGCGCACCCCGTCGGGGAGCGGGTAGCGGCGGTCCCACTTGCCGGCCTTCACGAGCTGGCCCGGTAGCGAGCGGCCCACGATCTCCTGGACGCGCTTGGAGGTCTCGATGAGCGCGTCCAGATCGACCCCTGTCTCGACCCCCATCGCGTGCAGGCAGTGGATCAGGTCCTCCGTACACACGTTGCCGGAGGCACCCGGTGCGAAGGGACAGCCGCCGAGGCCGCCGATCGAGGCGTCGAAGTTGGCCACCCCCAGCTCCATCGCGGCGAGGATGTTGGGGATGGCCATCGCGCGGGTGTCGTGAGTGTGCAGCGTCCACTCGATGCCGGGAAAGCGGGGCAGGAGACGCTCGAGCACGCGGGCAACCTGGGCCGGGTTGGCCATCCCGGTGGTGTCGGCGAGCCCGATGCCGCGGGCCCCCATGTCCACGAGGCGCACCACCACCGACTCGAGATGGTCCACCGGCACGTCGCCCTCGAACGGGCAGCCGAACGAGCACGAGATGCCGGAGACCACCGGTACCTCGGCGCGCCGGGCGACCTCGGCCACCGCGGCCAGCTTGGTGAGCGACTCTCCGATCGTCATGTTCACGTTGGCGAGGTTGTGACTCTCGCTCGCCGAGACCACGGTGTGGATCTCGTCCACCCCCGCATCCACCGCGCGCACCGCGCCCTTGTCGTTGGGCACCAGCGCCGAGTAGATGGTGCCGGGCCGGCGCGCGATCGCGGCCATGACCTCCGCCGCGTCCCGGAGCTGCGGGATCGCCTTGGGCGACACGAAGGAGGTCACCTCGATGCGCGGCATCCCGGCCGCGGCCAGCCGGTCCACGACCTCGATCTTCTGCTCGGTCGGGATGAACTCGGGCTCGATCTGGAATCCGTCGCGTGTTCCCACCTCGCAGATCGTCACGTGCCTGGGCAGCTTCATCGCGTCGCCTCCGGGGTCGCTTCCCACTCGTCTCTCAGGATCTCGCCGATCCACGCGTCGTGCCAGCGGCCGTCGACGAAGTAGTGGTGGCGAAGCACCCCCGCCTGGTGGTAGCCCGCCCGCGCGAGGCCGCGGCGGCTCGCCTCGTTGGCCAGCGCCACCCGCGTGGTGACGGTCTCGAGGCCCAGCTCACGGAAGGCGTAGCGGGTGCGCAGGCGCATCGCCTCGCCTGCGTAGCCCTTGCCCCACTCCTCCTTCTCGCCAACCACCGTCCCGCTCTCCGCACGCCGGTTCCGCCAGTCGATATGCTCGAGCGCGGCGTTGCCGATGAGCCGGCCGTTGTGCTTGAGCACGATCGCCCACATGACCTGGCTCGGATCCTTGCCCACCTGCTCGAGCCACTCCTCCTCGGCCTTCGTGGTGAAGGGGAAGCGGTAGAGCAGGTAACGCGTCACCTCCATGTCGGAGAACCATCGCTGGTAGGCCGCGAGGTACTCCGGCCGGGGCGGCTCGAGTCGGACACGCTCCCCTTCGAGGATCGGACCCAACATGCGCTAGTAGGACCTCGGCATGCCCAGGACGTGCTCTCCGACGAAGGCCAGGACGAGGTTGTTGTTGATCGGGGCGGCGCGGTAGAGCCGTGACTCGCGGAACTTGCGCTCGATGTCGTACTCCTCTGCGAAGCCGTAGCCGCCGTGGGCGTCCATGCAGGCGTTGCCCGCCTCGATGGCCGCCTCGGAGGCCAGGTACTTGGCCATGTTCGCCTCGCCGCCGCAGGGGATGCCGGCGTCGAACATCCGGGCCGCCTTGGTGCGCATGAGGTCGGCGGCCTCGATGTTGACGTGGGCCTTGGCGATCGGGAACTGCACACCCTGGTTGGACCCGATCGGCTTGCCGAAGATGACCCGCTGCCCCACGTAGGCGACGGCCTTCTCGATGAACCAGCGCGCGTCGCCCAGGGAGTCGGAGGCGACCAGGATGCGCTCCGCGTTCATGCCGTCGAGGATGTAGGAGAACCCCCGGCCCTCGTGGCCGATGAGGCTCCCGGCGGGGATCTCCATGTTGTCGAAGAAGAGGGCGTTGGTCGAGTGGTTCATCATCATCTTCAGCGGGCGGACGTCGAGACCCTTGCCCTTGAGCTCGCGGATGTCGATGAGGAAGACGCTGAGCCCGTCCGTCTTCTTCTTGACCTGGTCCACCGGAGTGGTGCGCGCCAGCAGCAGCATGAGGTCCGACTGCAGCACCCGCGAGATGAACATCTTCTGGCCGTTGACCACGTAGCGGTCGCCCTTGCGAACCGCGGTGGTCTGGAGCTTCGTGGTGTCCGATCCCGCGTTGGGCTCGGTCACCCCGAAGGCCTGCAGGCGCAACTCGCCGGTGGCGATCTTGGGCAGGTACTGCTTCTTCTGCTCCGCGGAGCCGTGCCGGAGCACCGTGCCCATGATGTACATCTGGGCGTGGCACGCGGCGGGGTTGCCGCCCGCCCGCGCGATCTCCTCGAGGATCAGCGCGGCCTCCATGATCCCGAGCCCGCCGCCGCCGTACTCCTCGGGGATGAGGACCGCCAGGTAACCGGCCTTGGTCAGCTCGTCGACGAACGCCTCGGGGTACTCGCGACGGGAATCGAGGTCGCGCCAGTACTCCGCGGTGTACTGCTTGCAGAGGTCGTGGACCGCCGCCTTCAGAGCCTTCTGCTCTTCGGTGAGTACGAACGTCATGTCGGCCATGATCATCTCCCGGTGAAGCGGGGCTTGCGCTTCTCGTTGAAGGCGCGGACGCCTTCGAGGCGGTCGTCGGTGGTCACCGTGTTGTTGTAGGCCTCGATGGCCAGCGCCATCCCGGTCTCCAGGTCGGTCTCACCGCCCCAGTTCACCGCCTTCTTGGCCTGGCGCACCGCAATGGGGCCATTGTCCGCGATGGTGGCGGCGATCTCCAGCGCCTTCACCCGCGCCTGGCCGGCCGGCACCACGTGGTTGACGAGCCCGATCGCCTTGGCCTCGCGGGCATCCACCCGCCGGCCGGTGAAGATCATCTCCTTGGCCATGGGCGCACCCAGGATACGCGGCAGGAGCTGGGTGCCCCCGACGCCCGGGAAGATTCCGCGGGTGACCTCGGGCACCGCGAAGACCGCGGTCTCCCCGCAGACCACGAAGTCGGAGAGCACGGCCAGCTCGCAGCCCCCGCCCATCGCGAAGCCCTCCACCGCCGCGATCACCGGCACCGGACAGTGGAGCACGCCCGCGGCGGCCGCCTCGAAGATCACGTGCTGGGCACGCCAGGTCTCGTCGGTCATGCCCTCGCGCTCCTTGAGGTCGCCGCCCACGCAGAAAGCCTTCGTCCCCGCGCCGGTGAACACCACCGCTCGCACGGTGCGATCCCAGCGCAGGCCGTCGAAGCAGCGCAGCAGGTCCTCCCCCATCGCGGTGTTCATCGCGTTGAGGGCCTCGGGGCGGTTGAGCTCCACCGTGACCACGAAGCCGTCCGGCGAGGCGGTGACGTTGATCGTTCTATAGCTGGATGACATGGCGCTCCGCGAGGTCTCGAATGGTGGCGGCGTCGTAGCCGAGCTCGGCCAGCACTTCCGCCGAGTGCTCGCCGAGTAGCGGAGGCACCCGGGTGGGGGCGGGGCGCTCGCCGTCCCATCTGATCGGCAGCGCCACCGCGCGGTAGTCCGGCACCCGCGGGTGCTTGACCGCGGGCAGCATGCCGCTGGCCTCGGTCTGGGGCTCGGCCGCGACCTGGTCCATGGTGGACACGCGAGCCGACGGCACGCCGGCGCTCTGCAGTCGATCGAGCAGGTCGGCGGCGGTGAGGGCCCGTGTCACCGCGGAGAGGGCCTCCTGCAGCGCGGCCCGGTGTTGCACGCGGCGCGGGTTGTCCGCGAAGCGCGGATCACGCGCCAGCTCGGGCACGCCGAGCGCGCCCGTCGCCTTGACGAAGAGCGCGTCGGACCCGGCCGCGATCATCACCCAGCCGTCGGTGGTCGGGAAGGCCTCGTAGGGAACGATCATCGCGGTGCCCGAGCCCTGCGGGCGAGGCACCTCGCCGGTGGCGAAGTAGTGGCTCATCTGGAAGACCGACCAGGCGAGCGCGGTGTCGAAGAGCGCCGTCGTGACCTCGGCCCCGCGGCCGGTGCGCTCGCGCTCGCGCAGCGCAGCCAGGATGCCCATGACCGCCCACATGCCGGTGCCCATGTCCACCACCGAGACCGGCACGCGCGCGGGGGGCTGGTTCGGATGACCGTTGATAGACATGATGCCGCCGTAGGCCTGCATCAGCGGGTCGTAGCCCGGCCGGTCCTTCAGCGGTCCCTCGGTGCCGAAGGCGGTGATCGAGCAGTAGACGAGCCGGGGATTGTGCGCGGCGACGCGCGACCAGCCGAGGCCGAGCTCCTCCACTGCGCCCGCCCGCAGCGACTGGACGAAGACGTCGGCGCGGCCGAGGAGGCGCTCGACCACCGCGATGCCCTCCGCCGACTTGAGGTCCACCGCGAGGCTCCGCTTGTTGCGGTTGACGCTCAGGAAGGTCGCGCTCTCCTGGCCCCAGAAGGGCGGCCCCCACGCCCGCGCGTCGTCGCCGCGGCCGACGCGCTCCACCTTCACGACCTCCGCGCCCAGGTCTCCCAGGATCTGGGTGCAGTAGGGGCCGGCGACGTTCTGGGTGAGATCGGCGACGAGGAGTCCGGCCAGGGGAGCGTTCATGGGGGACTGATTATAGCCCGACCACCGACCCCGCTAGAGGCTCGCGCGCCGCCCCTGGTGATACGCTTCCAGCTCGCGATTGGCGTGCAGCACCGACTCCAGCCGCTCGACGACGTCCCCGACTCGCGGGCCCGGGATCGTGAAGTACAGCTCGTCGTCGCCGAGGCCGGTGTAGACGCGGTTGCCGATGCAGCCGAGGCTCGTGACGCCGCCCGGCCCGCCGAGGACCGCAGGGATCATCGCGCAGGCGGGCCGGCCCATGGCCCTGCCGTCGCCCGCGAGGCCGGCGGCCAGCGCGGCCTCGGCCACCAACATGATCTGGCGTGCGCGGCCCCGGACCAGGACCACGTCGGGCGGCACCGGCGCCTGGGCAAGCGGTGCGTAGACCGCGACGACGAGCGGCTCGGTGCGGCGGGGCAGGGCGGCGACCTCGTCCATGCGGATATACTGCAGGCCCACCATCGTGCCGACCACGCCTTCCAGCTCCGGGGCGCGCTCGGGCGGCAGCGCGACGCCGTGGGTGTAGGAGCCGACCGGACAGTTGTAGTGATCGGCGGCCTCCGTGTAGAAGACGGCCCCCTCGGCGGCCTGCTTCCAGTAGGAGCAGCCGGCGGGGCCGGGCTTCGCCACCCGCGGGACGCCGGCCGGCGCGGTCGCGGTGAAGGACACCGCGACCGGAGGGGTGCGCAGGCCCAGCAGCTCGATCATCCGTCGTCCCGCGGCGCGTGCGTCCATGTCCGGCTCCTCAGGGAACCCGGGCGCGGAAGGTGAACGCCACCCGCACCTCGTTGCCGATCGGGTTCAGGAACGAGTTGTAGTTCATCGCGTACTCGCCCCGGTTGACGATGAACTCGCCCGAGGCGACCAGCGCCGCATTGCTGATCTGCACGTCGACCGGAACCGCGATATCCCGCGTGACCCCGTGCAGCGTGAGCCGCCCCACCACGGTGGCGCGGCGTCCCCCGTCGACCCGGACGCTCTCGAACGCGATGGTGGGGAAGCGCTCCACGTCGAAGAAGTCGCCGCTGCGCAGGTGCTTGTCGCGCATCTCGATGCCGGTGTCGAGCGACGACGCCTCGATCGTCAGGCTGATGCGGGCGGTCGTGGGCACCGCCGGGTCCAGCACCACGTCGCCGCTGAAGCGCGAGAAGTGGCCGTCCGCGTTCATCAGCCGCGAGGTTGCGCGGAACGTGATCTCGCTCGCTTCGGGCTGGATGCGGAAGCGCAGCGGCTCGCTCGCCGCGGGACTCGTCCCGGTGAGCATCCCGAGCGCGAGCGCGGCCACCGCGAGCCAGCGGGCGGGGGATGGTCGAGACACGGCCCCTAGTATCGCTCATCCATCGACGGGTCGCCCGCTTTCCGCTCCCGCCTGAGACAAATCAGGCAGGAGGCTCGCGCCCGTAGGTGTAGGCTCGCCGCAGAGAGGCGCTCACCACCGTGCTCGCCGCGGCATTCACGCTCGGCCTCGTCCTGTCGATGGCGGCGCTCGTCCTCTCGTTGATCGCGGTGCTGGCCGCGCGCGCCCGCCGCTGGCCCGAGAACGCGGAGGCGCGCCTGGCCGCGCTCGAGGAGCAGGTGCGCGGGCTCTCGGCCCGCGCCGCCGCCCCGCCGCCGAGCGTCGACGCCGTGCCCGCCGTCGCTCCCGCGCCACCCGAGCCTGCTCCCCCGCCGGCCGTCGCGGCGGCGGTGCTCCACCCGCCCCCGCTCGGCGCGCCGTCGTCCCGGCCACCCGCGCTCGATCTCGAGCAGCGCATCGGGGCGCGCTGGGCCACCTGGGTCGGCATCGTGGTGATCCTGGTGGCGGTGGCCCTCTTCCTCAAGTGGGCCTTCGACAACAACTATCTCGGCCCGGTCACACGGGTCAGCGTCGGGATCGTGGGCGGGCTCCTCATGCTGCTGGGCGGCCTCGCGCTCCACTCCCGGCGCGACGTGCCCTATCTGGGCGAGGGACTCGCGGGCGGTGGCCTCGGGGTGCTCTACCTCTCGCTGTTCGCGGCCCACGCGCTGTATGGCCTGCTCGGTTCCGCCGCCGCATTCGCAGGCATGTTCGCGGTGACCGGGCTGGGCACGGCGGTGGCGGTGCTCAGCGGCCGGCTGAGCACGGCGGTGCTCGCCGTGATCGGGGGGCTCCTGACGCCGGTCCTGCTGCAGGTGGAGCGGCCAGACGAGCGCAACCTCCTCGCATATCTCCTCGTCCTCGACGTGCTCGCCCTGCTGGTGGCGCGCTTCCGCACGTGGCCGGCCCTCAACCGGCTGGCATGGGGCGGCTCCGCACTGCTCATCCTGCCCACGCTCCTGCGCGATCCCGACGCCCCGAACCCCTTGACCCGGCTGGTGCTGCTCTCCGCGATCTTCCTCGTCTTCGTGGCGGTGCCCCTCTTCCGCGAACGGGCACTGCGAGAGCGTACCGAGCCGATCGACCTCATCCTGGTGGTGGCCAACGCGGCCGGGTACTTCTGGGCGGTCTACGTCACGCTCGAAGCGTGGCGGCCGGGCGGGGAGGGTCCCTACGCGCTGTCTCTTGCCGTCCTCTACCGCCTGGTGGCGGTCGATTACAACGCGCGTGTTCCAGACGACGCCATTACCGTGACCCTGCACGAGGGGGTGTCCTGGACCTTCCTCACCCTGGCCATCCCGCTGGCCCTCGATGGGCAGTGGGTCACGCTCGCCTGGGCCGTCCAGGGGGTCATGCTGCTGTGGCTGGCGGCGCGCTCGCCGATGCCGGTGGCGGCGTGGGGTGGGGTCGCGGCGCTGCTGCTGGCTGCCGTCCGGGTCGTGGCGTTCGACCGGTATGCACTCCCCGGGATCCCGACGGTCTGGAACCTGACGTTCCTGATCCACCTCTTCGTTGTCCTGGCCCTGGTCATCGGGGGCCGCCTGGCCGGGCGGGTCCGCGAGGTCGGTGTGGGCCGTGTCCGACCCGAGGCCATGAAGTCCGTCCTCTGGGTCGCCGGGGCACTGACGCTCGCGGTGCTGTGCTGGCGGGAGCCGACCGGGCTCTGGCCGGCGGCCTGGCTAACCCTGGAGCTCCTGGCGATCGGCGGCCTGGCCCGGCTCTCCCGTTCGCCCTCGTTAGCGGTGGCCATCCCCGTCGTGGCTCTGATCCTCGCCCTCCGGGTCCTCGTGGCCGACGATGCCGTGGCCCGGAGTACGGCCGACTCGCTGGTGAGTCTGCCACTCTTCTCCCGGATCGGGGCCTGCCTCGCCATCGGGCTGGCCGGGGGTGGGCTGGCCCGCGCCACGGACCCCACCGTCCGCCAGGTTGGCCGGGTGGTCGCCGGCTCGGCCGGGCTGATCCTGCTGTACGTGCTGAGCGTCGGGTGGACCCGCTATCAGGATGCCCTCCGGTCGGCGGCACAGGGCACCGGTCTTGGCCGGGAGGCCGGCGACTTCCGGTGGCGAACCCAGGTCGGGTTGTCGGTCCTCTGGACGATCTACGCCGGCGCAGCGCTGGCCTGGGGCTTCGTCCGGGCCAACACTCCCGTGCGGTACGCGGCCCTAGCCCTGCTTGGTTTAACCGTCTTCAAGGTCTTCGCCGTGGACTTTGCCGAGGTCAAGACCTCGTATCGTATCCTCTCCTTCCTGGTGCTCGGGGTCGTTCTCCTGCTCGTCAGCCTGGCCTATCAGAAGCTTCGGTCGGGGTCGGTCCCACCGGAGTCTTAGGACTTTCAAAGAATTGATAGCCAGTTATATAGTCAAATTCGAATGGACGGTTCGGTGGGGCTCTTCGAGTTCAACTCCGGACGCCTCTGCCTAGATTTTGCCAACACGGTCCGGGCGCGCCCTCTCAGCGATCGGATCGAATATATCAGCAAATACGAAGACTTAGTATCATGGGCCCGCCAGGCGACGATCCTCACGCCCGGCGAGGCGGCACTGCTCGACGAGGACGCCGTGCGTCGACCCCGACCTGCCAGCGAGGCGCTGGCTCAGGCGCTGGCGGTCCGCGAGGCGATCTACGGCCTGTTCTCCGCCCGGGCGGCCGGGCTGCCGGCGCCGTCGAACGACCTGCGTACCCTCAATCGGGCGATTGGCCGCGCGATGAGCCGCGCGGGGCTCGTCACTACCGGGGGGCGGTTCGAGTGGGCGTGGCCCGACGTCAAGCCCGACCTGGACCGGGTGCTGTGGTGGGTGTCACGCTCGGCCGCCGAGCTGTTGACGTCCGAGGATCTACCGTTCGTCCGTGAGTGTGCCGGTTACGATTGCGGCTGGCTCTTCATGGACACCACCAAGAACCGGAGCCGCCGGTGGTGCGATATGAGCACGTGTGGCAATCGCGCCAAGGGACGACGTCACTACGAGCGCAAGCGGGCGGCGGTTCAGGATCAGCGACTGGCAGGCTAGGCCTAGGGCTAGCGCGAACCCGCGAGCTGGGCCCGGGCGAGGGCCGCGCCGGCGGCCAGCGCGCGCACCTTCTGGTTGCACATGTAGCGCGGTGACCACCCGAAGCCGCAGTCGGGATTGACGGCAAGCTTCTCGGGCCGACAGACCGTCAGCACCCGGCGGATGCGGCCGGCCACTTCTTCCGGGCTCTCGGGATAGAAGCCCTTCACGTCCACGACGCCGGCACCCAGCTCCCGGTCCTGACCGTACTCCTTCCAGATGTCGAGCTCGGAGAACTCACGACCCGCGAACTCGAGCACGAGCTGGTCAGCGCGGGCCTTGAGGATGCCCGGGAAATAGGGCCGGTACGACCGGTCGAAGCGCGAGCGGCCGAAGCGGTTGCCGAAGCAGATGTGGAAGGCCAGCTTGGCCTTCACCCCGTCGGTGGCCAGGTTGTAGAGCCGCGCCATCTCCTCCCCGCTCACGTTCCCACGGGCCGGCTCGTCCAGTTGAATGAAGTCGGCCCCGGCGGCCACCAGGCCGCGCAGCTCGGCGTTGATCACCTCCGCGAAGCGCTCTGCCACGTCGACTACCCCCTTGTACATCTTGCCGGGATGAATGCGGGAGCCGAAGGTGAGCGGCCCCGCGCAGGTGGCCTTGGTGGCCCGCGTGGTATGGGCCTTGAGATACTCGAACTCCTTGATGATGCCGAGCCCGCCCGGCGGCGTCTCGATGCGCCCGGTGGCCTCGTACCGGGTCTGCTGGTCGTAGCCCCAGGGGCCGGCTTTCCGGCGCACCGGCAGTGGCTCGATGCCCTTGATGATCGCGTAGTAGGAGTCCACGTAGCCGTCCAGCCGGCGCACCTCGCCGTCCGTGATGATGTCGAGCCCGGCCCGCTCCATGTCGCGGATGGCGGTGTCCGCCGCGTCGTCGAACATCTCCTCGAGATCGGCGGGGCCCATGTCCCCGGCCTCGTGGGCCTTCACGGCGGTGAACCACCAGCCGGCCTTGCCGTGGGAGCCGACGACGGTGGACGGGATCAGCGGAAGAGCGGCCATCTGCGTTTCCTCCTGTGCGCGGGGCGCATATAATCGCGAGCTGTGAGCTCAGCGGAGACCCATGCGAGCATGCTATCTCTGCCGGATCTGGTCAATGGCGATGCGGCGCTGGTGCGCCGAGGCCGCTATCTGACCGCGACCTTCCTGGTCGGGGCCGGCGACACCGAATTCCTGGTACGCGTGGTGGAAGGCCGCGTCGCGGCGGTGGAGGTCGGCCCGTTCCTGATGCGCTCGTGGACCTTCGCGCTGCGCGCGTCGGACGAAGCCTGGCGCCGCTTCTGGGAGCCGATGCCCGCCCCCGGCTATCACGACCTGTTCGCCATGAAGAAGCTCGGGGTGGCGCGGATCGAGGGCGACCTGGTGCCGCTCATGGCGAACCTGCGCTACGTCAAGGACGTCGTCGCGGCGCCGCGCCGGACCCGGAGGCCCTGAATGGCCGAGCCGATCTTCGAGTCGATCCGGGGCACCTACGTGCATCTGGCTCTCGGCGGTCGGCCGCATCGCCTCTACTTCGAGGACGCCGGCGAGGGCATCCCGCTGGTGTGCCTGCATACCGCGGGCGCCGACGGCCGCCAGTTTCGCCACCTGCTGAACGACGAAGCGATCACCCGGCACTTCCGGGTGCTCGCCTTCGACATGCCGTGGCACGGCAAGTCGCTTCCACCGGCGGGCTGGCAGGACGAGGAGTATCGTCTCACCACCCGCGGCTACGTCGACATGATCCTCGCGTTCTGCGACGCGCTCCGGCTCGAGCGGCCCGTCGTCCTCGGCTGCTCGATCGGCGGCAAGATCGTGCTCGAGCTGGCCCGCGAGCATCCCGAGCGATTCCGCGCGCTGATCGGGCTCGAGTCCGCCGCCTACCAGCCGCCGTGGTACGACGACACCGGCTGGCTCCATCGCCCCGACGTGCACGGCGGTGAGCTGTGCGGGGCGCTGATGTCCGGTCTCATCGCGCCGCAGAGCCCGGACGAGACGCGCTGGGAGACCTTGTGGGGCTACATGCAGGGCGGCCCTGGTGTCTTCAGGGGCGACCTGTACTTCTACCGGGTGGACGGCGACTTCCGGGACCGAGTGGGCCAGATCGACACGGCGCGCTGCCCGCTCTACCTGCTCACCGGCGAGTACGACTTCTCTTGCACGCCGGAGGACACGCGGCTCACCGCCGAGAAGATCCCGGGGGCCCGCTTCACCCTCATGACCGAGATCGGCCACTTCCCGATGGCCGAGAACCCCGCCCAGTTCCGGCGCTATCTCCTGCCGGTGCTCGACGAGATCCGCGCCCGGCGACGCTGAACGCGCGGGTCACGCCGCACCGCCGATCACCCGCATCACCGCCGCGTCCCCGCGCACCGCCTCCGGCGGCCCGCCGAAGATGATCTCCCCGCGCTCGATCACGTACAGGCGCGTGGCGAACTCGGGGACGTGGTGGATGTTGGACTCGGCGAGCAGGATCGAATGGCCCCGCCGGGTGATCTCGGCGAGGCCGTCGCTCACCGTCGGGATGATGGCGGGCGAGAGCCCCTCGAACGGCTCGTCGAGCAGCAGCACGCGCGGGTCCAGCGCGAGCGCCCGCGCCACCGAGAGCATCTTGCGCTCGCCGCCGCTCATCTCGGGCCCCTTGCGGCGCCGGTACTTGCGGAGGACCGGGAAGACGTCGTAGGCGCGCTCGATGCGCTCGGCGGCGGGGCGGCCTCCGGGCAGCGTCCAGGTGGCGATCTCGATGTTCTCCGCCACCGTGAGGTCCGGGAAGATGCCGCTATCCTCGGGCGCGAATCCGAGCCCGCGCCGGGCGATCTCGTGGGTGGGGCGCCCCTGGATCTCCTCGTTCCCGAAGACGATGCGGCCGGCCTGCGGGCGCAGGTAGCCCATGATGGTCCGCAGCGCCGTGGTCTTGCCGGCGCCGTTGCGGCCCACCAGGCACACGACCTCCTGCTCCCCGACCTCCAGCGAGACCCGGCGCAGGATGTGGCTGTACTGGATGAACACGTCGAGGGCGGTCACCGTGAGCACGGCGCTAGCGCTTCCGGCCGATGACGGTATCCACCACGTGGGCGTCGGCCCGGATCCCGGCCGGGGTGGCGTCGGCCAGGACCTTGCCCTGGTGCAGCGCGACGATCCGGTCCGAGTAGCCGAAGACGATATCCATGTCGTGCTCGACCTGGATGATGGAGCGGAGCCCGATCTGCTTGGCCGCGCCGACCATGATCTCCATGACCGTGTGCTTGTCGGCGGTGCTCACGCCGCTGGTGGGCTCGTCGAGGAGGATGATCTCGGGGCGGAGGGTGAAGGCGGAGGCCACGTCGAGGAGCTTCTTGTCTCCCTGAGGCAGCTCGCGGGCGCGCCGGTGCGCCTTGTCGGCGAGGCCGAAGAGGGCGGCGACCTCGAGCGCCTCGGCGTGCAGCCGGTGGTCGGCGCGGAGGGAGGCGAAGAGCCGCGATCCGTGCTGCCGGCGCGACACCACCGCGGCCTGGAGCGTCTCGAGCACCGTCAGCTCCGGAAAGATCTGGACGAGCTGGAAGCTCCGCGCCATGCCGAGGCGGGTGAGGGCCACCGGGCCGATGCCGCCGATGTCGCGGCCCTTGAAGCGCACGTGGCCGCCGCTCGGCGCGAGGACCCCGGTGAGCACGTTGATCAGGGTGGACTTGCCGGCGCCATTCGGGCCGATGATCGAGACGAACTCGCCCTCGCGGACGGAGAGGCTGACCCCGTCGAGCGCCACGTAGTCGCCGTAGAGCTTGCGCAGGTCGTGCGCCTCGAGGATCACGCGCCGGAGACCTCGACCGGGGGGCGGCGGGCAAAGAGGCCCATGAGCCCGCCCGGCGCGAAGATCACGATGAAGGCCAGCACCGCGCCGAAGATCAGGCGCCAGTAGGGGAAGACCGACATCACGGTGTCCTGCAGGAAGATGAAAGCGAACGCGCCCAGCAGCGGGCCGAAGAAGGACGAGAAGCCTCCCAGCAGGACCATGAACACGATGTTGCCGGAATGGGTCCAGTAGGCGAGCGTCGGGTCGACGTTGCCGGTGGGCGGGGCGAGCAGCGCGCCGCCCACGCCGGCATAGACCGCCGAGATCATGAAGGCGTACCAGCGATGGCGTGCCACGCTCACCCCGAGGCTCTCGGCCTTGAGCGGATTGTCGCGGATGGTCTTCAGACAGAGGCCGAACGGCGAGCCGACGATGCGCCACATGACGAGCGTGGCCAGCACGAGCACCGCGAGCGAGAAGTAGTAGTACGGCCCCACCAGGTAGTCGACCTTGGAGAATCCCGTCCACTCGCGGCCGAGCAGGTAGGGGCGGAGCATGCGCATGCCCTCGTCGCCGCCGGTGAGCCGGTAGAACTTGAGCAGGAACGTGTAGAAGACCATGCCGAAGGCCAGGGTGAGCATGCCGAAGTAGATCTTGACGTACCGCACGCAGAGGGCGCCCACCGGGGCGGCCACCACCGCGGCGGCCAGCGCGGCGGCGGGCAGGATCAGTTCCATGTGCCGCACCCCGAGCTTGGTGGTCAGCACCGCGCCGGTGTAGGCCCCGATCCCGATGAAGAGCGCGTGCCCGAAGGAGACGAGCCCGGTGTAGCCGAAGAGGAGGTTGAGGCCGAGCAGGATCACCCCGTAGGCCATGAACGGCAGCATCAAGGTGACGTAGTAGGGCGGCGCCACGAGTGGGAGCACGAGCACCGCGAGCCCGAGGACGGCCAGCGCCACCGGCGTCCTCACGCGACGGCCGCTCCGAAGAGCCCCCGCGGGCGCCAGATGAGCACCGCGATGACGATGAGGTAGATCAGGAGCATCTCGAGCTCGGGGTAGGCGGAGATGGCCACCGAGCGCAGCACGCCCACCACGAGCGCGCCCACGAAGGCCCCCCGCATGCTCCCGAGACCCCCGATCACCACGACCGCGAAGGCCTCGACGATCAGCTCGATCCCCATCTCGCTCATCGCGGCGGTGGCGGGGATGACGAGCGCGCCTCCGAGCGTGCCCAGCATGGTGCCGAGCGTGAAGACGCGCACGTACACCCAGCGCATGTCCACCCCGAGCGCCTCGGCCATCTCGCGGTTGTCGGCGGCGGCGCGGATGATCCGCCCGAACGCGGTGCGCGTGAGCAGCCACCCGATGCCCAGCGCGATGGCGAGGCTGGCCCCGATCACGATCAGGTTGTAGACGGGTACGGTGGCGCCCAGCACGCGGGCCTGCCCGTAGATGAGGTAGAGCCCGCCGGTCGAGACGGGGGCGGTGCCCCAGGTCATCCGGACCAGGTCCTCGAGCATGAGCACGAGCGCGAAGGTCAGCAGGAGCTGGAAGGTCTCGTCGCGATCGTAGACGAAGCGCAGGAGGCCGCGCTCGACCAGGATGCCGACCAGCCCGACCGCGAGGCCGCCCGCGACGAGCGGCACGATGAACAGCGCGGGGGGCCCGCCGTGGCCGGTGAAGTACCCCACCGCGGAGACGCCGGTGTAGGCGCCCAGCGCGTAGAAGGATCCGCAGGCGAGGTTGAAGATCTTCTGGACCCCGAAGACGACCTGCAGCCCGGCCGCGACCAGGAAGAGGATGGCGGCATGGAACACCCCACCCATGAGGATGTTGACGAGGTTCGCGGTCACGGCGAGGAGGGCAGGATGAGAGCCCCCTCCCCTCTCCCCATCGGGGAGAGGGGAGAGCGGAGGGACGGCCCTTCAGAGCTCAGATCTTCCAGCCGTTGATCCATTCGATGAGCTTGGAGCCGGCCGGCTTCATCGCGACCTTGGTGGAGACGACCTCGATCGGATTGATGGTGACGAAGTCGTAGCCGTTCTTGTGGGTCGTGATGCCCTGGTAGAAGTTGCACATCTGGACGTGATCCGGGCGCCACGAGCGTCGGCCGGAGAGCGACTCCACCTCGATGCCCTCCAGCGCCTTGACGACCTCCGCCTTGGACGGCCACTTCCCGGCGGCGGGGTAGGCCTTCTCGACCGCGGCCTTGTACGATTCGATGTTGAAGTACGCGTGGTCGCACTCGTAGGGCGGGTACTCGTTGTACCTGGCCTTGTACTCGCGCGCGAACTGCTTGAGCAGCGGGCTGCCCTTGGGATCGTCGAAGTACATGGTGTTGTAGCCGAGCAGGAGCCCCTCGGGCGTGAACTCCTTCTTGAGCGAGTCGTGGACGCCGCCCGCGGTGGTGAAGACGCCCTTCATGTTCTTGAAGAGGCCGACCGCGGCGGCCTGTTTCATGATGATGGTCGCGTCCCCCGACCAGAACGAGCACATCAGCAGATCCGGCTTCGCCTGCTGGATGGCCGCGATGTGGGAGGTGAAGTCGGTCACCCCGAGCTTGGGGAACAGCTCGAGCACGAACTTCACGTCGGGGATGTAGCGCTTGAGCACCGCCTGGTAGGTCTCCCAGCAGTCGTGGCCGTAGGAGTAGTCGTTGCCGATGCCGGCCACCGTCTTGATGCCCTTGAAGTACTTCGGAGTCAGCTGCCCGGCCACGATGGCCTCGACCTCGTTGTCCACGCTCCGGAAAGCCCACTTGGGGTTGGGCATGGTCTCCTCCACGCCCTTCTGGGTGGTGCCGTCCCATGAGAGCCACGGCACCTCCATCTCCTCCGCGACGGGCCCGAGCGCCAGCGTCACGCCGGTGGAGATGCCGCCGATCACCACCTCGACCTTGTCCTGGAGGATGAGCTTGCGGTAGCGCTCGACGGTGTCCTTCGGGTTGGATTCCTCCTCGACCACCAGCTGCACCGGGCGGCCCAGGATGCCGCCCGACTTGTTGACCCGCTCGGTCCACCATTCGGTTCCGCGCAGCCCGGCGGCGCCGACCGGCGCCGCGATGCCGGCCCGGATGGCCAGGACGCCGATCTTGACCGGGTCCGACGGCACTCCGGGGCGCGCCTGCGCCCGCGCCACCGCCGGGAAGCCGATCGCGCCCGCGGCCGCCGCGCCGCCCGCCACCTTGAGGAATTCCCGTCTCGTCGTCACCATCTGGTCCCCCTCGTCGTTGAGATGTGGTTGGGAGATGTGGTTGGGAGATGCAGTTGGGAGCGTCAGCCCTGCAGCTGCCGGCGCGCCAGCGCCGCGCCCGCGGCGAGGCGCTTGAGCTTCTCGAACGCGACCCAGCGCGGCACCGGGAAGAAGCCGCAGTCCGGGATCAGCGAGAGCCGCTCGGCCGGGATGTTGTCGAGGCAGCGGCGCACCCGCTCCGCCACGTCCTCGGGAGTCTCCATGTAGAAGCTCTTCACGTCAACCACGCCGCACGCGATGTCGCGATCGACCCCGATCTCCTTCCACATCTCGATCTCCGCCATCTCCCGGTTCGCGTACTCGAAGACGAACTGGTCGCAGCGGGTCTCCAGCAGCCCCGGGAACATCCACCGATAGGACCGCTTGCCGCGCGGGCGCGACAGGAGATTGCCGAAGCAAACGTGGTAGCCGATCTTGGCGCGGACGCCCTCCACGCAGGCGTTGAACATCTTCACGTACTCGGCGGCCTGGCCGGGCACGATCGCGGCCGACGGCTCGTCGACCTGGATCCAGGTGGCGCCGGCCGCGGCCAGCGCCTTCAGTTCCGCGTTCACCGCGGGCACCAGATCCCAGCAGAGCGCGAGCCGGTCGCCGTCGTAGGCGTCGCCGGGCCGCGTCTGGATGTGGATCGACAGCGTCACCGGCCCCGGGCAGGTGGCCTTCACCGGCCGGTCGGTCTGGCTCACCAGGTACTTGAACTCGTCCACGGCGCCCAGGCCCTTGGGCACCGTGACCTTGCGGATGGCGCGATAGCGCGGCACGCTGTCGTAGGCGTAGAGGCCGGTCTTGCGCAGCGGCTCCAGCGTCTCGAGTCCCTCCATGTGGCCGTAGAAGGTCTGCACGAAGAAATAGCGTCGCATCTCCCCGTCGCAGATCACGTCGATGCCCGCCCGCTCCTGGTCGCGGATCGCGAGCTGGGTGGCGTCGTCGAAGGTCTCGCGCACGTCGGTCTGCCCGTACTCGCCCGCCTTGATCCTGTCGAGCGCGGTCCAGAACCAGGACGGGAAGCCGTGGCTGCCCATGACGTGGGTGTAGAGGAGGGGAAGGGTGGCGGCCATGCACGTGTCCTTTCTACGATCCGCGGCGGCGGTTCAGGAAGGCGGCGATGCGGTTCTGGGCCTCTGGCGCCGCCCGCAGGGCGCCGTAGGCCCGCGGCTCCGCGCCCGGCTGCCCGGCGCGCAGGGCGGCGGTGATGGCCTTGCTGGCGGCGAGGCCGCCGCGCGGCGACCGAGCCACCTCCCGGGCCAGCGCGTCCGCGGCGGCGTCCAGGGTGCCGTCGGGCACCACGCGGGTCACCAGGCCCATGCGGAAGGCTTCCTCGGCGTCGACGGTGCGGGCGGTGAGCATCAGGTCGCGCGCGTGGGCGCCGCCCGCGATGTCGAGCAGGCGGGCGATGCCGTAGCCCGGGTTGAAGCCGAGGGTCACCTCGGGCAGCCCGAACCGCGCGGAGGCCTCGGCCACGCGGAGATCCTGCGCGATCGCGAGCATGAGCCCGCCGCCGAGCGCGTGACCCTGCACCGCCGCGATCGTCACCTGGGGCAGGGCCGCGAAGCCGTCCATGATGCGCTGCCAGCGACCGGCCAGCGCCTCGGCCTCGGCGGGCGAGAGGGTCGGCATCTCGGAGATGTCCGCGCCCGCGCAGAAGGAGCGGCCGCGGCCGGCCACCACCACCGCGCGCACCTCGTCGGCCCGGGCGAGGCGCGCGAGCGCGCTCTCGAGCGCGTCGGCGGTGGCCCGGCTGAGCGCGTTGCGGGCCTGCGGGCGCTCCAGGGTCAGGCGGGCCACTGCGTCGTCCTGGGTGAGGGTGGCCGCGGGCGCGCCCGTCACGAGAGGATCCGCTTGGCGATGATCTCGCGCATGATCTCGGAGGTGCCCGAGGCGATCGTCCAGAGGCGCACGTCGCGGAAGAAGCGCTCCACCGGGAACTCGCGCATGTAGCCGTAGCCGCCGTGGAGCTGCACGGCCTGGTAGGCGACCCGATTGGCGACCTCGGTGGCGAAGAGCTTCGCCATCGACACGGCCGTCACGCAGTCCTCGCCCGCGGTGTAGAGCGCGGCCGCGTGGTAGACGAGGTGGCGGGCCGCCTCGATCTCGGTGGCCATGTCGGCCACCCGGTGCCGCAGCACCTGCTTGCCGCTGAGCGGGCCGTCGAAGGCGTGGCGCTCGCGCAGATAGGCGGTGGTGTCCTCGAGGGCCTGGCCCGCGCCCGCGAGCGCGAGCACCGCGGCCATGATGCGCTCCCGCTGGAGGCCGGCCGCGAGCTGGTGGAAGCCGCGTCCTTCCTCGCCGAGCAGGTTCGCGGCGGGCACCGGGCACTCCTGCAGCGACAGCTCGGCGGTGTCGGAGGCGCGCATGCCCATCTTCTCGAGCCGCCGGCTCACCGTGAACCCGGGCCGGTCGCGCTCCACCAGGAACATCGAGATCCCATGATGGCGCTTGCGCTCGCTCATACCCCCTTTACCATTCGAATTGCTCGGCTCGCCTTCGGCTTCACCTCGCCCTGCCACCCGGGCGGCCACGAAGTAGAGGTCGCCGTGCACCCCGTTGGTGATGAAGATCTTGCTCCCGGTGAGCAGGTAACGATCGCCGTCGCGCACCGCACGGGTGGTGATGGCCGCCATGTCGGAGCCCACGCCGGGCTCGGTGATGCCGAGGGCGCACACCGTCTCGCCGCTCACGATGCCGGGCAGGTAGGCGCGCTTCTGCGCCTCGGTGCCGAAGCGGGTGAGCCAGGGCGAGGACATGTCGGTGTGCACGAGCACGCTGAACGCCACGCCGCCCGAGCGGCAGCGGGCCATCTCCTCACCCAGTACCACGCTCGAGAGGAAGTCGCCGCCGCCTCCGCCGTACTCGGTGGGGAACTCGAGGCCGAGGAGGCCGAGCTCGCCGAGCCGGCGCCAGAACGCGCGGGGGATCCGGCCGGCCTCCTCCCACGCGTCGACGTGGGGGACGACCTCCTTCTCCACGAACGCGCGGACGGTCCGGCGCAGCATCTCGTGCTCGTCGGTGAGCGTCGGGAGCGGCATCGTCAGCGCGACGTCTCCCGATCACGCTCCATCGCCCGTCGCGCGATGCGGCGGATCGTGCGGAGGATCACGGAACCCTGACGTAGCCTTCCATCAGGCGGCGCGCGGTGCGGTAGACGGTCACGCGCTCGGCCCACGCCGCTCCGTCGCGCCGACCCACCGCGGCCGCGATCGGGAGCACGCCCGAGGGATGCCCGAGGCGGAGATCGCCCACGCGGCCGCCCGCGCACTCGCTGACGACGGTGCCGTCGATCTGCGCGGCCACCGCCAGGCACATCGCGGCGGTCAGCGCGAAGGCCCGGTGCGCGTTACCCATCGAGATGCAGCGGGCCACGACGTCGGTCTGCTCGGCCTCGTACCGGGCGCCGTCCAGCGCGGCGAAGCCGGTCGGGGGCGCCACCACCGCGACCTTGGGGGTGGCCGCGCTGCCCGGGATGCTCATCGCCTCCGCCGCGCCCACCCGGATGGCCTCGAGCCGGGCCACCAGCGCGCGGTCGGCGTCCATCGCCGCCGGGGTCTCGGTGCCGGAGAGGTTCAGGTCCTTGGCGCGAACGAAGACCATCGGGTTGGTGGCGTCGACCAGTGAGACCTCGACGCCGGCGATCATGTCGCGGGCCCGGCCGGAGGGCAGCAGGCGCCCGGTGCGGGAGCCGCCCGGATCGAGGAAGTCGAGCGCGATGCGGGCCCCGAGCCCGGCCACCCCGGGCAGCTCGAAGTCGCCGAGGACCGCGGCCTCGCCGTCCACCACCGGCACGCGCGCCACGATGATCTTCTTCGTGTTCGTGTTGTGGATGCGCACCGCGGTCTCGCCGTCGATGTAGGGCACGATGCGCTCGTCGATGGCGAAGGGCCCGACCGCCGAGGAGCAGTTGCCGCAGTTGCCGGTGTAGTCGACCACCGCCCGGTTCACCTCGACCTGGGCGAATGTGTAGTCGACCTGCGCGTCGGGATGCGTGGGCGGGCCGATGATGAATGCCTTGGACAGCGAGGAGATGCCGCCGCCGAGCCCGTCGAGCTGGCGGCCGTACGGATCGGGGCTGCCCAGCGCGGCGAGCAGGATGTGATCGCGCTCGGCGCCGGTGGGCGGGAGGTCGCGCTCGTGAAAGGCGAGGCAGCGGCTGGTGCCGCCGCGCATGTACACCGCTCGGACTCGTGCCTGGGCCATCTCAGCCTACCTCCCTCCGGCGGTCTGGGCGAGCAGACCGCCCGCCAGCAGCATATCGCGTTCGCGCGGGCTCAGGATGCAGCGCAGCCGGAAGCGCGCGCCGGTGCGCCGGTTCGCCGCCGCCACCGATCCGCCCGTCTCGAGGCTCTCGCGGAGCCCCTCGAAGTCGAGCACGTCGTCGCGCTCGATGCCGTCGTAGTCGGCCGGATCCTCGAACTCGAGCGGCACGATCCCCCAGTTGATGAGGTTCGCGCGGTGGATGCGCGCGAAGCTCTTGGCGAGCACCGCCCGCACGCCGAGGTGCAGCGGCGAGAGCACCGCGGCCTCGCGCGAGGAGCCCTGTCCGTAGATCTCGCCGCCCACGATGACCCCCTGGCCGGCCGCGCGCGCCCGCGCGACGAACTCGGCATCGACGTTGCGGAAGCAGAACTCGGAGATCGCGGGCACGTTGGAGCGGAACATCAGCACCGCGGTGCCGGACGGCGAGATGGCGTCGGTGGAGACCTTGTCGCCGAGCTTGATCAGCACCGGCGCGGTCAGGCGCGCCTCCACTGGGCGCCCGCGCGGCACCGGCTTGATGTTGGCGCCCTTGAGCACCTCCACCCCCGCCGCCTCGGCCTCGGCCACCGGCGGGATCAGCCCGGCCTCCGACGCGCGCAGCGACGCGGGCCAGCGCCGCTCCGGGGCGGCGCCCACCTTGCGCGGGTCGGTGATGCGGCCGGTCAGGGCGGAGGCGGCGGCGGTCAGCGGCGAGCAGAGGTAGACCGCGTCGTCCTTGGTCCCGCTCCGCCCCGGGAAGTTGCGGTTGAACGCGCGCAGGCTCTTCCCGCCCGAGGCCGGGACGTGGCCGATGCCGGCGCACGCCCCGCAGGTGGGCTCCGAGATGGTGCCCCCGGCGGCCAGGAGGGTCGCGAGTAGTCCCTCCCGGGCCATGACCTCCAGGATGCGGTGGCTGCCCGGGAAGACGACGAAGGAGACCGACGGCGCCACGTGCCGGCCCTCGATCACGCGGGTCACGGCCTGCATGTCCTCCCACGAGGAGTTGGTGCAGGAGCCGACCATGACCTGCTCGACGGTCTCGCCCTCGACCTCGGAGACCGGCACCACCCGATCCGGCGAGCCGGGGAGGGCCACGAGCGGCTCGAGCGAGGAGAGGTCCAGCTCGATACGGTCGTCGTACTCGGCGTCGCCGTCCGGGCTCATCGGGCGCCATTCGGCCGACCGGCCGAGCAGGCGGAAGTACTCGCGCGTGACCTCGTCCGACGGGAACAAGCTGGTAGTGAGCGTGAGCTCGGCCCCCATGTTGCAGATGGTGGCCCGTTGCGGGAGCGAGAGCGTCGCCGCTCCGGGACCGCCGTATTCGAAGATGCGGCCGTTGCCCCCGCGCACCGAGTAGCGCCGCAGGAGCTCCAGGATCACGTCCTTGGCCGAGACCCACGGCTGCAGGCGGCCGGTGAGCCACACCGAGGTGACCCGGGGCATCACGACGTGATAGGGCCCGCCCCCCATGGCCACCGCCACGTCGAGGCCGCCCGCGCCGATGGCGAGCATCCCGGTGGAGCCGCAGAGGGGCGTGTGGCTGTCGGTGCCGAGGAGCGTCTGGCCGGGCACGCTGAAGGACTCGAAGTGCACCTGGTGGCAGATGCCGTTGCCCGGCTTGGAGAACCAGGCTCCGTAGCGACGCGCGGCGGTCTGCAGGTAGCGGTGGTCGTCGGAGTTTCGCGAGTCCACCTGGTAGACGTTGTGGTCGATGTAGGCGACCACGCGCGGCGGGCGGACGCGCGGAAAGCCCATGGCCTCGAACTGCAGGAACGCCATGGTGCCGTTGGTGTCGGTGAGCAGGACCTGGTCCACCCGCAGGCCGATCTCCTCGCCGGCCACCGCCTTGCCGGCGACCAGGTGCGAGTCGATGAGCTTGCGGGCGAGGTTCTGTCTCAAGCTTAGAAGCTCTTCAGCTGCGGGGGCCCAGAAATGGCCCTCGCACTCCCCCCGTCCGCGGACATTCGTTCGCGCATTACCGCTTGTCCACGGCGACGAAGGGGCGGCGGGGGTGGCCCTTGTAGTCGGCGCGGGGGCGGATCAGTCGGTTGTCGTCGTACTGCTCGAGCAGGTTCGCGGTCCACCCCGCGATACGCCCGGTGGCGATGACCGGGGTGAAGAGATCCACCGGGATGCCGATCGAGTAGAACAGCGGCGCCGAGTAGAAGTCGACGTTCGGGATGAGCCGCTTGGTGGCCTGGACCTTGGCGTGCAGCGCCACCGCCAGGTCGTACCAGACGGCCTGGCCCGACTGGCGGCAGGCCTCCTCGGCCATGCCCTTCAGGATGGCCGCACGCGGATCGCCGGCGGTGTAGACGCGGTGGCCCATCCCCATGAGCCGCCGCTTCTCGGCCATCGCGCGGTCGACGAAGGCGTCCACGTTCTCGAGCCGGCCGACCTCGAGCAGCGTGCGCATCACCGCCTCCCCGGCTCCCCCGTGGAGCGTGCCCTTGAGCGCGCCGACCCCGCCCGCCACCGCCGAGTGCATGTCGGACAGAGTGGCCGCGATGACGCGGGTCGTGAAGGTGGAGGCGTTCAGCTCGTGCTCGGCGTAGAGCGTGAGGCTCGCGTCGAAGGCTCGGGTGGTGACCGCGCTGGGCTTGCTACCAGTGAGCATGTAGAGGAAGTTGCCGGCGAGCGACAGCTCGGGCGCGGGCGCCACCGTCGGCTTCCCGCTCCGCACCCGGTGATGGGCGCAGATCGCCGTCGCGAACTGGCTGGTGAGCCGGAGCGCCTTGCGCAGGTTCGCGGGGCGCGAGTTGTCGGTGGCGTCCGGGTCGTGCATGCCGAGCACCGCCACCGACGCCTGCAGCACCCGCATCGGATCGGTGTCGCGGGGCATCAGGGCGAACATACGGACCAGGTCGTCGGGGATCGGCCGGGCCGCGGCCAGCTCGACCTGGAACCGGTCGAGCTCCGCCCGGGTCGGGAGGGCGTCGTGCCAGAGCAGGTAGGCCACCTCCTCGAAGGTGGCCTTGCGCGCCAGCTCGTCGATGTCGTAGCCGCCGTAGGCCAGGCGGCCGTTCCGCCCGTCGAGATCGCACAGGCGGGTCTCGGCGGCGACCACGCCCTCCAGGCCCCGGATGAGCTGGCTGCTCTCGGTCATCGTTGACTCCTCTTGGAACGGCGAGTGCTCCGCGGACGGCGCCACGCGGGAGCCGACACGACGCAGTCGACGGTATACCGCGGCCTGGCACAGCGCAAGAGCGTTGGAGCCCGACGCGCGACCGAGTACAATCGGAAAGGGCTGCCGCTGGCCCCGATGCGAGTGGCACACAGGGGAGCCATGACTCGAGTCGGATCCAGCCGCTCCGGAGCCCCGGCGGGCGCCTCCAGCCCGCTCCCGCCCTCCCGACTCGACTCGCTCCGACGGGCCTGGCCCGCCTACGTGGTGCTCGCCTGCACGCTGCTCCTGACGCTCGGGGCCTGGCGCTACGCCCAGCAGACCGTGCGCGCCGACGAGCAGGAGCGCTTCGATCGCATCGTGGCGATGAGCCGCGAGGCCATCGATCGGCGGCTCGATTCGTACGTCCAGATCTTGCTGGGCGTCCGAGCCCTCTTCGCGGCCGGCCCGACCGTGGATCGCGCCGAGTTCCGGTCCTACGTCGCGGTGCTGGATCTCGAGGGCCGGTATCCCGGCATTCGCGGCATCGCGTGGAGCCCGCGTATAGCGGCCGCGGCCCGCGCCCAGCACGAGGCGGCCATGCGCCGGAGCGGGCTTCCCCGGTACGAGATCCACCCGACCTCCGACCGGCGCGAGCACCACCCGGTCGCGTTCGCGGAGCCGGCGGCCGGCTTCGACGAGAGCATCCTCGGCCTGGACGTCGGGTCGCGGGCCGAGAACCAAGCTGCGATGGATCGCGCTCGGGACAGCGGCCAGCCCGCGATGAGCGATCGGTTCGCGCTGTTCCGCTCCGATCGGAGGATCGGCTTCGTCGTCTTCATGCCGGTCTACCGGGATGGCCGGACCCCGGCCGGCGTCGACGAGCGGCGGCAGGCGCTCGCCGGGTTCGCGTCCATGTCGTTCCAGCCCGATCTGATGATGAGCGCCCTGCTCGGATCCGCGGTCTCCGAGCGGGTGAGCGTGCAGATCTACGACACGGGCGGGGTGGCGCCCGCGAACTTGCTCTACGGCCGCGACCCCGACCCCGCGACGGGCCGGGAGATGAGCGGCACGGTGCCGCTCGAGTTCGGTGGGCAGACGTGGACGGTCCGGTTCGCCACGCGGGCAGCCTTTCACGCGGGCCCCGAGCGACTCGTGCCGTACTGGGTGCTCGGGAGTGGGCTCCTGATCAGCGTCCTCGCCTTCGTGATCACGCTGCTCCAGACCCGCGCGCTGCTCAGGGCTCGCCGCCTCGGCGCGGAGGTGCAGCTGGCCGAGCGTCGGATGCGCCACGCCAACGAGCGCTTCGAGCTGGCCGCCTCCGCGGTGAGCTCCGCGATCTACGATCGGAACCTGCGACAGGGCACCGTGGCGTGGACGCCGGGCCTGAGCGAGATGTGCGGCTACCGGCTGGACGAGGTCGCGACCACCTCCGACTGGTGGCTCGAGCGCGTGCATCCCGAGGACCAGCTGCGGGTCCACGGCGCGCTCACCATGGCCTCGGCGGGAGACCGGGACTTCGTGGCCGAGTACCGCTTCCGGGCCCGCGACGGCCGCTATCTCGACGTGCTGGATCGGGGCCGCTTCGTCCGCGAGCCCACCGGCCGGGCGGTACGCATGGTCGGGAGCATGATCGACGTCTCCGAGCGGAACCGGGCCGAGGCCGTGCTGCGCGCGAGCGAGGCCCGTCACCGCGCGGTCCTCGAGTCGGCGATGGACGCCTTCGTGGCGATGGATGCCGAGGGCCGGATCACCGAGTTCAATCCGGCGGCCGAGCGCATGTTCGGCCGCACCCGCGACGAGGTGCTCGGGCAGGAGCTCGCCTCGGTCATCATCCCACCCGCGTTCCGGGAGGCCCATCGCCGCGGGCTGGCGCGTCACCTCGCCACCGGACAGACCCTGGTCATCGGCGGACGGATCGAGGTGACCGCCCTGCGCGGGGACCGCAGCGAGTTCCCGGCGGAGCTCACGGTGACCCGGGCGGGCACGAAGGAGCGGCCCGTGTTCAACGCCTACGTCCGCGACCTGACCACGCAGAAGCAGGCCGAGGCGGCGCGGGCCAGCCTGGAGATGCAGCTGCAGCAGGCGCAGAAGATGGAGGCGATCGGCCGCCTCGCCGGCGGGGTGGCCCACGACTTCAACAACCTGCTCACCGTGATCAGCGGGCGCGCGCACATCCTGCTGAGCCGCCTGAAGCCGGGCGAGCCGATGCACCGCGATGTGGAGCTGATCCAGAAGACGTCCCAGCGTGCGGTGGCGCTCACGAGCCAGCTCCTCGCCTTTTCCCGCAAGCAGGTCGTCCAGCCCCGGGTCCTCGAGCTGGGTCCCCTGATGGCCGAGCTGGCCCCGATGCTGCAGCGGATGATCGGGGAGGACCTGGAGTTCTCCGTCTTGCCGGTGGAGGGCTCGGGCCGGGTCATGGTCGACCCGAGCCAGATGCAGCAGGTGGTGATGAATCTGATCGTCAACGCGCGGGACGCGATGCCCAACGGGGGGCGGGTGACCGTCGCGGTCCGCGACGTGCAGGTGGGCTCCGCCACTGCGCTGGGCCAGGCCAGCCTGCCCCCGGGGCCGTACGTCACGCTCACGGTCAGCGATACCGGTACCGGGATGAGCGCGGACACGGTCGCCCACATCTTCGAGCCGTTCTTCACGACCAAGGAGCAGGGGAAGGGGACGGGCCTCGGGCTCTCCACGGTCTACGGCATCGTGGAGCAGAGTCGCGGGCACATCGAGGTGCAGAGCGAGCCCGGGCGCGGCACGACCTTCGTCATCTACCTGCCCCGCGTGGAGGAGCCGGTGGCGGCGGGGCCGCCCGCGGACGCGGGCCGGCGGCTGCGCACCACCGCGCGCACGGTGCTGGTGGTGGACGACGAACCGGAGGTGCTCGAGCTGGCCACCGAGATCCTGCGCCGCGTCGGCTACCGCGTGGTCGAAGCCGCCGACGGGGCCTCCGCGATCGAGGCGGCGGCGCGCCACGAGGGCGAGATCCACCTGCTGGTGACCGACATGGTGATGCCGGGAATGTCCGGCCGCGATCTCGCCGAGCGTCTGCGGGCGCTGCGGACGACGCTCCCTGTGCTCTACATCTCGGGCTACGTGCAGGACGCCTCCGCGCGCGCCGCGCTCGCCACCGAGCACTCCGCGTTCGTGGCCAAGCCGTTCACGCCCGAGCTCCTCACCGATCGCGTCCGGGAGCTGCTCGCAACCGCCGACGCCGAGGCGGGCTGATCGCCCCGTGGATCGGCGGACCTTCGTTGCCACTCTGGCGACCGGCCTCCTCGCCTCGCCGCTCGTCGCGGAGGCCCAGCCGATCGCCGGGATCCCTCGGGTCGGCCTGCTCCGTCCCGGCACGCCCAGCGATCCCGCCGACCGCTCCTCGGTCGGCGCGTTCCTCGCCGGCCTGCAGGAAGCCGGCTACACCCGCGGCAAGAACGTCCGCATCGAGGTCCGATACGCGCACGGCAAGTTCGACGGCTTGCAGGCCCTGGCCCGCGAGCTGGCCGCGCTCCCGGTCGACGCCCTCGTCACGTCGAATCCGTACGCGACCCAGGCGGTCCGCGAGGCGAGCCAGACCGTGCCCATCGTGGTCGCCCTCGACTACGAAACCGATCCGGTGGCCAGTGGCTGGATCGCGACCATCGCCCGGCCCGGCGGCAACCTGACCGGCTTCTTCCTCGATCAGCCCGAGATGACCGGCAAGCTGCTCCAGCTCCTGAAGGAGGGTGTGCCGGGTCTCGTCCGGGTCGGCGTCCTGTGGGACGAGACGATCGGGCGGACGCAGTTCGACGCCACGCAGGAGGCGGTGCGCGTGAAGGGGCTCGTGCTCAAGCCGATCGGGGTGAAGCGCTCGGAGGACCTCGCCGACGCGTTTTCCGCGGCCAGCCGCGAGCGCGCCGACTGCCTGATCGTCCTGACCTCGCCGCTCCTCTCGCTCCACCGCGCGCGGATCTGCGAGCTGGCGCTCAAGCACCGGCTACCGGGAATCACCCTGTTCACCAACTTCCCGGCCTTCGGGCTCCTGATGGCGTACGGCCCGAACCAGCCCGACGCCTTCCGCCGCTCCGCGAGCCACTACGTGGCGCAGATCCTGAAAGGGGCCCGGCCCGCCGACCTGCCGGTCCAGCGCCCGGAGAAGTTCGAGTTCGTCGTCAACCTCAAGACGGCCAAGGCGCTCGGCCTGACGATCCCCCCATCCTTACTCGTGCGCGCGGATCAGGTGATCCAGTAGCGCCGATCAGCCCCGGAGCGCTCCGTCGATGCGGACGTCGATCAGGTACGGTCCGCCGGAGGCCATTCCGCGCTTGATCGCGTCGGCCACTCCGGACGCCTTCTCGACCATCTCGCCCGGTACGCCCTGCGCCTTGGCGAGGCCCACGTAGTCGAGACCGGGCTTCACCAGGTCCATCGCCACGTAGGTGTTGTCCTCGGCCGAGAAGCCCTTGAGGGCCTGGGTGCGCTGCTTGAGGATGCGGTAGGACTGGTTGTTGAAGATCACGAACACCACCGCGATCGAGTCGTGCGCGGCCGACCAGAGCGACTGGATCGTGTACATGGCGCTGCCGTCGCCGATGAGCGCGATCACCGGACGGCTGGGCTGCGCGAGCTTGACCCCGAGCGAAGCGGGCAGGCCCCAGCCGATACCGCCGCCGCGCAGGCCGTAGAAGCCGCGATGGTCGCGGGCCCGGAGCAGCTCGCGCACGCCGTGGCTCGACGAGATGGTCTCGTCCACGATGATGGCCTCGTCGGGCACCGCGCCCGCGACCGCGCCCACCAGCGCGAGCGGGCTGATCGGCACGCGGCTCGCCTGGGCGGCCGCCTCCTGGCGCAGCGCCTCGCGGCGTGCCTCCTGCGCCACCCGCAGCTTCTCCACCCGTGCGCTCACGTCCTTGGCCTGCGACGGGGAGAGCCTCCGCTTGAGCGCCTCCACCAGCTCGGGCAGCGTGGCCTTCGGGTCGCCCTGGATGGCCACCTGCGCCGGGTAGTTCTTGCCGATCTCCCAGGGATCGAGGTCGAGGTGGATGAGCGGCAGGCCTTCCGGCATCGGCTCCACGTCCGACGGCAGCGAGAGCGTGAAGAGGTCCCCGCCCACCGAGAAGAGGAGGTCGTGCTGCATGAGGAGCTGGCGGATGGGCTGACCGAGACGCGGGAACGGACCGTGATAAAGCGGGTGGGTGAAGGGGAACGAGCAGGTGGACGGCACGCATTCGGTGTAGACCGGCGCGCCCAGCACCTCGGCGAGCTGCGCCATCTCGGCGAGCGCGTCGCCGTGGGCGACCGCGTCACCGGACACGAGGATCGGGCGCGACGCCTTCGCCAGGAGATCGGCGGCCGCCTCGATCGCGGCGCGGTCACCGCGGATGCGCGGAGCCACCCGGGTGGAATGGAGCAGATCCAGCTCGCGCTCCGCGTTCAGCACGTCCACCGGCAGCGAGATGAACACGGGGCCGGTGGGATGCGCCATCGCAGTCTTGACCGCGCGGCGGACCGCCCGGGGCAGGTCCTCGAGGCGCGTGATCTCGTACGACCACTTCACGTACGGGCGCGCCACCGGCGGCAGATCCGACCAGAGAATGGGCTCGGTCAGGTTCATGGCCTGATCGTGCTGGCCCGCCGTGACGAGGAGCGGGGTACCCGCCTCATAGGCGTCGTAGAGCATGCCCATCGCGTTGCCCAGCCCGGGGGAGGTGTGGACGTTGACGACGCCGAGCTTGCCGCTGGCCTGCGCGTAGCCGTCGGCCATGCTGATGGCGACCGCCTCCTGGAGCGCCAGGACGTAGCGGATCCCCGGCTCGCGCACGAGCCCGTCCATCAGGGGCAGCTCGGTGGTGCCGGGATTGCCGAACATGGTGTCGACGCCTTCGTCTTTCAGGATCTGAAGGAACGCCTGCTTGCCGGAGAGAAAGGACATGGGCGGTGGGCCTCCTCGCGCGGGATGATAGCCCCGCTTCCTTGACTGCGCCAGACCCCGCCTGTAGGCTCGGGGCAGCATGCCGCCGGTCGTGCCCTCTGCCTTTCTCCAAGCGTGCTCCCGCCGCCCGACGCCGTTCACACCGATCTGGCTCATGCGGCAGGCGGGACGCTACATGGCGGAGTACCGTGCGGTGCGCGCACGACTCGGCTTCCTCGAGCTCTGCAAGCATCCCGAGGCGGCCGCCGAGGTCACGCTCCAGCCGGTGGAGCGCCTCGGGGTGGACGCGGCGATCCTCTTCGCCGACATCCTGCTGGTGCTGGAGCCGCTCGGGGTGGGGCTCGAGTTCACCGCCGGCGACGGCCCGCGCATCGGCCGGCCGGTGCGGAGCGCGGCGGCCGCTCGTGCGCTGCCGGGCGTCGACGTGGACGACGCCCTCGGCTTCGTCTTCGACACGGTGACCCGCGTGCGCAAGGCTCTCGCCGATCGGGTCCCCCTGATCGGCTTCGCGGGAGCGCCCTTCACGCTCGCCTCCTACCTGATCGAGGGCGGCCCGTCGCGCGACTTTCTCCTCACCAAGGTCTTCATGCGCGAGGAGCCGGAGGCGTGGGGCGCCATGATGACCCGGCTCGCCGACATCACCGGCGCGTACCTCAACGGGCAGATCGAGGCCGGCGCCCAGGCGGTCCAGCTGTTCGACTCGTGGGTGGGCGCGCTGTCGCCGTCCGACTACCGGCAGTTCGTGGAGCCGCACTCGCGGCGCGCCATCCGGGCCCTGCGGCCGGGCGTCCCGGTCATTCACTTCGGCGTCGGCACCGGTGGGCTGCTGCCGCTGATGAAGGCGGCCGGTGGCGACGTGATCGGGCTCGACTGGCGGGTGGAGCTCGGTCCCGCCTGGGACCGGCTCGGCCACGACGTGGCGGTGCAGGGCAACCTGGATCCGGCGGTGCTGCTGGCCGGGGTGGACGCGATCCGGCGCGCCGCGCGCGAGATCCTCCAGGCCGCGGCCGGCCGGCCCGGGCACATCTTCAACCTGGGCCACGGCATCCACAAGGAGACGCCGGTGGAGCACGTGAAGGCGCTCGTGGACATCGTCCACGACCTGTCGGCGCGGTGAGCGCGTTCGACGCGGTGCTCCTCGTCGCCTTCGGGGGGCCGGAGCGCCCGGAGGACATCCGTCCGTTCCTCCAGATCGTGACGACCGGTCGCCGCATTCCGCCCGAGCGGCTCGAGGAGGTCGCCCATCACTACGAGCTGATCGGCGGCCGCTCGCCGCTCAACGCGCTCACCCGCGGCCAGGCCCGGGCGCTCCAGGCCACGCTTGCGGCGGCGGGCCGTCCGCTGCCGGTCTGGGTCGGCATGCGGAACTGGCATCCGTTCCTCCACGAGACGCTGGCCGAGATGAAGGACCGGGGCGTCCGCCGGGCCCTCGGCATCATCCTGTCGTCGCTCCAGACCGAAGCCTCGTGGGGGCGCTACGTGGAGGACGTGGCCGCCGCCCGCGAGAAGGTGGGGCCAGACGCGCCGGAGGTGGTCTACGCTGGCACGTGGGCCGCCCATCCGCGCTTCATCGAGACGATGGCGGATCGGGCGCGCGCCGCCCTCGACTCGATCGAGCCGGCGCAGCGCGACGACGCGCGGCTCGTCTTCACCGCCCACAGCGTGCCGCTGGCCATGGCCGCGGGCTCGCCCTATACCGCCGAGCTGGCGCGGGTGGCCGCCCTCGTCGCGGAGCGTCTGGGGCGGGCCCGCTGGTCGATCGCGTACCAGAGCCGGAGCGGCTCGCCCCGCGATCCGTGGCTCGAGCCCGACGTGAGCGACGTCATCCGCGCCCTCGCCCGCGAGGGCGCGCGCGACGTGGTGGTGGTCCCGATCGGCTTCGTCTGCGATCACGTCGAGGTGCTCTACGACCTCGACGTGGAAGCCCGCGCGGTGGCGGAGTCGTGCGGGCTCGCGTTCCACCGGGCGGCCGCCGCCAACGACCACCCGGCCTTCGTGGCCATGCTCGCCGATCTGGTCCTGCGAGGGCCCGTGTCGTGAGGCTCGTCGTCGTCGGGGGCGGCATCTCCGGTCTCGCCGCCGCGCACCGGGCGGTGGAGGTCGCGCGGGAGCGCGGCCACCCGCTCGAGCTGACGCTGCTCGAAGCGGCGGAGCGGCTCGGGGGCACGATCCAGACCGAGCATCGCGACGGGTTCCTCGTGGAGTGCGGCCCCGATTCGTTTCTCTCCGAGAAGCCGTGGGCCCTCGCGCTCTGCCGCCGGCTCGGGCTCGAGAGCCGCCTGCTCCGGACCGACGATCGCTTCCGCCGCACCTACGTGGTCTTCCGGGGCCGTCTCCACCCGCTGCCGGACGGTTTCCAGCTCCTGGCGCCCACGCGCTTCGGCCCGTTCCTCGCCTCCTCGCTCTTCTCGTGGCCCGGCAAGCTCCGGATGGCCCTCGACCTGGTGCTGCCGCGCGGCTCGGACCCGGACGAGAGCCTCGGCTCGTTCGTTCGACGACGGCTCGGCCGCGAGGCGCTCCAGCGCGTGGCCCAGCCCCTGGTCGCCGGCATCTACACCGCGGATCCCGACGAGCTGTCGTTGGCCGCGACGATGCCGCGCTTCCTCGAGATGGAGCGCCGCCACCGCAGCGTGATCCTGGCGCTCTGGCGGGCCGGGCGGAAGGGGCCCGCGCTGCAGGCCGGCACCAGCGGTGCGCGGTGGTCGCTGTTCGTCACCATGGCCGGTGGCATGGAGGAGCTGACGCGGGAGCTGGCCACCCGCCTGCCTCCCGGAGCGGTCCGGCTCAAGGAGCCGGTCACCGGGGTCACTCGCGCAGGCGCGGGCTGGCGACTCGCCGCCGGGAGCGGCGCCAGCCTCGATGCGGACGCCCTCATCCTGGCGCCGGAATCGCACCAGGCCGCGCGCCTGCTGCGTTACGTCGATCCAGGTCTCGCCCACCTGCTCGACGGCATCCCGTACGCCTCGTCGGCCACCGTGACCCTGGCGTACCGGCGCGACGACATCGGGCACCCGCTGGACGGCTTCGGCTTCGTGGTCCCGCAGATCGAGCGCCGCCCGATCATCGCCTGCACGTTCTCGAGCGTGAAGTACCCGGGCCGCGCGCCCGCTGGGCACGCCCTGTTGCGGGTGTTCATGGGTGGGGCGCTGAACGAGGCGGTCCTCGACGCCGAGGACGGTTCCCTGGTCGCCACGGCCCGTCGCGAGCTCGCTGAGCTGCTCGCGGTCACCGCCGAGCCGCTCTTCGTCCGCGTCGAGCGCTACCCCCGGGCGATGCCCCAGTACCACGTGGGCCACGGCGTGCGGGCGGAGGCCATCGAGCAGGCGGTGGCGCGGCTACCCGGGCTCCGGCTGGTCGGAGGCGCCTACCGAGGGGTCGGCATCGCAGACTGTGTGCGGTCGGGCGAGGAGGCGGCGGACGCGCTGCTGAGCGAGGGGAGCGGGCGCTAGGCCGACTTCGGGTCGATGTGGTCCATCAGCATGTGGACCTCGAGCACCGAGTCGAGATACTGGAAGCTGAACGGCTTGGTGACGTAGTCGGAGGCCCCGACCGCGAGAGCGCCACGCGCAGCGTCGATCTCCTCCACCGCGGTCACCATGATCACGCAGGTCTCGGCTGACGTGGCCTTGATGCGACGCAGGGCCTCGAGGCCGCCCATACCCGTCATCATCACGTCCATCAGGACGATGTGCGGCCGGAAGTCCGGGACCCGGTCGAGCGCCTCCTCGCCGGATTGAGCCTCGGTCACGTCGAAGCCGCGTTCCTCCAGGTACTCCACCAGCACCTTTCGGAACTCGAGCTCGTCGTCGACGACGAGCACCCGGGCGCGGACCGGCCGCCTGGATCGGGAGGCTTCGCCGGCGACGAGGGCTGCGGGAGCGACCACGCCGGCCCGAGCGAGGGTGTCCGAGACCTTCACCAGGTCGAGCGGCTTGGTGAAGGCGCCCGCCACGCTCAGGCCCGCCTCCGTGACCAGCTCGAGCGCGTTGCCCATCCCGCTGACCAGGATCACCACGACCTCGGGATTGAGCGCCTTGATCCGACCGAGCGCGCCGATGCCGCCCAGACGGGGCATGAAGAGATCGAGGATCACCGCCTTGGGCCGCCAGCGCTTGACCTGGAGGAACGCCTCCACGCCGTTGGTGGCCGTGAGCACGACGAACCCCTGCTCCGTGAAGTACTCCTTGAGCAGCTCGAGGATGTCGACATCGTCGTCGACGCACAGGATGCTCGGCAGGGTCTCGTCCATGTCGGCTGTGTCAGAGCAAGAACAGTGCCGGGGAGCACCCAGGCTGCACGCTCGCTGCGGTGACCACAGCTGCTGGAAATACAAGCGGGGTTCCTGTCGATCGAGCGCCTGATCGTGCAGCGGTGATCACAGATCCTGACACGCAGTTGACAGTCGCGGTCATACGGCCTGAGCGATGACTAGAAGTTGACCGTGATCACGAGGCGCGGTGCGCCCTGCTCTGCCCTTACTGGGTCGCTCTCGGCCAACGGATACGGCGCCGTGCTCGGCGAGAGCGCCGGCGCGAGGACGACGTCCCGGCTGATGCGCGGCCCGACGGCTCCGGCGCTAGGTGTCGCGGAGCCCGAGGGCAGCGTGCCCTTGGTGCAGCGCATCGCGACCGGTGTACCCGACGCCTCGCCGGTCCCGAGCGATCCCGGCGTGCTGACCACGCACTGTGCAGGGACGATCGCTCCGACGCTGAGGGGAGCCTGCGCGGAGCCGGCCCAGGCGGCGGCCGAAGGGGCGAGCAGCAGCGTCGCAACCAGCAACGCGCTCCGACCGGCCCGATCTCGCATCCGCCAGCTCCCCTCTCGCGTGCGCCGCGTGGCTCAGCATTGTGCGACACCTGCCCAGAGTAGGGCAAGGGGGATACCATCACGGTGCCGGGCGGCGGTGACAGCTCCGGAGAATTTTCGCACCGCGAATCAACAGCTTCCGGACACGAGCCGCTCGCGCGACTGGCTTGCGGCCGGTTCGGTGGCGTCCGTCCTATGGGCCCGGTTCAACAGGTATGGCGCCACCGCCATAGCATGGGCTCTAGAAGAAGATCGTCGCGGTCACCGTGTTCGAGTAGGTGCCCGCGCTGACGTCCTGACCGGGCGGAATGCGCCCGTAGACGGTCACGTTGATGTTGGAGCCGTTGGGCGGGTTGGCCCGGACGTAGACCTGACTGCCTCCGGTCCCATCCCCCCAGATCGTCGTGCGGGTGGAGTCCAGGTAGAGGTTGTAGTTGAGGATCTCGCTGCCCATCCGGAGCTGTCGCGGCGTGAAGCTTGGCGCCCCGCCCTTGTCGAGCTGAATCGTCACGGAGGGCGTGGGGGAGCCGGTGCAGCGGAAGCGCACCTGTCCGGTGGCATCGTCCGCCGAGGCGCTGAACACGTTGTAGCTGCCGAAGTTCACCGCGGTGGTGGTGATGGTGCAGGCGGCCTCGACGGCGCCGGCCCAGATCAGCGTGCCGACCGCGACGACCAAGTTCGTGACGAGCCTCGTGCCTGTCATCGACCGTCCTTTCTCGCACTCATCTCGGCTCATCGCACGATACACCGCAGGGCCCCGAGATCCACCAGTGTAGTGAGTGATGGCGGTGCCTCGAGCGTGAAGTGGCAGACCCCCTCCTTGTGGTCGACGACCGCGGGGTGTCGACCGCGTGGGAGGTTCTCCAGGTAGAACTCACCGTCGCGGCCGATCGGCGACTCGAACGTCTGTCCGTCTGCGGTGACCCTGAGCTGGCCGTAGGCCGGCGTCACGCTGCGACCCTCGGTCTCCACCACGAGCGTGCCCATGAAGGCCTGCACGCGGCGCGCCGGGAAGGTAACCACCGAGCCGCCCTTGACCGGCGGGCCGACCAGCCGCTCGGTCGTCGCGATGCTGTAGTCGATCGGGATGTCCTGGTCCGCGATGCTCAGGCGGTTGCCGTAGTAGGGCAGCAAGTTCGGAACCAGGAGCTTGCCGTTCCGGTCGGTTCGCCCGACCTCCTGGTTGTTGAGCGAGCCGCGCACGCCCGGCACGCCCGGGACGTTGATCAGGGCGTACCCGTCCTGCACCGGCCGGCTCAGATGGACACCGCCGCCGATGGCGATGAGGCCGACGGCGGCGGTCAGCGCCGAGGAGTCGCGGCTGCCTTGGCGCTCGTAGGCGGCCTCGTAGAAGCCGAAGGGGCCCTGATACTGTGCGTCGACCAGGCCCTGGTACTCCACCGTGCTCCCGCCGCTCCGTCCGTCCACCTGTGGATTGTCCTGCTCGACCCGCTGCCCCCGGGCCCGATAGCCGAAGCCCTCGCCCAGCGGCAGGGAGCGCTGCACGTCGACGGCCGAGACGTTCTGATGGCGGCTGACCTGATTCGAGGCGCTCGCGGTGGTGCTGTCGCCCAGATAGAACGTGAGTCCGGTGAAGACGGCCGTGTCGGGCTTCGAACCCGGCTGCTCCGTGTAGCTGGTCGTGACGAACAGGTTGGCCCGGTTCGTCAGGCGCACGCTCACCGCGCCGGATACGAGCTGCGTGGGCTTGGTGTCGCGGAAGTTGCTGTGAGTGTACTGCAGCGTCACCGTACTGCGGCTCGTGATCGGGAAGCCCACGAGCGCGGTGGCCTCGAGGGTCGCCCGGTTCTCCGCGGGGGTGAGGCTCGTGGTCGAGTAGTGGTCGCTGAAGCCGCGGAGCGCCCAGCCGACGCTGAACAGGCTCGAGGCGAAGTTGTAGGCGATGCCGGCGGCCCAGCCATCCTGGCCGTCGCGCTGGCTGCCCGCCGCGGTCAGCTCCACCTCGCCGATCACCGGCAGGCGCACCGTCAGGATGGGACCTCCCGAGACCATGTCGCTCATCAGCTCGAGCCGGCCGCCCGCCGTGACATCGTCGGTGATGCCCACGCGGTGGCGACCGAGGAAGGCCGACCGGCCGTACTCGCCGAGTCCGGTGGCCTGCGCGTCCCGAACGAAGCCGAGGTCGTAGCTGAACTCCTGGAGTCCCTTCAGCAGGAGGTTGGAGGTGAAGTAGAACGGCGAGGCGATCACCTGCTGCCGGCCGAAGGCGTCGCGCAGGATCACCTCCGCGTTGCCCGCGCCGACGGGGGCCGGCAGGTTACGCAGCTCGAAGGGCCCCGGGGGCAGCACCTCCCGACGAAGGAGCTGACCGTTGACGTACACCTCGGCGGTCGACCGGGTGAGTACCGCACCCGACAGGCCGACGGTGGGGAAGCGGACGAAGTACGGGTCCAGCGAGAACTCCCGCGAGATGCTGAGGCCGCCGAGCAGCGCGCTGCCGCCGAGCGGGCCGGTGGTGTCGACACGGTCCCCGACCAGGTAGCGGATCAGCCGCTCCCGGTCGTCCACCGTGAAGTTGCTCAGGCCCCGCGAGAAGACACCGTCTTCGTTGCGGAAGGCGGTGCTGTAGAGGAGGGCGTTGCGGATGCTGAGCCCGGCCTCTCCCGTCCACGTGTACCGGTCGAAGTCGATGCCGGTGATCGAAGAGTTGAGGAACGCCGAGGTGTCCTTCGTATAGGTCAGCCCTTCCGGGCGGCCCTGCAGGAAGTCCTGCACGTTGGTGGCCAGGAGCGACGGCCCGGCGCTCACCCGGAGCACGAGCGCGCGCTCGTCCACCTCGTAGGTCACGGCCGGAGCCAGGGAGGCGAGCCAGACGTAGACCTCTCCCCCGAACGTCTCGCGGCGGCCGGCGAAGCCGCGCACCCCGGCCCGCTCGAGATCGACCACGCGCAGCAGCACGTCGGGCCCGCGGAGGAAGACGACGACCTCCCCTCGCTCGACCTGGTTGACGCTCCACTGCAGGATGGCCCGCTCCGTCTCGGAAGGCTGGGCGCTCGCCGTCCCGGTCAGCGCGAGCAGCACCAGGAGCAGGATCCCGAGCCGACGGCGGGGCGGGCTCGGCGACGAGGCTGGCACTCCATGCGACGACGCGTCATGGCCCACAGGCGGCGGCCGCGACGTCGAGGCGCTCGGCCAGGGCCTGCTCCCCGGCTTTCGCCTCGATGGCGATGGTCCTCGTCCGGGCGCAGTCCTCCCGGGGGACCGTCACCTCGTAGACCCGGCGGTCGCCGGCCAGGATGTACCAGCCGTCCTGCTCGCGCTCCCAGATCGGCTCACCCGCCGGCCCGAGGCCGCGGACCCGGATCTGCTGCGGAATCGCGTGCCGGGTCCCGGCGTTGCGCAGCTCGAAGGTGATGCGGCCGGCCACGAGCGTCGGCGGGGCCAGGCGCAGCTCGGCACGGCCGGCGCGCGCCTCCACGAAGATGGGGATCCCCATGCGCGCGAGCACGCGCACCTGACCGGGCGGCGCGGACTGGGCTGTCGAGGGAGGGAGCTCCTCGACGAAGATGCGGAAGGTTCGCTCCACCGGCCCGGGCGTCACCGACGTGCCGACGCGTACGATGCGCTGCTCGTTGGGTGCGAGCGTGAGCAGGCGCGGGAAGAAGATGACCTCGGGGGTCGGCGTGAGCAGCATCTGACCGGCCGGGTCCTGCGCCCATGCGAAGGCGTTGAGCTGGAAGCGTAGCGGCTCCGTGCTCGTGTTCTGCACCGTGAGGATGGCGCTCTGGGCCTGGGCCGAGAGGAAGATCTGGATCGGATTGACCGTGAAGTCGGCCGCCCGCGCCACCGACGCGCCCGCCGTCGCGAGCAGCCACGGCACGACCGCGGCGAGGAGCACGCCCCCCGCCGCCCTGCCCCAGATCCCCGATCGTCCGAGTCGCGCTCGGGTGGGGGTCATCAGAAGTTGATGGTCGCCAGGACGGTGTCGTTGTACGAGCCGGCGGCCACATCCTGGCCCGCGGCCACCCGCCCGTACACCGTGAAGGTCCGGGCCGCCTTGCTGGGAGCGACCGAGATGGCCTGGCCGGCCGCCGCTCCCGTCCCCCACGTGATGGTTCGGCCCGCGTTCTGGTAGAGCTCGTAGGTCAGGAAGTCGCCACCGCCCCCCATGCGCCGGGTACCGCCGGCGGCATTGGTGCCCAGCCCCAGGTCGATACGCGTGCCCGCACCCTTCGTGCAGGTGACGACCAGCGTGCCGCTGGCATCCAGGGGCGCCGCCAGGTTGGCCACGACCGGGTCGTATGAGCCGAAGGCCACCGGTGTCGTCGTGATGCTGCAGTTCTTGGCGACGGTGGCGCTGGCGCTGAAGGTGCTCGTGGCGGACTGGGCGAGCGCGGGGCTGGCCGTTCCGAGGGCCAGCCCGCCGAATATCAGGACCATGCGAGCGCTGCGGTTCATGTGGGTTCCTCGTCGGGGCCGGAATCCAACATATCAGGACTGTTGCCGAATCCCGGCATTGTCCGGGGGGTGGAACGGCGAGAGCGCCGGGCCTCTCGGCCGCCGGCGCTCTTGCGGTGCTTCGAGAGCCTGCGCTCCGGAGCGCAGGCCAGAAGTTCAGCCTAGAAGTTGATGGTCGCGACTACGGTATCCGCGTACGAGGCTGCGGTCACGTCCTGGCCCCCGGCGACCCGGCCGTAGACCGTGTAGGTCCGGGCCGCCTTGCTCGGTGCCGCGGGGATGGTTAGACCAGCCCCCGCCCCCGAGCCCCACACCGTGGTCCGGGCCGTCGTGGTGTAGAGCTCGTAGGTCAGGAAGTCGCCACCGCCCGTCATGCGCCGGGTCGTGCCGGTAGCGTTGGAGCCGAGGCCGAGATCGATGCGTGTGCCCGCGCCCTTCGTGCAGGTGACGACCACCGTGCCGGTGCCGTCCAGCGGGTTCGTCGCGTTCGTCACGATCGGATCGTAGGCGCCGAAGGCCACCGGCGTCGTGCTGATGCTGCAGTTCTTTGCCACCGTGGCGCTGACGCCGAGGTTGGCCGTCGCGGTCTGAGCGAAAGCGGGAGCGGCCATTCCCAGAACCAAGCCACCGAACACCAGGGCGATGCGAGCGCTGCGGTTCATGTCTGTTCCTCCCATATTTTTTCGACTATCGCGGCCGCTTCTCGCGGCCCCTGCTGCTCACGGCCCCTAGTAGGGCAACGAGGATGCCAGCAGCAGAATCCGAGATGCCGGAGCGTCGGGAGTCCTGGTG
>Ga0335085_10001063_pt1 | contig 64444 bp, 63 predicted proteins | sample Lox_Sample_45_FD_206712 | JGI IMG/M metagenome (GOLD analysis project Ga0335085, IMG submission 206712) | Soil microbial communities from Loxahatchee National Wildlife Refuge, Florida, United States - Lox_Sample_4.5 | ecosystem: Environmental > Terrestrial > Soil > Wetlands | place: USA... | reverse complement strand
ACGCGCTTGGGCGTCTCCAACAGTCCTTCGCGGTCGGGATTGTCGCCGGCATAGGCAATCAGCGTGCGCACGGCGGCCTCCGCCTCCTCGCGGGAGGGGCGCGGCTCGACCGGCGTCGGCGCAGCGCGCACATGCTCGGACAAGCCCTGCTTGGGCCACGGCTTAATGATCGAATTCTTGGCGTCCATGACGGTCTCTCCGTTCGACCGGCACTCACCCGTCAGGGCTGCACCGGGAGTGTCACCGGGGTGGCCGCGTCAGTAACCCGCCGGGCCGTTTCCGACCATTGCGGGGCGCCTGGACGCCGCATTCCCATTCGGCATGGCTAACAAGCCATGCCCCGGCGCAGAGAACCCCTTCTCGCGCCATCGGGTCAGCCCCTATATATTCGTTTGGACGGCAGAGGCAATGCGCCGAAGCGGGGATATCGGTAAAAGTTCAATGCTCAACGAGGTTTACAACGCCAAAATCCTCGACCTGGCGGGCAATATCCCCCGCCTGGGGCGGCTCGATACGCCCGATGCCAGCGCCACCGCCCATTCCAAATTGTGCGGCTCAACCGTCACCGTCGACCTGAAAATGGACGGGCCGGTGGTCGGCGATTTTGCCCATGATGTGAAGGCCTGCGCACTCGGGCAGGCCTCGTCCTCGATCATGGCCCGCCATGTGGTCGGCTCGGACCCGGCCGAGTTACGCGCGTTGCGCGAGACCGTGCGTAAGATGCTCAAGGAAAACGGCCCGCCGCCGTCCGGCAAATGGGCCGACATCGCGGTGCTCGAGCCGGTGCGCGATTACAAGGCGCGCCACGCCTCCACGATGCTCACCTTCGATGCCGTGGTGTCCGCGCTCGATCAGATCGAAGCCAGGCGCGCGCAGGGCAAGGCCGCGCAATAGCCTATTTCGCCACCGCCATGCCGCCGGTCTTCTTGCCGCCCAGTTCGGCACGGTCGCCGATCGATTTCGCGCAAGCCGCGGCGAGCCGCGCGAGGCTCTGCTGCGCCCCGGTATTGCCGAGGCGGATGCCGGTCAACTGATCGCCGCTCTTCGTCTCGACCAGCATCGAATGGCTGCCGACGGCTGCGAATGCGCCGACCAGCGCCGCCGGCACCGGACCGGTTGCATAGGTGACGAGTTCGTCGGGCTCGCTGCTGCGCTTCGACGACATCACCTTGAGCGTGGCCGAATGGCGCCCGACCGTCATCGTCACCGCGCCGACCCCGGCCGGCACCTTGACCTCGCCGGCACGATGGCGGTGCTCGACATAGCTCACATCGTAGCTGTCGCCGCCGGCGCCGCAGGCAAGCATGAGATCGAAACTGCCGATGTCTTCGCCTTCGATCGTGAGCGGCTGGCGACGCGCCAGCGACGCCACCCCGGCGCGGTCGACCACCGACCAGCGCCGCTCGCTGATCTCGGTCGGGCGTGCGCCGTCGGTGATGCGCGGGATCAGCCGCGAGGCGGCGGCCGCCGGCGAAGCCGCGACGGTCGCCGACACGGCGGGGCCCGCCGGTTCTTCGGTGGCGAGATGGGTGCGGCGCGTTTCCTCCGCCGTCAAGGCATGCATCGGCTCCCACGGCGGAATGCGCAGCGCCAGATCGAGCAGCTCGATCGAGCCGCCCATGTCGACGGTATATTGCGCGAGCCGTCCGATGTCGCGCTGGACCAGCACGAGGTCCTCGGCCGAATAATTCGCCGCGGTCGGATCGTCGCGCCGGTCGCCGAGCCAGATCTGGTGCACCATCACGCGCGCCTGTTCCGGTACGGTGCGGTGGACGCCGCCGAGCACCACGAAGCCGCACATGGATTCGCAGTCGGCGACGGCCGAATATTTGCCGCGCGGCACGTCCTGGTCGGCGCGGTCGAGATCGATGATACGGCCGACCGTGGTGTCGAGGCCGCGCCGGCGGATGTCGCGGCCGAGCGCGATGGCGCCGTGCACCGAGCCGCCGTCGGAGTCGAGCACCAGTGTCGCGCCGGCGAGATCCCGGTCTTGCGCGAAAAGGTCGAAATCGCGCGCCGTGTCCGCGGTGATCGCGCCGCTTGCCGATATCCAGAGCTTGCACTTCGCGCCGCAAGTCTGCGCCGGCCCTTGCAGGCGCAATTCGAAATGCATCGGCAGCGTGCGGTCGACCGTTTCGGCGGCGGCGGGCAACAAGGTAACCGGCGCCGTCAACGCGAGCGCAACAGCAATCGCAAGGGAGCGATTCATTCTTCCCCCTTCGTGCCGCCAAGCCCGTTTTCCGGCGCGGTTTTTCCGCGTTTGTGCTGGGCTTTGGCGGCCTACATACCCCCGATACCGACACTTTTAATGAGCGGCCGGATTCGGGTCTAGTGTAAAATAGTTGCTATTGGCCGCCGTAATCGGCGCGCCCGGGAACCTGCATTGGAACTTTCCGGACTTCCTGTTTTGCTTGAAATTGCACTTCCACTGGAACTTCAATGACGCTCAAGCGGCAAAACGAAGCGAGTGCGAGCGGCCCGGCGCGGCTGCCGCGCATCGCCGGACGCGGCCTGGTCGCGCTCTACCGCTATACGCTGTCGCCCTTGATCGGCCCGCGCTGCCGCCACCTGCCGGGCTGTTCCGACTATGCCGACGAGGCAATTTGCCGCTTCGGACTTTGGGCCGGCGGCTGGATGGCACTCGCGCGCATTCTCCGCTGCCATCCATGGGGAACGCATGGGCTCGATTTCGTGCCCGCGGCATTGCCGGCGAACGCCCATTGGTGGAGCCCCTGGCGCTACGGACGCTGGCGCGGCACCAACGAGGCGCCCGCGAACCCCGCCTCAGGCGCGGATCGCGGCCATTGAGGAAAACAAATTCGTGAAGGCCGAGAGTTCTTCGTCGGCGCCCGCGACCCTCACCGGCGGTTCGCCGTCGCACCACGTCTTGCGGAACGCCGCCAATGCCGATTTGCAACGGTTGAGATTTCGTTCGGTCCAGATCATTCTGCGAAAAATATTCCACGTCAGTTCGACCGGGCGGTCGCCGGCCGTTTTGATCTGCGAGGCGTCGCAAAATTCCGACAGCGTGGTGACGAACGGGAACAGCGAATAGACGTTCAGCGCACCGCCATGCGCGAGCTGGCGCAGATAAAGATCGTACGGCCGGTCGATCTTCCGGCACGCGCGCAGCATGTCATAGACCTTGCGTTTCGATTTGCCGTTGACGATGTAGGCGGTCGAGCCGGCAAAGCGCAGGCTGCCGAGATTCATGAATACGACGTCGATGTTGCCTTTGGCCAGCTCGCGGCGATATTTCAGCAGTTCGAACATCACCGGCATGTCGGGGATGCAGACATCGGTGAACAGGATGTCCCAATCGGTGGCCTTGTTCCGCTCGAGCGCCAGATCGATATGCGCGCAGGTGCGGACGCCGAACGCGGCGTCGTCTTCCACGATGAAACAGGGCTCGTCGTCACCGAGACGCTCGCGCATCAGCATCTGGTGGCTGAGGAAACATCCCTTCTCCGCGGGCCTGGCGTCCCCGGCGATATTGTTGCCGGCGATATACGCCTTATCGATCGCCGGGAAACGCGTGAGCGTCCAATCCGGCTTCCTGCATGCGGCGAAATTTTCTTCGATGTGCCGCTTGCGCTCGGCGGCGGCGTCCAGATTGATGTAGTAGCAATCCATGGCGGCAATGCCGTGCGCAGCGAATCGGGCGCGTCATTCTAGAAAAGCGCATCTTAACGATGCGATAAGGCGGGTGGACGCGGCCTTCAGGGCTACGCCATCGCGGCCCGCCGACGCAGCATCCGGGTATAATGCTCCATCGCGAATCGGCTGAGCCAAGCGCCCCCTTGTGAACAAAGCCAAACCCCGACGGCCCGCCGACGCGGCGAATGCCGAAATTTTGTTCGCCGCTGAACTGCAGCGGCAGGGACGGCTCGATGAGGCCGAATGGCGTTACCGCGACATTCTGAAAGCGCGGCCGAAAGACTGGCGCGCGCTGCATCTGCTGGCCGAAATCCATCTCGCCCGCCGGAACTATGCCGGGGCGCTTGAATTCATGGCGGCGGCGATGCGGGTGAACCCGCCCTCGGCCGAGACCGACTGCAATTACGGCTTCATCCTGCAAAAACTCGATCGGCATGACGAAGCGTTGAACTACTTCAACCGCGCGCTGCGCGCGGCGCCGCATCATGTTTCGGCGCTGCTCAATCGCGGCACCAGCCTGTTTGCGCTCAACAAGCTGGCCGATGCGCTGCCGAATTTCGATTCTGTGCTTGCGCTCGATCCGGACAATGTCAACGCCCTGTACAATCGCGCCAACATCCTCAGCGAGTTGCGCCGTTTCGACGAGGCGCTCGCCGCTTTCGCCGCGACACTCGCGCGCGATCCGGCGCACGCCAACGCGCATTGGAACGAGGCGCTGGCCCGTCTCCTGATCGGCGATTTCCACAATGGCTGGGCAAAATACGAATGGCGCTGGGAGACGGACAGCCAGAAGCCGCACCGGCGCCGCTTCGCGCAGCCCCTCTGGCTCGGCAGCGAGCCGCCCGCCGGCAAGACCGTCCTCGTTCATGCCGAACAAGGCTTTGGCGACACCCTCCAGTTTGTCCGTTACATTCCCCGGCTCGCCGCGTTGGGCGCAACAACGATCCTCGAAGCGCAAGCCGGTCTCTTGCCGCTCTTGTCGAAGTTGAGCGGTTGCGCGCAAGTGATTGCGCGGGGGATACCATTGCCGCCATTCGACCTGCATTGCCCGATCATGAGCCTGCCGCTCGCGTTGCGGACTTCGCTGCACACCATCCCCGCCGACGTCCCCTATCTCGCCACGCCGCGCGACCGCCTGGAGAAATGGCGGGAAAGATTGCCGCGCTCCGGCAAGGCGCGCATCGCGCTCGCCTGGGCCGGCAGCGCCACGCACAGCCGCGATGCGGCACGCTCCATTCCGCTCGCGCGACTGCAGCCACTTTTTGCGGACAATGACGCCATCGAATGGCTCAGCGTGCAGCGCGAATTGCGCGACGGCGACGGCGAAATTCTCAACTCATGGTCTCGGGTGCGTCATCTCGGGCCGGAACTTGCCGATTTTGCCGACACCGCCGCCGTTCTGGCGCTTTCCGACCTCGTGATCGCGGTCGACACGGCGGTCGCCCACCTCGCCGGCGCGCTGGGCAGGCCGGTATGGGTGCTGTTGCCCTATTCTCCCGATTTTCGCTGGCTGCTCGATCGAGGCGACAGTCCCTGGTACCCGAGCGCCCGGCTTTTCCGCCAGCCGCGGCCGGCCGATTGGGACAGCGTTATCGCGCATGTCGGCGAAGCACTCGCCGAATTTGCCGCCGGACCACTATAGATCGCCCGGTTGCGTTCGGCGCAACCCCTGCTATATCCCTGCCCCGTGAAGTCATCGCTTACCTGCGCTCGTTCGCAGGAGTGAGCCACAGGAGACGAGACATGGTCGCATTGACCTTTCCCGACGGCGCGCGTCGGGACTACCCCCAGGGCACCACAGGCTTGGACGTCGCCAAAGGCATTTCGCCTTCACTGGCGAAACGCACCGTCGCGATGGCGCTCGACGGCAAGCTCGCGGACCTATCCGACCGCATCGAACGCGACGCCAGGATCGAGTTCGTCTCGCGCGAGGACCCGCGCGCGCTCGAGCTGATCCGCCACGACGCCGCGCATATCATGGCGGAAGCGGTGCAGTCGCTCTGGCCGGGCACGCAGGTGACCATCGGTCCGGTGATCGAGAACGGCTTCTATTACGATTTCTTCCGCAATCAACCGTTCACGCTGGAAGACCTGCCGGTCATCGAGAAGAAGATGAAGGAGATTGTGGCCCGCGACAAACCCTTCACCAAGGAGGTGTGGTCGCGCGAGCAGGCCAAGAAAACCTTCCGCGACATGGGCGAGAATTTCAAAGTCGAACTGGTCGACGCCATTCCGCAGGACCAGCAGATCAACATTTACCGGCAGGGCGACTGGTTCGATCTTTGCCGCGGCCCGCACATGACCTCGACCGGCAAGGTCGGCAATGCCTTCAAGCTGATGAAGGTCGCGGGCGCCTATTGGCGCGGCGACTCGAAGAACCCGATGCTCACCCGCATTTACGGCACCGCCTTCGCCAAGCAGGAAGAGCTCGACGCGTACCTGAAACAGATCGAGGAAGCCGAAAAGCGCGACCACCGACGCCTCGGCCGCGAGATGGACCTGTTCCATTTCCAGGAGGAAGCGCCCGGCTCGGTATTCTGGCACGCGAAAGGCTGGACGCTGTTCCAGGCGCTGGAAAACTACATCCGCCGCCGGCAGCTCGCGTTCGGCTTCGCCGAAGTCAACGCGCCGCAATTGATGGACTCCTCGCTGTGGGTCGCTTCCGGCCACATGGCGACGTTCCGGGAGAACATGTTTCTCACGCAACCGCGCGAAGACGACGAGCGCGTCTTCGTGGTCAAGCCGATGAACTGCCCCGGCCACATCCAGATTTTCAAGAACGGGCTGAAATCCTACCGCGATCTGCCCACCAAATTCGCCGAATTCGGCAAGGTTCACCGCTTCGAGCCGTCGGGCGCGCTGCATGGGCTGCTGCGCGTGCGCGCATTCACGCAGGACGACGCGCATATCTTCATCACCGAGAAGCAGATCGAGGAAGAATCGCTCAAGGTCAACGATCAGATCCTGTCGATCTACGCCGACTTCGGCTTCAACGACGTGCATATCAAATTCTCCGACCGGCCGGAAAAACGCATCGGCGAGGACGCCATGTGGGATAAGGCCGAAGCCGCGCTGATGGCGGCTTTGAAAACCTCCGGCCGTCCGTGGACGCTCAATAAGGGCGAAGGCGCCTTTTATGGGCCGAAACTCGAATACGTTCTGCGCGACGCCATCGGCCGCGACTGGCAATGCGGCACGGTGCAGGTCGATCTCAACATGCCGGGCCGGCTCGGCGCCTTTTACATCGACGAGCACTCCAACAAGGTCACGCCGGTGATGTTGCACCGCGCCATGTTCGGTTCGCTCGAGCGCTTCACCGGAATCATGATCGAGCATTACGCCGGCCATCTGCCGCTCTGGCTGTCGCCGGTGCAGGCGATCGTCGCCACCATCACGGCGGACGCCGACGACTATGCGCGCGAGGCGCTTGCCGCGGCGCGCGCGCTCGGCCTGCGCGCCGAGGGCGACCTGCGCAACGAAAAGATCAATTACAAGGTACGCGAGCATTCGCTCGCCAAGGTGCCGGCGCTGCTGGTGATCGGCAAAAAGGAAGCCGCCGACCGCACCGTCTCGATCCGCCGCCTCGGCAGCGAAGGCCAGCAGGTCTTGCCGCTCGACGCCGCACTCGCCGGCCTCGCCGACGAAGCCGTGCCGCCGGACGTGAAGCGGGCGCGCAAGGCGGCCTGAACGCCTGCGCAGGCCGGAAAAGTGGATTTTGGCCGGTCCGGTCCATACGCCGGGGCCTTCCGGTATCGGCAAACTCGGTTAACCAAATGCAAACTCGGCCGCCCGTATTATGCCGATCGCCGGCCAGAAGACCCTCGGCCAAGAGCGATATTTAGCCGTCAGCGCCTGGCGCGGCGCTGTTGCCAAAGCCTGCCGCAAAGGCAAAAGGCGATCTGATGCTCAAGCTGGATCTTGCCACCGTGCTTCCCCGGCTGAACGTCCGCGTCGGCACCAAACTCGCCATTACGGCCGGCATCGGCGTCGTCCTGGTCGCCGGCATGATCTTCAACCAGTACACCAGCAACGCCTCCTTGGCCCAGCAGGCCGAGCTCGAGCGCAACGAACAATACGTCACCGCGGACATGCTGCGCGCGGCCGTCGCCCTGCAGCGGATGCAGATCGGCACGCGGGAAATACGCCTGGCTATTTCCGAACGGGAATCCGATGTGGCGCTCTCGGCATTGCGCATGAACATGGGTCACGCGGTCAGTTATCTGCAAGCCGCGGTGCAGCTTTGTGGTGACGGCGAAAATTGCGTGCGGTTCAAGAAACTCATCACGCTGGCCCAGTCCTACGCGGCCAATGCCGCCGAGATGACGGCGCTCAAACGCGACTTCGCCGACATAACCAAGCCGCTCGCCGAGATCGGCAAGCTCGGCAGCGAGATCGACACGCTGATTACGCAGGCGACCTCGGTCGCCAAGGAGCATGCCTCGCAACGCATGAGCGTGACGGCGGCCCGCATCCGCGAAACGGCGCAAATCAGCCTGACCGCGGGATTTATCGTCGTGCTCATTCTCGGCGGCGCCGCGGCTTTCGGGGTGCTGTCGATCGGACGGCCGATCAGAACCATTGCCGGCGTCTTGCTGCAACTGGCGAATGGCAGGCGCGAATTCGACATTCCCTATACCGGCCGCGGTGACGAGGTGGGCGATGCCGCGCGCGCCGCGCGCACATTCCACGACAATCTCGTGCGTCTCGAGAAGCTCGAAACCGAGCAAAAACAATCGGCGGCGCTCGCCGCAGCGGAGCGCGAGACCATGGTGCGCGGCCTCGCCGACCGCTTCGAGCAGGCCGTCGGCAAAATCGCCGGGGCGGTCGCCTCCGCCGCGGCCGAGCTGGAAACGACCGCCGGCACGCTGACCAAGAATGCCGAGGCGACCCAGCATCTCTCCGCCGCCGTCGCCATCGCGTCCGCGCAAGCTTCCTCCAACGTGCAGTCGGTGGCGTCGGCGACCGGCGAGGTCGGCGCCTCGATCGAGGAAATCGGCCGCCAGGTGGAGCAGTCGACGAAGATCGCCGCCGAGGCGGTGCGCCAGGCCGAACAAACCGATGCCCGGATCGCGGAACTGTCGCGTTCGGCGAGCCGCATCGGCGACGTGGTCAAGCTCATCACAACGATTGCGGGGCAGACCAACCTGCTCGCCCTCAACGCCACCATCGAGGCGGCGCGCGCCGGCGAAGCCGGTCGTGGCTTCGCGGTCGTCGCAACGGAAGTCAAGACGCTGGCGACGCAGACGGCCAGGGCGACGGAAACGATCAAGGCGCAGATCGCCGAGATGCAGAATACAACCCGCGAATCGGTCGCCGCCATCAAGGAGATCAGCGGCACCATCGGCCGCATTTCGGAAATCGCCGCGACCATCACTGCCGCGGTCAATGCGCAAGGCGCCGCCACCCAGGAGATCGCCCTGAACATCGCCCAGGCGGCCAAGGGCGCGGCGCAAGTGGCCACCAACATCACCGACGTGAACCACGATGCCGACGAGACCGGCGCGGCATCGGTGAAAGTGCTGCGCGCCGCGCAATTTTTGTCCGGCGAGAGCCGCAAGCTCGACGCCGAAGTCGAGAAATTCATCAAATCCGTTCGCTCGGCCTGAGCGACCTTGCCGGCGACTGCGGTTCGTTCTCCGGCGCCGGAACGAACTTCGTTAACGCCCGTTAAGCAAGACGGAACCGGCGATCAATCATCTCGAAGCGCGACGGCCGATGTAATAAGCTTGTCTTTCGCGATTGGAATACGGCCGCGAATTGGGCCGTCCTGGAAGAGGTCAGCCGATGCAAAACGTTCGTTCTGCGACGACGGGCTCGCGCAGCCTGATCATGGTGCTGTGGGTGCTGGCGTTGATCGCCGGCCTGCCGCTCGCGGTCTGGCTCGATCTGCGCAATTTGACCGAGACCGCGCTGCTGCGGCAGGCGCGGGATTTGAATTCGGTGGTCAGCAGCGTGCGCGGCTACTACGCCACCAACGTGGTCGGCCGGGTGCTCGCCGCGCATGGGCTGACCGAGGTGTCGAGCAACTACGAGGCCGTGCCGGGCGCGATCCCGATTCCCGCGACCCTTTCGCTCGAACTGGGCCGCGTGATCAGCGAGCAGCAGCACAACATCGCCTACCGCTTCGTATCGGATTATCCGTTCAAGAATCGCGCGCCGCACCACCTCGACGAATTCGAAAAGGACGCGCTGGCGCAATTGCGCGCCCATCCGGACCAGCAATTGACCGCCGTTTCGGCGTCGATCCTGACCGACCATGTCCGCCTCGTCGCGCCGGTGGTCATGGGGCAGGCCTGCGTGACCTGCCACAATGCGCACGCGGAAAGTCCGAAACGGGACTGGAAGGTCGGCGACGTGCGCGGCATCCAGGAAATCAGCATCAGCCAGACGCTGGCGACCAACATATTTTCCTTCAAGTACCTGCTCGCCTATTTCGTGTTCATGGCGGCGTCCGGCGTCACCTTCATCGGCATGCAGCAGCGCCAGGCCGCGACGATCCGCGGCATGAACCGCGAGCTGGAGACCGCTAACGAGTTCCTCGCTACGCTGTCGATGAAAATCTCCCGTTACATCTCGCCGCAGATCTACAAGAGCATCTTCAGCGGCCAGAAGGACGTCGCCATCCACACCGAGCGCAAGAAGCTCACCATCTTCTTTTCCGACATCAAGGATTTCACCGCCACCACGGAGCGGTTGCAGCCGGAGCAGATCACCGCGCTGCTCAACGAATATTTCACAGAGATGTCCAACATCGCGCTCAAGCATGGCGGCACGCTCGACAAATTCGTCGGCGACGCCATCCTGATCTTCTTCGGCGACCCGGATTCAAAAGGCGAAGCGGAAGACGCCAAGGCCTGCCTGCGCATGGCCGCCGACATGCAGCACCGCCTGGCCGAGCTCAACATCAAATGGCGCAAGGCGGGCGTCGAGCACCCGTTCCGCGTGCGCATGGGCATCAACACCGGATTCTGCAATGTCGGGAATTTCGGCAGCGCCGACCGCATGGAATACACCATCATCGGCGCCGAGGCGAACCTCGCCGCCCGCCTGCAATCGATCGCCGAACCCGGGCATATCGTGGCGAGCTACGAAACCTACGCCCTCGTGCGCGACATCCTGGTCGCCCACGCCCTGCAGCCGATCACCATGAAGGGCATCAGCCGCGAGATCATCCCCTATGCGGTCGAAGGCATGCTCGACTCCGACGGCGTCAAGGTCGAAATCTTCAGCGAACATCTCACCGGGCTCGATTTCTATCTCGATCCCAGCATGGTGACCGCGGGCTCGACCGAATATATCCGCGCGCGGCTGCGCCAGGCGCTCTCGGCACTCGAGAAAAGCGGCCCGCATCCGGCGCCGCAATCGTCCGCCTAGCGGCCCTGCGTCGCGATATAGGCCGCGAGATCGGCGGCCTCGCTGCGCGTGAGATTCATGTCCGGCATTTTCGGATGCGGCAGCAGCAGATACAGGGCAAGCTTGCTTGAATCGATGCCCGGCTGCCTGGCGATGGCCGAGAACGGCGGCACCTGGGTGTTGCCATGCGCCTGGTCGGACGCCACCACGTGGCAGGCCGCGCACCAGCGCTTGGCAAGCCTTTCGCCGTTGGCGGCGTCGGCCGCGCGCGCGGCCGCCGGCAGTGCGACAGTGGCGGCAAGAACGAACAGCGCGAATACAATTCGGTGCATGGGTCGATTCCCGATAAAGCGGCGATATCTTAGCGGCACCCGATCGTCAGGCCCTGACCTAGATCAATTCGCCAGGACTCAACGCGCGCCAGCGGCGCGCAATTGCTCCCGCTGCGCGGCGGCGTTGCGCGGCGATTCGAGCACGGCCAGGAAACGCTCGGCCCAGCGGGTGAGGTCGTTTGCCACCAGTACATTGAAATTGGCGGCGTGCCGCGCCTTGCGCTCGTCCAGCGGCATCGACAATGCGCGGTTGATGGCGATGGCGACCCCTTCCGGATCGTACGGATTGACCAGCAGCGCCGCTGCGCATTCGCGCGCGGCTCCGGCAAAGCGCGACAGGATCAACACGCCCGGATCGTCCGCGTTCTGCGCGGCGACAAATTCCTTGGCCACCAGGTTCATGCCGTCGCGCAATGGCGTCACCAGGGCCGCCCGCGCCGCGCGGTAGAGGCCGGCGAGCGCGGTGCGGCTGTGGGCCTTGTTGATGTAGCGGACCGGCGTCCACGACGCCTCGCCATAGGTGCCGTTGATGCGGCCGACCGCCTCCCCGACCGCGCGGGCAATATCGGCATATTCCTGGATGCCGGTGCGGCTGCGCGGGGTGATCTGCAAATAGGTGACCTTGCCGCGCCAGTCGGGAAAATTGGTCAGCAGGCGTTCGAACGCGCTCATGCGTTCCGGGATGCCCTTGGAATAATCCAGCCGGTCGACGCCGATGATCATCGCGCGCCCGGACAGGCTGTCGAGCACCTCGCGCACGAACTCCGATTCGATTGCCCGCCGCGCCAGCCGCGCGAATGCCTCGGTCTCGATGCCGACCGGGAACACGCCGACCCGCACGATGCGGTCTCCGACCGCGAAGCTGTCGCTGTCGACGGGCGTCAGGTTGGTTTCGTTGTCCAGATAGCGCGAAAAATTGACCGCATCGATTTCGGTCTGAAAGCCGACGAGGTCGTACTGGCCGAGCGCCGGGATGAGCTGCTCGTGATTGGGCAGCGCCGTGAGGATTTCCGGCGGCGGGCACGGCACGTGGATGAAGAATCCGATCTTGTTCCTGTGGCCGCGCTCGCGCAGCGCGCGGGCGAGCGGCAACAGATGATAGTCGTGCACCCAGATCACGTCGTCGGGCTTGAGCAATGTCTCCAGATGGCGGGCGAAGAATTCATTGACGCGGAAATAGCCGCCGAGATCGCGGCGGGTAAATTCGGCGAGGTCGAGCCGGTAGTGCAGGATCGGCCACAGCACGCGATTGGCAAATCCGTTGTAGAATTCCTGGTAATCCTCTTTGCGCAAATCGACGGTGGCATAGGCGACATTGTCGTGCTCGACGATCCTGGCCGGCCCCGGATCGCCCTCCGCCACCCGCCCGCTCCAGCCGAACCACAGGCCTCCCCGCCGCCGCAGCGTCGGGCGGATCGCGACTTCAAGCCCGCCGGCACGCGCGCTGCGATCCGGAACGCCCACCCTGTTCGATACTACGACGAGCCGCGCCAATATCGGTCTCCCCAGCTCCGCGACAGTTTGATCGCGGTCAAAATCAGCCCTGACATCGAATAGGTTTGAGGAAAATTTCCCCAAAGTTTTCCGGTCACGGGGTGCACGTCTTCCGACAATAGACCGTACCGGTTGCGCAATTTAAGAGCGTCGACAAACATATCGCGGGCCTCGTCGCGTCGCCCGATCTCCCACATTGCATCGATCAGCCAGAACCGGCAAATCAAAAAAGCCAATTCCGGCGAGCCAAAATCATCTGCGACCACATACCGCATAACGTTGTAACCGCGCCGAAGTTCACGGTCGATCGCCTCTACAGTTGCGACAAAGCGCGGATCGTCGGGGGCGATCAGCCCGAGTTCGGCCAGCAGCAGGCAACTGGCGTCGAGATCGTCGCTGCCGAATGCCGCGGAAAACGCCTTGCGGGCGGGATTCCAGCCGCGTTGCAGCACCTCCTCGCCGATTTTGCCGGCGACGCCGCCCCAATAGGCCGCGCGGTCGGACAGCCCGAGATGGGCGGCGATCGCCTCGAGCCGCTGGCACCCCGCCCAGCACATCGCCGCGGAAAAAGTGTGCACGCGCTTGCGGCCGCGGTATTCCCAGATGCCGGCATCCGGCATTAGCGCTACCTTTGCCGCCTGCTCGCCGAGCGGCTCGATCGCCTTGAACAAGGCTTCGTCACCCGGCACCGGCAGCCGCCGGTCGAAGAACATCGGCGTCGCCGCCATGATGATGCTGCCGTAAACGTCGTGCTGGTTCTGGTCGACCGCGGCGTTGCCGATGCGCACCGGCCCGTCGCCGTTGAAGCCGGCAAGATGGTCCGCGGTGCGCTCCTCCAGCGTGTCCGTGTGCACGACGCCGTAGAGCGGCTTGAGCCGGTCGGCGCGGCCGGCCGCAACGCTCAGGATATAGGAGATGAAATCCTCCATCGTGCGGGTCGCGCCGATGCGGTTGAGCGCCCGCACGACGAAGAAGGCATCGCGCATCCAGCAGTAGCGGTAGTCCCAGTTGCGCCCCGATTTCGGCCCCTCGGGGATCGAGGTGGTCAGCGCCGCCACGATCGCGCCGGTCTCCTCGAAATTGCACAATTTGAGCGTGATGGCGGCGCGAATGATCTCGTCCTGCCAGTCGATCGAGAACGCCAGCCGCCGCACCCATTCCATCCAGTAGTCGCGGGTGCGATCGCAGAATTCACGGCTGGTGCTCTCGAGCGCCCCTTCAAACGGCTCGTCGACGCCCATCACCATGTGCACCGGGCGCGTGAGCACGAACGAGGCTTCGTTCTCGACATAGGAAAGCGGCGCATCGGTGGTCAGCCGCACCGGCACCTCGTCGCGCCAGAAGCGGATGCTGTTACTGCTGGACGACCGTGTGGTTACCGGCACGCCATAGCGATGCGTAGTGCGAAAACGGATGGTGATGCGCGGCATGCCGGCGATCGGCTCGACGATGCGGACGAGCTGCGGCGGGCGGAAGGTGCGGCCGTAGTGCTGGAAACGCGGCGCGAAGTCGGTGATCCGCACCGCGCCGCCGTTGCCGTCGACGAGCTCGGTCACCACGATCGCGGTGTTGCGCATATAGCTGGAACGAGTCTCGACCTGGCCGTCGAGGACCACGTCGGTGAAGCCCTTTTCCTCCTCGCCGGCGAGCAGCCGGCAGAACACCGGATCGCCGTCATAGCGGGGCAGGCACCACCACACGATGCGGCCGGACGGCTCGACCAGCGCCGCCGTGCGGCCGTTGCCGATGACCGCGAGATCGAGATGGGCGTCGGTCATGACCGGACCGCTCCACCCCCCGCGGCGAGCCGCCGCAAGGCTGTCCGCACCTGCATCGGCGAATCGAACATGCCGGCGAGCGGCGTGAATTGCCGGCGTACGGAGAAGCCTTTGCCGCCCAGTTCCGGCAACACCGCGAAGGCCGATTCGTCGGTGACGTCGTCGCCGATGAACACCGGAATGCGCCCAGCGAACGGCGGGTGGCGCATCAATTCGCGCACGCCATCGCCTTTGTTGACGTTCGGCCGTTTCAATTCGAGGATCGCCTTGCCGGTCAGCAATTCGGTTGCCTCGCCGGGAAACGCCGCTCGGCCGGCCGCGATGTGCGCGCGCAGGCGGTCTTCGTGTTGCGGCGCCTGGCGGTAGTGCAGTGCCAGCGAATAGACCTTGTCCTCGACGACGACGCCGGAGCCCGGCGTGGCGGCGCCGGCGAGATGCCGGCGCAGATCTTGCGGAAGCGGTGCCGCCGCGTTGATGATTTCATCGCCGCGCAAGCGCATCTCGGCGCCGTGCCCGCCGATCGCGGCGAGCTTGAGCGGCGCGAACATGCGGTCGAGGTCGCCGATCGGCCGCCCGCTCACCAAAGCGAGCGCGCCCCCGGTGAGCGGCGACAGACGGGTCAGCGTTTCCTTGAGGTCATCGGAGACATGCACCTCGTGCGGTGTCGGCCCGAAATCGATGAGCGTGCCGTCCACGTCGAGCAGAAGCGCGATCGATCCGGTGTCCAGACGCGCGAACAGATCCATGGCCGCGTCGTTCGCGATGGGCTGTGTCACCATAGTCATTCCATCGGTCGGTATTGGAGCATCGGGCCCGCGGTCACTTTGCCAGCACTTCGACGTCGCCGTCGACGCCGGTGACGACCTTGAATTCGCGCTCGTAGACCTTGCCCTCGTTGCGCGCGATGGCGCGGTATTCGCCCTCGGCCAGGATCACGCGGGGAAATGCGCCGATCGATTCCTTGATCACGTCGCCGCCGGGCGTGAGCACCGACCAGGCGGTGTTGGCGAGCGCCTCGCCGCCTTTCTCGCTGACCAGCTTGAGGGTGATGGCGGCGGCGCGGTGCGTGACGGTGACGTCGGTGAGCTTGCCGGCTTGCACGCGAATGTCGGAGCGAACCACCGAATTCGCATCGCCGTAGTTCGACACGACGTAATAGGTGCCTTCCGGCACCACCACCACATTGCCGGTCACCACGTGTTCGGCGATCGGCCGGCGGTCGCCCGACTCGAACTGACTGCCTTTATAGACCTCGAAGGACACCTGCCCCGCCGGAATGCGGACGTCGCCGACCTTGCCTTCGAGACGCAGCGCGCCGGCGGGCAGGTCGAACTCCTCGCGGACGGTCTGCCCGTTCAAATTCACCGGCTTGACCGCGGTGGCGAGCCCGAAGCCGACATGCACGATATAGGGCCCGGCGGGCAGCACCAGCGTCGGCGCGGGCGACTTGTCCTCCTTGATCAGGCGGAAGGTCCCACCGGCACTCGGCTTGGCCGCGTAAACGCGCCAGGTGAGGCCGCCGGAGATCGGTGCGGCGTCCTTGCCGAAGCGCGCGCTGAGCGCAAGCGCGACCTGCCCTGCCGGAACCATCGGCACCGCGGCGGCCATCGGCACGGACAGGCGCGGCGCGGCCGGCGGCCATTGCGGCTGCGACGACAGTGTGCCGCCCGGGGCGATTATCCCGGTGGTCGTCGTCGGCGCCGACGAAAACAGCGAATTCTGATCGGCCGATTGCGCCGCTGCGGCATGCGGAACGAGCAGCATCAATGCCGTTGCGAGCGCCGGCCATAGCCGGAAACGGGCGGCGATTGCGGGTTCATGCCTCATGGAAGGGGCGTTTTCGGCCCAAATCGCGGCGATTTCAAGCCACCGGGGCGGTTTGTCACCCCGGAGGCGCTATGCTAGGCGCGGACGCCGTTTCCGAGAGGTCGCAATGCCCGATGCCTTGCAGCTGCTGAAGACCCGCCGTTCGGTCAAGCCAATGGACTTGACCGGTCCCGGTCCGACTGCGGCGGAGATCGACACGCTGCTCGCCATCGCCTCGCGGGTGCCGGACCACGGCAAGCTCGCGCCCTGGCGGTTCATCGTCTTCGAGGGCGAGGCGCGCCTTGCCGCAGGCGAAGCGATCGCCGCAGCCTTTACCGCCGACCGCGCGGATGCCAAACCCGACCAGATCGAATTCGAGCGCACGCGGCTCGCGCGCGCGCCGCTGGTGATCGCGGTGGTCAGCCGCGCCGGTCCGCATGTCAAGATTCCGCAATGGGAGCAGCAGCTCTCCGCGGGTGCCGCCGCCATGAATCTCGTGCTTGCCGCCCATGCCATGGGTTTTGCCGCAAGCTGGATCACCGAGTGGTACGCCTATGACCGGCGCGTGCTTGCCCGCCTCGGTATCGGCGACCACGAGCGCATCGCCGGTTTCGTGCATATCGGCCGTCCCGGCAAGCCGCCCGAGGATCGCGAGCGGCCGCCGCTTGCGGCCATCGTCACCCGCTACAGCGGCTGAGGATTCGATGTTCTACGAGCCTGACAAGCGCGACAAGCGTCTGCTGCCGAACGATCCGTTCAAGGCCATCGTCGCGCCGCGCCCGATAGGCTGGGTCACGTCTATGAGCTTGAAAGGCGAGGTGAATTGCGCGCCCTATTCGTTTTTCAACGGCGTCAACAGCCGGCCCAATCTGCTGATGTTCGCCAGCGAAGGGCGCAAGGATTCCGTCAGCTTCATCGCCGAAACCGGCGAATTCGTCTGCAATCTCGCCACCTGGGACCTGCGCGAAGCCATGAATATGACGTCGGCGCCGATGCCCCGCGGCAGCAATGAAATGATCCGCGCCGAGCTTGAACCGGCGCCGTCGCGGCTGGTCAAGCCGCCGCGGGTGAAGGCTTCGCCATGCGCACTCGAATGCAGGCTCATCAAGATCGTCGCCATGGAAACGGCCGACGGCCAGCCAGTCGACTGCCACGTTGTATTCGGCCAGGTCGTCGGCGTGCATATTGACGACCGCTTCATCGTCGACGGCGTCCTCGATACCGCGGCGCTCAAGCCCATCGCCCGCTGCGGCTACGACCAATACGCCGTGGTCGAGGGCGTTTTCTCCATGCAAAGGCCGACAAGCTAGCCTTCATTGGCCGCTGCCTTGCAGAAATCTCGCACGAGATCGGTTAACCTGCCGCCCGACTTGACCACCGGTGAAGCGCCTGCATGGCGAAAACTGAGCACATCGAACGCAAGCTCGCCGCCATCATGGCGGCGGACGTCGTCGGCTACAGTCGACTCATGGGCGCCGACGAGGTCGGAACGCTTCGCGCGCTCAAAGCTGCCCGCAAGGACCATATCGATCCGGCGATCGCCGCGCATGGCGGGCGCATCGTCAAGACTACCGGCGATGGACTGCTCGCCGATTTCCCCAGTGTCGTCGAGGCGGTAGGTTGCGCCGTCGCGTTTCAGCGCGAGCTGAATCAACGAAATGCTGATGTCGCCGAAGACAAACGCATTGTATACCGCGTCGGCATCAATATCGGCGACGTCATCATCGAGGGAAAGGATATTTTCGGCGACGGCGTCAATATCGCCGCACGGCTCGAATCGATTTGCGAACCGGGCGGGCTGTGCATCTCCGAGACCGCCCGCGATCAGGTCCGCGACAAGCTGCCATTGACCTTCGCCGATCTCGGCGAACATCAGGTCAAGAACATCGCCCGTCCGGTGCGCGTCTTTAGCCTGGCGCCGCAGCAGATCGCCGAGGCGCCGGAGCTGGCACTTGGCCTTGCAACGCCGAAAAAACCGCTCAATCGCATCATGCTGGCGACGGGACTCGTGTTGGTCTTGGCGATTACCGGCCCAGGTATCTGGTGGGCCATGCATCGCACCGTCCCTTCTGCGTCGCAGACGGCGTCGGCACCGTCACCAGCAAACAGCGACGTGCGCCCGTCGATCGCTGTGTTGCCTCTGGTTACCCTTTCCGACGCAACGAAGGAGGACTACTTCGCCGACGGCCTGACGGAAGACATCATCTCCGCGCTCGGCCGTTTCCCCGAACTCGTCGTTCGTTCGCGCAATGCCGTGTTTGCCTATAAGGGCAAAACGCCGCGGCCGGACGAAGTCGGCCGCAATCTCGATGTCCGCTACATCGTCGAGGGCAGCATCCGCCGCAGCCCTGAGCGTATTCGCATTGCAATCCGCCTCACGGCCGCGCAGAGCGGTACGCAGCTTTGGTCGGAAAATTACGACGTCGCACCGAAGGACATCTTTTCGGTACAGGACGATATTACGCGGCGCATCGCTGGAACGCTCGCCAGCCGCCTAACCAATCTCGAACTGGCCAAAGCCGCCACCAAGCCGCCAAGCAGCATGGAGGCCTACGATCTCGTGTTGCGTGGCCGCGAGCTCTACGGACGGGTGAACCGTACCGCCAATTCACAGGCGCGCATGCTGTTCAAACAAGCCGCCGAACTCGATCCGACTTACGCGCCGTCTTATATCGGGCTTGGACGCGTCGAACTCAACGGCGTCATGCAGGGCTGGACCGCCGATCCCGACGCGGCATTGCAGCGCGCCGAAAGTCTCGGACAAAAGGCGATCGGCATCGATGCGGCGAGCGCCGGTGCGCACGCACTGCTCGGTGCCGTCTATCTTCGCTATGCCGACTACGATCGCGCGCTCGACGAGATGCGCCGCGCGGTCGAGCTCAACAATAGCGACCCGGAGACTTACGCCGGACTGGCGACGGCGCTACTCTGGTCGGGCGATGTCGACGCATCGGTGAAAGATTTCGAAACCGCGAGCAAGCTCGGTCTTAACTTCACGGTCAATGATTCATTCATTCTTGGCATCGCTTATCTGCTGGCGGACCGCAATGCCGATGCGATCCGCATCGTCGAGCGCTCGCTCGACCGCAACAAGACTGATCCCTATACGAACGCGGTATTGGCCGCGGCCTATGCGCTGGCCGGGCGGCAGGAGGACGCCGCGCGGCAGGCCGCGACGGTGCGTCAGATCGATCCGCGCTTCGATACTGCCGACTTCGGAACGCTGCTGCGCAAACCTGAGCTGCGCGCCAAAATCGTCGGCGCAATGGAGAAGGCAGGCCTATGAGAAGGCGAAGAAGGCGCGCGGAGAATATCTACTGCGCGCGGACTTTCGGCCAGTTTTCCTTGGCCTTCTCGGCAATGGCGACCGACTCGTTTTTGAACTTTTGGATTCCCTTGACCAGCGAGAAGACGTACAGCTTGCCGTTGGTGATCGCCCAGGCGTTTGGATCGGCCTCGACCTTGAGGCCCCGCGAGAGCTGGATCGCGCAGTACCCGTCGAATTGCGGGGCGTAGCGTTCGGGATCTGCGGCGAACTTGTCGCGATGGTCGGCGCTCTTGAACCAATAGGTCGTGTCATCGAACGCGAAGGTGAAATCCTTTGAGCCTTGCTCCGGTTTTCCGTCGGTAAAATATGCGACCGGATCGTAGCCCTTGAGCGCGACGCGGGCGCCGGCAATCGGCGTCGCGTTTTGCGCGGCCGCGCTGGCGCACCACACCGCGCCGGCTAGGGCAACCGCAACAAACGACCGGCGAGAAATTCCGCGCATGTGGCACTCCTGAATATTCGGAAAAGCATATTACACCAAAGCCGACAGCAAATATTGATTACCGCGCCGGCCGGCAAGTCCCGGGCAATCGGTTTCCAGTAACGGACATTCACAAGTGCATGAGGAAGCAACCAAACCAGCTATCCGGCGACAAAGGCCGGACCCGGCCCATAGCGTCAAAAGCCACGCCCGGCTGAATTGTCGCGCAACCAAGCGCCCGCTAAGTCGTTTAACCATAAGGTAATCCCGCAAGCGCACGCTCCCCGTCACGTTTCGGTCACATGACTCCGCCAGCAGTTTTTACCCTATCGGGGCGAAAGGCTTGTCCGGCGGCTGGCCCGATCCGAAAATTGGGGGACGGGGGAGAAAAACTTGGTGTTTGAAGGTTTATTCGCGCGCGTGCGCAACGGCGACCGCTCTGCCGAGGCCACCCCGGCGCCGGTACAGCCGGCCGCCACGCGGCCAACGATCGGCCTTGCGCTCGGCGGCGGCGCTGCGCGCGGTTTTGCCCATATCGGCGTGGTGCGCGCTTTGGCGGCGCGCGGGATCGTGCCGGACGTCATCGTCGGCACGTCGATCGGCGCCGTCGTCGGCGGTTGTTATGCCGCCCGCCAGCTTGACGGACTGGAGGAATGGGCGCGCGGCTTGAATGTGCGCAACGTGCTCAGCTATCTCGACATCAGCCTGTCCGGATCGGGGCTTATCCGCGGCGGCCATCTCGCCGCCAGGTTGGAAACCGCGCTCGCCGACAGCCGCATCGACGATCTGCCGATCCGCTTTGCCGCCATCGCCACCGAATTCAATACCGGCCATGAAATCTGGCTCACCCGCGGGCGCCTCGCCGAGGCGTTACGCGCGTCCTATGCGCTGCCTGGGATTTTCCCGCCGGTGCGGGTCGGCGGGCGCTGGCTGGTCGACGGCGCGCTGGTCAATCCGGTTCCCGTGTCGGCGGCGCGTGCCCTTGGCGCCCGGCTGGTAATCGCGGTCAATCTCAATGCCGACCTGTTCGGGCGCGGCACCATTATCGCCGACCATGGCTCCGACGAGAACGACGAGGTGGCAAAGGAAAAGCCAAAAGCGAACGGCCTGCGCGGCCTGTTCGGCGGCGAACGATCGCTGCGCCGGCAGTTTCTCGGCCGGCGCGGCCGCCCCGGAATTCCGACGGTGATGGTGGAAGCTTTCAACGTCATGCAGGACCGCATCACGCGCGCCCGGCTCGCCGGCGATCCGCCCGACGTGCTGATCAGCCCGCGACTCGGCGCGGTCGGCTGGTTCGATTTCCATCGCGCGCGCGAAGCGATCGCCGTCGGCACCGAGGCGGCCGAAAAAGCCATGGACGCGGTGACCGAAGCGATCACCGCGCTGTCGCAGCCTTATGGCGGCAACGGAGGCGGCAAGTAGTTATTCGCGGCGCGGCCCGATTTATGCGGTTCGGATGTAATCCCGCATCGCCTCGGACTCCTGCTCGATCTCCATGACGCGTTGCTTGACCACGTCGCCGATCGAGATGATTCCGATCAGCTCGCCCTTGGCCACCACCGGCATGTGACGGAATTTTCCGGCGGTCATCCGCTCCATGATACTGGCGATGTCGTCGTCCTCGCCGCAGGTGGTGACGCTGCGTGTCATCACCTGACCGACCGTTTGCGTCAGCGCCGCAGCGCCCTGTTCGGAGACCGCGCGCACGATATCGCGCTCCGATAGTATGCCGGCAAGGCGGCCTCCGGCGCCGCGGATCACAACCGCGCCGATACGGCGTGCGCCCAACAGGCGCGCCGCCGCGGCGAGGTCCGCCGTCGGTTCGATGCTGACGATGTCGCCGCCCTTGGCGGCCAGGATTGTCTTGACATTCATGGCAGCCTCCTTGGACCGGGATCGGGATTTGATATCCGCTCGTTGAGTCCCGGGTGATCGCAAACGATCCTGCCGCGATCTTGGTTCCGTCAAGAAAAAATATTTGCGCGGCCGGCGCCGCTCGATCAATTTGTCTGACGCCGCGTTGCACGCGGTCTATTGCGGCATTGCACCAATATCGCCGGTGCCGGGTTCCTGTGGCGCCGGGTCGAACCACGAAAACAAAATCAACCCGGCAAGGAAGCCTCCGATATGCGCTTGCCAGGCGACGATCTGGTCTGTGCCGGTCAACGGCAAAGAGCCCAGTCCGAACAGGATATTGATTCCGAACCAGACCGCCAGAAAGGCGAGCACGCGCGGATCGTTCAGCACGCCGATCAGCGGCAAAGCCGGCACGCGATAGGCCTCGTCGCCGCCGTCACGCCAGAAGCTGAGCGGGCCGCCGCGCTGGAAGGCAAACCGCATCGCCGCCGCCATGGTGCCGGAAATCGCGGCCGAGGCCCCGATCATCGGGGACTGCTCGCCGGCGTGGGTGAGCAGATGCATGGCGGCGCCGGCCGCCGCCGTCACCGCATAAAACGCCAGGAACCGCGCCGCGCCGAACCGCCGCGCCACCGCCGAGCCAAAAGGCAGCAGCCATACCGCATTGACGCCGAAATGGATCCAGTCGGCATGGATCAACGAATACGTCACGAAAGTCCAAAGTTCGGCGCCGAAGCCGCCGGGCAGCACGCCGCCAAGCACCGAACTGTCATAGCGCGCCGGAACGAAGGCAAACGTGAGCAGAAAGTCGATGTCCTGCTGCTCGGTGAGTACAAGCGTACGCACGGCGTGAATGAGCGCCAGCAGGGCGAGCACCGCCACAATGACCGGCGGGATGTTGAGAGCAGGTTCGCGATTCACGATTGTCCACGGCTCGGATGAGAGGCCCCGTACTGCTGCCTAACCGCCCGATTGCCCGGCCGCAAGCTGCGGATAAAAAGAAAAAGGAGGGCTTTCGCCCTCCTGTAAGCCGCGCTTTGCGGGGTCTTCGCGCCTTGTCGGCGCTTGTCACGTCCCCTCGCCTCCCGTGGCCCTTCAAGTCATCGCGCCGAACGCCGGAACTGGTCCACGTCGGCGCGGCGTGTGTGGATTGCTGGCGACCTTAAGCGGACACGGCCGCGCCGCCAACGCCATTGCCATTTTAACACTAACCGCAAAAGCCTGGCCGCGGCGCCGTCATCGGCACACCGCCTGCTCCATCAGCGTCGCCGCGGCAAAATGCCGGCGTGATTGTCCCAGCCGGGGACAAGCCATGCCGGTTTCGTCTCGCGGCGGAACAGGTGGCGTTGACATGAAACATTCCTCCACGCGGGCCGTCTTCGAATATTGGGAGCGTAAGCGAGGCGAGCGCCCGGCACCCGACCGCATGGCCATCGATCCGACCGAAATCCGCCATGCGCTGAGCGACACCTTCATGCTGGCGGCGGATTTCGTTGATCAGCTGCGGTTTCGTCTCGCCGGCACGCGCGTCTGTGCGTTGTTCGGCCGCGAGATCAAGGGCGAAGTGTTCACCGCGCTTTGGGACGAGAGCAGCCGCAAGGCAATCGATGAGCTTTTAACCAATGTCACGGACGAGGCGGCCGGTGTGGTCGCGGGATTGACCGCGCATACAGAAGAGGGCCTCGAGACCGAATTGGAGCTCTTGTTGCTGCCGCTCGCCTATTCCGGGCACGCCCGCATCCGCGCTCTCGGTGTCCTGGCGCCGGTCGTTCCGCTGTATTGGATCGGGGCAAAGCCGGTGACCGAGCTGTCGCTGGGCACCCTGCGCCACATTGGCGCGGGAACCAGCAACCGTTTCACGCCGCGTTTCGCGGCGGCAGCGGGAGCCCGCGTCCGCCACGGATTTGTGGTCTATAGCGGCGGCCGCGAGACACCGTCGGGCGAGCGGACCGGCTAACGCCGCGTTAACGATAAACTCTTAGGGTCATGGGCTGGCGGGCGATTGCGCCCCAAATCCCAACCGTATCATGACCGCACCGCTGCCCAAGCCGAGATTGCCGCCACTGGCCGAGGAACGCCGGCGGCACCAACGCGTCAAGGTCAACCTGCTCGGCCGCTATATGCTGGCCGACCGGCGCGAGTTTCCCTGCCAAGTGGTCAACATGTCGCCGGGCGGCATCGCGATCGTCGCGCCTGTCATCGGCAATCCCGGGGAAAGGGTGATCGCCTATGTCGATCATCTCGGGCGGCTCGAAGGCAAAATCGCGCGGTTGCTCGACAACGGCTTTGCCATGACCGTCGAGGCCACGCTGCGCAAGCGCGACAAGCTCGCCGCGCAGCTCACCTGGCTGGCAAACCGGCATATCCTCAATTTGCCGGAAGACCGCCGCCACGGCCGTTTCATCCCGAAAAAGGCGATGGCGCGGCTGATACTGCCGAACGGCAACAATGTCGGCTGCCGGGTGATCGACATATCGGAGTCGGGCGCGGCGATCTCCATCTCGCCCGAATTGCGGCCGGCTATCGGCACCATGGTGACCGTCGGCAAAACGCCGGGGCGCGTGGTCCGTCATGTCGACGACGGCTTTGCCATAGAATTCACCCGCCTCCAGCATTCCGATTTCATCGAAGACAATCTCACCGGCGCCTGACACGGCGCGGGCATCGCGCGCCAGCGTCACCGGCCGGTAAACGGCACGCATAAAACTCTAGTCAGCACCGGCGGCAATTAGTCGCCAACCGCGCGTCCGCGCCGGCATCGGACGAACGCAATCGCAAAATCGCACAGGGTAAACATTGGCCGCGCGAAGGCCGGCGCGGCGCGGCGTTACGGCGTTCGGGGCATTAATGTATAAAATTTTATACAAATCGTATTATTTAAGCTTTTAGTCGAATTCTATGTCAAGTTTCACTGTATTCGTCTCTTTCTTTATTTTCGTTGTCTTCAAAACTACTTGCTCGACTTAGCGGCGATGCAAATGCTTTGTGCGAATTGTGGTCCCGATACGACGGGAAGGGGCCACAAAAATGGGCTGGCGTTTCAAACAAAGTGCGGCCGGCATTCTGCTGGTCATGGGCTGCGCTGCGGCGAACTGCGTTGCGGCCGGCAGCGCCGCTGCGGGCGAGCGCGTCGCCTATGGCGGCCCGGCGGCCGCGCAGGAGCGGGCCACCTACGCGGCCGTGGGCGACGTCACGCGCCCGCCGATCGGCTGGGTCGAGTTCTGCATCCGCTATAAGCCCGAGTGCAACACGCATCCGTCCGCGCCGCGCGACATCGTGCTCACGGCCAAGGCCTGGTCCGACATGGTCAAGGTCAACAACTGGGCCAACGACAACATCAAGCCGCTGACCGACCTCGAGCATTGGGGCGTGGTCGAACAGTGGGACTATCCCGACGACGGCTATGGCGACTGCGAGGATTACGTGCTGCTCAAGCGGCGCTTGCTGATGCAGGCCGGCTGGCCGCGCGAGGCGCTGCTGATCACCGTGGTGCGCGACAAAAAGGGCGACGGCCATGCCGTGCTCACGGTGAAGACCGATCGCGGAGAATACGTTCTCGACAACCAGGAATCGCAAATCCTGGCCTGGAACAAGACCGGCTACCGCTTTGTGAAGCGGCAAGCTCAATCCGATCCGAATGTATGGGTTGCGCTCGGCGAGCCGAGCGGACCGGCCACGGTGTCCGCACGCTGACGCTTTGCTTGAGTTGAACTGAATTAACGAACGAGGAATTCGCGCTCCCGGTCACGTCCCCACCCCTCCCCGTCCCCAGACCGGGTCCGCGAGCGGCCGGCTCTCCCCCAAGGGCCGGCCGCACCCATTTTGGCAAGCGTTGACGGGCGGCCCGAATTCAGCCGATCCGTTTCTTCTTACGGACCCGCGCGCCGTTTGCGCTCGGCGTCATCCCACGCGGTCAGCGCCTGGTAGTCGGGCACGAAGCCGAGGCCTTTCTGGGCGTCCGACGACAATACGGTCTGTGAAGTCACGACATCGACCAGCGCCGGCGCGCTTTGCAAGGCCCGTTTCAGCGCCGGCACGAGTTCGTCCGGTCTCTCGACGCGCTCGCCGTGCAGGCCAAGCGCGCGCGCCATACCGGCGTAATCGGAGTGCCGCAGCGTCGTGCCAACCACGCGGCCGCCATAGTTCATCTCCTGGTCGAGGCGCTCGATGTTCCAGGCGGCGTTGTTGGAGACGATGAACACCGCCTTGGCGCCATGACGCACGGCGGTGTCGAGTTCCATGGCATTGATGCCGAAGGCGCCGTCGCCGTTGACCGAGACGATCTGCCGCTTGGGGAAAGCCAAAGACGCCGCGACCGCGAACGGCACGCCGACGCCGAGACAGCCGAAGGCGCCCGCGTCCATGTAGGTCCCGGCCTGCAACCCGGTGCGCGCGAAGCTCAACAGGTCGCCGCCATCGGCGATTGCGATGTAGTCGGGATCGACCAGTTCGGCGAGCGCATCGAAGATCGCGCGCGGATGCACTTTGCCGTCATCGCCGACCGCCGGGCCTTTCTTGGCGGCGGCCGCGGCGACGCGCTCTTTATGACGCTTGCGCAAACCATTGGTCCACGCCTTGTCGGCCGCGGGCTCGCGATTGCCCGCGGCCTGCACCATGGCATCAAGCGCGAGCGCCGGCGTCGCCAGCAATTCCGGCCGGCCACGTCTGTTGTCGATCAATTCGGCCGCCGTGTCGGCAAGCCTGATGAAACGCGCATTGGGAAATACCGCGGGCGAGCCGTAACCGGTCTGATAATCGAGCTTGCGCCCGATCAGCAACACGACATCGGCCTCGTTCATCGCGGCGGCGCGCATGGCGGCGACCGTAGCGGGATGATCGGCCGGCACCAGGCCGCGGCTCTCCTGCGTATCGAGATAAAGCGCGCCGGTCGCGTCGAGCAGGCGCGTGAGTGCTTCGCCCGCATGGCGCGCACCGGCCCCGGTCATCACCAGCGGACGCCTGGCGCCCCAGAATGCATCGACGGCTTCCTCGACCGCCGCCGGATCCGGCGGCAGGCGTCGTTTCGGCTTTGCCGCCATCCACTCCTTGAGCACCAGTTGCGGCGGCACGTGCGTGCGCAACACATCGGTCGGTATTTCCACATAGACCGGACCGGGCTCTCCGGCATCCCCTAAGGCGCGCGCCACCGCCTCGTCAAGTTCGCGCACCACCTGATCCGGCACCCGCAGGGTGCGCGCGGTGCGACAAACCGGCCGCAGCAAGTCGACATGCGGAATGTCCTGCAGCGGCCCCATATTCGCCTGCGGCCGCGACGTGCAGCCGCCGATCAGCAACACCGGCGCGCGCGCCAGCGACGCATTGGCCATGGCGGTGACGGTGTTGGTAACGCCCGGCCCGGCGGTGACCATCGCGACGCCGAAACCGCCGCGCAATTCCGCATCGGCATGTGCCATGTGGACGGCGGCGCCCTCGTCGCGAACGTCGATGATGCGGATGCCCTGCCGTGCGACGTGGTCCCAGATCGGCTGAATATGACCGCCCTGCAGCCCAAAGATGCGGTCGATCCCGCGCGCCTTGAGAAACCGCGCCACCCATGCGGCGCAGGCGTTCTCGTCGGCATTGAGGTCGAGTGCGGTCGTTTTGACGTTGGTCATGGGCTTTCCCGTTTCTCAGGTGGTTTTGGCCGCGTAGCGTTCGCGCAGCACGCGATGCAATATTTTGCCCGTGGCGGTGCGCGGCATCTCGTCCTCGCGAATGACGGAAATCGAACGCGGCCGTTTGTAGCCGGCGATGCGATCCTTGCACCAGTCCATGAGTTCGCTCTCGGTCAATGCGTGTCCTTCGTGCGCGATGACGACCGCGTGCACGCGCTCGCCCCATTTCGCGTCGGGTGCCCCGATGACCGCAACGTCCCTGACCTTGGGATGACCGGCGAGCATCGTTTCCACTTCCGAGGGATAGACGTTCTCACCGCCTGAAATGATCATGTTGGACTTGCGGTCGACCAGATGGATGTAGCCGTCCGCATCGCGCCGGGCGAGATCGCCGACCGTGCAGTAATCGCCGCGAAAGGCTTCCCGGGTCTTGTCGGGAAGCTTCCAGTAGCCATCGAAGGTCATGGCGTTGCATGAATAGAGCTCACCGGCCTCGCCGTCCGCGACTTCGTTGCCGGCGGCATCGAGCAGCCTGATCGGCCGCGAGCCGACGGATTCGCGCCCGACCGAACCCAGCTTGGAGAACTGTTCGTCGGGATGCAGCATGGTCACCCATCCCGCTTCAGTCGAGCCGTAGAGCTCGAACAGGCCCGAGTTCCTGAAATACTCCATGATCGCGCGTTTGGTGTCGGCGCGCGCCGGCGCCGACGAAATCATCAGCTTGGTGACCGCGTCGACGTTGTATCGCGCGCGCACCTGCTCCGGCAGCGCCAACATCATGATGTAGTGCGTGGGTACGAGCGAGGTGAAGGTCGCGCCGCCTTCCGCCATGGTGCGCACGAGATGTTCGGGATCGAAACTTTTGCGGCTGTAGACCGTGCAGGCGGCGCCGCAATACGTAAAGGCGCCGAAAAAATAAAGCGAATTGGCATGGCACAGGGGCATGACCAGCAACGCGGCGTCGTGCCGGCTGAGGCTCAATTCGATGTCGGTGACCATAGCCACCATAGCGTTCCCGCGATGGCTGCGGATCGCGCCCTTCGGACGGCCCGTCGTCCCCGACGTGTACATGAAGGCGCAAGGGTCGGCCGCGGCCACCGCAATTGCGGGCGGCCGATCGCTTGCCCGCGCAAGCAAGTCCTCGTAGTCGTGAAAGCCGGCAAGCTCTTTGTCCGTGCCAAAGACGATGAAGTTTCCCGGCGGTACCGACAATTGCGGGCGTATGGTTTCGACCGGTTCGAGCAGGTCGTGCTGGACGATGATCGCCTTCGCTTCGCAATTGTCGACGATGTACTGGATTTCGGGGCCGACCAGACGAAAATTGATTGGCACGACGACCAATCCCGCAATTGCCGTGGCGGCGTAAATTTCCAGCCACTCGATGCAATTGTAGGCGAGGACACAGACGCGATCGCCTTTGCCAAGGCCGATACCGAGCAACGCATTCGCCAGACGGCAAGCCCGCGCATGCCAAACCCGGAAGGTCATCGTGCGTTCAAGGTCGCGGGCGCCCACTTTGTCCGGAAACAGCCCGGCATACATCGCAAGCGCGTCGCCCAGAAGCGCAACATCGCTCATGTTTGCCCCCGACAATCAGGCACCGGCGAGTGTGACGCATGATTTCGGCAAGGACAATACGCCGTCAGCCAGTACGTTTCAGACCCTTGGCGTATCGCTTCCAGCGCCGCACATAGATGTCGGCGCCGCCGCGGATCATCTCGCGCGCCTTGTCGTCGAGCGTGCGGATGACGCGCGCCGGCGCGCCCACGATCAATGAATTGTCGGGAAAGGTCTTGCCCTCGGTCACCACGGCGCCGGCGCCGACCAGGCAGTTTTGCCCGATTTTGGAGCCATTGAGCATGATCGCGCCCATGCCGACGAGGCTCTCGTCGCCGATCGTGCAGCCATGCAGGATGACGTTGTGGCCGATCACGCAATTGCTGCCGATCACCATCGGGAATCCCGGGTCGGTGTGCAGCGTGGCATTGTCCTGGATCTGCGAGCGCTCACCCAGCTCGATCCATTCATTGTCGCCGCGCAGCACGGCGCCGAACCACACGCTCGCCTCGCGCTTGAGCCGCACGCGGCCGATCAGGATGGCAGTATCGGCAATCCAATAATCATCGCCGGCCGGAAATTCCGGTGCTTGTCCGTCGAGCTCATAAATCGGCATACCCGTCTCCCGTGGAGGAAGACATTCGCAATGAAAACGGGAAATTGGAAGTGGCTAGGCGTGCAACAGGCCGCAGGCATGCAATGTCGTCACCAGCACTAGGCCCGACATCAGGCTCCAGAAGCCGGCAATGAGGGTGGCCAGAAACACGAATTCGAAGCGGCGGCCTTCCTGGCGTTGGCCGGCAAGCGTATTGCGCATGATCAGGAACGGCGCAGCCAGCAGCAGCAGGGGCACCGCAGCAAAGGATGCGGGGCTCGGTCCGGCACTGAGCAGACCGAAGGTCGGCAAGCGGCTGGTGACGAGCCGGTAGGCGGAACTGCAAAGGCCAGCGACGGCAAAGCCGAGCGCAAGGGCCAGCACATTTTGCACGGAATCCGGCGTCATTTCGGCCTCAACGCAATACAGAAGGCCTTGTTTGGCAAAGCACGCAGCGTCGCGCCAGCCAATCCTTAACAAATGGTAAACGCCGCAATCCGGGCCCACTACCGTAAGCGTGGCATAATCGCGTTTGATTCGAGCCGAGGACGCCGAATGGCCTACACCCACGCGCCCAGCCGCGCCGTTAAATCCCGCCGCCGGGAGCACGCCGGACGCAGTCCGCTCGCCGGTCCACTTCTGCTGCTCGCCATCGCTGCTCTCGTCGCTGCCGCCTACGTTGCCTACGTGCTGTGGCCGCGCTGGCCGGACGCTCCGGTCAGCCTCGATGCGCCATCGCTGCCGATCGTCATCGCCGGCACCGCATTCAACATCGAGCCGGCGGCGATCCGCATGCCGGTGCAGCGCCGCCCCGGTGCGCAGGATCGCGTCGACCTCGCCTATCTCTGGCCGTCGCTGACGCCGCCCGATCCCGCGCTCAAGCCGACGGTCGGCTCGCCGGTCGATCCGAATGCGCGCTTGTTCGTCACCATTGCGTCAGGCGACGGCACCTTGCCGCTGATCGACCGCGTGCAGACGATCTATCCGCGTTACCTGGTGCCGCAACCGGCAGCCGGGCCCGAAGGTCTCACCTTGCGCGGGTTTCGCGACGACACGCCCTACCGGGGCGAGGAACTGGTATTCGAGTCCGCTGCGCCGGAGCATTTTCTCGCGCGCTGCTCGCTGCGCGGCGTGGTCAATAATGGCGAGTGCCTGCTGGAGCGGCGTATCGGCGATGCCGACATCACGCTGCGCTTTCCGCGCGCTTGGCTCACCGGCTGGAAAAGCGTCGCCGCCGGCATCGACCGGCTGATGGCGCGGCTACACCCGGACTAGTCGACCAGATCGACGTCCAAAATCGGCAATTCGAAAATATACGACTTGCGGCCCTTCTCGTTCTCAAGAAACAGCACGCCGAGAAACTCCTCGCCGATATAGACCTCCAGCGAATCCGTCTTCTTCGGCCGCGTCACCACGCGGATATTCTCGTTGTCGAACTTGCGCCGCAGATAGGCGTTGAGCGTCGGCACCGGCTGAATCGAGGGATCGTTGCCGACCTGGATGACCATACGGAAATTGAACGAGCGGTCGCCGTCCTCGTCGTCGACGGTCAATTCGCCGAGGTCGTCTTCGCCGACGAATATCTCGGCTATGTCGGCCGATTTCGGCACCACGCGGATCAACGTATTGCCGAACAGCTTTTTGAGATAGGCGTCGAGTTTCCTGACTTCCGCTACGTCCACCGGGCCGCTCCTTGTTGAATGCGTCGTCTAGTTGCCCGATTGGACGGATCGGCGCAAGCGCCTTAACCGTCGAGCATGATGCCGTACAGCATCTGATCCATGGCGCGCGAGGGCTCGGGGCAGCCGGCCTCGCCGACCACCTTGGCCGGCACGCCGGCGACGGTGACGTTGTTCGGCACCGGCTTGATCACCACGGAACCGGCGGCGATGCGCGCACAATGGCCGATTTCGATATTGCCGAGGATTTTGGCACCGGCGCCGATCATCACGCCGTGGCGTATCTTAGGATGGCGGTCCTCGTGCTCCTTGCCGGTTCCGCCGAGCGTCACGTCATGCAGAATGGAGACGTCGTCCTCAATCACCGCAGTCTCGCCCACCACCAGGCCGGTGGCATGGTCGAGGAAAATGCCGCGGCCGATCCTGGCGGCCGGATTGATGTCGCACTGGAACACCGACGACGAACGGCTTTGCAGATAAAGCGCGAAGTCCTTGCGGCCCTTGTTGTGCAGCCAATGCGCCAGACGGTGGGTTTGAATGGCATGGAAGCCCTTGTAGTAGAGCACAGGCTCGATCAAGCGCAACGTTGCCGGGTCGCGGTCGAAGATCGCGACAATATCGGCACGGAAGATTTCGCCGAGTGCGGGCTCCGCGTCGAGCGCGTCGCCATAGGCCTGGCGGATCAGGTCGCCGGAAATGTCGGCGTTGCCGAGCCGCTCGCTGACCCGGTGGATGATGGCAGCCTCAAGCGTATCGTGATGCAGGATGTTCTCGTAAATGAACGTCGCGAGTTCCGGTTCGCGGCGCGCGATGTCTTCCGCCTCGCCGCGGATGCGCGCCCAGACCGGATCGACCTTATCGAGGCCCCGGGAGGCCTTGGTCTGAAATTGAGCCATGGATCGTGCTCCAGCGCCTCTCGAACCCTGTTTAGCGCCTCTTTGAACCTATTTGGGTCTTTTATCACAGTTTTCGAGGGGCAGAGAGGGCCGGATGCATGCCCGCATGCATGGCTCATGGGCGTTGGTTAAGGAAGTCGAGCACGGCGGTTTTGAACACTTTATCGCCGACGCTGAGCATATGATCGCGATTCGGAATGTCGAGCGCCCGCGCTCCCGGGATAAGCGCGGCGAGCTTTTGCGCAGAGCCCGCGACCTTGTCCTCCGTGCCGACCGCAACGATCGTTGGCACGGCGATAGCGGCCACCTGCGCGGGCGTCAGGATCTGCCGGTTGCCGCGAATGCAGGCGGCGAGCGCCTTGAGGTCGGATTTGGTCTGCTCGGCGAAGCTGCGGAACATGCGCCCGGTCGGATCGCTGACGTCGGCGAGCGACGGCGCTTCCAGCGCCGCGGCCACGTCGTCCGATAAACCCACCTCCTCCACCATGCGCACACCAAGGCCGCCCAGCACGAGCGAACGCACACGCGCCGGATGGTGGACCGTCAGGAACGTGACGATACGCGCACCCATCGAATAGCCCATCGCGTCGGCGCGCTCGATGCGGAGATGGTCGAGCAGTGCCGCGACGTCCGCGGCCATGGTCGCGCTGCGATAGGCCGCGGGATCGTGCGGCTTGCTCGATGCGCCATGGCCGCGATTGTCGAGTGCGATGACGTGCCGGCCGGCGCGGGTCAGTGTCGTCACCCAGCCAGGATTGACCCAATTCACCTCCTTGCTGGACGCAAAGCCGTGCACCAGCACAATCGGCTCGGCATTAGGGTTGTCCGGGCTCTGGTCGAAATAAGCGATCTCGACATCGCCGTGACGGAAGTTCGGCATCGATGATAAATCTCGCGATATGGGACCGGCGCTACCGATGATACCACGGCGCCAGCCAGTGGCGCGCGCGGATCATCAGCGAACGCACGCCGACGGCAAAAATCGCCAGACAAAGCACATAGACGAATGAGCCATTTTCATTGAGCTCGTTCGATTTGGTGAACACGGACATGCCCATGCCGTTGACGCTGGCGAGCACCTCGACGGCGATCGCGTTGGTAATGCCGCGCGCAAAGCCGAGTTCGATGCCGGCCACGATAAACGGCAGGGCGGACGGCAATGCGATCCCAAACCAGACATTGTGCGGCCGTGCGCCGAAAATCTTGCCGACGTCGAGATAATCCTTGGAAATCGCGCGCGTGCCGTCCGCGGTGGTGACGGCAACCGGCAGGAATACCGAAATCACCACAATCACCAGGCGCGCCGCCGGCTGGTAGCCGACCCAGAGAATGACGATCGGCACAAGCGCGACCAGCGGCAGGGCGTAGAGAGCGCGAATATACGTCGAGAGGAACCAGTCGACTTCGCGCACACGACCCATGGCGACACCGATGAGGACGCCTGCCGCAGAGCCGATAAAAACACCTTCCAGGATCGCGCTCAGCGTAACGATCACGTCTTGCCAGAACTCGGCGCCGGCCACCGTCTTAGGAATAGCGGCGGCGATGCCGGTCGGCGTCGCCACGAAGTCCGGGAGATAGGCGCGGACACAGATTTCCCAAAACGCCAGGATCGCAAGGCCGGCTACGGCCGGCGCGATACGCTCGCGCGTGAGCCAGCGGCCGCTCAAGCTCCAGCGCGCGGCGGGGACGTCTATCCGACTGCTGTATGTCGCCATCGCACCAGATACCGTTCGATCAATTCGCCGATCCCGACCAGAACGACCGCGATCGCACAGAGAAATATCGTCACGGCGAGCACCCAGCCGGAATCAACGACCGTGGTGCCTTGCAACAGCACCGCAGCAACCCCGTCCGGATTGAGGAAAAATTCAGCGACCAGCGTGCCGACCATTGACAAGGCGATCGACTGCTTGATGCCGGTCATGGCGTAAGGCATCACGTAAGGGATGATCACGTCGCGCCAGACCTGGCGCTCATTGGAGCCGAAGATCGCCGCGACGTCGAGATGCTGGCGCGGGATCGAGCGCGCACCCTCGGCCACGCCGATCAGCACCGGGAATATCGAGATCAGCACCGAAACGAGGATGCGCGAACCGAACTCAAAGCCGAAAAGCACCGAAACGAATGGCACCAGCGAAATCGTCGGCGTCGCGTACAGGATATAAATGTACGGCTCAAAGGCGGCGGCAACGAGCTTGAAACGGGCGAGCGCGAGCCCGACAAGCGCCCCGACCACGATATTGATGGCAAGCGTGACCAGATAGAGTTTGCCGGACACCCAGAGTGAGGGCAGCAAAGGCCCGCTTTGCAGCATGTCCCATAGCCGGCCCATGGTGGTCGTGAACGGCACGAACAGCACGCCGAAGCTGTTGCCCAGCGCCTGCCACGCGCCGAGCAGAAGAAGAATGCTCAGCGCGTAGCAGGTGAGCCTGATCCACCAGGCATTGGCGGCACGAAATTGCGCGAGCCGGCTTTCGAAGGATAGCGCCTCCGCAGCCATTGCCGTTTTTGTCTCTCGCGCACCTATTGCCGTCATAGGCAGCCTGTTACTTCATGCCGCCCATTTTCTCGACGCGCTTCATCGCTTCGTTATAAAGCGACTTGTCGACGAGCTTGTCGTAGGTCGGCTTTGCCTCGGGCTTGAGCAGGCCGTCTTTCACCATTTCATTGGCCTGGCCCATCATCTGCTTTTCGTCGAGACCGTCGTTATTGACCCAGTAGTTGATCTGGTGGAACGACTCGATCGCACCCTTGGCCACGCCGACGTCGAAGGACCCGGCCTTGGCCGCAATTTTGGCGAACTCTTCCATGTCGGCCGGCTTGGTGCTGCTCATCATGCGCTGAGTGAGAATCCAGCCTTCGAGAAAGCGGATGACGCCTTCTTTGTTGTCGGCGATCGCTTTTTTGGAGGCGAGCACCGAACCGTAGTGCAGCCCCGCCTTGATCGAGGCCGGCACCGGGATCAGATGCCATTTCTTGCCGGTCTTGAACTCGATCTGCGCGAGTTCATCGACGTGGAAGACGCTGGTATGCACCTGCCCGGCGATGCCCGCCTTCACCAGCGGCGCATTGGCAAGATCGATCGGCGTCATGTCGGTCAGCTTGAGGCCGCAGGATTCGGCCTCCGACTTCAGAAACAGCCAGCGCGCATTGTTGATCCCGTCGGCCGCGACGGTCTGGCCTTTCAGGTCCTTGCAGTCTTTCACATTCGGCAGGTCGGAGCCGATGATCCAGTCCTGATTGGGCATGCCGGCGACGATCACAATGGGCGCACCCGCCGCGATCAGATTGACGGCCACCGGCGTCGCCGTGTAGCCAACCTGCACGTCGCCGGTCACCACGGCTTTCGCGGTATCGGTGCCGCGCTGGAACCAGCGGAAGCTCATGTCGAGGCCGACTTTCTTCCAATAGCCCATAGTCTCGCCGACATCGACAAAGGTATTGGAGAAGATCGGCGGACGCCCGATCGCCGACGATGAGAGCTTGATATCCTCGGCGCTGGCACCGCTTGGAAGCATGAACGTCATCGCCGACAGCGCAAGCATGGCGCCGAACAGCGGTTTGCCGGGCGCGAGGCCCGTTCGAGTCATTTCCATCATATTCTTATCCTCCCTTGTCTGATTGACGCTGACGTTACTTTCGAACGTTTCTTGTAGTACTGTTATTGCGTGCCCGTGTCGGCTGCCCCCGGGTTGTCGAACAAATCGTGCCAGACCTGCTCGCGCAGATTGATGAATTCCCGGCTGGCGACGACGCTGCGCTCGCGCGGCCGCGGCAGGTCGACCTTCCGCACGGCGCGCACGTGCGCCGGGCGGCCGGCGAGCACCACGACCCGGTCGCCCATCAAAACCGCCTCGTCGATGGCGTGGGTGACGAACATCATCGCGGTCGGCCTGCGGTCCCAGATCCGCAGAAGTTCGAATTGAAGCTGCTCACGCGTTTGCGCGTCGATCGCGCTGAACGGCTCGTCCATCAACAGCAGCTTTGGCTCCATGACCAGCGCACGCGCAAGCCCCGCGCGCTGCTGCATGCCGCCGGAGAGCTGATGCGGATAGGATTTTTCGAAGCCCTGCAAGCCGACCAGTTCGATCGCCGACGCGACGCGCTGCTCGATCTCCTCCTTGGGCGTGTGACGGAGCTTCAATCCATACGCGATATTGCTCCAGAGATTCTTCCACGGGAACAGCCCGAAATGCTGGAACACCATCGACACCATCGGTAGCGGTTTTTCCACGCGCTGACCATCGATGCGAATCTCGCCGCCGTTGAGCTGGTTCAACCCCCCGACGCAGCGCAGCAGCGTGGTCTTGCCGCAGCCGGACGGGCCGACGATGCTGACCACCTCCGAGGTGCCCACAGTCAGGCTGAGATCGTTGAGCACGTCGAGCTGCCCGTAGCGCAGGCTCGCGTTCTCGACCACCAAGCGGGCTTCTCCCGGGCCTTTCATGGCTGAGCAATCCGTCCCGTGCGGCTCAACTGTTCCTCCCAAACCTGCCGGCGCCCGATGACGGCCGGCTCGCGATTGCCCACGTCGCTATCGCTTTATTTGGTCTTCCGTTTCGCCGTGCATGCACGCGACATGCGTGCGGGATAACCGCCCATCCGCGTTTTGCCTCGCGATGGGCAGCCTATCGGCAGAGCCTGCCAAGGGCAATCGAGAACCAGGCGTCGCCTTTGTCGCAACCGCAGTTTCGCAATCCAGGTCGGTCATTGTCCCGCATTTTTCACAATGCGGAAGCCTGGGCGCCACATGCAACGGAGCCAGGCGGGCGCAGCCAACGCGGCAAATCATTGGAGATGGCGCAGCTTGCGCCTGCGCATGATCCGCAAGGCGACACGCCCTTGTTGCGCCCTTGCGCGACGACAGCAGGGCGAACGCCGCGGGCCGCGCGCCGAGAATCCCTAGCCCCACTATTGTCGCGCCTCAAACACGCCAACCGCTCGTCGAAAATGACGACGGAATCGCGGCCCCGAATAGACGCCAAAATAATCGAGCACAAAATTCTGCTTCCAACTCCATAGAGTTCCCTGCACCGCACCGCCTCACCCGCCGGACCACGATAACCCTAGGCACGGCGCGCCTGCCTCGCTATGGTGCAGCCGCGAATTCCAGCGGCTCATGCGGCGCAATGAGGACCTACCATGGCGGAACATGTCGTCCCCCATTTCCACAACGATCCGGGTGTGCCGGTGATCCAGATCGGCGCCAAAGAGTTCATGTGCGTCGGCGCGACGCCCCCATACGACCATCCGCATGTGTTCCTCGACATCGGCGATGCCAATGAGATCATCTGCCCCTATTGCTCAACACTGTATCGTTTCGACGGCGCGCTCAATCCGCACGGGGCGCGGCCGGCGGAATGCGCGCTGCCGCTCACCGCTGCCGCCTGACCCAAGACCGGAGCCCTGAGCCTTGGCGCCCGCGCGTCACGTCATCGTCGCCGGCGGCGGCATTGGCGGGCTGACGGCGGCGCTGGCGCTCGCGCAAGCCGGGCTCCGGGTGACGGTTTTCGAACAAGCCGCCAGACTTGAAGAGATAGGCGCCGGTATCCAATTGTCGCCCAACGCGGTCCGCGTGCTTTTCGGGCTCGGCTTGCGCGAACGGTTACTGCCGTCGGTCATGGCGCCGCAGGCGATCCGCGTGATGGCCGGCGGGTCGGGGCGCGAGATTGTCCGCATTCCGCTCGGACCCGATGCTGAACGCCGCTACGGCGTACCCTATTGGACGGTCCACCGCGGCGACCTGCAAGCGGCGCTCGCCGCCGCCGCGCGCGCGACGCAGGACATCGACATCAAGTTCGGTGCCCGCGTCGAGGATTTCGCTGCCCATGAAAACGGCGTTACCGTGCAGGCGCGCACCGGCCAGCGCGTGATGGACGAACGCGCCATTGCGCTGATCGGCGCCGACGGCCTGTGGTCGGCGGTGCGCACGCGGCTGCAAGGCCGCCCACCGGACTTCAACCACCGCACCGCCTGGCGCGCGCTGCTGCCGGCCGAGGCAGTGGTGCCGGAATTCCGCGCGCCGCTGGTGCATTTGTGGCTCGGCGGCGATGCCCATCTTGTGCATTACCCGGTGAAAGCCGGGCGCCTCATCAACATCGTCGCCATCGTGCATGACGAATGGAATGAGACCGGGTGGTCTGCCGCCGGCGACCGCGCCGAAATCCTGCGCCACTTCGCGCGCTGGGCCTGGGCGGACGTCGTGCGCAGACTGATCGAAACCCCGGAGCAATGGCTGAAATGGGCGCTCTACGAGCGCAAGACGCCGTTTCGTGGCGGCGCCGGCCCGGTCACGCTGATCGGGGACGCCGCCCACCCGACATTGCCGTTTCTCGCGCAGGGCGCGGGCATGGCGATCGAGGACGCAGCGGTTCTCGCCGACATGTTGGGTAGATACCTCGACGATCCGCCCGACGCGTTGCGCGGCTACGAAGGCGCCCGCCGCCACCGCACGGCGCGTGCCCAACTCATGTCGCGCCGGCAGGGCCGTATCTACGGGCTGACCGGCCCAGAGGCGCTGGTGCGCAATCTCGCAATGCGCGCGTTGGGCGGAGAAAGACTGCGCGCGCGCAACGATTGGCTCTATGATTGGCAGCCGCCCGAGCGGTTCCGCAACCCGAGCTGACGAAAATGCTGTTTCCCGCAACCATCGCCGGCAGCCTGCCGAAGCCGTCCTGGCTCGCCGAGCCCAACAAGCTGTGGCCGGTCTGGCGGCTCGCTGGCGCAGAACTGGCGCAAGGCAAGCTCGACGCCACCCTGCTCGCGGTCAAACTACAGGAAGACGCCGGCATCGATATCGTCTGCGACGGCGAAATGTCGCGCCAGCACTTTGTCCACGGCTTCCTTGAGTTCGCCGACGGCATCGATTTCGCCAATAAAGTCGAAATGGGCATTCGCGCCGACCGCTACAAAGCCATGGTGCCTGTGGTGCGCGGCGCGCTCACACTCAAGGGCCGCGTCCATCAGGCCGAAGCGCGCCACGCCCGCGCCCATACCAAAAACCAAATGAAGATCACTTTGCCCGGCCCGATGACGATTGCCGACACCGTTGCCGATGCCCACTACGGCGACAAAGTGAAGATGGCGATGGCCTTCGCCGGTCTGCTGAACCAGGAATCGCGCGCGCTGGAAAAAGACGGCGTCGACGTGATCCAGTTCGATGAACCGGCTTTTAACGTCTTCATGGACGAGGTGCCGGGCTGGGGCATCGAAGCGCTGCATCGCGCGGTCGATGGACTTGCCTGCACCACCGCCGTTCACATCTGTTACGGATACGGCATCAAGGCCAATATCGACTGGAAGAACGCGCTCGGTACGGAGTGGCGGCAATACGAGAAGATATTTCCGGCGCTCGCCAGGAGCCGCATCGGACAGGTCTCGGTTGAATGCATCAATTCGCACGTGCCGCTGAAACTGCTGTCGCTCCTTGACGGCAAGGACGTGCTGGTCGGCGTCATCGATGTCGCCACCGACGAAATCGAAACGCCGGAACGGGTAGCGCAGGTGATCGGCGAAGTGATGAAATTCGTCCCGCGTGAGCGCATCGTCGCCTGCACCAATTGCGGCATGGCGCCGATGCGGCGCGAGATCGCGGAAGCGAAATTGATCGCGCTTGGCGCAGGCACTGCGCTCGCGCGAAAGCGCTTCGGCTAGAAACCCCTCCACGCTGGCGCAGGGGAGAGGCCGTTACCGCCCCGCCCTACCCATCACGTCCATCAATTCCGCGACCTTGCGGCGCTGGTCGGCCTTGTCGCCGCTGGCAATCGCATGCTCGACGCAATGCGCGACATGGCCGCGCAGGATCTCCTCCTCGACGCGGCGCAGCGCGGCGCGCACCGCGCCGATCTGCGTCACGATGTCGATGCAGTAACGATCCTCGGCGACCATGCGCGCGATCCCGCGCACCTGACCCTCGATGCGGCTGAGCCGGCCGAGCGTTGCCGTCTTGCTGTTCTTCGCCATGGCCGCTATATACCCCCCTAGGGTATAACGCGCAAGGGTCTCGAGGGTTTGTCATGAGTCCGCAGGCCGAGCGTCATCGCGACACGGGCGGCACTATCATCGACCCGGTCTGTGGCATGACGGCCGATCCAAATGTCGGCAAGCCGCGGGCCGAATACGACGGCAAGACCTTTCATTTCTGCTGCAACGGCTGCCGCGACAAGTTCCTCGCCGATCCGCAGAAATATCTGGGCAAGCGGGAGCCCGAACCGGCCGCCAAAGGCGCGGCGGTCTACACCTGCCCGATGCATCCCGAAATCCGGCAGACCGGCCCCGGTGCGTGCCCAATCTGCGGCATGGCGCTGGAGCCGGAATTGGCCATTATCGATAGCGGACCCAACCCGGAACTCGTCGACATGACACGCCGTTTCTGGATCGGCTTGGCGTTGGCGTTGCCGGTGATGGTGCTGGAAATGGGCGGGCACTTCGCCGGGCCGCACGGTTGGATTGCCCCGGCGCTGTCGAATTACATCCAGCTCGTTTTCGCCACGCCCGTCGTGTTGTGGGCTGGCTGGCCGTTCTTCGTACGCGGCGCGCAGTCGCTCGCAACGCGCAACCTCAACATGTTCACGCTCATCGCCATGGGCACCGGCGTCGCTTATGTCTACAGCGTCGCCGCGACCGTTACGCCCGGCATTTTCCCGCAAGCCTTCCGCGCCCATGGCGGCGCGCCGGCCGTCTATTTCGAAGCCGCCAGCATGATTACCGTGCTGGTGCTGCTTGGCCAGGTGCTCGAGCTGCGCGCGCGCGAGGCGACCTCGGGCGCGATCAAGGCACTGCTCAAGCTCGCTCCCAAAACCGCCCGCCGCGTGAAAGACGACGGCGGCGACGAGGAAATTTCGCTCGACGCAGTCCAGGTCGGCGACAAACTGCGCGTGCGCCCCGGCGACAAAGTGCCGGTCGATGGGACCGTGCTGGAAGGCCGTTCCGCGCTCGATGAATCCATGGTGACCGGCGAATCCATGCCGGTGACGAAAGAGAAGGATTCGCGCTTGATCGGCGGCACCATCAACGCCAGCGGCAGCTTCATCATGCGCGCCGACAGAATCGGCCGCGACACGCTGTTGTCGCAGATCGTTCAGATGGTGGCGGCCGCGCAGCGCAGCCGCGCGCCGATCCAGCGCCTGGCCGACCGGGTTGCCGCCTGGTTCGTGCCGGCGGTGATCGCGGTCGCGCTCGCCGCCTTCGCCTCTTGGGCGATGTTCGGGCCGGAGCCGCGCTTTGCCTTTGGCCTGGTGGCGGCGGTGAGCGTGCTGATCATCGCTTGCCCCTGCGCGCTCGGCCTTGCGACGCCGATGTCAATCATGGTCGGCGTCGGCCGCGGTGCGCAGGAAGGCGTGCTGATCAAGAACGCCGAGGCGCTCGAGCGAATGGAAAAGGTCGACACTCTGGTCGTCGACAAGACCGGCACCCTGACCGAAGGCAAGCCGAAGGTCGTCGCAATCGTCGCCCTGCCCGGCTTCGAGGAAACGCAAGCGCTTCATTTCGCAGCAAGTGTCGAACAGGGCAGCGAGCATCCGCTGGCGGCAGCGATCGTTCGGGCCGCGGCCGAACGAAAAATTGAAACGACGCCGGTCCGCGGCTTCGATGCGCCGGCTGGCAAAGGCGCCATCGGCATGGTCGAAGGCGAGCGGGTAGCGCTCGGCAGCGCCGGGTTTCTCGCTGAACTCGATATCGATTCCACGCCACTCGCCGGCGAAGCCGAACGGCTGCGGCAGGATGGCGCCACCGCCATATTTCTCGCCGTCAACGGCAAACCGGCCGGCGTCATTGCGATTGCCGATCCAGTCAAGGCGACGACGCCCGGCGCACTTCATTCGCTCGCCTCCGATGGTATTCGCGTGGTGATGCTGACTGGCGACAACCGCACCACCGCGCGCGCGGTCGCCAAGCGGCTAGGTATTGCCGAGGTCGAGGCGGATGTGCTGCCCAGGCAAAAAAGCGAGGTGATCGAAAGGCTCACGCGCGAAGGCCGCGTCGTCGCCATGGCCGGCGACGGCGTCAACGACGCCCCCGCGCTCACCGCAGCGCAGGTCGGCATCGCGATGGGCACCGGCGCCGACGCGGCAATAGAAAGCGCCGGCATCACGCTGCTCAAGGGCGATCTCGCCGGCATCGCAAAAGCGCGCGCTCTCTCGAAAGCGGTGATGAGCAATATTCGGCAAAATCTTTTCTTCGCCTTCATTTATAATGCGGCGGGTGTGCCGATTGCGGCCGGAATTCTCTACCCTACCTTCGGATTGCTGCTTTCTCCGATTATTGCGGCGGCGGCGATGGCGCTGTCCTCGGCCAGTGTCGTCGGCAATGCCTTGCGGTTGCGCCGCGCGTCCGTGTAAGGACATGCTTATGTTTCGTGTTCTGCTTGTGTCGGGCCTGTTGGCCTCGAGCGCCGTGGCTCATGCCGCCGAATGGCGTCCCGTGCGCATCAATGCGCCAGCCCGCGCGAGCGCGATCGAAACCGTTGACGGCACGACCCAGGTCAATGCCGGCGGGCTCTGGTACAAAATCGCGCTCGCGGGCGAAAGCGTATCGCTCAAATTCATCGACACGCCGGCGCACCAGAAGCCGCCCGGCGGCGCGCTGCCTGACGGCCATGTCGCCACCGGAAGCCACGACATCGCCCGCGCCTGGCTCGCCGAACCGGTGACGCGCTACGACCACGGTATTCTCGGCGACAAGATCGAGGCCGGCAGCTTGGTGATCGAGACGCGTGACCGCAAGCGTCATACGGTGCGCCTGAAAAGCGACGCGGTGTTTGAGGACCTCAAGCCGCGCCTCGCCGATCTCAATGGCGACGGCCATGACGAGATCATCGTGGTGAAGTCCTATCTCAAGCGCGGCTCCGCCCTAACGGTCATCGCCGAACGGCGCGGCAAATACGAGATCGTCGCCGAAACGCCGCCGCTTGGCGGGCCGCACCGCTGGCTTGATCCCGCCGGCATCGCCGACTTCAATGGCGACGGCAAAACCGACATTGCGCTGGTGCGCCAGCCGCACGTGATCGGTTCGCTCGAACTGTGGAGCCTGCGCGGCGACTTGCGTAAAGTCGCCGAACTTTCCGACATTGCCAATCACATCGCCGGCACGCGCGCCATCGACATGACGGCCGTGGCCGATTTCGACGGCGACGGAGTCGCCGATATCGCCGCGCCCTCGCTCGACCGGAGCCGCCTGCGTATCGTCAGTTTTGCCCCAGCCCCGCGCGAGATCGCCAGCGTCCCGCTGCCGGCGAAGGCCGCGACCAATCTCGGACTTGTTGCGGAAGGCATCGGCCCGCCGGCGATCGTGCTCGGTCTTGCCGATGGAACGCTGGCGCTCGTGCGGCGCACGCCATAAGCCGGCTCAGCGGATGACGGCGTCGCTCGTGCGCGCGGCCGGAGCCGCGGCGGCTGCGCCTTCACAATGTTTGGCGGCCGCAGCGGCGTGCAATTCATTGATCTCGCCATGCACCGTAATGTAGTCCGGCTGATAGGCTATCGAGGACACGAGACGGCCACCGGCATCGACGTTGGCTTTCGCCATGAGTTGCTCGAGTTCCCGTTCGTGCTCGGCTTTTGCCTTGGCCTCCCGCGCAATGTCGGCGCACGTGTAAAGCGTATATTTGGCGGGCGATACCACGAAATGGGCGAGCTGGTCGTCCGACATGGCGCAACCGGCCAGCGCAAGCGCGGCCAGCGCGGCATAAAAAGGCAAGATTGCGGACAGACGAATGCGCATGGCCGTCAGCTAGGCACGACGATCAAGGCAAAATGCTGGTGCGGACGCCCGGACTCGAACCGGGACGGGATTACTCCCAAGGGATTTTAAGTCCCTTGCGTCTACCATTCCGCCACGTCCGCGATGTGGCTTCACCCCCGCACGCGGGGGCAAGCCACGCGCGGGCTTGTCGTCATCTCATTTCGGTAATAACGCGGCCCAAACCGAGTCCCAGTCCTTGCCGGCCGCGTCGAGCACCCGGCCATCCTTCTCGAAGAATTTGTTGGGAATTTGGAAGATGGCAACGAACGTGCCGCCGTTCGGCGACCATGCGGTGTGACGGCTGCCGGGATCGCGCCAGACGAATTCGCCGGCCGTCACCGCCGTGCCGGTGTCGGGGCCTTCCTTGTCGACCAGCGAACCTTCCAGCACGTAGGTCTGCTCGATCAAGACGTGCTCGTGATCCGGGATTTCCGCGCCCGGCTCCATCTTGAACAGCATGGTGGCGATGCCGCTCTTGGGATCGAACAGCAGGGTCTTGATCTTACAGCCGGGAAAGCGCGTGTCCTGCCACGGCATGCTGTCCGGGCGTATATGATGTGAACGCCCCTCCTGACTTGCGGCTTGTTTGGCGGCGGCAGCGGTCATGACGTGTCCTCCCTTTTTTCGATCTTAGCCGACCTGCGGGCCGATTGCGCGCCGAGATTTTCTCAATCCCCGCCTTCGCGGATCGGCGGCGAAAAGGCCAAGGCCGTGTCCCACGGAAAATAGATCCAGGTATCCTGCGATACTTCGGTGATGAAAGTATCGACCTGCGGCCGGCCCATCGGTTTGGCATAGACCGTGGCGAAATGCGCCGCCGGCAGCAGATCGCGCACCACGCGCGCGGTCTTGCCGGTATCGACCAGGTCGTCGACGATAAGCACGCCTCGCCCCTTTTCGCGCATCGACATCACTTCTGGCGCGACGCCCTTCATGACCTTGAGTTCGCCCTGGTTCTTGTAGTCGTGATAGCTGGCGATACAGATCGTCTCAATAATGCGCACGTTGAGTTCGCGCGACACCACCGCCGCCGGCACCAGGCCACCGCGGGTGATGCAGACGATGGCGTCGAACGGCCCCGCCTCATGCAACCGCCAGGCCAGCGCGCGCGAGTCGCGATGGAACTGGTCCCATGAGACCGGGAATATCTTTTCCGGACGCGGCGCGCCTTCGGCTTGCACTTTGGGCATGGGTTTTCTCTCGCCGCGCTAACGCGTCGTGTCCGCCAATTGGGATTTAACTTTTTTCAGCATGTCCTCGACCGCGCCCTTCACAAGCTGCAACTTCGCCGGATCGCGCGAGCGCACCACGATATTTGTGTTGGGGCCGATCTTCTCATCGAAGAACGGATAGCTGCCGATGATGGCATCCGGATTGGCCTTGGCGATGGCGCCCAATTCGGTGCCGACGTCGCCTTCCTTGGCGTCGGCGCGGATCGTCTCCGAGAGCAGCTTGGCGCCGGTTTTGAGTTGCGGCGCCACCTCGTCGATCATCGCCTGCATGATGGAGGGCACGCCCGCCATCACAATCACGTTGCCGATCCAGAAACCGGGCGCGCCGGACACCTTGTTCTTGACCAATGCGGCGCCTTGCGGGATGCGCGCCATGCGCAGGCGCGCCTCGTTGAGTTCGCCGCCGATCTTTGCCATGCGTTCCTTCAGGATCGCCAGCGCCTCCGGGTAAATGCCGATAGGCACGCCGAAGGCCTTGGCCACGCAGTCGGCGGTGATGTCGTCATGCGTCGGCCCGATGCCGCCGGTGGTGAACAGATAGGTGTATTTCGCGCGCAACGCGTTGACCGCATCGACGATCGCGGTCTCGTCGTCAGAGACCACCCTGACTTCCTTGAGGTCGATGCCGATGGCGGTGAGATAGTCGGCGATAAAGCCGATGTTTTTGTCCTTGGTGCGGCCCGACAGAATCTCGTCGCCGATGACGAGGACCGCCGCGCTGACAATCTCGCTGCTTGCGCTCATGCCGAACACCTAGCGTGGCCCCGTCAGGCACTCAAGTTGTGCCGGATGCGCACAAGCGCATCCGTCTTCCCACCGCGGTCACATTCGCCCATTATTTAGGCAGGAGCCGGCCGTCCCGGCTAGCGCAAATACGCGGTTTTCGTTGGTTTTTCTCGATTTTTCTTGGCCTGAAGCTTGCAGCTTGGTCAGCGGGGCCGGCGCGGGCCGCGCCGCATGAAGGTCAGGGCACAAAGTTCTGTCGGCGGGCGTTAGCGTAACGCTCGCCAGCTGGGGGTCCGAGATGGCTGCCGCCTTCGATGAGATGAAGCTGGCCAGCGGCGGGGTACGCCCGGCCTACGGCGAACTCGCGCGCTGGCTCGACGAGGTGCCGGCCGATGTCCTCGACTACCGCCGGCGCGAGGCCGAGCTTCTGTTCCGCCGCATCGGCATCACCTTCGCGGTCTACGGCGAAGCCGATGCCCAGGAACGGCTGATCCCGTTCGACGTCATCCCGCGCATCATGGCTGGCCTGGAATGGCGCAACCTGGAAAAGGGACTGACCCAGCGCGTCAAGGCGCTCAATATGTTCATCCGCGACGTTTACGGCGCGCGCGAGATCCTGCGCGCCGGCGTGGTGCCCGATGACCTGGTGTTTCGCAATCCCGCCTTCCGCCCGGAAATGAGCGGACAGAGCGTGCCGCACGACATCTACATCCACGTTGCCGGCATCGACATCGTGCGCGTGGACGCCGATACGTTCTACGTGCTCGAAGACAATGCGCGCACGCCGTCCGGCGTCTCCTACATGCTGGAAAACCGCGAAATCATGATGCGGCTGTTTCCGGAACTGTTCTCGCGTCACCGCATCGCGCCGGTCGACAATTATCCGGACGAATTGCTCGCCACCTTGCAATCGGTCGCGCCCGCCTCGACCGGACGTGAGCCGACTGTGGTGCTGCTTACCCCCGGCGTCTACAACTCGGCCTATTACGAACACTCGTTTCTCGCCGACAAACTCGGCGTCGAACTGGTCGAGGGCCGCGATCTGTTCGTCAAGGATGAAATCGTCTACATGCGTACCACCCAGGGGCCGCGTCAGGTCGACGTGATTTATCGGCGCATCGACGACGACTTCATCGATCCCCTCACCTTCCGTCCTGATTCGGCGCTCGGCGTTGCCGGGCTGATGTCGGCTTACCAGGCCGGCAATGTGACGCTCGCCAACGCCGTTGGCACCGGCATCGCCGACGACAAGGCGGTCTACAGCTTCATGCCGGCGATCGTGAAATTTTACCTCGACGAGGAGCCGCTGTTGAAGAACGTGCCGACCTGGCGCTGCCGCGAGGAGGAGCATCTCGCCTATGTGCTGGATCATCTGCACGAGCTGGTGGTCAAGGAAGTGCACGGCTCCGGCGGCTACGGCATGCTGATCGGGCCTTCGGCGAGCAAGGTTGCGATCGAGCAGTTTCGTGCCAAGCTCAAGACTGCGCCGAAGAATTTCATCGCGCAGCCGACGCTGGCGCTATCCACCTGCCCGACCTGCGTCGAGCAGGGCGTCGCGCCGCGCCACGTTGACCTGCGGCCGTTCGTGCTCAGCGGCAGCGACGGTATCCGCATCGTGCCAGGCGGCTTGACCCGGGTCGCACTCAAGGAAGGCTCGCTGGTGGTCAATTCCAGCCAGGGCGGCGGCACCAAGGATACCTGGGTGTTGGACGGATAACCCATGCTCTCGCGTACCGCCGACAATCTCTATTGGCTTTCGCGTTACGTGGAACGCGCCGAATATCTCGCGCGCATTCTCGACGCGACGCAGCGGTTGACCGCGCTGCCGCTCGCCTATGTCGGCACCAGCAACGAATGGGAATCCGCGGTGCTCACCGCCGGCTGCGCCACCGCATTCTTCAAGAATTACGACGAGGCGAATGAGGAGAACGTCACCGACTTTCTCGCTTTTTCAACAGCCAACGCGTCGTCCATTCGCTCATGCTTCGAGAACGCGCGCTCGAACGCCCGCGCCGTGCGCACGGCTTTAACGATGGAAATGTGGGACGCGATCAACGGCTCCTGGCTCGAGCTCCAGCGTTACGGCAACGGACCAACCTCGCGGGAAGAGTTTTCCCGCTTCCTGCGCTGGGTGCAGGAATCCTCGCTGCGATTCGACGGCTCCGCTTACCGCACCATGCTGCGCAATGACGCGTATTGGTTCTCCCGCCTCGGCGTCTATATGGAGCGCGCCGACAACACCGCGCGCATCCTCGACGTGAAATATCATATGCTGCTGCCCGACAACGAACGCGTCGGCGGCCCGCTCGACTATTTCCAGTGGGCCGCGATCCTGCGTTCAGTATCTGCGCTGACCGCCTATCATTGGGTCTATCGCGAAAGCCTGCACCCCTGGCTGGTGGCCGACCTGCTGATCCTGAAGGAAGAAATGCCGCGTTCGCTCGCCTCCTGCTACGAGGCCATCGTGCGCAATCTCGATCAGGTCGCGGGCGCTTATGGCCGGCAGGGGCCCGCCCAGCGCCAGGCCCGCGGTATTCGCGCCCGTCTGCAGAACAGTCGCATGGACAATATTTTCCAGCGCGGCTTGCATGAATTCATCGGTGAATTCATCACCGAGAATAACCGGTTGGGCGCTGCCATTACCGAGCAATTTTTGGTATGAGCGCTGCCCCGGCAAAGGGCCGGCTTGTGGTAGAAATTGGCTGGTAACGGCAACCCGTCGAGCGCATGCGTATTCGCATTTCCCACGCGACCACTTATCGTTACGACGCGCCGCCCGCCAGCGTGACGCAGATGCTTCGCCTCACCCCGCGCAATCACGACGGGCAGTATGTGGTTTATTGGCGGGTCGACCTGTCGCAGGATTGCCTTTTGCATCAGCACGAGGATGCCTTCGGTAATATCACGCATTCCTTCACCGCCGAGGGTCCGTTCGACGAATTATCGGTCGCGGTCGACGGCGAGGTCGACACGCAGGACACGAACGGCGTGGTCACCAGCACAGTCGAGCGGTTTCCGCCCAGTCTGTTCCTGCGCGAAACCGCGCTCACGCAACCGGATGCTGCCATCGTCGAGTTCGCGGAGACTGTGCACGCCGATAAAGGCAACGACCGGCTGGCGCTTCTGCATGGGTTGATGGGCGCGCTTCACAAGGAGATCACGTTCGACACCGACCCGACCCATGTCGCGACCACAGCGGCGGAAGCCTTCGCGCTGCGCCGCGGCGTGTGCCAGGACATCACCCACATCTACATCGCGGCGGCGCGCCAGCTCGGCATTCCGGCACGCTATATCGGCGGGCACGTTTTCCGCGGCGAAAGCGCGGCGATGCAGGACGCAGGCCACGCCTGGGCGGAAGCCCATGTCGACGGCCTCGGCTGGGTCGGCTTCGATCCGACCAACAACATTTGCCCGACCGACGCGCATGTGCGTGTCGCGATGGGCCTCGACTATCTTGGCGCGGCGCCGGTGCGCGGGACACGTCTCGGCGGCAGCGGTGAGACGCTCAAGGTCGCGGTGCATATCGAGCAAGCCCGTCAACAGGCGCAGAACTAGCATGGCGCGTGCTTTTCGGGGTACTTCACTATGACATTGCCGGACATGGCCCCGCGTCGCTATAACGCTGCGGCCCGGACGCGTAAGAAAAAGTCGGAACACATGACATACTGTTGCGGAATTCTGGTACGTGATGGCTTGGTGATGATCGCAGACACCCGCACCAATGCGGGCCTCGACAATGTGTCGACCTTCCGTAAGCTGCACGTCTATACTCAGCCGGGCGAGCGCATCATGGCGCTCGCATCCTCCGGCAACCTGTCGCTCAGTCAATCAGTGCGCTCGACTTTGACAGAGGGCATGGAAAATCCGGAAACTGGCGAAGTCGAGACCCTGATGAACGCGCCGAGCATGTTCAAGGCCGCGCAGCGCGTCGGCAAGGCCATCCGCTCTGTGCAAAACATGGAAGGCAAGGCGCTCGCATCCGCCGACGTCGACAGCGACGTCTCCTTCCTCTTCGGCGGCCAGATCAAGGGCGGCCGCTTGCGGCTTTTCATGATTTATTCGGCCGGTAATTTCATCGAATGCACCACCGACACGCCGTATTTGCAGATCGGCGAGCATAAATACGGCAAGCCGGTGCTCGACCGCGCCATCAGTTTCGACACCGACCTTTATGACGCGCTCAAGATTGGGCTGATTTCCATGGATTCCACCATGCGCTCCAATCTCGGGGTCGGACTGCCGATCGACATCCTGGTGGCGCGCCGGGACAGCTACAATTCCGAAGTAAATTATCGTATCGAGCCGGGCGAGCCCTATTTCCAAGACTTGCGCGAACGCTGGTCCGGCGCGCTGCGCGCCGCCCACATCGCCATACCGCGCCCGCCTTATCGCAGTGCGGGATAGGACTACCGCGCTTTCGCCGTTTGCGATCTTAACCACCGATTAACGGCACCGCGCGAATAGCGCCCGGCTGCGGCCCTGCCGTATCGCCAAAACGGCAAAACGCAAGCGAATGGCAAGCTTTCTCGCATAGCTTGCGCCCCGAAAAACCCAATGTTTGGCACAGTTTAAGAGGCTCATCTTGCTGGCTGTGGCGCGCCCGCATACCTCCGAGGACGGCCAGCACACGAGCTGGGATCGCGCGCGGCTGAGCGTGGTGGTCCCGATCGGTGTGATCGTTGCTGTGGCGATCGTCTGCATCGTGGTCGCGGTTCTTTCCTCCGCCAAGCACGCCGACGAAGTCGCAGTGCATCATGAGAAGCAGTTGTTCTCGCGCGCGCTCTGCGAATACGGCGAACGAATGCTGCGCGAAGTTCGCAGCGTCGTCACTTCAAAACCGGCGATCGAAAATATCCGCGCCAAATTTGACGCGGACTGGGCGCAGCGGCGCGTCGGGCGCTGGCTGCAAAACAATTTCGCTCACGATTACGTCTTTATCTTCGGCGGCGACGACAAGCCGCTGCTTTCGCAACTCGACGGTCAATTCACCGACCCGCAGTGGTTTGCGGCGGCGCAAGCCGACTTAGCGCCGGTGCTCGACTACATGCACGGCCGCGATGTCGCATTGCGCGGCTCGCTCCGCCTCGACCAGCCAAACGATGGCGACGGCGGCGTGCACGCGAACGCCGCGGTGATCCGCAATTTTCTAGGCAAGCCCGCCATCATGGCCGCAGCTACGGTCGGGTCGCCGGACAGTGGCTCCGCCGCAAGCGACCGCACGGCGCCAGTGGTGATTTCCGTGAAATTGATCGACCACCGCGTGCTCGCCGATATTGCCGCGCAGTTGCGTCTCGCGAATCTGCGCAAGATCGGCGACGAGCAGCCGCCGCAAACTGATCTCAGCTATGAACTGTTCGGGCCGCAAGGCGACGCCGTCGCCCGATTCGCCTGGACGCCGCGACAGCCCGGCGCCGAAATCGTGCACAGTGTTGTCCCGTTCATCGCCGTTGCGCTCGCCGGCTTTACACTGCTCGCCGCTTTCGTGTTGCGTTATATGCGCCGCACCGCGGTCGCCATTGCTGCCGGCGAGACGCGGCTGCGTCATCTCGCCATGCACGACCCGCTTTGCGGCCTGCCCAACCGAATCTTTTTCGGCGAACGGCTGGAAGCAGTGATCGAAGAGGTGCGCGCCGGTACCTCGCCGGCCGCGGTATTCTATATCGACCTCGATCATTTCAAGGACGTCAACGACACGCTCGGCCACCCCGTCGGCGATGAACTGATCCGCAATGTCACGCTGCGGCTCTCCCACACCCTGCGCGGCGACGACCTGGTCGCGCGGCTCGGCGGCGACGAATTCGCGGTGATTTCCTCGATCGGCGACAATCCGGGCAAGATGATTGCGGTCGCCCAGCGCATGATCGCCGCGATCTGCGCGCCTTACGCGATCAACGGGCAGAACATCATCATCGGCGCCTCGATCGGCATCGCGGTGATCGACCACAGATGCGGCGGCGCCGCCGACACCATGCGCTATGCCGACATGGCGCTTTACCGGGCCAAGAACGAGGGCCGCAACCGCGCGTGCATCTACGACGAGGCGATGGACGCGGACCTATCCAACCGCAAGCTCCTCGAAGGCGACTTGCGCGAGGCGATCGAGAACGATTGCCTGAGAGTCCTGTATCAGCCGATCGTCAACAAGAGTGGCGAGATTGTGGTCGGGGTCGAAGCGCTTTGCCGCTGGACGCATCCGACCCGCGGCGAGGTCCCGCCCAGCGAGTTCATCGCCATCGCCGAGCATTCGGGTCTGATCATCGAACTCGGCGCCTGGGTGTTGCGCCGCGCCTGCCTCGACGGCAGGGCCTGGCCGGGCCTTACCGTCTCGGTCAACGTTTCGCCGCTGCAATTCCGCCGCACCGATTTCTTCGATACCGTGCAGCGCACGCTGAACGAAACCGAGTTTGACCCGGCCCGGCTCGAGATCGAGCTCACCGAAAGCGTCCTGCTCGGCAATGTGGACACCGCGGAAGCCGGCATGTTGCGGCTCAAGGCCCTCGGGGTACAGCTCGCGCTCGATGATTTCGGGACCGGTTATTCGAGCCTGCTCTATTTGCGCCGTCTGCCGTTCGACAAGCTCAAGATCGACCGCAGCTTCGTCCTCTCGATCGAGAAGGCCGCCGATGCCGCCGCGATCGTACACGCAGTGGTCAGCCTCGGCCGCGGCCTCGGCATGAAGGTGACGGCGGAAGGTGTGGAGACCGCCGACCAGCAACTGTTCTTGCGCGCGGCCGGCGTGCATTTCATGCAAGGCTATCGTTTCGGCAGGGCTGTGACCGCCGCCGAGATCAGCGCCCGGCTGAATTCGCCGGGTTCGTTTCAGCCCGCTGACTTACCCACCAAGCTCGCCGGCTAGCGGCCTCGCACGCCCAAACGTGGTTTGCCGCCGTGGTGGCGGCCGCGGCCTTTTGTGGTAAGGCGTCGGTCAGAAAATAGGGTCAGGGAGAACAGCCGATGAGTATGTCCGCGAAGATCGCATTGGTGACCGGGGCCGGCACCGGGGTAGGCCGGGCGGTGGCGATTGCGCTCGCCAAGGCAGGATACAATCTGGTGCTCGCCGGCCGGCGCAAGGAAATGCTCGACAAGGTATCGGCCGAGATCAACGCAGCCGGCGCGCAGGCGCTGGCCGTGCCGACCGACGTGTCAAAGCGCGAGTCGATTATTTCGCTCTTCGCCACGACCAAATCGACTTTCGGCCGGCTCGACGTCCTGTTCAACAACGCCGGCATCGGCGCCCCGGCGGTGCCGCTCGAGGACCTGCCCTACGAGACCTGGGCGAATGTGGTGGCCACCAACCTCACCGGCATGTTCCTGTGCACGCAGGAAGCAATCAAGATCATGAAAGCGCAAAATCCGCGCGGCGGCCGCATCATCAACAACGGCTCGATTTCGGCGCACGCACCGCGCCCGTATTCGGTCGCCTACACTTCGACCAAGCACGCGGTGACCGGTCTCACCAAATCCACATCCCTCGATTGTCGGCAGTACGACATCTGCTGCGGCCAGATCGATATCGGCAATGCGGCAACGCCTTTGACCGACCGCATGGTGCAGGGCGACGGCGTGCTGCAGCCGGACGGCCGCAAGATGATCGAGCCTCGCATGGAAGCGGAGCATGTCGGCAACGCGGCGGTTTATATGGCCGGCCTGCCGCTCGACACCAACGTGTTGTTCATGACGGTCATGGCCAACAAGATGCCGTTTGTCGGCCGCGGGTGACGTAATGCCATTGGCAGCGCTTCTGCACGAATGGCACGACTTCTACCTGCTGGTAGGCACCGCCGGCGCAACGTTGGTCGCGTTGTTGTTCGTGGCGGTTTCGCTCGGTACCGGATTTCTCACCGAAAAACGCGCGGCTGCGACGCGCGCATTTTACAGCCCCGTCGTCGTCCACTTCACCGTGGTGTTCTTTATTTCGGCCGCATGCATCGCTCCGGTTCGCAACTTCACAATATTGGCTGCGACGATCGCCATAGCGGCGCTGGTCGGGATCGGTGTTTCTGGTTTCACCATTGTCCAGCTGCTCCGCAATCGTTGGACGCAATATGTGCGCGACCACCTCGCCTATGGGGCGCTGCCCGCGGTCTGCTATGCCGCCCTCCTCGCCGCCGCAGCGATGATCTATACGCAGAGCAAATACGCGCCGGACGATCTTGCCTGCGCTCTCATTCTCTTGCTGATCGTCAACATCCGCAACGCGTGGGATCTGATGTTGTCGATGGTACGCCGGCACAGCGCGGACAATTAGCCGACCACCGTCACCACGACTTTTTCGCCCGTTTTGACCTTGCCCAGCACCTTCACGCTGCCGAGCGCTTTGGCGAATACGTTGCAGGGGCTGGCGAGGCGCGTCTCGTTGCCCTTCGAGATCGGCGTGCGGCCGAACCCGATCGCAATCGCCGGCCCCTGCGGCCAGTAGGCGATCTCGCCCGGCACGATCACCGCGCGGGCGTCCGCCTCGCGCGCGACCTCGATCGGCACATCGAAATAAACCTCTTCGCCCCAGGTCAGAGCCGACGAGGAGAGCGGCAGTGCCGCGAGAATCGCCTTGGCGGTCGGCGTATCGAGCAACTCGGCGTCGAGCGTGAGCGTGCCAAAATCGAAGCGGATGCGGGCCATCGGCGGATCTCCCATTGCCTCGGCCCCGGCAAGTCATGCATTTTCACGAGCGGGCCGGCGTTTGCAAGCCAAGAGCCGCGATTTAACCACCGCCATGTTGGGGAAATAAGATATGCAGCATCTGCAATCCGCCCTCGGCGTTGTGGCATTGCTCGGCTTCGCCTGGGCGATCGGCGAGAACCGCCGCGCGGTCGACTGGACGAGTGCCGGTGTTGCGCTATTCGTGACGCTCGCCACCGCGCTTCTGCTGCTCGAAGTTCCGCAGATCAAGTCCGCCTTTGCGCTGGTAAATCGCGCGGTCAATGCCGTGGCGGAGGCGACCCAGGCCGGCACCGCGTTCGTGTTCGGCTATGTCGGTGGCGGCGCCCTGCCCTTCGCCCTGACGACGCCGGGGGCCGAATTCGTCCTTGCCTTCCAGGCGCTGCCGATCGTGCTGGTGATGAGCGTGCTTACCACGCTGTTGTTCTACTGGCGCATCCTGCCGCCCGTGGTACGCGGCTTTTCGTGGGCGCTCGAACGCACCATGGGCGTTGGCGGTGCCGTCGGGCTGTCAACCGCCGCAAATATCTTTCTCGGCATGGTGGAATCGCCGTTGTTCATCCGGCCCTATCTCGTGCGGCTGTCGCGCGGCGAACTGTTCATGGTGATGACCGGCGGCATGGCGGGCATCGCCGGCACGGTGTTTGTGCTTTATGCCACGATCCTGCGCAACGCCATCCCGGACGTCGCCGGCCATATTCTGGTCGCTTCGATCTTGGGCGCGCCGGCGGCGCTGTTGATCAGCCAGCTGATGGTCCCAGTACCGCCGGAGGAGCGCAGCGATATCGGCAAGGTCGAAATCGGCCAGGTCGCGGATTCGACCATGGATGCGATCGTGCGCGGCACCGCCGCCGGCCTGGAATTGCTGCTCAACATCGTCGCCATGCTGATCGTGCTGGTGGCGCTCGTGCATCTCGCCAATGCGATCCTCAGCCTGTTGCCCGATATGGCCGGCAGCGCAATCACGCTGCAGCGCCTGCTCGGCTATGCCATGGCGCCGGTATGCTGGCTGATGGGCGTGCCCTGGCACCAGGCGGTTACTGCCGGCGCGCTGATGGGCGTCAAGACCGTGCTCAACGAATTGATCGCCTATCTCGATCTCGCCAAGTTGCCGGCCGACGCGCTCGACGCGCGCTCGCGGCTGATCATGCTTTACGCAATGTGCGGCTTTGCCAATTTCGGCTCGCTCGGCATCATGATCGCGGGCCTCAACGTAATGGCGCCGGAGAGGCGCGCCGACATCATCTCGCTCGGCGGCAAATCGATCGTGTCGGGCACGCTGACAACGTATTTGATGGGGGCGATCGTCGGGGTGCTGAACTAGATGCTGAGATCGATCGCAGCATTTGCCCTGCTGGTGGCGGCCAACGCCGGCGTCCTCGCCCGCCCGATCCACATCGTCGCCTTCGGCGACAGCAATACTGCCGGCTATCTGGTGCCGCGCGCCCAAGCCTATCCGGCGCAACTGCAGGCGGAGTTGCGCAAGAGAGGTTACGACGTAACGGTCACCAATCAGGGCATCAACGGAGACACCTTTGCGCGCGCGCTCATGCGCTTCGATGCGGCGATCGCGCCCGGCACCGATATCGCCATTGTCGAGTTCGGCGCCAATGACCGGCGGCGCGGCGTATCGATGGCGACAATTCGCGCGCAGCTCACCGAGCTCATCCATGCCCTGCGCAAACGGGGGCTCCAGGTCATGGTCATCGGCTCGGGGGGATTGGATTTCTCCGGTGTCGCCAAGGCGAATGGGGCGCTCTACGCGCTTTGGCATCTGCCTTCCGGGAAATATCGCGCGAGCGACTATGCCCATTATAACGCGCAAGGCTACGCGATCGTGGTGGCGCAGATGCTGCCGCAGATTGAAGCGCTGATTTCGCGTCTGCCGCCGCGCTAGTGCAGGCGAAACTCGCCGTTGATCGTTTTCAGTTCGGCCGGTTTGATCAGCTTGCAGTGCGCGACCTGAACCGAGTGCAGAGGACCGTCGAGCTTCTCCTGCCAGAACGCGAGGAAACGCTGCAGTTCGGGAAATTCCGGGAACAGGTCGTAGGCCTGCCAGACATAGGATTGCAACAGCCAGCGGTGATCGGGACGCCGATACAGGATATGCGCCGTGGTCAGACCGTAGCCTTCGATCTGATTGCGGAAATCTTGCGAAACCATCGCGTCCTCCATCGACTCGGACATGAAGTTTCCAGTCCCGGCATTGGGCATTGCAAGCCGAAAAGGTAAACAATCTGTTTAAAATCAAAGCGTTAGCAGCAACCATGCGAGCCTGCTAACAGGCCGCGCGGCGCGGCCTTGGCCGGCGCCATAGATAACCCACCGGCCGCCGCCCGCGTTCCCGGGGGCTTGGCCGTTAACCATTGGCCGGTAACGATTTTCCGACTGTATTGGCACTCACCGGAAATGAGTGCTAAAAAATTTTACCGCGCCCCTTGCGGGTGAAAAATTGCTAACCCATCTGGCGGACAGGTACTGGCAGGGGGACCGGCCAGTTACCAAAAACGCAAAACCGTTCAATAATTTAGGAGGAGTGCCATGAAGTTCCGTCCGCTTCACGACCGTGTTGTCGTCAGGCGCATCGATGCCGAGGAAAAGACTGCTGGCGGCATCATCATTCCCGACACTGCCAAAGAGAAGCCCTCGCAGGGCGAGATCGTCGCCGTCGGCCCCGGTGGCCGCGACGAGAACGGAAAGCTGATCCCGATCGACCTGAAGGTCGGCGACGTCATCCTGTTCGGCAAATGGTCGGGCACCGAAGTCAAAATCGACGGCCAGGATCTCCTGATCATGAAGGAATCCGACGTCATGGGCGTCATCGAAGGTGGCGCCGCCTCCAAGAAGAAAGCCGCGTAACGCGCGCCGACCCCAAACAAAGGAATCAGAACTATGGCTGCTAAAGACGTCAAATTCTCCGTCGATGCGCGCGACCGCATGTTGCGCGGCGTCGACATCCTGGCCAATGCGGTGAAGGTCACCCTTGGTCCCAAGGGCCGCAACGTCGTGCTCGACAAGTCGTTCGGCGCCCCGCGCATCACCAAGGACGGCGTCACCGTCGCCAAGGAGATCGAGCTCGAGGACAAGTTCGAGAACATGGGCGCGCAAATGGTGCGTGAAGTCGCATCGCGCACCTCCGATCAGGCCGGCGACGGCACCACCACCGCGACCGTGCTCGCCGCTGCCATCGTGCGCGAAGGCTCCAAGGCCGTTGCCGCGGGCATGAACCCGATGGACCTCAAGCGTGGCGTCGATCTTGCGGTCGAAGCCATCGTCGAGCATCTCAAGGCCAATTCGAAGAAGGTCACCTCGAACGAGGAAATCGCCCAGGTCGGCACCATCTCCGCCAACGGCGACGCCGAGATCGGCAAGTTCCTCGCCGACGCTATGAAAAAGGTCGGCAACGAGGGCGTGATCACGGTGGAAGAGGCCAAGAGCCTCGAGACCGAGCTCGACGTGGTCGAGGGCATGCAGTTTGACCGCGGTTACATCTCCCCCTATTTCATCACCAACGCCGACAAGATGCGCGTTGAGATGGAAGACCCCTACATCCTGATCTACGAAAAGAAGCTTTCCGGCCTTCAGGAATTGCTGCCGCTGCTCGAGGCGGTGGTGCAGACCGGCAAGCCGCTGCTGATCGTGGCCGAAGACGTCGAAGGCGAAGCGCTTGCCACTCTCGTCGTCAACAAGCTGCGCGGCGGCCTCAAGGTCGCGGCGGTGAAGGCGCCGGGCTTCGGCGATCGCCGCAAGGCCATGTTGCAGGACATCGCTGTCCTGACCGGCGGCCAGGCGATCTCGGAAGATCTCGGCATCAAGCTCGAGAACGTCACTATCAACATGCTCGGCCGCACCAAGAAGGTGATGATCGACAAGGAAAACACCACGATCGTCAACGGCGCCGGCAAGAAGGCCGACATCGAGGCGCGCGTGGCGCAGATCAAGGCGCAGATCGAGGAGACCACCTCGGACTACGACAAGGAGAAGCTGCAGGAGCGTCTGGCCAAGCTGGCCGGCGGCGTTGCGGTGATCCGCGTCGGCGGCGCCACGGAGATCGAGGTGAAGGAGCGCAAGGACCGCGTCGATGACGCGATGCATGCGACCCGCGCCGCGGTCGAGGAAGGCATCCTGCCGGGCGGCGGCGTCGCGCTGTTGCGCGCCACCGAAGCCCTCAAGCGGGTAAAGGTCGCCAATGAGGACCAGAAGCACGGCGTCGACATCGTGCGCAAGGCGATCCAGTCGCCGGCGCGCCAAATCGCGACCAATGCCGGTGAAGACGGCTCGGTCGTGGTCGGCAAGATCCTGGAGAAGGACCAGTACAACTGGGGCTTCGACGCGCAGGCCGGCGAGTACGGCAATCTCGTCAGCAAGGGCGTGATCGATCCGGCCAAGGTCGTGCGTTCCGCGATCCAGGGCGCGGCGTCGGTCGCAGGCCTCCTGATCACCACGGAAGCGATGGTGGCCGAGATCCCCAAGAAGCAATCGGCGGCACCGGCAATGCCGGGCGGCGGCGGCATGGGCGGAATGGATTTCTGATCCATCCGCTCAATGCAGAAAATGCAAAGGCCCGGGAGTAATCCCGGGCCTTTTGCTTTGCTCCGACGCGCCGAAAATGAAAACGACCACACATGAGAGGCGCGGGTACATCCGCCGTCGCCTGAACCTCATTGTGGCCGTCAAGGCGACGGACAAACACGCATCCATCGCCATTGCCTGTATTAATAGACTACGATTGTGACATGACGATGACTCCGAATAAGGGCCAGATTTACGTGGGAATCGGCGGCTGGACCTTTGAGCCCTGGCGCGGCGTTTTCTATCCGAATGGCCTGCCGCATTCGAAGGAGCTCGCATACGCCGGCGAGCGGCTGACGTCGATCGAAGTCAATGGCACGTTCTACCGCTCGCAGACTCCCGCGACGTTCCGCAAATGGGCGAGTGAAGTGCCGGACGGTTTCGTGTTCGCGCTCAAGGGTCCGCGCTTTGCGGTCAATCGCCGGGTGCTCGCGGAAGCCGGTGATTCGATCAAAAGATTTCTTGATTCCGGCATCACCGCATTGGGCGACCGTCTTGGCCCCCTGCTTTGGCAGTTCGCGCCGCACAAGAAATTCGAACCTGCCGACTTCGGCAAATTCCTCGAGGCATTGCCGGACAAGTTCGACGGCCGCACACTCCGCCATGTCATCGAAGTGCGGAACGACAGCTTCAAGACGCCGGAGTTCATCGCGCTGCTACGCAAATTCAAGATGCCGCCGGTTTACACCGATCACGCGATCTATCCGAACATCGCCGATACTGCCGGCGATTTTGTCTATGCGCGGCTGCAGCGGGGCAAAGATTCGCTGCCGACCGCCTACCCGCCGAAACGGCTGACCGAGTGGGCCGGACGTCTGCAAACCTGGGCGAAGGGCAAGGAACCCAAGGACCTGCCTCGCATCGATACCAGGAGCGCTCCCAGGGCCGCGCCGCGCGACGTGTTCGTTTATGTGATCCACGAAGGCAAGGTGCGCGCGCCGGCTGCCGCCATGGCGCTGATCGAAAAATTGAAGGCGTAATCGTGCCAGCGAAAGCCCGCTCCAAAGCCCCGTCATTGTTCACCATCGGTTACGAAAAGGCCAAGCCCGACGCGGTTTTGAGCGAACTCAGACGCGCTCAAATCGATCTTCTGGTCGACACCCGCGCGGTCGCAGCCTCGCGCCGCCCGGGCTTTTCCAAACGGCAACTCGCCGCTTCGCTGGACGAGGCCGGCATCGCCTATGTCCATCTGCAAAAACTCGGCACGCCGGCATCGGGCCGGGCGGCGGCCAAGGCCGGCGACTACGCCACGCTCTGGCGCATCTACGACAAGCATCTCAAGACGCGCGAAGCGCAGGCAGCGCTCGGCGACCTGCTGACGCTGATCAAGTCGGGACATCGCGTGGCGCTGCTTTGCTATTGCCGCGACCCCAATGCCTGCCACCGCAGCCGCATCGTCGCCAACGTCAAGAAGCGCATGCGCGTCAAAGTCGACGACCTGATCCCGCCGCTGTTCTGAAACGGCTATTCGGCGGGCGCCGCTTGCGCCGCCGCATGATGCGTTTCGATGTTGCTGATAACCAGAGCGAGCGCTGCCGTCGCCGCAAACATCGCCAGGGCGATTACTGCATTGACCGCCAGCACGAGGGCAAAACCGCCTTGTTCGTGCAGTATGGAGATCATGCCGATCGCCACCGCCGCGCTGATAAACAAAAGGAAATAACGCACCGCATAGACCCGCCCGCGCCAGGCGTCGGCGGTGTAGCGGGCGAGAACGATGTCGTTGACCGTGACCTGCCCGTAGATCGCAGCGACCGCGATGGCCAGCGCAATCATCAAGGGAATGCCGTCGGCATTGGCGGCCCACAGATTGCCGAGAAAGCCCAAGCCCGTGATGGCGGCGAACAGCGTATGGGCGGAAAAGCGTTCCACCAGCCGGCCGACGCTGAGCTGAGCCAGGCCGCCGCACACGAGCACCAAGGTCGCTACGCTGCCGGCAAGCAGCAACGGCACATGCCGCGCCAGCCCCTCGTTGACGATCTTCGGCAAAGCAATGGTGAGCAGGTTGAATGTCGTGCCGGCGGTCAGCGCAATCACGATGAAAAGGCCGAACAGGATCACTGCCCGCCGTCCAGCCAATGGAACCGCCGCCACCGACTTGCGACTCTTGACGTGATGCCGGTCGTCCGGCGTCAGCCACAGGTAAACGATACCGGTCGCAACCGCGACCGCGGCCGGCGCAAGGAATGCGGCCCGCCAGCCCAGCCATGTGGCAAGCAGAGCGCTGATGCCGGCCGCAAGCGAAACGCCGAGATTGCCGCATACCCCGTTGAACGCGAGCGTGCGGCCGCGCGCCGACGACGCTTCGATGAGCATGGCCATGCCGACCGGATGATAGATCGAGGCGAAGATGCCGAGTGCAAACAGCGCCGCCGCGAGCGTCGGCAGATTGGGCGCAAAGGCTGCGCCGGCGAGCGAGACGCCGCAGCCGATGTAGAAGGCCGCCATCATGTTGCGCCGGCTCCAACGGTCCGCGAGCCACCCGGCCGGCAGCGCGAACACGCCGAAAGATACGAAAGCCGCAGTCGACAGGGCGATCAATTCAGAATAGGGCCGCTGGTAAATGACCTCGAGCCCGATCACGACGGTCGGGTAGATCAGAAGCACAAAATGATCAAGCGCGTGCGCCCAGTTAAGAAATGCAATCGACCGAAGTCGCGCCGTTTCATCGCTTTGTGGCTTGTTATCTATGGTTGCGCTTGTCATAAATACTCGCTCTTGGTGCAGCGATCATCCACCTGCCATATAACGCTTGGGCTGCCATTTGTCCTATTCGGATTTGCAGATCGGCCTCGACTCCCCGCGCGTAGCCCGCTTTAGTTGAAAAGGTAATTCGGTGGGTACCCGCCGGATAGGTCTGGGGCTTGGGGGCCTCAATGCGTTTCGGGAGGTGCGTCAGCGCGGCGATAGCCGTCGCCGCGAACTTCGTCGTTTGTTGCGTCTGCCTGTCGACCGGACCTGTCTGGGCCGGGGACGACGACACACAATTCCTGCTGTTTTCCGGCACCGACCTGTGGCGCGACGGCCGCTTTGTGTACAGCGGGGCATTGTGGTCGCCCGGCGGCCTCGACCGCGAAGGTTTTACGGCAAAGCTGATCGCGTCGGGCGGGCTGTATCGCTACAGCTCCGGAGCGCTCGGCAATGCGCAGGTGACCGGGACCGAGGAGGAACTCCAGGTGCTGCCGGGCTGGCGTTTCAAGCGCGACCGGCTGGAGCTCAAGGTTTTTGCCGGCTTCGACGTCAAGAACGATTCCAACAGCCCGTACGATCCCTCCAATCGCCTGCACGGGACCCGTCTGGGTGCCCGCGCCAGCGCCGATCTGTGGTTCGAGCCGACGCCCTCGACCATGGTCGCGGCCGATGCGTCGCTGTCGTCGATCATCACCAGTTATTCGGCGCGCGCTGCTTTCGGCTGGCGGCTGCGGGACTGGTTCTACATCGGTCCGGAAGCGCAGACCTTCGCCTGCATCGGTTTTACGCAGGCACGGCTCGGCATCCACCTGACCGGATTGAAGACCGGCCGTTGGGAATGGTCGGCCGCCGCCGGCTGGTCGGCCGACAGCGACCATCGCTCAAGCCCGTATCTGCACATCGGTGTGCTGACCCGCAGGTGACCTAGTCGAGCGTGCGACGGAAGCGGGTGACGGCAATGGTCATGGCGATCAGCATCAAAACAAACAGCGCGATGCCGTCGTAGCGCAGATTGGAAACGGAAGAGCCCTTCAGCATGATCGAGCGCACGATGCGCAAGTAATGCGTGAGCGGCAGCGCCTCGCCGATATAGCGCGCCCAGGTCGGCATGCCGGCGAACGGGAACATGAAGCCGGACAACAGGATGTTGGGTAGAAAAAACATCATCGACATCTGCATCGCCTGCAACTGGTTTTGCGCCACCGTCGAAAAGGTGTAGCCGATCGACAGATTGGCGGCGATGAACAGCGTCGATAACGCGGCCAACAGGCCGAGACTGCCGATGACGGGCACGCCGAACAACGCGACGCCGATGCCGATGATCAGCGAGGCCTGCACAAAGCCGACCATGATATAAGGCACGATCTTGCCCAGCATGATCTCGACCGGCGTGATCGGCATCGACAGCAGGCTTTCCATGGTGCCGCGCTCGATCTCGCGCGTGACCGAGAGCGCGGTGAAGATCAGCATGGTCATGGTGAGAATGGTGCCAACCAGCCCCGGCACAATGTTCAATTGCGTGACGCCGGCCGGGTTGTAGCGCGCATGCGTGCGGATCTCGAACGGCATCGCCGGCGTGTCCGGAACGTCGCGGTCGTGCTGGAGCGCCGTCTGCAACACCTGACCGAGTGCGCTGAGCGCGGTGCCGGAGGCGACCGGATCGGTGGCGTCGGCCTCGACCAGCATCGCCGGCTTGTCGCCGCGACGTACCGCCTGTTCAAAATTGGACGGGATTTCAATGGCGAACAGGACGGCGCCGGAGGCGAGCAATTCGTCTACTTCCGCCTCGGTGTGCGGCAGCCTGGTCACTTTGAAGTACCGCGTATTTTGCAGCGCCGCCAGGATCGACCGCGACAGATCGGTCTGCTCCTGCAGCAACACGGCCGTCGGCAGATCCCGCGGCGTGGTGTTGATGGCGTAGCCGAACAGCATCAACTGCACGAGCGGGATCATGATGATCATGGCAAACGACACACGGTCGCGGCGGAGCTGGATGAATTCCTTCATCAGCATGGCCCAGGTCTTGCGCCAGAAACCGTTACCCTTGATGCGCCGCGGCGCTTGCGTGGGGAGCAGGTAGGTCATTGGAAGTTGTCCTGGGCCTTGCCCATCAGGTCGATGAACACGTCTTCGAGTGAGGGCTGCGAGAGCTGCCAGTCGAGAGTCCGGTCCTTACGGAATGGCGCGATGGCCGCCTCCAACGCGTCGGCATCGCGGCCGGAGATGTGCAAGCTGGTGCCGAACGGCGCTACCATGTCGACGCCCGGCGTGCCGGTGAGCTCGGCCGATAGCCGATTGAGCCCCTCGCCGTGCCCGGCGCTGACGATATAGGTCGTCAGGTGCGAGGCCTCGATCACCTCCTCGACGGTGCCGTGCACCAGCAGGTCGCCATAAGCGATATATGCGATCTCGTGGCAGCGCTCGGCCTCGTCCATGTAATGCGTGGAGACCAGCA